>ERZ772827.1177-NODE-1177-length-13461-cov-14.407802_pt1 | contig 13461 bp, 8 predicted proteins | sample MGYA00580850_ERZ772827 | MGnify/ENA primary metagenome ERZ772827 (study PRJEB29015, sample SAMEA2737950) | human oral metagenome | biome: human oral; feature: human-associated habitat; material: dental | place: China | collected 2145 ...
ACGAGCCTGGTAGTCGAGATTGGGCTGGGTCATATTATGGTTTTAGTCGTGCGGCTTCGTTGGTGAAGAGGTCCGAGGGGCGCGCGGAGCTCGCGCGGGGGGAGGGCCGGACGGCTCCGCGCGCGTCCGCCTGCCGTCCCAGGAGACCCGCCTGGCGAGCAGGTCCAGGTTGTCGGTGATCCTCTTCGCGGTCGCCCGCGCGGCCCGGTCACCGCGTCCGTACGGATCGTCGATCCAGTCACCCGGCTGCGGGACGGGACGGCGCGCCAGGACGGTCCCGGTCAGGGACCACCATGGAACGGTGACGCGGGGGGACAGACGGGACAGGACCGCGCCGGCCTGCCCGAGCGCGAGGACGCGCTCCGAGGCGTCGGGGTGGTCGATGAATATCCAGTCGCGGTGCTCCGGGCCGAATACCAGGATGATGTCGGCCTCCTCGAGCATCCTCCCGGTGAGCTGCCGGGCGCGGTGCCCGCGGGAGTCGACTCCGAGGCTCTCCGCGATCCTTGCGAAGGCGCCATCGATTCCGTGACCGACCACGGCCGTGGTGCCCGCCGATCCGACGTCGAGGTTCTTCGTCCTCGGGTTCGCGCTGAGGCAGGACGCGGCGAACGCGGATCGGCAGATATTGCCCGAGCAGATGAACAGAACGCGTGGCGGTCGCGAGGGCTCTCCCTGCGAGGACTGGTTGTGTGCGGCGGTCCTGAGCCACGGTGGTGGTTGCGTCACTGGTCTCTTCGGTTCTTGGCGGATGAGCGGGAGGGGGGACGACGGGAGGGGGTGAGGGGGGCGGGGCGACGGCGTCGCGTCCCGCCACTATGCCTTGGTCGTGATGGCGGGGGACGTCGCGCTGAGAGCGCCGGCGCGGGAGCGCCAGGTTCGCGCCTCCGACGACGACCATCTGCTGGCGGCGGGCCTCCGTCGTGCCAGCATGGCGATGAACTCGGCCGTCGATGCGGCCCCCTCGGCATGTCCGGCATCCCTGAGGCGCTCGATGCCGCCGTGGCCGGGCGCCCGGTTCGCGTGCCGGGGCGGGGACTCTGCGATGTCCTCGAGCGCCGCGTCCGGGGCCGCGGCGGGGGCCGGGGAGCCCGCGGGCCGCGCACGGTTCTCGGTGGCGTACCCGTACACCGTCTCGCCGTAGCGCAGACGGCCGAGGGCCGATGACGAGACCTGGTTGAGGGCGATGCCGAGCACCGTTCCGCCGCCCTGGCGGATGCTGGAGACGGCCTGCTGGAGCTGGTCCTCGGTGGTGCGGCCGGAGCGGACCACGAGAAGGACCCCGTCGGTGTTCTCCGCGAGCGCGACCGCATCGGTGACCGGCAGCACGGGAGGTGCGTCGACGATGACGACATGGTCGGCGGCGAGGTAGGTCAGGAGCTCGGACATGCGCGCGGAGCCCAGGAGCTCTGAGGGATTGGGCGGAGTGTCGCCGGCCGGAATGACCTGCAGCCCGGGTACGGAGGGGCGCACGAGCGCGCTCTCCAGCGAGGCCGCTCCGACCAGCAGGTGGGAGAGCCCGGGGTGGCTCGGATCGATGTCGAACGTGCTGCTCATGGTCGGCTTCCTCAGATCGCCCTCCACGAGGATGACCTCGAGTCCCGACAGCGCCATGACCCGGGCGAGGTTCGCCGAGACGGTTGATTTTCCGTCGGCCTGCATCGCGGACGTCACGACGAGGGTGTGGAGCCCCTTGTCGATGTTCGTGTACCGGAGGTTGGTGCGCAGCTTCCGGAGAGCCTCCTCGACCCTGTGGTCCGGGGCCTCCGAGTATCGTCTCCGCGTCATTTCGACAGAACGCGGGATGGTCGCCAGGACCGGCTCGTCTACAACGGATGCGACGTCCGACTGGGACCGGATGCGCCTGTCCAGGACGTCCAGGGCGAAGGCGGAGACGTACCCGACGACGATACCGCTGAGGGCCCCGGTTCCGACTCGCTTGGCCGGGGACGGCGAGCGGGTCGCGCCCGACAGGCCGGCCGAGGACATGAGGGCGACGCCGATGGGCGAGTCCGCGCCGTCAAGACGCTTGATCTGCGCATCCGCCTGGCGGATCGTCTCATCGGCTATCGTCTGAGCCTCCTCGGCGGTCGGGGCGCTCGCCGAGACATTGATCGTCAGGGCGTTCTTCTCGTTCTTCGCCGATATGGAGCGGGCGAGCTGCGCCGGAGTCGTTCTCAGGCCGAGCGCGTCGATGACTCCCTGGGCCACGGACTCGGAGGTGAATACGGGGACGAAGGCCTTGACCTTCTGGGAGGCGAGCTGCGACGCGGCGTAGTAGGAGTCCGCCGACTTCTGGTCCGGTCCGCTTGCCGGCACGGAGACGCGCACGTAGGCGATTGCGGACGCCGTATAGGTGACGGGCGTCAGCCACAGGGATATGGTGGAGAGGACTATTCCGGCCAGAAGTCCGCAGAGGATGGCGCCGATTCTCCGCCGGGTGAGTGCGAGGACGTCTTCGAGTGTCATGCGGGGATCACCGGGTGCGCTGTTTGCGCTTGCAGGCCTCGTCATTCCTGTGAAGGCAGAGGGAGGGGTGGTGAGTACGAATCACATCTGGAGCGTACATCGCCTCGCTCCGGGCGGTCGGCGCCGATACTTATTTGTGACTGACTCGTGACGTCCGGAATCGGAAGGTCTCAATTCCGCATAGATCCCTTTCGCGCCGCCTTTCGTGAGGATGCGGGTAATTCGCCGGCGCTAAGGTGCGGGCGCACGGTCGTGCCGGCGCAGTGTCCCGTCCCACCTGCTCCCCGGCGTCCGTGCTCGCCCTGAAGGGTCCTGAAGGCTTCCGGAGGCACCGGAGGCCGTAAGACCCTGAGGGGATCCAAAAATGGAGGACTGCTTGAAGGGCGAGGTATGCGGACGTATATCGACGCGAGTGCTTCAGTCTCTGCCGCCCCGATTCCGGTCGCGGTGCCGGTCAGGGTCCTGGAGACGTCCCTGAGAACGCCGGCGCGTCCATGAGCCACCCGGGTTCCCCGGGGCATCTGCGCTGCCCCGCGCTCAGCGTCATCATCCCGGTCGACGGAGGTCTCCGCGCCCGCCGCGGGCGCGCCCCCGCCGCGCTCACCACCGCGCTCACCGCAGAGGATGTCGACCGGGCGATCTGCTCCGTCCTCGACCAGTCGGTGCGGGACCTTGAGGTGCTCGCCGTTGTGGAGGCGCCCAGGGGCAGGGACGCGGTCGACGCCCAGGCGCCCCCGGTGTCCGCGCTGCGGCGCCTGTCGGTGCGCGACCGCCGTGTGCGCCTCATGCCCGCGGCGGACATTGCCGCCGCCGTGCGCGCCGCCCGGGCGCCCCTGCTCACGGTCCTGGACCCCCGCGACGTCGTCGTCGCCGGAGCCTACGAGGCCATGACCTCGCGGCTGGCGGCCTCCGGGGCCCACGCCGTCGTCGGCGCCGTGCGCCGCCCGGGCGGCGCGGACCCGGCCGGGTCGTGGCCGAGCGGGAGCCGCGCCCGGGTGGAGGACGTGCTCGACGCCGTCGAGGATCCTCTGGCCGGCCGCCTTGTGGCGCGTACGCGCCTGTGGCGCGCCGCAGTCTGCTCCGACGACCCGGCCATGGAGGCGATCACGGTCAAGGCGCTCATGGCCGCCCGCACGATCGATGTCCTCGACCGCTGCGTCCTCGTGCGCTCCCCGCTGCGGGGGGTCGACGACGCGGCCGTGGAGAGCGTCGTGGCGCGCGGGCGGGCCCTGGCCAGGGCGACGGCGGGCGCCCCGGTCCTCCGCAGCCGCCTCGTGGGCGCCTGGATGCGCGACGACGTGGCCGACCTGGCTGTCCGCGCCGTCGATCAGCCGGCCGAGCGTATCCGGCGTCTGCGCACCGGCGTGAGCGGCCTGCTGCCCGCCGCCCACGACGAGGCCTGGAGGATGCTGCCCCTGCTCGACCGCGCACTGGTGTGGGCCCTGGCCCACGGCACGCTCGCGGACATCGAGGAGCTGGTCGGCTCGCGCGTCGAGGAGTCGACCGCCTGCCCGATCCGGCTGGTCTCAGACTCGCCGTGCACCCTGCTGCACGCCGCCCCGCCTGTGCTGGATCGCATAGCGGCGCTGCCCGCCGAGCTGCTCGCCGTCCGCGACTCCGACCTGCGGCTGGTCGCCGTCGCCTCCGTGCGGTGGAGGACGGCGTACTGCCTGGAGGTCATCGGCCTGGCCTATGTGCGCGGCCTGTCGGCCCAGGACGCCGGGGACCTGCTCATCGAGGCGGTTGACGACGACGGCGCCCTCATCGCCAGGGGGCGCGCCAGGCGCAGGCGCGTCCCGCAGGCCGACCTCGACGCCGATGACCCGTGGCACAGCCACCTTGACGAGGGCTTCATCGCCGGTGTCTGTCTGGTGCGCGAGCAGGTCGAGGGCAGGCGGGTGCGGTTGCGCGCCGCGCTGACCGTTGCGGACCGGGTCGTCACCGCCTGGCTGCCCGACGTCCCGGCACCGCCCGACGGGCCGGCGCACAGGTTCCGCGCCTCCGGCACCGGCGGTCCACGAGCGGGCCTCACGGAGCCGACGGGGGTCACTCTCGACACCGCCTGCATCTCGGAGGGCACTGTGACCCTGGAGGGTCGTGCGCCCAGGGACCTGGGCCGCATCATGATCGCGGCGCGCTCCCGGCGAGGCGACTACGAGCTGGCCGTCGGCGCCTCCAGGGACGGCACCTGGCGGGCCACGGCCGACCTGCACGAGGCGGCCCTGGCCCGCGGTGAGCACGCGCTGGTGTGGAGCTCGGGCTCGGGAGCCTCCGGCACGTGCCTGGCCGGCGCCTTCCTCAGCGCCACCCCCGTCGAGCTGGCGGACGGCGTGCGCTCCGTGCGCCTGGCGGCGGGTCCGGACCGTCGGATGACCCTGACCGTCGTGCCGCCCCTGACCTCCTTCGAGCGCTCCCGCTACGGGCGCGCCCGGCTCGCCTCCCGCGACCCGGGGCCCCTGCGGCGCGGCATCGTCTTCGAGTCCTTCGGCGGCCGCTCCACCGGCGACAATCCGGCCGCCATTCTTGCGGACCTGCGCGCCCACGGCCTGGAGGCGCCGATGTGGTGGACGGTCCTGGACGGGGCGATGAGCGCGCCGCCGGGAGCCACGCCCGTGGTCCGCGGCTCGAGGGCGTGGTTCCGGGTGCTGCGCACCGCCCGGGTCATCGTCACCAACGACCGTCTGCCCTGCTGGTTCTACAAGCGGCCCGGCCAGCGCATCGTCCAGACCTGGCACGGCACGCCGATCAGGAAGCTTCTTCTGGACGCCCCGGCGGGGACCGTCCGCCTGCCCTACCGGCGGCTCATGGCGCGTCAGGTGCCCCAGTGGGACCTCCTGCTGGCCCAGAGCGACGCCGCCGCCCAGGACCTGTGCGCCGCCACCGGCTACACCGGTCGGGTGCTGGTCGGCGAGCAGCCCCGCAATATCGGCCTGCTGATCGGCGACAAGGGCCGACGTCGGGTGCGCGCCCGGCTCGGGATCGGGCCCGGCAGACGGGTCGTGCTGTATGCCCCGGCTCCTCGCGAGGAGCCGGGCGCCGCCGGTGCGGTCGCGCAGCGGGCCGGCCTGCTCGACCCGGCGGCGCTCGCGGCGGGCACGGAGACGACCGTGCTCGTGCACGGGCTCCGGCACGACGACGAGGACGAGCCGCCGGCGCGCGGTGCGGCCGTCATCGATGTCGGCGACCGCCCGAGCGTGGAGAGCCTCATGGCGGTCTCGGACGTGCTGGTCTCGGACTACTCGAGCATCGTCCTCGACTACGCCCTCACCGGTCGTCCGATCATCCTGCACGTGCCCGACCTGGCCCGTCGTCGCGACGCCGGGCGGGGGCTGTACCGCGGCTGGCCGGAGAGCTCGGGTCTGCCGACGACCGTGACGCAGGCCGACCTCGTCGAGCGGGTGCGCGAGGCGCTGCGCGACGTTCCGGACGGCGACTCGGGCAGCCGGCCGATCGATCCCGAGCCGATCAAGTGGACGCTGGACCGGGTGCGCGCCTGGATCCTGGGAGCCCTGTCCGAGGAGGTGTGAGCGCGAGGGGCCCGGCGCGGCGCGTGCCCGACCGGCCGGCTCAGGCCGCCGACGGCATGCTGCGCGGCGCGTGCCCGGGCGCCGCGGCCGTGAGCACCAGCCAGCGGCGCACGACGGTGTCGGGCAGGTCCCGGTAGACGTGCTCGCACAGGTCATCGATGGCCCCCAGCACGGACATGGGCGCGGGCGGGACGGCTGTCTGCGAGATCAGCGGGTGCAGGGTCTGCTCGCAGGCAGCGCCGGCGACGTGCTCGGGCACCCTCTCCGGCACGGTCCGGGGGCAGGTCACACGCGCCTCGGGGTATCCCCGTAGATCGGCGAAGCGTCGAGCAACCTGCTCGATATTGTGCGGCCTGCCCATGTCGAGGACGAGCGCCTTGCCGCTGAGGCCCATCGCGCCCGCCTGCAGGACCAGCTGGCACGCCTGGTCCGCGCTGGTGAAGAAGCGGCGCATCCGCGGATCCATGATCGTCGCCGGCAGGCCCCGTTCCACCTGGGAGGCGAGGGCCCGCAGCAGCGGGCTGTGCGGGTCCAGCACCGCGCCGAAGCGCACCGAGATGAAGCGGCGGTCCCCGCCCAGGTGCTCGCCGAGGGCCGAGGTCAGGCGCTCGGCGATGCGCTCGGAGCAGTCCAGCACGTCCTCGGGGCGGGCGGCCCTGTCCGTGGAGATATTGATGAAACGACTCACGCCGTGCGCCGATGCCGCCAGCAGCAGGTCTCGGGTCGCCACGACATTGGTCAGGAAGGCCTCGCTGGGGAAGCGGTCGGCCGGTGCGAGCCGGCTCAGGCCCGCCGCGTGGAAGACGATCGTCGGACGTGCCTGCTCGAACAGGGTGTCGACGAAGCCGGGAGCGCGCAGGTCTCCCAGGACCAGGTCGGGGGAGTCCGGCGCCGGCTCCCCGTCCACGGACAGCTGCACGCGCAGGAGGGCTGACTCGTCGCGGTCCACCATCGTGAGCCGCTCGGGCTCGTAGCGCGCGATCTCCCGGCACAGCCGGGAGCCCAGGGAGCCCCCGGCGCCGGTGACCAGCACCCTCTCACCGGTCAGGTAGGCGGCGATCGCCTCGGCGTCGGTCTCGATCGCGCGCTGCCCCAGCAGGTCCGTCATCTCCAGCGGGCGGAACACCTGGGTGCCGCGGACCGGCGAGACGTCTGGGCGCCGGGCGGGCACCGTGCCCGCCACCTCGGCGGAGGAGGGCATGACCCGTACCTCCAGTCCCAGCGTCCGTGCGCGTCGCACCGCCCCGTCGACGCTTTCGGGGTCGGCCGCGGACGCCAGGAGCACCGCCTCCGCCCTGGTCGTCCGGGCGACCCGTCCGAGGGCCTTCCACGGGCCCGCCACCCGCACGTCGCGGACACTGCGGTGGTGCGTGGCGGGATCGTCGTCGAGGACGGCGACCGGCTGGAAGGCGGAGCCGGGGTCCTCGCGCATGAGGCGGATCGCCTGGGCGCCCGCGAACCCGGCGCCCAGGACGACGGTCCGGCGTGGCCGCCGCCTCCTGGGGCGGCCACGCTCGGCCAGCCGGCGGAAGACCCACCGCGCGGTCAGGTGGAGCACCAGCGCCAGCGCGCCCGCCACCACGGCGCTCTCAACGGGTACGGGGGCGCCGACGAGGACGGGCGGAGCGGACACGAGGGCGGCGGTGACCAGCACGTCGGCGAGCAGCAGCCGGGGAATCTCGTCGACCGTGGCGAAACGGGGCCGTCCGGTGAAGGCCATGGCGCGGACGACCGCGTACAGGCCCGCCGCCAGGACCACCGCCGTCGCGGGCCCGCCGTCCTCGGGGCCGCCGTCGACGCCGAGGCGCGCACCCGCGGCTGCGCCGATCGCCCACATGGCGGCGTCCAGCGCCGCTGCGGCCCCGCGCGGCAGCCGCCGGCAGGAGCCGCGGGCACGCCCGTCTCTTCGACGTCCGGTCCCGTGGGCGGCAACCATGTGCTCGAGCATCAGGTCTCCTGCGAGGGCGGCAGCGGGAGGCGGTGCGAGGCACCGCCGATGAGGACCGGAACACGGTAGCGCGGGGCCCCGCGCCCCAACCGCTGCCGCTGCGACTTGTTGCCCAGTCGTGACCCTGAGGCGCAGCGGCGGGCCGGGCGGGCGGAGTGCCGCTGCGCGGCGGGCTCCGCGGGGCGGGCGCCGTCGCCGTCGGGAAACCGGATATGACACACTGTCCGCGTTTGTTCGCACGTGAGCCGGGAACGAGGGCAGATGGATCACGCACACACCTCCGGCGCCGTCGGCGTCGCGGCCTATGACACGACCCTGCGTGACGGCGCCCAGCAGCAGTCCGTGTCCTTCACCGTGGAGGACAAGCTCGCCGTCGCCCGGCTCCTCGACGCGCTCGGCGTGGCCTACATCGAGGCCGGCTGGCCCGGCGCCATCCCCAAGGACACCGAGTTCTTCAGCCGCGTTCGCGACGATCTCGACCTGCGCACCGCCCGGCTGGTGGCCTTCGGCTCCACCTGCAGGCCCGGGGCCGCCGCCGCCGACGACCCCCAGGTGCGCGCCCTCATCGACTCCGGCGCCCCCGTCATCACCATTGTCGCCAAGTCCGATCCGGTCCATGTCGAGCGGGCGCTGCGTACCACCCGCGAGGAGAACCTGCGCATGGTGCGCGAGACCGTCGGGGTGCTCCTCGCCGCCGGCCGCGAGGTCATGGTCGACCTCGAGCACTACTTCGACGGCCTGGGGCACGACACCGGCTACGGCCTGCAAGTGGCCCTCACGGCTGCGCGCGCCGGCGCCGGCGCCGTCATCGCCTGCGACACCAACGGCGGCACCCTGCCCGACCGCGTCGGCCGGGGCATCGGCGAGCTGCGCTCGGCTCTGGACGAGGACGGCCGGGCCGGCTGCGTGGTCGGGATCCACACCCACGACGACGCCGGGGTGGCGGTCGCCGGCGCCCTGGCGGCCGTCGAGGCCGGCGCCCGCCAGGTGCAGGGCTGCGTCAACGGCTTCGGCGAGCGCACCGGCAACGCCAACCTCCTGACCCTCATCGCCAACCTGGAGCTCAAGACCGGCTGGACGGTTCTGCCCGGCGACGACGTCGAGCGCGCCCGCCGGCTGACCGAGCTCTCCGCCGTCTCGCGCACCATCGGCGAGATCGCCAACCGGGCGCCGTCCGGCCGCCTGCCCTATGTGGGAACCAAGGCCTTCGCGCACAAGGCCGGGCTGCACGCCAGCGCCATCAGGGTGGACCCCGACCTGTACCAGCACGTCGACCCCGCCAAGGTCGGCAACACCATGACCATGCTGGTCTCGGAGATGGCCGGGCGGGCCTCCGTCGAGCTCAAGGCGCGCGAGCTGGGAATCGACACCGGCGGGGACGCCGATCTGCTCAGCCGCGTCACCCGGGCCGTCAAGGCGCGCGAGGCCGCCGGATACGCCTACGACGCCGCCGACGGCAGCTTCGAGCTCCTCCTGCGCGCCGCCCGCGGCGACCTGCCCGAGTACTTCCGCGTGGAGTCCTGGCGCGCCTCCGTCCAGGCGCGGCCGCACGCCGGCGAGTCGCTCCTGCCCGCCGACGGCGGGACCACCACCCAGGCCGAGGCGACCGTGAGGCTGTGGGTCGGCGGGCGCCGCCACGCCGTCCTGGGGGAGGGCAACGGCCCGGTCAACGCCCTGGACCAGGCCCTGTGCACCGCCCTGGCGGAGTCCTATCCGGAGATCCGGCGCTTCGAGCTGACCGACTTCAAGGTCCGCATTCTCGACTCCGAGCGCGGTACCCGCTCCATCGTACGGGTCCTGATCGACATCGCCGACGGCGAGCGCGTCTGGTCGACCGTCGGGGTGGGCACCGACATTATCGAGGCCTCCTGGGAGGCCCTCACCGACGGGCACACCGTCGGCCTGCTGCGAGCGGGCGTGGAGCCTCGGCAGGGGACGGGCTGACCGGGGAGAACCAGTCAGGCGTCGCGCTGAACGACCTCGAAGCCCAGCTGGGTGACGCTCATGCCGCGGCGCTCGTCATTGGCGTGGTCGCCCGCCGGACGGGCGGCGGCCCACGCCTCGTAGTGCTCGCGGGTGTCCCAGCGGGTCACCACGAAGTAGCGTCCCTCGCCGACCACGGGGCGCAGGAGCTCGAACTCCACGAAGCCCTCGGCGGCGTCCACCATCCTCCTCCGGGCCGCGAAGCGGCGCTCGATCTCCTCCTCGGCACCCTCGGGGAAGGTCAGCGCGGTGATGTTGACGTAGGTCATGGAGCCTCCTCGTGCTGTGGGCCGACCGGGCTCCGAGGACCGGTTCGGCTGCTGTCTGTAAGGGAAGCCTACGTCGGCTGCCGGTGGGGCGGCCGCGCGCTTCCGGTCAGACGTGACGGTTGTGGCCGGGGCCGAAGTAGACGTCGTCGAGCGTGGCGGTCAGCAGGCTGCGCTCCCGCAGGATGTCGATGATCTGCCCGTACAGGTGCGTCACCGTGGGGAAGTTCGCGTGGCCGATGACGATGTGCTGCGCCAGCAGCCACTGCTGCGCCGCATCGAGCAGGGCGCCGTCGTCCACCAGCCCCGAGTCGCCGAACGAGCCGTACCACATGGTCGAGGTCGTGTACCCCAGTGAGGCGCATACCGAGTCCGTCCACTCGTTGCGGTAGCCGTAGGGCGGCCGGATGAAGGGCGTGCCGGTGACGCCGTAGGTGTCCTTCAGGAAGTCCTCGCACTGGGAGAGCTGGGAGACGATCCCCGACTCGTCCAACGATGTCAGCCCCGGGTGGTCCCACGTGTGGTTGCCCAGTTGGACCTGCCCGGAATCCACCAGTGGCCTCATCTTGTCCTTGCAGTCCGTCCAGCCGGGGTAGGAGGCCGTGACGAAGAAGGTCAGGCGCACGCCCGAGTCCTTGGCGAAGTCGAGGTAGGCGTCCACCACCGAGGAGTCGGCGCCGTCGTCGACCGTGATCGCCACCGTGTTGCCGACATTCTCGGGCAGGCCCGTGATGACGGTGTCGAGCTCGCCGGGCGCGGGCAGCGAGGGCGGGCCGTCCTGGAGCCACAGGGGGCTGCGCGACGGCGTGGGGGAGGGCGTCGGGCCCGGTGCAGGGGACTGGGAGTCCGCCGGGGTATCCGTGGTGGGGGAGGACGAGCCGGTCGTGTCGCTCCTGGTCGAGCATGAGGCCAGGGCGGCGGCTGTGCCGGCGGCGAGCATGAGCATGAAATCACGTCGTTGCATCAGAGCACTCCGGGATCGGTGGTACACGGGAGGGTGCGCCCGGGCTGGTCCGGGGTATACCAGGCAGGACGGACAGTACGGCGGTGCCCCGCGCCGACTGGGTACAGGGGAGGCGCCCGGACGACACGTCGGCTCCGGGCGAGGGCGGGGTGGCTGACGGGGTTTGAACCCGCGACCTCCTGGACCACAACCAGGCGCTCTGCCTACTGAGCTACAGCCACCATGCGGGTACTGTAGCGGCTCGCTCGTAGCCGCACCAATCCGGGCTCCGTGCACTGCATCACGCACGTCGGGCGGCGCGCCGCGTCGCGCACGGCCTCACAGCAGCGAGGACGTCGGATGCGCCGAGACCTCCTCGGCCACGGCCCTGCACTCCTCGCTCGTCGGGCCCTCGCCGGAGGGGAAGAGGAGCCTGCGGTAGTAGCGCAGCTCGTCGATCGACTCCAGGATGTCGGCCAGGGCCCGATGTCCGCCGTGCTTGTCGGGGGAGTGGAAGAAGGCGCGCGGGTACCAGCGCTTGGCGAGCTCCTTGACCGAGGACACGTCCACGATCCGGTAGTGCAGGTAGTCGATGAGCTCGGGCATGTCTCGCACCAGGAAGGTCTTGTCGGTGCCCACCGAGTTGCCGGCCAGCTGGGCCGTGCGGGGCTCGGGCACGAGCGACCTGACGTGCTCCATCACCACGCGCTGGGCCTCGGCCAGGGACAGCCCCTCCTCGAGCTCGTCGAGCAGTCCGGAAGAGGTGTGCATCTTGCGCACGAAGTCGCCCATCTGCTCCAGGGCCGCCGCCGGGGGCCTGATGAGCACGTCGACGCCCTTCCCAAGGGGCCTCAGGTCGTAGTCGGTGACGATGACCGCCACCTCGACGAGCGCATCGACGCTCAGGTCGAGGCCGGTCATCTCGCAGTCGATCCACACCAACGGGTCAGCGGTCGTCATCTGTCGGTTCACGCTGGCCGAGTGTAGCCATCGGGGGTAGCCATAGGGTAGCGGAAATGGGGGATATGGGCGCCTCCGGCGCCCCGGCCCGCCGGGACCTTCCGGCGGGATACCGGGATCCTGCTGGTGCCCCCGACAGGACTCGAACCTGCAACCATCGGATTAGAAGGCCGGTGCTCTATCCATTGAGCTACGGAGGCTGGTGGGCTCAGACTACGGCATCGGGGGCACTTGTCCCCATCCGGCAGCGCGGCTTTGAGCCCCACCGGAGTCTTCAACGCCGGTATCGTGGCCGTGATCCCCGGGCCTTCTTGCGCCCTTGTCATCCCGAAAGGACTCCCGTGCCCCACACCGCGTTAGCCGTGCGACCGTCCGCGGCACCCGCCTACGTCCAGCCGCAGATCTTCACCGCGCCTTTCATCGTGGGGCGTCTGCCGGAGTGCGACGTCGTCATCTCCAACTCCTCGATCGTCTCGCGCAGGCACCTGCGCATCTCGCCCACGCCCCAGGGATGGCTCGTGGAGAGCCTGTCCGACAACGGGATGGTGGTCGGCGGGCGGAAGATCCCGCAGGCGCTCATCACCTCCCCGACCCGCATCCACCTCGCTGACGGCTCGGGGCCCGGCCTGGACCTCACCCCCACTCAGGCTCCGACCGGTGGCGCCTCGCCCGCCGGGCCGATGACACCCGGCGCGGTGCCGCGCCCCGCTCCGATGGCGGGCGCCCCGAGGCCCGGCGCCGTGCCCGGGAACGCGCCCACCGTCCTCCCGCCCGGAGCAGCTGCGGGCGGGGCGGGCGCGGCCGGGGGTGGGCGCGCTCAGCCGACGGGTTACGGCATCCAGGCGCCCGGTTACGGCTCGGCCTCCGCCGCGTCCTCGGCGCCGTCGGCCGCCGGGATGACCATGGGCGTCGGCTACGGCTCGGCGCCGTCGAGCTCCTCGGCAGAGGCGGGGGCGACCATGGCCGTCGGCTATGGCGCCGCGGCCGGAGGCAGGCCCACGCCGGGCGGCCCGGTCCCCGGTCAGCCCCCCCAGGTCACCCGCGTCACGATCAGTGGGTCGGGGACGATCGGTCGGCGTCCGGACAACTCGCTGACGGTCAACGACCCCACGATGTCGGGGCGGCACGCGCGCGTGGAAGTGACCCCGCAGGGCGCGGTCGTCACGGATCTCGGGTCGCGCAACGGCATTCTGCTGGGCCATCAGCGCGTCCAGACCTACACGGTCACCAGGCCGACGGTGTTCGGCATGGGCTCGACCTTCATCGAGATCAGTCCCGACGGCACCTGCGCCCTCAAGGTCGGCGGTGGCGGCGGTGAGCTGGTGGGTAAGGATCTGACGTTCAGTGTCAATGACGGCAGGCTGC
>ERZ772827.1179-NODE-1179-length-13453-cov-4.906777_pt1 | contig 13453 bp, 11 predicted proteins | sample MGYA00580850_ERZ772827 | MGnify/ENA primary metagenome ERZ772827 (study PRJEB29015, sample SAMEA2737950) | human oral metagenome | biome: human oral; feature: human-associated habitat; material: dental | place: China | collected 2145 ...
TGGTGCGGTTGGCGGCCACGGCTGCCAATATCCGCTGTTTGGTGTCTTGTGTCATCATCGTTATTCTTTTTTATTTCTTAGTTGATGAGTTCTTAGTTGATGTCTTTCGGGGCATGTTCTAATGCCGTTATAATGGGGTTCTAATGTCGGGCAACCCGACGTGTCTGACTTGCCTGACCAGTCGCGCTTCACCTTTTTATGTGGCATCCACGCCCGCCCTGCTCCAGTCTGTTGCCATTATCGGGGGCAATGGCAGTTCTTCCTCTGCCTGCGGCGTGGCCACTTCCAAGCCCTCCTCGTCTTCCACCGTCAGTTCCACCTTGGTTTTCATCACGCCCACGCGCCGGATGGCGTTGTCGGTTACGTATTTCCTGAATCCCGCCACCTTCTTCTGCTGCTCGATGAATTTCACCACGTCTTCGTCCGTCTGCTCGGCCATCACACGATTGAAGGTTTCCACGCGCTCCACCCTATCTATATAACGGTCGCCCTGGTAGAGGTACACGTCCGTCGGCCCTCCCTCTTCATCCGGCAGGTAATAGGCCGTCACCTTGTAGTTGTTCGGAGCAAGGCGTTCCAGTGCTGCGGTGTTGCTCAGCCACCAGTCTTCGTGTGCCACGCGTACGGTGGAATTGCGGCGGATACTCGTCTCAACATGCAGCCCGATGTACCGGGCCAGCACCTTGTGGTTGAGCGGCTGCAGGTGTGGGTTGATGTTGGCGGCGAACACCTGTCGTCTTGTCATGCCTGGGTATCGCTTCTGGTCGGGGTGTAGCGAGTCGTTCCATTGCTCGTTGTCGGCGCGGTCGTCGGCGATGAGCTGCTCCATGCTGAAGTAGGAGCGGTCCTCATAGGTGTCGTTCCATTCGTCGCTCACCTTCTTGCTCTCCGTCCGCCACTTACCTTTGCCGTAGAAACGGCCGATGCCTTCGTGGTTGCGGTGTATCACGCTCCGTTTCTTGGCTCCGTTCAGCGGCTCGGCGTACTTCTCCTGCGAGTTCAGAGGAGCACAGAAATGCACGAATGAGAAAACCACACCCGGCTGCAGCAAGCCGTCCTTGAAACCGGCCATCAGGTGGTTTTCCACCTCCACGCCCAGCGGCGTTCCCAGTCCCTGGCGGTCGAGCAGACGGAACATGTCGCGGAAGCACTCCAACACTACCCCCTCGTCCTTCTTGCGCCCATAGCTCGCACCCAACACGCACTGGCTCACCATATCATAGGCGTAATAGGCGTGCAGCCTTTGTTTCGTGTCTCTAAGCTTGCGCGAGAGGTCCACGTCGTCCATCGTAATCTGCGAGAGCGCGAAACGACCGTTATGGCGGTGAACGTGCGGCATTTGCTCGTGCATGAACGCGGTGTGACTCCGCAGGCGGTGCTCAATGAGCATCTTGTTGGCGGGCTTGTTCATGTAGTTCCGTATGGTGGCCACGCTCAGCCTTTTGGGTTCTCCGTTCTTCAACGTGAAATCGTCGGGGTTGAACAGCTCGCCCGTATCGGGGTCGAACACGTCCAGTTCGCCGCAGACGAAAGCGTTGTATTCCTCGAACACCTGCTCCGCGTATGGCTGGTTGCCCTGCACGGCAAGGCCCAATATGAGCTGTTCCGTGCGGTGGTCCACAACTCGCGCACTCTGATTTCCGAACTTACCGCTTATCAGGCACGCGTAGCCCTTCTTCTTGAACTCAGCCACCTTTTTGCGGAATCGCAGGGTGGATGTGGGCAGCGTGTGGCCGTACTCTTGTTTCAGTACGTCGATGGCCTCGGCCATCATGTCCCAGTCGTAGCCCTCGCCCATCACCGTGTGCTGTGCCTTCGCGCTGTTATACAGGGCCACGGCCGCGCTTATCACGCCCGCGTTCACGGTGTACTCCCTCACGTGCCGCCGCGGCAGCTCAACGCCGCATTGCGCAGGGTCGGAGAAGAAGGCGTAGGCGCGCTGGTCGTAGTCGTAGTTTTCTCGCACCCAGTTCACCAGCCGCACGATGCGCAGGTTGGGATAGGCGCGCTTCACGGCCTCCTTCATCGCAGCCGGCAGCGTGTCCACGGCCACAAGGGCGTAGTTGCCTAGGCCGCGGGCGGTGCGGGCGATGTCGAGCTTTTTGCGTATCGCCATCTTCTTGTAGTTGGCCTCGCTCACAAGCCCTCGTTCCACCAGCTCCTTAGCAGGGATGCAAAGTCGGCCTTCGTAATACTCTACCATAGCCATGCGCCTCCCTATCTCAGCACCGTAACGCGTTCCGTGCCGTCCACCTTGGCGGCCAAGCGTTGCAGCTCCTCATAATCGTCTATCAGCCCGGGGCACTGCTCCTTCTTCACCAGACGGCCGTTCTTCTCAATCGTAACCATCCCGTTGCGGTACACGGTCATCACCGTTCCGCGGGGGAAGAACTGCCGCATCGTGCCGTCGGCCAGGTGGATGGTCTCCATGTCCAGGCAATCGTCGGCCATAGCCACGCCGCCGTTCTTCATGGCCGATTCCCTGATGCGCTTGGCCGTGGGCGAGTTGCCGCGCCGTTCGTCGTACGTAAGTGCGTTGAACAAACTACGCTCCCCAGCCCCGAACTGTTTCATAAGTTTTTGCTTAACCTCGGCGGTCACCACTATCTTCCTTTTCATATCCTGCTCCTTTTATATCGGTTTTTGTATTCTTCTCCTCTTATTCCCTGCCCATTATCTATGCCCTTCGTCTTGGCTTTCGTTACCGAGGGTGTCAAGCATCATCTGGTATTGCTCGCACATGCGGCGTTTGGCTTCCAGTTCGTTGATGTTTGCCAGGGCCACAGCCGACATGACGTTCCCCCTCACGCTCGCCTCCAGCAGCAACTCCTGCGTGCCGTCCATCCTTTTGCGCAGGTATTCGCGCAGCTTGCCCGAGTCGCCCTCGCCAATGCGCACCAGCAGGCGTTCGAATTCCAACTTGTACACATGCATCTTGTAGGCGTCTTCCGAGTGCCAGCGGAAGAATCGTTCGTAGTCTTCCACCATCATCTCCTTGTACCGCTCCATGTCATTGGCCATGATGGCCAGCTTGTTTTCCGCATCCTTGGCCAGCATCGCCAGCTTGCTGTTCTTTTTTTCCGTGTTCATGTGTGTATCTCCTTTTATTTATTGTATTCGTATATATTTGGGCGGCTTTTCACTCCGTCGCAAACCATCAGCCTGTAAACGAGATTTTTCACATACTCCTCTGGAGCGGTGAAAATGATGCCCTGCTCGGGGTCATAGCTGAATCTTACGCGGTCGGTCATCAGCCTTTGGGCCACTCTTCCCTTGAAATCGTTGGTCGCCCATTCTTTTATCTCTATATTGTCGTTCATCTTCTTTAAGTTTTAAAATTTGTACATTCGCGCCTTTTTTCGTATCTTTGGCGCGTGTTCTGTTCTGAACACGTTGCAAAGATAGTAGATAATTTTCAACCATCAAAACTTTTAGGAGATTATTTTCAACCATGAGTACGATTTTATCACGTATACAAGAGATTTCCACCGCAGAGGGTGTCACAATTGGGGCTATGGAGCGTTCTATAGGTGCAAGCAAGGGTGTATTATCCCGCGCTATATCTAACGGAACAGACATTCAGTCAAAGTGGATACAAAAAATAGTTGAAAATTATCCTCGATATTCCCCAGGATGGCTTCTCACGGGTGAGGGCGATATGCTTAAGGCAAAACAGGCCGCGCAAGTGCTAGTGCCCACACCTAAGGCGATAGTACCAGCCAAACGCTCCTCCAAGATCGACAAGAGGGGTATTCCGCTCATTTCGCAAACTGCAATGGCGGGCTACTTTGCAGGCGAAGAGGATGCTGATATTAATGCATACGATTATTTTGTGATACCCAGTTTTAAAAATGTCGACTTCCTTATTCGAATAAGTGGCGACTCAATGGAACCTACATATCGGTCTGGTGATATTGTGGCATGCCAGGTCGTACCAATGCAAGATATATTCTTTCAATGGAATAGGCCTTATATTATTGATACCAACCAAGGGGCTCTTCTGAAACGTATCCGACAAGGAGAAGACAACAACCACTTACTCATCGTATCAGACAACCCAGAATACCCTCCCTTTCAGCTCCACAAGTCGCATTTCTACCACGTCGCACTCGTTAAGGGGATAGTACGCGCTGAATAGTTGATAATTCTCATCTAAAACCCCTCTCAACGCCCCTCCCTACCACCCCGACACCCCCCAACGCCCCTTTTTCGGTGTTCCCTTCCCTTATTTAGCGAGCAACAAAGATAAAAGCCTGATAATCAACGATAATAAAAAACACTCCCCTAAAAAAGGTAGGGTTTTAACTCAACATCAATTCACACGTTTTTGCCCCGAAACACACGAACAGGGTATTTAACTCCGTTTCAACACTAGCTAGGCAAATACGCGTTTTTGTCACTCCTAACTTTTCATTTTGTCACTCCTAACTGTCACTCCTAATGTCACTCCAAACCCAAAAACACCCCAAATTCGACATAAACCCATACAAAAAGGGCGACCCGAAAGTCGCCCAATAGTCACCCACGAGAGAACGCCCTTCAAACCGCGTTCTAACGCCCTAAAAACACCGCACCAACATCACCCTAACGCCTGCACCCGATAAGCGTAGATTGCCGTATAACAGCGCGTTTATTGATGATTACGCCACCTCCCGACAACCCCGCGTGCAGCAGATAATTCTTTGTCACACCCACCTGCTCGGGGGTGAATACGGTAAACACGGCCGACAAGCTGCTGAAATACCAATCCCGCCGCTTTACGCCATCAATTTGTTGCAACAAGTGCACATGTATAACCTTTGCCATATCATTTATAGTTTTGATATGCAAATATACCAAATAATACTTATATAGAATAATTGGACGATAATAAAACAACAAAATGCCAATAAAAAAGATGAAAACACCATCTGCTTTCACCCATAGCCTTGTCCCTTCACGCCTCTTAGATAAGCCCAAATGGCCCTAAATAGGCCCTAGAAACGCCCCAAAAACATCCCAATGTAACATTTCGCCCCATCAAGCCCTACCATCTACCCCTCGCATGTAACACGAATGTCGCATAGATGTTACATTATATACGCTTCGTTTTTTTTCGTCCAACGCCCTTTTACATCCCTAACTCTCTATCAATCAACGTCAATCACGACTTTACGGCATCCTCATGTTATGTACGTTTCGTTTTATGCCCCGTAATTGGATTGGACGCTGTATTATCTTCGAACGAAGGCTTTGACAAAGCCAATTGCCAAGGAAGAGTTGGCTTGGATATTGCTTAACTTCAACCAAAAACGCGGCTATTACCAGCTGCGAGGGGAGGAAGAAGAGGAAACACCAAGCAAGCGCGTTGAGTATCACGAACTAAAAGTGGTGAAGGTGAAAGCAACCGACGAAGGTAAGGGTGGCAATGTTTGGTATAACGTGCTTTTGGAGAATGGCTGGGTTTATCGCAGGCAAAGTAAGTATCCGCTAGACAAGTGGCTGGGCCTTACGCTTCCGTTTATCGTTACTACCAATTTAGAGGCAGATGGCGTTACACCCAAACGCGATAAAGATGGTAACGAGAAACGTTCGATTAGCTTGCCAAAAGAAGACGATTGGACGCTGCTTAAGAAACGTACCGAAGACCATTTGGAGAAATCGGGCTTAACCGTGGGGGCATTTATTTACCAACATCTTTTGGCGAACCCATCAGATAAGGTGCGTGGCCAATTGGTGCGAACCATCGACCGCAAATATTACAAGCGCGAATTGCAAGCGATAATAGCCAAACAGATGGAGCTTCATCCCGAATTGCGTGATGCTGAATTGCTGAAAGCATGTGCCGAAGAGCTCTATCGGAACAACGAGGCACACCGCGCACAGCTTCTCGCAAAAGACTTTAAGCACTTGCTTGTAGAAGACGTGCTGTTTTATCAGCGTCCGCTGAAAAGCAAAAAATCGCTTATAGCCAACTGTCCGTACGAAACCCGCCAATATATTAATAAGGAAACGGGAGAAATAAAGGTGAACGTGAAGTGCATTGCCAAGTCTAACCCTTATTTCCAAGAGTTCAGATTGTGGCAATGGATAAGCAACCTTAGACTTCTGCGCCAAGCCGATGGACAGGACGTAACCACAGCATACATCAAGGGCAACGAAGACAAGGAGCTACTTTTCGACATGCTCAACAACCAAGGCGAAATAAAGCAGGAACACATCTTGCGCGACTTTTTGAAATTGAAGAAACCTAAGGGTGGCGAATTCCCCCTGCGTTGGAACTATGTAGACGACAAGATTTACCCTGCCAACGAAACGCGCCATGCCATTAACAAAGCCATTAAGGGCATGGCCGTGGATAAGGAGGAGAAAGAAACGCTTGGGCAATTGTTTGTTCAGTCCGCCGTGGAATACATGCTTTGGAACTTGCTCTACTCCATTACCGACCGCAACGAGCTTGCCAGTGCCCTGCGCCGTTTTGCCCTTACGCATGGTGTTTCTTCTGTAGATGCCTTTGTGGAGTCATTCTTGAAGGTGAAACCCTTTAAGAAAGAGTATGGTGCCTATTCGGAGAAAGCCACTAAAAAGCTGTTACAAGTAATGCGACTGGGCAGGTATTGGTGCGGTGACGAATTGCCCAAACCTGCTAAACGGACGAAAGGCAATAAGCAAGCCGTGTACGATGAAATGGCTAATCGGGGCATTTGCAAGCAAACCTTGCAAAACATCAGCAACATCATCGAAGAGAATATAGACGAGCGGTTGATGGGTGCGCTTCTTAACCCTGAAAGACCACTAACGGGGTTGTCTCATTTCCAAGGCCTATCCGTCTCGGATGCTTGTTACGTGGTGTATAGCCGACATTCGGAAGTGGCCGAAATAGTCAAGTGGAAAGATGCAGGCGAACTGAACACCTTCATCAACAACTTTAAGCAACATTCTATGCGCAACCCCATCGTAGAGCAATGTGTGCTAGAAACTTTGCGCACGGTACGCGATGTGTGGGAGCAAGAAGGGCAGATAGACGAGATACACGTTGAACTGGGGCGCAATATGAAACGAACGGCCGAACAACGGGCGCGCGACACCCAAGCCATACAGCGCAACGAAAATACCAACATGCGCATAAGCTTGCTGCTTACCGAATTGAAGAACGACCCCAGCATCAGCGATGTTCGGCCTTATTCGCCTTCGCAACGCGAATTGCTGAAAATATACGAAGAGGGCGCATTGGAAAACTTGACCAACCAAGACGAAGACATCGCTAAGATTTCTCGTTTGGCACAACCATCCGCTAGCGAACTGCGCCGCTATAAGCTGTGGCTCGACCAAAAGTATGTGTCGCCATATACGGGTAGGCCCATCCCTTTGGCCAAGCTGTTTACCCCTGCCTACGAGATTGAACACATTATTCCGCAGAGTCGTTATTTCGACAATTCGTTCTCAAATAAGGTTATTTGTGAGGCCGAGGTAAATAAGCTCAAAGATAACAATTTGGGTATGGAGTTTATTAAGAAATTCGGTGGAAAAACAAAGGGCATCCTTGACGAGGAAGCCTATAAGCTGCACGTTACGACTAACTATGCCCACAACCCCGCAAAGCGAAGCAAGCTGTTGATGGAAGACTTGCCCACGGATTTTAATTCGCGACAGCTCAACGACACGCGCTATATCAGTAAAACGGTGATGGCCCTGCTTTCTAATGTGGTTAGAGAGGAAGGAGAACGAGAAACGCGTTCGAAACATGTGGTGGTGTGTACGGGCGGCGTTACCGATACGCTGAAAAAAGATTGGGGCTTGCACGATGTGTGGCACAATTTGGTTTACCCACGTTTCATCAGGCTTAACAATCTTACAGGCAGTCAGAACTTTGGGTATTGGAGATACTTAGACGAGGAGAATAGTAAGAAAGGGGAAGATGGTAAGAAAGTGTTCCAAATTACTTTACCTCCTGAATGCCAACGCGGATTTGTGAAAAAGCGTATCGACCATCGTCACCATGCTATGGATGCACTTGTTATCGCCTGCGCATCGCCCGACATTGTTAATTATCTCAACAATCAATCGGCTGCCAATCCTCATGCTCGCCAAGACCTACAACACCTGCTGTGCGATAGAAAGCGCGAGATAAGAAAACCTTGGCCAACCTTTACGCAAGATGCCCAAAAGGCACTTGAAGACCTTGTTGTTAGCTTTAAAAATACGGTGCGCGTGGTGAATAAGGCCTCCAACACGTATCTTCGTTACGATAAGGATGGAAAGAAGAAGCGATTTAAGCAAGAGGGTGAAGGACTGAAAGCCATAAGGAAACCCATGCACAAGGAAACTTATTACGGCGAGGTGAACCTTATCAGGAAAGAAATGCTGCCTTTGAAACGCGCTTTGGATGATGTCAACGCCATTGTAGACAAAGAATTGCGTGCCTGCATAAAGGATCTTCTACGTGATGGCTTTAACCCCCAGCAGGTGTTGGCCAACTTTAAAGCTAAGGACTTTAAGTTTGATAAGCGCGATATAAAGAAGGTGGAAGTGTATGTTAGTTCGGAAAAATCTACGCCCATGGTGGCTACGCGCAAGTTGTTGGACACGTCTTTCAATGCCAAACGCATTGCCGACATTACCGACACGGGCATTCAAAAGATTTTGCTAAACTATTTAAAGGCCAACGATAATTCTCCCGAACAGGCCTTTACGCCCGAAGGTATCGCCTATTTTAACGAGCATATTGCCGAGTATAACAACGGAAAACGGCATCAGCCCATATTGAAGGTGCGTGTATCGGAGATTAGGGGTGCTAAGTTTGCTGTGGGACAGACGGGTTCGAAGAAAACCAAATTTGTTGAAGCGCAGTCTGGAACCAACCTTTATTTCGCCATTTATGAGGATAAGGAAGGTAAACGGAACTTTGAAACCATTGCCCTTAACGTAGCGGCTGAGAGGTTGAAAACGGGGCAAACGCCTGTCCCAGAAACTAACGATGCCGGCCAGCCTCTTAAATTCTACCTTTCACCGAACGACTTGGTATATGTTCCCACAGACGAAGACCGCGCCGCAGCATGTCCCTCAATAGACAAGCGGAGGATATATAAGATGGTTAGCGCAACGGATGTGAATTGTTTCTTCTTGCCATTCGAAGTAGCATCTACTATATATAATAAGGTGGAGTTCGAATCCATGAATAAAATGGGACGTGCAATAGACATGATGGAGTATTCTGACAATTATGATAGTTCTGCCATTAATAAGCTAATGATAAAGGATGTGTGTTGGAAGTTGGAAGTAGATCGACTTGGTAATATCACAAAAATAGTGAGGTAATGATTAAGAAGACACTTTGTTTCACCAATCCCGCCTATCTAAGTCTGCACCAATGCCAGTTGGTTATCTGTCTTCCCGAAGTGGAGGAGAACGAAAGTCTGAGCAATGTGCTGAAAGAGCAGGCCGAGCGCACCATCCCAGTGGAAGACATTGGGGTGGTGGTGCTCGACCATCGGCGCATAACCATCACTTCGGGCGCGCTCGGTGCCTTGCTCGAAAACAATTGTGCGGTGATAACCTGCAATGCGCAAGGTCACCCTGTGGGGCTACTCCTTCCCCTTAGTGGCAATACCTTGCAAAGCGAACGCTTTCGCGAGCAGATAGATTCTTCTCTGCCTTTGCGCAAGCAGCTGTGGCAACAAACCATCAAACAGAAGATTGCCAACCAAGCTGCGGTTCTGCGGAGCGTTACGGGAAAGGATGAAAAGTGCATGCAGGTGTGGGCAGAGCAGGTGCGAAGTGGCGACCCTGATAACATCGAGGCGCGTGCAGCAGCTCATTATTGGCAGCATCTTTTTCCCCAACTGCCGCATTTTGTTAGGGTACGCGAAGGCGAACCGCCCAACAATTTGCTTAACTATGGCTATGCCATTCTGCGTGCTGTGGTGGCTAGGGCATTGGTCGGCAGTGGTTTATTGCCCACTTTGGGCATTCATCATCACAATCGCTACAATGCCTATTGCTTGGCCGACGACATTATGGAACCTTATCGGCCCTATGTAGACCGCCTAGTGCTTAACATCATTCGCACAAATGGGGTGGTGGATGAACTCACTCGCGAGTTGAAGTCGCAGTTGCTTGTTATTCCCACACTAGATGTGGTTGTTAATGGTAAACGAAGTCCGCTGATGATAGCCGTGCAGCAGACCACGGCTTCGCTCTATAAATGTTTTTCGGGCGAGCTGCGCCGTGTGAGTTATCCTGAAATGTAATTCGCTTATGTCGAACCTTAGCCGACTTAATGAATATCGTGTTATGTGGATATTGGTGTTTTTCGACCTTCCAACAGAAACGAAGAAGGATAAGAAAGCCTACGTAGACTTTCGCAACCTTTTGCAGCGAGATGGGTTCACCATGTTTCAATTCTCCATCTACCTACGGCATTGTGCTAGTATGGAGAATGCGGAGGTGCATATCAAACGGGTGAAAAACTCGCTCCCCAAGTATGGTAAGGTTGGTGTTTTGTGTATAACCGATAAGCAATTCGACAACATTCAGCTCTTTTATGGCACTAAACCTCATAAGCCTAACGCACCTGGGCAACAGTTGGAATTGTTCTAACGCACCGGCATTATTAGAAAGAAGAAATCCCACTCGCACAGAGTGGGATTTCTTTTTGCAGTCTCATTTTTTTTATTTCTTAAATCTTTGTATCTGTTTGTAGTACAAATAGATATGGTATTTAAGTTGTTTGCGATACTGCAAAAGTACGATTTTTCAAGCAAATCACAACCGGTATGAAGATAGGTGAGTTTATCGATGGGTTGTTTGCGATACTGCAAAAGTACGATTTTTCAAGCAAATCACAACACGTTGCGAAAGCAAATGGTTTCCAAGGCTGTTGTTTGCGATACTGCAAAAGTACGATTTTTCAAGCAAATCACAACCGGCTCCTCCTGGTGCATTATTGCCTATCCGTTGTTTGCGATACTGCAAAAGTACGATTTTTCAAGCAAATCACAACACAAAGTCTATGCAGATAAACATAACGGAAGTTGTTTGCGATACTGCAAAAGTACGATTTTTCAAGCAAATCACAACAGAAACGCTGAAACATGCGCCATACAAAGGTTGTTTGCGATACTGCAAAAGTACGATTTTTCAAGCAAATCACAACCTGTTATGTCTATTGACCTCATTCCGCATGGTTGTTTGCGATACTGCAAAAGTACGATTTTTCAAGCAAATCACAACTCTCGGCGGACGGGAAGGATAGGCGGATGAGTTGTTTGCGATACTGCAAAAGTACGATTTTTCAAGCAAATCACAACAGGTAGTTTTGCTACTATTGATGTTTCTTGTTGTTTGCGATACTGCAAAAGTACGATTTTTCAAGCAAATCACAACGACGAGAACGACGAAGAATTGTCCACAACGTTGTTTGCGATACTGCAAAAGTACGATTTTTCAAGCAAATCACAACCGTCGAGGTTGTACAGCCTTGTGCAGAACAGTTGTTTGCGATACTGCAAAAGTACGATTTTTCAAGCAAATCACAACTACCATTCTGTTTATTATTTTCTCTCTGATGTTGTTTGCGATACTGCAAAAGTACGATTTTTCAAGCAAATCACAACTGGTTACGCTTTGCAAGGTCTAGTTCTTTGTTGTTTGCGATACTGCAAAAGTACGATTTTTCAAGCAAATCACAACCCAAATAAAAAAGACGTTACAAGTAACCAAGTTGTTTGCGATACTGCAAAAGTACGATTTTTCAAGCAAATCACAACCGTAACACCACTTATGAGCCATCTGATGTGTTGTTTGCGATACTGCAAAAGTACGATTTTTCAAGCAAATCACAACCGCAAAACTTGATAAATGGCGAGACGAGTTGTTGTTTGCGATACTGCAAAAGTACGATTTTTCAAGCAAATCACAACGTGTTTTTGACACCGCATTTTTATTTTTCTGTTGTTTGCGATACTGCAAAAGTACGATTTTTCAAGCAAATCACAACGCAGGCTTAACAAATAGCAAAGCATACCTGTTGTTTGCGATACTGCAAAAGTACGATTTTTCAAGCAAATCACAACTGTTGCGCCAAAACAGAGTAGTGCCGCATTGTTGTTTGCGATACTGCAAAAGTACGATTTTTCAAGCAAATCACAACCTATAATATGGCGGCATGTAGTATAGGCCAGTTGTTTGCGATACTGCAAAAGTACGATTTTTCAAGCAAATCACAACCTCTCCCCTTTGGTGTTGTCCTAAATCCTCGTTGTTTGCGATACTGCAAAAGTACGATTTTTCAAGCAAATCACAACGCAAAAGGGCTTTTGTGCTATCTTTTGAGTGTTGTTTGCGATACTGCAAAAGTACGATTTTTCAAGCAAATCACAACACAAATCTACGCCCTAAACCTCTATTCGATGTTGTTTGCGATACTGCAAAAGTACGATTTTTCAAGCAAATCACAACTATTGGTGTAACTTACTCCTTTATTTCATGTTGTTTGCGATACTGCAAAAGTACGATTTTTCAAGCAAATCACAACACCACCAACGGAAGAGCCGACATCATCGAGTTGTTTGCGATACTGCAAAAGTACGATTTTTCAAGCAAATCACAACAAGTACAACAAACTGCTACTAGTCGATGCGTTGTTTGCGATACTGCAAAAGTACGATTTTTCAAGCAAATCACAACACTATTATATACGTTCATTATGTTCGTTTGTTGTTTGCGATACTGCAAAAGTACGATTTTTCAAGCAAATCACAACCTGAACGTCTCCGCGTTCATAACGCGCATTGTTGTTTGCGATACTGCAAAAGTACGATTTTTCAAGCAAATCACAACCATTCCCAAATTGTGCCATGCCCCCATTTGTTGTTTGCGATACTGCAAAAGTACGATTTTTCAAGCAAATCACAACGGAAATTGGTGAATTGAAAATATTGTTGGAGTTGTTTGCGATACTGCAAAAGTACGATTTTTCAAGCAAATCACAACAACGCACAACTAACTATTTTTAATGCAAAAGTTGTTTGCGATACTGCAAAAGTACGATTTTTCAAGCAAATCACAACAGAAAGCTATGTTAGGTGCATACCCTTTCAGTTGTTTGCGATACTGCAAAAGTACGATTTTTCAAGCAAATCACAACTAGTCTTCAACTACATCCACCATGTAGAGGTTGTTTGCGATACTGCAAAAGTACGATTTTTCAAGCAAATCACAACTAACTCACTCCGTTAAGGTAGAGATAAAGGTTGTTTGCGATACTGCAAAAGTACGATTTTTCAAGCAAATCACAACAATGAGGGTGGACAACCCATATTCCTGGAGCTGTTTGTGATACTGCAAAAGTACGATTTTTCAAGCAAATCACAACTTGGCATGTTGTTGATACTTATTGAAGTCGTCTTGACTTTTAATGGTTCTATAAATTGGGTGGAGTTTATTTTTTTGTGTGGTAAAACCAAGATAAGCA
>ERZ772827.1182-NODE-1182-length-13442-cov-9.131994_pt1 | contig 13442 bp, 9 predicted proteins | sample MGYA00580850_ERZ772827 | MGnify/ENA primary metagenome ERZ772827 (study PRJEB29015, sample SAMEA2737950) | human oral metagenome | biome: human oral; feature: human-associated habitat; material: dental | place: China | collected 2145 ...
CCCGAGCTGCTGCCCGCCTGCGTGGCCCTGGTGGCCCACCCCGACGACGAGCGCTACCAGCCCCTGTTCGGCACCACGGTGGCCTCCCCGGTCTTCGGCGTTAAGGTCCCGGTCCTGGCCCACCCCGCCGCCGAGAGGGACAAGGGCGCGGGCATCGCCATGTGCTGCACCTTCGGGGACACCACCGACATCGACTGGTGGCGGGACCTGGGCCTGCCGCTGCGGGCCGTCCTGCGCAGAGACGGGCGCATGGAGACCGAGACCCCGGAGTGGATCACCTCCCCGGCCGGCCGCGAGGCCTACGCCGCCATGGCCGGCAAGACCACCTTCTCGGCCCGCAAGGCCCTGGTGGCCGAGCTGGCCGCCACCGGTGAGATGCGCGGCGAGCCCACGGCGACGACGCGCCAGACGAACTTCTTCGAGAAGGGCGACAAGCCCCTGGAGATCGTCACCTCCCGCCAGTGGTACATCCGCAACGGCGGCAGGGCGTGGACCAACCCGGCGAGCGGCGCCGACCTGCGCGCCGAGCTGCTGGCCCGGGGCCGCGAGCTGGACTTCCACCCCGACTTCATGCGCGTGCGCTACGAGAACTGGGTGGGGGGCCTGAACAACGACTGGCTCATCTCCCGCCAGCGCTTCTTCGGCGTGCCCTTCCCCCTGTGGTACCGGGTGGGCGAGGACGGCGAGGTCGACTACGACGCCGTTATCACCCCTAAGGAGTCCGCCCTGCCGGTGGACCCCTCCTCCGACACCCCGCCCGGCTACACCGAGGACCAGAGGGGCGTGCCCGGCGGCTTCGTGGGCGAGCTCGACATTATGGACACCTGGGCCACCTCCTCCCTGTCCCCCCAGCTGGCCTGCGGGTGGCTGACCGACGACGACCTGTTCACCCGCACCTACCCCATGGACCTGCGCCCCCAGGGCCAGGACATTATCCGCACCTGGCTGTTCACCTCGGTGGTGCGCGCGGACCTGGAGTTCGGCGCCCTGCCGTGGCGCCACGCCGGGCTCTCGGGGTGGATCCTGGACTCGGACCACAAGAAGATGTCCAAGTCCAAGGGCAATGTGGTCACGCCCATGGACCTGCTGGAGAGGTACGGCTCGGACGCGGTGCGCTACTGGGCGGCCTCGGCCCGCCTGGGCCTGGACGCGGCCTTTGAGGAGTCCCAGATCAAGGTCGGCCGGCGCCTGGCCATCAAGGTCCTCAACGCCTCCAGGTTCGCCCTGTCCATGGGCATCCCCTGGGACGCCGACGAGGAGACCCGGGCCGCCGCACCCGCCCCCTGCCTGGACGCCTCGGTGGTCACCGAGCCGATCGACCGGGCGGTCCTGGCGGCCCTGGCCGACGTGGTGGCCACCGCCACCGCGGCCTTCGAGCGCTTTGAGCACGCCCGCGCCCTGGAGGCCACCGAGTCCCTCTTCTGGACCTTCTGCGACGACTACATCGAGCTGGTCAAGGACCGGGCCAACGACCTCGGGGGCACGCACGAGGCCGCCGCGGTGCGCTCGGCGCGCGCCGCCCTGGCGATCGCGGTGGACACCTTCGTGCGCCTGCTGGCCCCCTTCCTGCCCTTTGTCACCGAGGAGGTGTGGAGCTGGTACCGCACCGGCAGCGTGCACCGCTCCGCCTGGCCCGAGGCCGGTGGCCTGCGTCAGGCCGCGGGCGACGCCGACGCCACCCTGGTGGCCCGCGCCGGGGCGGCCCTGGCGGCCCTGCGCAAGGTCAAGTCGGAGGCCAAGACCAGTCAGAGGACGCCGATCCTCTCGGTGCGCCTGGTGGTGGCCCCCGAGTACGAGGAGGCCGTTGGGGCGGTGCGCGCCGACCTGACCGAGGCCGCCAAGGTCACCGGCAGCTTCGAGGTCTCCACGACGGCGGAGGCGGGAGCGGCGCCGGTGGTCACCGCCGTCGAGCTGGGCCAGGCCCCCGCGCGCAAGAAGGCCTGACCTCCCCCAGCCCCGCCGGGCGGCCGACCTGAAGACGGCGGGGGGGCCGGGACGCGAGCCGCGTCCCGGCCCCCGCCGGCTCCCGAGGCCCTCAGCGGACGCCCTGGAGCTCGGCCAGGGCGGAGCGGATCACGTTCAGGCGCTGGACAATGACCTCCTCGCTGTAGGGCAGGTCGGTGCTACGGCACTCGGCGGCGAGCCGGGACAGGGTGCGTACCTCCGGGAAGCCCTGCTGGGTCAGGGCGGCCACCTCCTCCAGGGCGGCCCGCCCGGTGGTGGCACCCCCCAGGTCCACCCACTGCCCCAGGCGGCGGGCGCAGCGGTCCAGGCTGGAGGTGACCCCGCGGATGACGTCGTCGAGCTCGGCGGCCTGGTTGCGCACGGAGCGCACCACCGGGGCGAGCCCTGCGAAGCCGGTGTCCAGGGCCTCGCACAGGTCGGCCAGGGACTGGACCGCCCCCTGCTCGGAGCCGTTGAGGGTGGAGGCCGCGAAGCGCCCCACCATGAGCGTCAGCAGCCGCATGAGCGCCACCGAGAAACGTAGTTGGAGCACGGCGGAGCGCATGGCCTGGAGACGCCGGGGCAGGCCCTTGAGCCCGACGCCGGCGCTGCCGGCCAGCTCGGTGATCTGCGTGGCCAGGCTCTGGCTCCTGGAGCGGGAGAAGGAGGCGACGTCATGGGAGACCAGGGTCTCAATGCGGCGAATCCGCCCGGTGACGTCGTTGAGCGTGCCCTGGGCCTGCTCCATGGTCCCCAGTAGACGCAGGTACTCGTCGAGCTGGAACACCAGGGCGTTGGTGTCGCGCTCAATGGTCGCCGCCGTGCTGAGGACCCGGGGCACGGGGCCGTGGGCGCCGGCCGCGGCCGGTACCCGCACGCCCTGACGCACCAGGGCGGCCACCTCCCGCGGTAGGCTGACCAGGGTCAGGTCGTACAGGGAGGTCATCCCCAGGGCCTCCAGCTCGGAGGTGAGCTCGCGGGCACCGAACTCGGCGACCTGCCGCCGGGAGGCGCCCTGGTTGGCCAGCGACCTCTCCTTGCCCCGCACCCGGCGGTAGATGTCCTCCACGGCGGACTGGGTGGCGGTGTCCATGGGGCGGCAGCGCACCGACAGGAACCCGTCGTGCAGGGGCACGATGGTGGCAAAGACCCGGTAGTCTAGGTTGTCGGCGGCACGGTTGATGACATAGGCGCACACCGGCTTGTTGGCCAGTAGGTCATCCCACATGAGACGGAAGACACCACCGGGCATGTCCTGGTGCCGGATGATGTTGTGGGGCGACCCGACAAGACGATCGCGTGAATATCTTGAAAGAACATCAAACGTAGTGTTCGTGTTCTTAATGACACCCTTGGTGTCTGTGGTAGAGAAAAAGATGTCCTGTGGATCAAACAGGCGCTCATATCCGATCTGCGTTTCCATAGTTACATCTCACTGCTAGGGGAAGGACTTATCTCGCCTCAGAGCAGGTCAGAAGGAGCACTCGGACCAGGCGCGGCGACTCGTGAGGGAGTCTAGTGTCTGCCGAGGAAAAACGCATCTGCGTGTCAACGCCGGATCCTGCCGCGCAGGCGGTATCATCCCCAGCCCGTCCTCCGTCTGACTGCCATCACATGTGTTCAGGGACACATCACGGGCACCTACCACTACCCCGGCGGCGGACGTGGCCGAGGCACGTTTGGCACAATGGCCGGGTGACTCCGTCCCCCTCCTCCCCCGCCGCCGCCCCGCGCCCGGCGGACCAGATGCCCCGACTCCTTCACGGCGTGTCCTCCAGCCCCCTGTCCCAGGAGCCCGACCCCACCTGGACGGTGCCCTGGCTCCTGGCGGACCGGGTGGCCCGCCTGCCCGAGGCCACCCTCATCGAGCGCAAGTCCCAGCTCGGTGACAGCTGGACCAGGGTCAGCGCCCAGGCCTTCGGCAAGGAGGTCACCCGCCTGGCCGCCGGGCTGATCGGCATGGGCCTGGAGCCGGGGGCCAGCGTGGCGCTCATGGCGCGGACCTCCTTCGACTGGTCGCTGCTGGACATGGCGATCGCCAGGGCCGGCCTGGTCTCGGTGCCGATCTACGAGACCGACTCGGCCGACCAGGTGGCCTGGATCCTCCAGGACGCCCAGGTGCGCCTCCTCGTCGTCGAGTCCGCCGCCCACGCCGAGGTGGTGCGCACCGGGGCCCGGTCCCTGGCCGCCACCTGCCCCGAGGCCGCCCAGGCCCCCGTCCTCGTCCTGGAGCGGGACGCCCTGGCCACCATTACCGCGGCCGGCCGGGAGGTCACGCTCTCCCAGGTGGACGAGCGCTCCAACGCCCTGACCAAGGACGACGTCTACTCCATTATCTACACCTCGGGTACCACCGGGCGCCCCAAGGGCGTGGTCATCACCCACGCCAACGCCGCGGGCCTGGCCTGGAACGGCGTGCGCTGGCTCCCCCAGCTCCTCAACTCCCCGGGCACGCGCCTGCTTCTGTTCCTGCCCCTGGCCCACTCCTACGCCCGGTTCCTCCAGCTGCTGGCGATCGCCGGGCAGGGGGTGCTGGGGCACACCCCCGACGTCAAGACCCTCCTGCCGGACCTGGCCGCCTTCGCCCCCACCTACGTCCTGGCCGTCCCCCGGGTCCTGGAGAAGATCTACAACGCCGCGGACGCCAAGGCCGGCAGCGGCCTGAGGCTCAAGACCTTCCGCTGGGCGGCCAAGGTGGCCATCGCCTACTCCCGGGCCCTGGACACCCCCCAGGGGCCCGGAACCGGCCTGCGGGCCTCCCACCACCTGGCCGACCGCCTCGTCTACCGCCGTCTGCGCGCCCTGCTGGGCCCCAACGCCCGCTACGCCATCTCCGGGGGCGGCCCCCTGGGCGAGCGCCTGGGCCACTTCTACCGCGGCATCGGCCTGGTCATCCTGGAGGGCTACGGCCTGACCGAGACCATCGGCCCCGCCCACGTCAACCTGGACACCGTCAACAAGATCGGCACCGTGGGCCCGCCGGTGTGCGGCAACGAGACCAGGATCAGCCCCGACGGCGAGGTCGAGGTCCGCGGCATCGGGGTCTTCCCCCGCTACCACAACAACCCCGAGGCCACCGCCGAGTCCTTCACCCCTGACGGGTGGTTCCGCACCGGGGACATCGGCAGCCTGGACGACGACGGCTGGCTGCGCATCACCGGCCGCAAGAAGGAGCTCATTGTCACCGCCGGGGGCAAGAACGTGGCCCCGGCGGTCCTGGAGGACCGCCTGCGCGGCCACCCCCTGGTCAGCCAGGTCCTCGTGGTCGGGGACCGGGAGCCCTTCATCTCCGCGCTCATCACCCTGGACGCCGAGATGCTGCCCCAGTGGCTGGCCAACCACGGCCTGCCGGAGATGGACGTGGCCCAGGCGGCGACCAACCCGCAGGTGCTCGCCGCCCTGGACAAGGCCGTGGCCCGCGCCAACCGGGTCGTCTCACGCGCCGAGTCCATCCGCGCCTACCGGGTCCTGACCACCGACTTCACCGAGGCCAACGGGCTGCTGACCCCCTCCTACAAGGTCAAGCGCGCCGCCGTGGTCAAGGCCCACGCCGAGACGATCGCCGACATCTACAAGTCCACGCGCAGGGGGCCGCAGGACTAGCGGCCCGGCCGGGCTACCCGGCCCGACCGACGTGGGCCCGGCTCCCCGGCTGGGCCGGGCCCACACCCGTAGCCGGGTGCGCGGGCGCCGGTGGCCGGCGGCGCCTCCACCCCTCCCGGGTGCAGGACCCGTAGCCGGGTGTGCGCGGGCACCGGTGCCACGGCGCGCGCCCGGCGAGCGGGTCCCCGCGCGGTTCGCCAGTAGGTCAGGGTCACAGCACCACGTAGGTGCACCGGACCTGCCGGGCGTCAGACAATGGCTCCATGACCTCCATCCCCAGTGACCCCACGCCCACCGGCCCCGGCCCCGTGTACTCCACCCCGCTGCTGGTACCGGTCCACCAGGGGATGACCGCGCCCTGGGCCCTGGCAGAGCGTGAGCGCCGCAACCCGCAGGGTCCCCTGGTGTGCCGCAAGGCCGCGCTGGGGCGCACCTGGAGGACCATGAGCGCCTCCAGCTTCCGCGCCCAGGTGCGTGAGGTGGCCGCCGGGCTGGTGGCCTGCGGCCTGCGGCCGGGGGACCGGCTGTCCATTATGAGCCACACGAGCTACGAGTGGACCCTCCTGGACTTCGCCGCCTGGGAGGCGGGCCTGGTCGTCGTCCCCGTCTACGAGACCTCCTCGGCCGAGCAGGCCGAGTGGATCCTCACCGACGCCGGGGTCAGCCTCATCGCCGTGGAGGATGAGTCCATGGAGCGCATGGTCGAGGCCCTGCGTCGTACCAGCCCCGCCTTGACCGACCTGCAGATTCTCAATGTCGCCCGCGAGGGCGTCACCGAGCTCATCGCGGCCGGCAAGAGCGTGGACCACGCCGAGCTCGACGCCCGCACGGGGGCGCTGACCAGCTCGGACCTGGCCACCATCGTCTACACCTCCGGGACCACCGGACGCCCCAAGGGAGTCGAGCTCACCCACGGCAACCTGGTGCACCTGAGCGTCAACACGGTCGTCCACCTGCCCGAGATCCTGGGCCACGAGGCGGTGCGCCTCCTGCTCTTCCTGCCCCTGGCGCACGTGCTGGGCCGGTTCGTCCAGATCGCGATCGTCTGCTCGCCCTACGGCGTCATGGGGCACGCACCCGACATTAAGAACCTGGTCTCGGACCTGGAGACCTTCCGGCCCAGCTTCATCCTGGCAGTACCCCGCGTCTTCGAGAAGATCTACAACGCGGCCGACGCCCGCACCTCCGGGCTCCGGCAGAAGATCTTCCGCACGGCCGCCAAGACCGCGATCGCCTACTCCCGGGCCCTGGACACCCCCCAGGGCCCCAGCCGGACCCTGCGCGTCCAGCACCGGCTGTTCGACCGCCCGGTCTTCTCCGCCCTGCGCCGCATCCTGGGAGGCAAGGTCACCCACGTCGTCAGCGGCGGCGGGCCCCTGGGCGAGCGCCTGGGCCACTTCTACCGCGGCGCGGGCGTCACCGTCCTGGAGGGCTACGGCCTGACCGAGACGGCGGCCCCCGCCACCGTGGCCCAGCCCGCCACCATGGTCATTGGCACCGTGGGCGGGCCCATGCCCGGCACCCAGGTGCGCCTGGCCGAGGACGGGGAGATCCTCATCCGGGGCATTGGCCTGTTCACGCGCTACCACAACAACCCCGCCGCCACCGCCGAGTCCCTCGTGGAGCTGCCCGCCGAGCCCGCTGACCGCGCACCGTCCGGCGCCGCGAGCGTCCAGGAGGGCGACGGGGCCCCGGCTACCGAGCGCTGGTTCCGCAGCGGGGACATCGGTACCTTTGACAGGCACGGCTTTCTGCGCATTACCGGCCGCAAGAAGGAGATTATTGTCACTGCCGGGGGCAAGAACGTGGCCCCGGCGGTCCTGGAGGACCGGCTGCGCGGCCACCCCCTGGTCAGCCAGGTCCTCGTGGTGGGTGACAACCGCCCCTGCATCGGGGCCCTGATCACGCTGGACGCCGAGATGCTGCCCCTGTGGCTGGCCAACCACGGCCTGGAGGACATGGACGTGGTGGCCGCCGCGGCCGACCCCCGGGTGCGCGCCGCCCTGGAGCGGGCGGTGGCCCGGGCCAACGAGGCGGTCTCGCGGGCGGAGTCAATCCGCACCTTCACCATCCTGCCCACGGACTTCACCGTGGCCAACGGCCTGCTGACCCCCTCCCTGAAGGTGCGCCGGACCCAGGCCCAGGAGCGCTACGCCGCGCAGATCGAGGAGCTCTACGCCCTGCCACCGCGCTGAGCCAGCTGGCCCCCTGACCGCCGGGCGGGTCCGACTGCGCGGGCGGGTCCGGCTGCGCCTTCGTCACCGTGACCGAGGACGGGTCCGGCTGCGCGGCCGCCTCCTTACGTAACACCGTCATGCCAGCCCCCGGGCCGGACGTCGGCCTAGTCGTGGTCCTGTCCGTCCCTGATCGCCTCGTGGTGGCGGATGACCTCGGCGACTATAAAGGCGAAGAACTTCTCCGCGAAGACCGGATCCAGCCCGGAGTCCGCGGCCAGGGCCCGCAGCCGCGCCACCTGGCGCCGCTCCCGCCCCGGATCCGAGGGCGGCAGGTCCAGCTCGGCCTTGAGGTGCCCCACCAGCTGGGTGCAGCGGAAGCGCTCGGCCAGGAGGTGGACCAGGGCGGCGTCGAGGTTGTCAATGGTGGCCCGGTACCGGGCCAGCTCGGGGGGCACCCCCGGCACACCCCGCTCCACCTGCTCGGCGGTGCCGACCGGCTGGGCCGACCCCGGCCCCTGCGGGTCGTCCGCCCTCACCGGGACGCCCCCGGGGCGCACGGTCCCATCAGGCGCTCCGTCGCGCCCGCTTGGAGGTGGCGGCCAGGACCCCCGGCCCGGTCTCGTAGCGGGGAGCCCCCCCGCCCCGGACGGCGTCGACGTCCACGACCACGCGCCCCACCTCCGGCATGGAGGGGACCTCGAACATGGCTTGCCCCAGGATCTCCTCCACAATGGAGGTCAGGCCCCTGGCCCCGGTCTTGCGCTCCAGGGCCAGACGGGCCACCGCCTGGATGGCCTCGTCGGTGAAGGTCAGCTCCACCCCGTCGAGGCTGAACAGGTACTGGTACTGGCTGACGAGCGCGTTCTTGGGCTCGGTCATCACCCGCACCAGCTCGGGCACACCCAGGTCCTGGACGGTGGCGATGACGGGCAGACGGCCAATGAACTCCGGGATCATGCCGAACTTGTGCAGGTCCTCGGGACGTACCGGCTCGGTGAAGACGTCCTTGGCGGAGTCCGAGGCCAGGGTGGCACCGAACCCCATGAGCTGGGCGCCGGCCTCCTTGCGCTGGCGCTGGCGCACGATCTCCTCGATCCCGGCGAAGGCCCCGGCCGCGATGAAGAGGATGTTGGTGGTGTCGATCTCCTGGAACTCCTGGTTGGGGTGCTTGCGCCCGCCCGTGGGGGGCACCGACGCCGTCGTGCCCTCGATGATCTTCAGGAGGGCCTGCTGCACCCCCTCACCGGAGACGTCGCGGGTGATGGAGGCCGACTCCGCCTTGCGGCCGATCTTGTCGATCTCGTCGATGTAGATAATCCCCTTCTCGGCCCGCTTGATGTCCCCGTCAGCGGCCTGGATGAGCTTGAGCAGGATGTTCTCCACGTCCTCGCCCACGTAGCCGGCCTCGGTCAGGGCGGTGGCGTCCACGATGCAGAAGGGTACGTCGAGCATCTTGGCCAGGGTGCGGGCCAGGTGGGTCTTGCCGGTGCCGGTGGGGCCCAGGAGGAGGATGTTGGACTTGCCCAGCTCCAGGCCCTCCCCCTCCCCCACGGCGCGCTCGCGGACCTGGACCCGCTTGTAGTGGTTGTAGACGGCCACGCTCATGGCCCGCTTGGCGGCCTCCTGGCCGATGACGTACTCCTCCAGGAAGTCGAAGATCTCCCGCGGCTTGGGCAGCTCCAGGGGGACGCCGGCACCGTTCTCGCTCAGCTCCTCGTCCACGATCTCGTTGCACAGCTCAATGCACTCGTCGCAGATGTAGACGCCGGGGCCCGCAATCAGCTTGCGCACCTGCTTCTGACTCTTGCCGCAGAAGGAGCACTTGAGTAGGTCGACGCTCTCAGCATTGCGTGGCACGGTTCCTCCGATTCGTGCGTCAGGGCGGGGGCCTCAGCTTATGACCAGCAGGCCCAAAAAGTCAGCAACTTCACCTCAAATGTGTCATACACGCCACTGGAGGGCCTCGAGGTCCGACGGCGTCACCGCGCCGTCGGGCCTCAGGGCCGGGCCGGTGGGTCAGGAGGCGTGGGGCGAGGGCAGGGCCTTGCGCGAGGCAAGCACCTGGTCCACGATCCCGTACTCCTGGGCCGCCTGGGCGGTGAGGATCTTGTCGCGCTCCAGGTCCTTGTGGACCTTGTCGCGGTCCTGGCCGGTGTGGGCGGCCAGGGTGTCCTCCAGCCAGGCGCGCATGCGGTCGATCTCGTCGGCGACGATCTCGATGTCGCTGGCCTGGCCGTGCATGCCCTCCATGGCGGGCTGGTGGATGAGGACCCGGGCGTTGGGCAGGGCCAGGCGCTTGCCGGGGCTGCCGGCAGCCAGCAGCACCGCGGCGGCGGAGGCGGCCTGCCCCAGGCACACGGTCTGCACCTGCGGCTTAATGTACTGCATAGTGTCGTAGATGGCCGTCAGTGCCGTGAAGGAGCCGCCGGGGCTGTTAATGTACATGGTGATCAGCCCGTCGGGGTCCTGGGACTCCAGGACCAGGAGCTGGGCCATAATGTCGTCGGCACTGGCGTCGTCGACCTGGACGCCCATGAAGACGATGCGGTCCTCGAAGAGCTTGGCGTAGGGGTCCTGGCGCTTGAAGCCGTAGGCGGTGCGCTCCTCGAACTGGGGCAGCACGTAGCGCGAGACGGGCAGGGAGCCGGCGGCGCCAGCGGCGCCCGTCTGCCGGGTGACGGCGTCGAAGTAGGGGCGGGTGCTCATGTCAGTTCTCCCCGTTGCTCTGGGCCTGCTGGCCGATCTCGCGACTGGAGCTCACAATGTGGTCCACGAAGCCGTACTCCAGGGCCTCGGTGGCGCTGAACCAGTGGTCGCGGTCGGAGTCGGCCAGGATCTCCTCCACGGTGTGCCCGGTGTCGGCCGCCGTGATCTGGGCCAGCTCGTGCTTCATGGCGATAATGAGGTCGGCGTTAATGCGGATGTCGGTGGCGCTGCCGCCCGCCCCGCCGGAGGGCTGGTGCATGAGGACGCGGGCGTGGGGGGTGATGTAGCGCTTGCCCCGGGCCCCGGCGCTCAGCAGGAACTGCCCCATGGAGGCGGCCAGCCCCGTGGCCACGGTGACGACGTCGGGCTGGACGTACTGCATGGTGTCGTAGATGGCCATGCCGGCGGTCACCGAGCCGCCGGGGCTGTTGATGTAGAGGTAGATGTCCCGTTCGGGGTCCTCGGCGGCCAGGAGCAGCATCTGGGCGCAGATGGCGTTGGCGTTGTCGTCACGCACCTCGGAGCCGAGCCAGATGATGCGCTCCTTCAGGAGGCGGTTGTAGATGGAGTCGGTCAGGGCCAGGCCGTTGCCGGGTCCCTCGGCCGCCGGGGTGCTCCCGGCCGCAGAGTGCTCGCTCACGAAAGTCCTCTCGTTGTGCTTGGTGCCCAACTTAACCCCGGCGACGGAGCCGGTATGCCCGCTGTCCCGGCCTTTCGCCGTGGGCGCATGGGGCCGCGGCGCCAGCTGCGGGGCGCCGGCGGCCCGCGGCGGCGCCCAGGAAGGGGCCCAGGGACCGACGTCGCCCCGGCCACGAACTGGCCCGGCACCTACGTCCCAGCCCCGGGGGACCGACGTCGCCCCGGCTGGCACGAACTGGCCCCTGGCGCCGGGGACAGGAAGAGGATAGCCTGATCTCACTGATTTATGCCGGAGGAAACAGGATCAAAGTACATGGACGTCACACAGGACCCGCCCCGGGACAGCGGCCCCGGCCCGGGAGCCACGCCCCCGCACCCAGCAGGTCAGGGCCACGGACAGCGCACGGCCCCCGAGGCGTCCCGCATGCAGGGCCACTGGCTCCTGGCCCGCCTGGGCAAACGGGTCCTGCGCCCCGGCGGCATCGACCTGACCCGCCGCATGCTCGCCGCGGCCGCCCTGGCGCCCGGGGAGCGCGTGGTCGAGCTCGGCCCGGGCGTGGGACGCACCGCCGAGCTGCTGCTGGCCCGCCACCCCTCCTCCTACCACGGCGTGGACCCCAACCCCGAGGGCCGCAAGCAGGTGGCCGCCGTCCTGGAGCGCCACCCCGGGGCCGAGTACGTGGTGGCCGACGCCGCCGCCACGGGCCTGCCCGCCGCCAGCGCCGACCTGGTGGTGGGCGAGGCCATGCTCACCATCCAGTCCGACGAGCACAAGCGTGAGATAGTCGCCGAGGCCGTGCGCCTCCTGGCCCCGGGGGGCCGCTACGCCATCCACGAGCTGGCACTGCGCGGGGACCGCTCCCCCGCCGAGCTCGAGGCGGCCCGCAAGGAGCTCTCTCGCACCATCAGGGTCGGCGCCCGCCCGCTGCCGCTGGAGGCCTGGAAGGACCTGCTCACCGACGCCGGGCTGGTCGTGGAGTGGACCGGCACCGCCCCCATGCACCTGCTGGAGCCGGGCCGCCTCGTCCAGGACGAGGGCCTGCTGGGCGCCGCCCGCTTCTGGCGCAATGTGCGTCGCACCCCCGGGGCCCGCGACCGGGTACGGGCCATGCGCCAGGCCTTCCAGCTGCAGGGCGAGCTGCTCAGCGCCGTGGGCATAGTGGCCCGGAGGCCCCAAGCATGAGCGTCCCGGCCCCGGAGGCCGCCACCGACCTGGTCCTGGACCACGTCACCATGGTGCGCCGCGGCCTGACCCTGGTGGAGGACCTGTCGCTCACGGTCCGTCCCGGCCAGACCCTGGCCGTCACCGGCCCCTCGGGCGCGGGCAAGACCACGCTCCTGCGCGCCGTCTCCGGCCTGTCACCCACCGACGCCGGCAGCGTCAGGCGCCCCGACGGCCGCCTGTCCCAGGTATTCCAGGAGCCCCGGCTGCTGCCCTGGTACTCCGCGCACCGCAATATCTCCCTCATTGTGGACGGCCCTGCCCCGGACCTGGCGGCCGTGCAGTGGCTGGAGCGGGTGGGCCTGGCCTCGGCGGGTCACCTGCCCCCGGCGCGCCTGTCCGGCGGCATGCGTCAGAGGGTGGCCATTGCCCGGGCACTGGCCGCCTCACCCACCCTGCTGCTGGTGGACGAGCCCTTCTCCGCCCTGGACCGGCCCCTGGCCGCCTCCCTGCGGGCCGACCTCATGGCGCTCCTGGCCGACCAGGACGTGGTGACCGTGTGGGTCACGCACGACCCGCAGGAGGCCGAGGAGGTCTCCCACCTCCACCTGCACCTGGACGGCCCGCCCGGCACCTGGCACCTGGACACCTGAGTCCTCAACCCCGCATCCCCGCGGCCCCGGCCCCTGCCCGCACCACCCACCCGACCACCGTCTACCGCCAACCGGCACCACCTCGCGAAAGGAAACACACCATGAAGCGCCGCTCCCTCCTGGCCCTGGCCGGGCTCGGCCTGCTGACCCCGGGGGCCCTGGCTGCCTGCTCGTCCGACTCCCCGTCCGGATCCGGCAGCGCGGACCCCTCCACCGAGGCCTCCGGGGCCAAGGTCCTCGACGTCCTGCGTGTGCACACCCCCACCACCCTGGCCTACGCCGCCCCCATGACCTCCTTCGGCACCTACGGCAACCTCGACGCCGTCGTCGGGCAGGTCAAGAAGGACAACTGGGCCAGTGCCGACGTGCTCAAGTCCCTGCTCGTCAACGGCGAGACGGACCTGGCAGCGACCCCCTCCTACGTGGCGGCCAACCTGTTCAACAAGGGCGTGCCGCTGCGCCTGGTCGCCATGCAGGTGTGGGGCATGCTCTACGTCATCGGACCCGCCGGCTCCTCCGCCCAGGGCCTGGAGGCGCTGCGCGGCAAGACCGTGGGCG
>ERZ772827.1183-NODE-1183-length-13441-cov-4.006051_pt1 | contig 13441 bp, 14 predicted proteins | sample MGYA00580850_ERZ772827 | MGnify/ENA primary metagenome ERZ772827 (study PRJEB29015, sample SAMEA2737950) | human oral metagenome | biome: human oral; feature: human-associated habitat; material: dental | place: China | collected 2145 ...
GGCGGGGTTTTATTTCGATGCGCTGCGCGGCGAGCCGCCCATGCGCTGGCTGCATGCGCTGCTGGGCGCGCTGATGGCGCTGATCATCGTGGCCATGAGCCGCATTTCGATGAGCATCGTCAATGACAGCATCGACCGCCACGAGGCGGCGCGCCAGCAGCGCCAAAAGCGCCAGGACGATCCCGAATACGAGGCCACGCGCGAGACGGCCCGCTATCTGGCCCGCCCGCCCAGGCGCAACATGGCGGTGCTGTGCATTGCCCTGTTTGCCGCCACGCAGTTCGCGCCCGATGTGCCGCAGGCCGCGCCGGTGAGCGCCTGGCTGGCGCTGGCCGCCGCTTGCGCCATGCTGAATCTGATGGGCGACTGGCACGTGGGCCGCCCGCTGCTGGAGCGCTGGCCGCTGATGCTGTATGCCAGCTATGCCTTTATGGCGGCGGGCTACGGCCTGACGGGGCTGGGGCTGCTGGCGGGCTTTTCGCCCAATGCGGGGCTGCATTTGCTCACGGCCGGGGCGCTGGGGCTGGCCGTGCTGGCGGTGGTGTGCATTGCGGGTTACACCCATAGCGGGCTGGATAAAAACGGCCGCCCCTGGCCGCTGGCCGCTGCCGTGATGCTGGGCGCGAGCGCGGCGCTGCGGTCGCTGGCCTATTTCAGCGCCGCCAGCGCGTGGCTGATGGCCGCCGCCGCTGCCCTGTGGTGCGCCGCCTTTGCGCTGGCGAGCTGGCACATGCTGCCCGTGTTCTGGCGCGCGCGCGCCGACGGGGCCACGGGCGCGGCCGGCTGCAATGGCTGAAAAGGGCAAGGGCGGACAGGCGCGCCGCCTTTTGATCTGGCTAAAACCACGAATGCATATATGGAATTTGGGCCATAGAATCGCGCCCGGCCATCGGCATGCGGTGGCCTTGATCTACAGAAAGGACTTTCTCAAATGACCAAAACCACCCTGCGCGCCCTTGTGGCAGCCTCCCTGATGCTGACTGCCGGCTACGCCAGCGCTGCCACTTGCGAAGCTACCGTGGAAGGCAACGATCAGATGAAATACAACACGGCCGAGGTGGTCGTGGACAAATCCTGCAAGGAATTCAAAGTCACGCTCAAGCATGTCGGCAAGATGAACAAGGGCTCCATGGGCCACAACTGGGTTCTGACGAAAACCGAAGACATGAAAGGCGTGGCCGCCGACGGCATCAAAGCCGGCGCCGCTGGCGAATATGTCAAGGCCAATGACGAGCGCATCATCGCCCACACCAAAATGCTGGGCGGCGGCGAAAGCGACACCGTGACCATCGACGTCTCCAAACTCAAGGCCGATGGCGACTACACCTTCTTCTGCTCCTTCCCCGGCCACAGCAGCGTGATGAAAGGCAAGCTGAAACTGCAATAAGTTTCGGCTCCAGGCGCTGCCCGTTCAGCCCAGTCAAAACGCCCATGACAGCGCAGGCTGCATGGGCGTTTTTCATTGGGCTTTCCGCACCGGCCGGGGCCGGCCGGTGCGGGCAAGGGCGGGCTTTCAGCGCAGGGGGGCCGGCTCGCGCAGGGCGGACACCAGGCCGTGCCCCAGGGCCGCGCCAAAGCGGCGGGCCAGGCGATCCACCAGATTGTTTTCGGGCGTGTAGTCCACCAGGTCTTCGGCCTTGACCACGTCGCGGGCCACGCCGTCCACGCTGCCCAGGCTGTCGGCCAGGCCCATTTCCACGGCGGTCTCGCCCGTCCAGAGCAGGCCGCTGAAGGTGTCGGCGGTTTCTTTCAGGCGCTCGCCCCGGCCCTGGCGCACGTCGGCGATGAACTGCTGGTGAATCTGGTCGAGCAGCTTTTGCGCGTGCTGGCGCTGGCCTTCGCTCATGGGGCTGAAGGGGTCGAGAAAGCCCTTGTTGTTGCCCGCCGTCAGCAGCCTGCGCTCGATGCCCAGTTTTTCCATCGCGCCGGTCAGGCCGAAGCCGTCCATCAGCACGCCGATGCTGCCCACCACGCTGGCCTTGTTGACGTAAATCTTGTCGGCCGCCGAGGCGATGTAGTAGGCCGCCGAGGCGCAGGAGTCGGACACGACGGCATACACCGGCTTGTCGTGCAACTGGCGCAGGCGGCGGATTTCCTCATACACCAGGTTGGCCTGCACCGGGCTGCCGCCGGGCGAGTTGATGTGCAGCACCAGCGCCTGCGCGCCTTTGTCTTCCATGGCGTTGCGCAGCGCGGGCAGAAGCTGCTCGGCGGTGTTGGTTTTCTTTTCGCCGCCGATGACGCCTTCGATTTCGATGATGGCGGTGTGCTCCTTGCTGGGCGCGGTGTGCGTTTGGCGGACAAAGGTGGCGTAGGCAAAAAAGGCCGCCAGTCCCAGCCAAAGCAGGGTTTTGAGCATGCGCCAGCGCCGCGCGGCCTGGCGCTCGCGTGCGTCGAGCAGCAGCAGTTTTTCAAGCGCCTGGCGTTCCCATTCGGGCGAGCGAGAGAGGATTTCGGGATCGGTTTTCATAAGAGTGGCAGAGAGAAAAAGAAGGGGAAAAACGGGGCGAAAAAACCGGCGGGCAGTATGCCGCCACTATTAAAAAAGAAGCAGCGAACGCAGTATCCACGGGCCTTTCAGGACATCGGGGGATTTTTAAAAGGGGGGCGTGCGGGCGTTTCAGGCGTGTGCTGCCATCCATTGCCGCAAGTCGGCCACGCTGTGTGCGACGTAAAGCGGGGCGAAGGCGGCAAAGTTTTCCGGCTCGTGCGCGCCATAGCTCACGGCCACGGCCGGGCAGCCGGCGTTTTGGGCCATTTGCAAGTCGTGCGTGGTGTCGCCCACCATCAGCGTGCGCGCAGGCTCGCAGCCCAGCTCGCGCATCAGCTCGTGCAGCATGAGGGGACTGGGCTTGCCCGCGGTTTCGTCGGCGGTGCGGGTGGCGTCGAACAGGCGATCCAGCCCGGTCAGGCGCAGCGCCTCGTTCAGTCCGCGGCGGCTTTTGCCGGTGGCCACGGCCAGCCAGTGGTGACGCGCGCGCAGCTCGGCCAGCAGCTCGTTTGCACCGTCAAAAAGCACCACTTCATCCTGGCAGGCCATCCAGTGATGGCGGTAGCGCTCGATTAGCAGGGGATGCTTTTCGGGCGGCACATCCGGCGCGGCCTGCGCCAGCGCAGAGGGCAGGGCCAGGCCAATGACGTAGGCGGCCGCTTCGCGGCTGGGCAGCCGCCCGCCCGCATCGACTACGGCGCGCTGGATGGAGCGCACGATGAGAGCGGTGGAGTCGAACAAGGTGCCATCCCAATCAAAGCAGATGAGGTCGAACTGGCGGGGCGCGGTCATGAGCGTTCAGGCGAAGGAAAGCAAAAAAACAGGCAAAAAAAAGCGCCTGCGAGCTTGGTGGCTTGCAGGCGCTTCGGGCTTGGATGGTGGGTGATACATGGATCGAACATGTGACCCCTGCCGTGTGAAGGCAGTGCTCTACCGCTGAGCTAATCACCCGGAAAACCGGTTTTGCTGGCGATGTTTTCATTGTGATGCAGCAAAGCCGCGCATTGTATACCGATTTCAAGCCTCGGCCGCAGCAGCGGCCGGTTTGGGGAGAAAGCCGCCTGCATACCAGATGGTTTTGCCGCCGCTGGCCTTGTCCAGATCGGCGAGCAAGGCGGCGTGGGCGCTGGCTTCCGGCTCGCTGGCCTCGATAACGGGCAGATCGAGGCCGGAAAAGTCTGCCGGCTCGTCGGCCAGTCCGGGCTGGGCGGCCAGGGCGGCAGGGGCGCTGTCTTGCGCGTCCATGAGCAGGGCTTCCTGCCCGCGCGTGAGGTTGATGTAGACGTGGGCGAGCAGCTCGGCATCAAGCAAGGCGCCGTGCAGGGTGCGGCCGGAGCGATCGACATCCAGGCGGTCGCAAAGGGCGTCCAGGTTGTTGCGCTTGCCGGGGAACATTTTTTTGGCCAGCGTGAGGGTGTCGATCACGGGGCCGGTGAAGCTGGTGAAGGCGGGCTGGCCCAGCCGCTCCAGCTCCTTGTTGAGAAAGCCCAAGTCAAAGGCGGCGTTGTGGATGATGATTTCGGCGTCGCGGCAGTAGTCAATGATTTGCCGGGCAACTTCGGCGAATTTGGGTTTGTCGCTCAGAAATTCGGTGCTCAGGCCGTGCACGCGCAAGGCGTCGGGGTGGCTGTCGCGTTCGGGGTTGATGTACAGGTGCAGGTGGTTGCCGGTGAATTTGCGATCAACCAATTCCACGCAGCCGATTTCGATGAGGCGATCGCCGCCTTCGGCGGACAGGCCGGTGGTTTCGGTGTCGAGAATGATTTGGCGCGCCATGCTTTAGTGATGCTCGCGGGCGTGGTTGATGGAGTAGCGCGGGATTTCGACGGTAAGGTCTTCCTGCCCCACGATGGCCTGGCACGACAGGCGCGACTGCGGAGTCAGCCCCCAGGCGCGATCCAGCAGGTCTTCTTCGGTGTCGTCGGCTTCGTTCAGGCTGTCCATGCCCTTGAGCACGATGCAGTGGCAGGTGGTGCAGGCGGCGCTCATCTCGCAGGCGTGCTCGATTTCGATGTCGTGATCGAGCAGTTCTTCGCAAATGGAATTGCCGGGGGTGGCTTCAAATTCCGCCCCCTCGGGCGCGTATTCAGGGTGGGGCAATACGGTGATCTTGGGCATGGGGCACTCTTGTTGTTGTGGGTGTGGGCAGCGCAAAGGGCGGCTCAGATGTCTTGCAGAGCCTTGCCTTCCAGCGCCTTTTTGATGCTTTCGTTCATGCGCAGGGCGGCAAAGGCTTCGGTTTTCTGCGCCAGGGCGTGTGTGGCGGCATCGATTTCGTGGGGCTGCTGGCTGCTGGCTGCGGTGGCTTGCAGGGCGGCGATCTGGGTTTCGATGGCGGCACGCTCATCGGCGCCGAGCAGATGGCCGTCGGCATCCAGGGCAGTTTGCGTGGCCAGGATGAGGCGGTCGGCTTCCAGCCGCGCTTCAACCAGGGCGCGCGCCTGCTTGTCGGCGCCGGCGGTGGCAAAGCCTTCTTGCAGCATGCGAGCGATTTGCTCGTCGGAAAGACCGTAGCTGGGTTTGACGTCAATGTGCGCCTGCACGCCGCTGGTTTGCTCGCGTGCGCTGACGGTGAGCAGGCCATCGGCATCGACGGTGAAGGTCACGCGGATGCGCGCTGCGCCGGCGCTCATGGGGGGAATGCCGCGCAGCTCAAAGCGGGCCAGGCTGCGGCAGTCCTGCACCAGATCGCGCTCGCCTTGCACCACATGCAGGGCCAGGGCGGTTTGCCCGTCCTTGTATGTCGTGAAGTCCTGCGCCATGGCGGTGGGGATGGTCTGGTTGCGCGGGACGATGCGCTCGACCAGGCCGCCCATGGTTTCAATGCCCAGCGACAGGGGGATGACATCGAGCAGCAGCAGGTCTTGCCCGCCTTCCATTGACTGGTTGCCGACGAGTTGATTGGCCTGTATGGCCGCGCCCAGGGTCACGACTTCGTCGGGGTTGAGCTGGGTAAAGGGCTCATGCCCGAAGAAGGCGCGGACGGCCTGGCGCACTTGCGGCATGCGGGTGGAGCCGCCCACCATGACCACGCTGCGCACGTCGGATACCGACAGGCCCGCATCGGCCAGCACACGGGTGACGACGGCCATGCTGCGCGCCGTCAGATGCGCCGTGCAGTCGTCGAAATCCTGGCGCTGCACATTGATTTGCGCTTGCGCCTGGCTGGTGGTGAGCTTGACGGAAACGCTGGGCGCATCCGTGAGTTTTTCCTTGATGGCGCGGGCGGCGTAGAGCACCTGGGCGCGGTCTTCGGGCTTGTCCAGCGTCAGGCCGGTTTGTTTCAGCATCCAGTCGGTCAGCGCGTGGTCATAGTCATCTCCGCCCAGAGTCGAATCGCCGCCCGTGGCAATCACTTCAAACACGCCCTGGGTCAGGCGCAGGATGGAGATGTCAAAGGTGCCGCCACCCAGGTCATATACGGCATAGATGCCTTCGGCCGCGTGATCCAGCCCGTAGGCAATGGCGGCGGCGGTGGGTTCGTTGATCAGACGCAGCACCGGCAGGCCGGCCAGTTGGGCGGCATCTTTGGTGGCCTGGCGCTGGGCGTCGTCGAAATAGGCGGGCACGGTGATGACCGCGCCATCTATGGCGCCGCCCAGGGAGTCTTCAGCCCTTTGGCGCAGGGTGGCCAGGATTTCGGCGCTGACTTCCACCGGGGTTTTTTCTCCTTGTGCGGTTTGCACGGAGACCATGCCATCGCCTTGCTGGAGGGTGTAGGGCAGTTTGCTGCCGTGCTCAATGTCATTCAGGTGCCGTCCCATGAGCCGTTTAGCCGAGGTGATGGTGTTGGCCGCATCCAGCACAGCGCCTTCCTTGGCCGCCCAGCCAATCTGGCGTGCACCTTCTCGTGGGTAATGCACCACCGAGGGCAACAGCACTCGGCCTTGCTCATCGGGCAGGCACTCGGCCACGCCATGACGCACGGCGGCTACCAGTGAGTGCGTGGTGCCCAGATCAATGCCCACCCCGATGCGACGCTGATGGGGGTTGGGCGTATGCCCGGGTTCGGAAATTTGCAACAAGCTCATGGTGAATTACGTGGGATTTCAGTGAGTTAGACGCTGAGTGCGGCGCGTTTGCGGGCCAGGTCCTGCTGGAAACGGTCAAAAAACATGAGGGCGCGCACCGATTGCGCCGCACCGGGCCAGTCTTGCTGTTCATCGAGCTGGCGTTCCAGCTCGTTGAGCAGTGTTTGACGCATTTCTTCGGCTTGTCGTTCGGCACTGTTCAGCTCGGCCATATCGCTGGCTTCATCCACCTGTTCGCGCAGCTCCATTTGCATCATCAAAAAGGCGGGGGGCATGGCGGTGTTGTCTTCGGCGTGCAGGGCTGCGCCATGGAGTTCGCACAAATAGGCGGCGCGCTTCAGCGGCTCTTTCAGGCGGCGATAAGCCTCATTGACGCGCGCTGACCATTGCGCAGCCACGCGCTGCGCGGCGGGGCCTTGCCCGGCAAAGCGATCCGGATGTACCTGCCTTTGCAGGTCTTTCCAGCGTTCGTCCAGCGCGCCCGCATCCTGGGAAAAACGCGGCGGGATGCCAAACAGCTCAAAGTCGGTGGAGTGCAAGTCCATGAAAAAACACATCCAAAAAAAACAGAAGGCGGCTCGTTTTCGGGCCGCCTGCTGAAACAAAACACCAAATGCCATCAAACCCGAAAGCTTTCGCCGCATCCGCAGCGGTCTCGCTCATTCGGGTTGTTGAAGCGAAAGCCCTCGTTCAAGCCTTCCCGAACGTAATCCAGCTCGGTTCCATCCATATAGGCCAGGCTTTTTGGGTCAACCATGAGCTTGATGCCATGCGCCTCAAAAACCTGATCGCCGGGGGCCATTTCATCCACATATTCCAGCTTGTAGGCCATGCCGGAGCAACCGGTGGTTTTGACCCCCAGGCGCACACCCACGCCTTTGCCACGTCGCTCAAGGTAGCGGCTTACATGTCGGGCAGCGGCTTCGCTAATGGTGATGGCCATAAAAACTCCTTGTACAAATCGGGGGATGCGTGGATGAGTGCGGCTTTTTATTGTGCGGTCTGTTTTTTACGGTAATCGTTGACGGCGGCCTTGATAGCGTCTTCCGCCAAGATGGAGCAATGAATCTTGACGGGCGGAAGCGCCAGCTCTTCTGCGATCTGGCTGTTTTTGAGCGCTTCGGCTTCGTCCAGGGTTTTACCTTTGACCCATTCGGTCACCAAAGAAGAGGAGGCGATGGCGGAGCCGCATCCATAGGTTTTAAAGCGGGCATCTTCAATCACGCCGGTGTCGGGATTAACCTTGATTTGCAGTTTCATCACGTCGCCGCAGGCGGGCGCGCCCACCATGCCGGTTCCGACGCTGTTATCGCCTTTGTCAAAGCTGCCGACATTGCGGGGATTTTCATAATGGTCGATGACTTTGTCGCTGTATGCCATTTTCCTTGTCCTTTCAGTTCATCATGGGTGGTGTGAATCAATGGGCGGCCCATTGAACGCTTTGCAAATCAATGCCGTCCTGGTGCATTTCCCACAAGGGGGAAAGCTCGCGCAGCTTGGTGACGTTTTCCCGAATGGCCTCAATGGCGTAATCCACATCGGCTTCGGTGGTGAAACGGCCCACGGTCAGGCGCAGCGAAGAGTGGGCCAGTTCATCACTGCGCCCCAGCGCCCGCAGCACGTAGCTGGGCTCCAGTGTGGCCGAGGTGCAGGCCGATCCGCTGGAAACAGCCACGCCCTTGATTCCCATCATCAGCGATTCACCTTCTACAAAGTTGAAGCTGATATTCAGGTTTTGTGGCACCCGATGTTCCAGACTGCCATTGACAAAAGACTGATCAATGGAGAGCAGACCATCCAACAGTCGTTTTTGCAGGCGGGCGGCGTGCTCGTTGTCTTTTTGCATTTCTGCCTTGGCAATTCGATAGGCCTCGCCCATGCCCACAATTTGATGAGTAGGCAGGGTGCCCGAGCGCATGCCGCGTTCGTGGCCGCCACCGTGCATTTGTGCTTCCAGACGAACCCGGGGTTTGCGTCGCACATAAAGCGCTCCTATACCTTTTGGGCCGTAGGTTTTATGAGCCGTCAAGCTCATTAAATCAATAGGCAGAGTTTTTACGTCAATTTCCACCCGGCCGGTGGCTTGTGCGCCGTCCACGTGTAGTAAGACACCTTTTTCACGACAAATGGCGCCAATGGCGGCAATATCCTGAATGACGCCAATTTCATTATTGACAAATAAAATGCTGGCCAGCAGGGTGTCTGGACGAATGGCTTTTTTGAATTCCTCCAAATCCAGCAAGCCATCGGGTTTTACATCCATATAAGTAACTTCAAAACCCTGGCGTTCCAGCTCTCGCATGGTGTCCAGCGTGGCTTTGTGCTCGGTTTTCAGGGTAATCAGGTGCTTGCCTTTACCTTTATAGAAATGAGCCGCGCCTTTGAGGGCCAGATTGGTTGATTCAGTTGCGCCAGATGTCCAAACGATTTCACGCGGGTCAGCGCCAATCAATGCGGCCACATAACCGCGCGCTTCTTCAATGGCCTGCTCGGCTTCCCAGCCCCAAGCATGGCTGCGGCTGGCGGCATTGCCAAAATGCTCATAGAGCCAGGGCACCATGGCATCGACCACGCGCGGATCGCAGGGCGTGGTCGCGCCATAGTCGAGATAAATGGGGAGTTTGGATTGAGAAAGGCTCATGGAAGTGGGCTACTGGTTGTAATGAAAGGAAAGACAAAAGCTATTAATAGTCGATGATGACTGATTTCTTCAACATTGGAAGCGTCATGGATTTGGCAATCCTTGTCAGAGCGCTTCTCATTTCGCGGCCAGATTGCCCAAGGCGAAAACGGAATTGGGTGCGGTGACTCGTATGGGCTTGACGACGGGGGTGGTGGCGATCGGGCGTTTGACAACCGGACGCTCGTTAATGGAAAAACCGTTGGCTCGCTGATCCTCTACCAGTTTTTGCAAGGTGATTGAACCCAAAAACTGGAGCACATGAACGTTCAGGCTGGTCCACAAGTCATGCGTCATGCATTGTGTGCCGTTGCTGCCGCAGTTGGCCTTGCCGCCGCAATGTGTGGCATCAATGGGTTCATCGACGGAGGTGATGATGTCGGCAACGGTGATTTCTGCAGCTTTGCGTCCCAGCGAATAGCCGCCGCCAGGGCCACGCGTGGATTCGACCAGACAATTGCGACGCAGCTTGCCAAAAAGCTGTTCCAGATAGGAAAGCGAGATGCCTTGCCGTTGACTGATAGCCGCCAGTGTTACGGGGCCACCGTCTTGGCGCAGGGCCAGATCAATCATGGCGGTAACGGCAAAGCGTCCTTTGGTGGTCAGGCGCATGAGATGGTTTCCTTGACTTGCTTTATTCCTGAGTATTTTTCTCAAGTATAAGGCATTCTTGACTAAAACTGAAGGTCAAAGGAAACGTGCGCCTGCGTTCAAGGAGTTGTGGTTTCGGTTTGCGCAGTTTGATTTGCACGGCGCTGGCGGGCTTCGGCCAGGGTGCGTTGGGCCTCGCGCACGCTCAAGCCATACATGTCGGCGAAAGCGGTCACGCTTTGTCCGCTGGTTTCAAAAGCGTGCAACATGGCCTTTTCTCGTGCGACTTTGGCTGAGAACTCATCCAACGCTTCTTGCAACAAGGCGTTGGGCTTTTCGTTTTTCCGCTGCCACATGAGTTGCATGTAGTCTTCCTGCGAAAGTCCGCTGGCTTCAAAGGCTTGGGCGATGCGGCGGCGCAGTTTGGGAGCCAGATCTTCGCTGGAGCGTTGCTGGCGACGGCGAAACACTTCAATCAGGGCCAGGTAGATGTGTTTGGGTGCTGGAGCTTCGACGACTTCGCCTTGCAAATTCATGCGAGGCAAGCCTTGCGCCACGGCGTTGAGATAGCGCGTGGAGCGCGTATGAAACGCCAGGGCCTGCTCCAGCGCGGTGGCGTCCAGTTCGTCCGGGTGTGCGGCCAGCAGGTCTTCATAAATGCCACGCTTGAGAGGCTGTGGGCGCTCGCCAAACAATGCGGGGTGCCATTGGGCCAGTTGAGACAGAAGTGGAGGGGGGTTACGGCCTGGGGCGCGGTTGGAAGAAGTGGTTTCTGCGGTCATGGCGGCAACGAAACAAAACAGGCAATGATGCCAGCACGCAAGCCGTCACACGACGTCTGGCTTTAGTTGACCGAGCGCGAGCGCAGAAAAATGCGTGAGATGGTTTGGCTTGCGTGTTCGCGATGCGCTTCGTCGGCGCCGTGCAGTTCGGCCATGGCGCCGTGCAGCATTTTTTGCGTCAGCCCGCGCGAGAGGGCTTCGAGCACGGCTTCCACGTCTTCGCCTTTGGCAAGGCGCTTGCGGGCGCGGGTCAGTTCTACATCGCGCCAGGCATCGGCCTGTGCGTTGAGCTGCCTAATCAGGGGCACGACGCCGCCCGACGGATTGCGCTGATCCAGCCAGTGCACGAAGCTGCGCACGCCAGCGTCGATGATGGCTTCGGCCTGCGCCACGGCAGCTTGGCGGTTGGCCTGTGCGGTTTGCACGACTTGAGCCAAATCATCCACGGTATAGAGATAGACGTCGTCGAGTTGCTTGACTTGCAGCTCGATGTCGCGCGGCACGGCCAAATCAACCATGAAGATGGGGCGGTGGCGGCGTTTTTTCAGGGCGCTTTCCACAGCGCCCAGGCCGATGATGGGCAGTTGGCTGGCGGTGCAGCTGATGACGGCGTCGAACTCGTGCAGGCGATCGGGCAGCTCGGACAGGCGCATCACTTCCGCGCCAAAGCGGCTGGCCAGTTTTTCGCCGCGCTCCAGCGTGCGGTTGGCAACGGCCATGGCCTTGGGGTTGCGGGCGGCGAAGTGGGTGGCGCATAGCTCAATCATTTCGCCCGCGCCGACGAAGAGCACGCGGATTTGTCCCAGGTCTTCAAACAGTTGCCCGGCCAGGCGCACGGCGGCGGCGGCCATGCTGATGCTGTGCACGCCGATTTCGGTGCTGCTGCGCACTTCCTTGGCGACGGCAAAGCTGCGCTGAAAGAGCTGGTTGAGCGTGGCGCCCAGCGCGCCCGCGTTTTCGGCGGCTCGCACAGCGCTTTTCATCTGGCCCAGGATTTGGGCTTCGCCCAGCACCATGCTGTCCAGGCCGCTGGCGACGCGAAATGCGTGTCGGGCGGCCTGGTCGTTTTGCAGGATGTAGGTGTGCTTTCGCAGCGCATCGGCGGGCACATCCCCGGCGCGCGCCAGCCAGTCGAAGGTGTTGTCGATCTGGGGCGCGTTGCTGGCGCAATAAACCTCGGTGCGATTGCAGGTGGAGAGGATGGCCGCTTCCGGGCTGTTCGTGTGGGACTGGCGCAGGGCTTGCAAAACCGGGGCCAGACGGTCAACGGCGAAAGCAAAACGACCGCGCAAATCAAGCGGCGCGGTGTTGTAGTTCAGTCCCAAAGCCCATACTGCCATAGCGGGCGGATTATAAAAATGCGGGCTTTTTCCTGCTGGAAGCGGGTTTCTGCCGCCGGTTTCAAACTTGAGATGCGTCAAGAAACGACAGGCCCCGCAGCGGGGCAGAACAAATCCACGCGGTCGCTGATGATGCCGTCAGTGCCCAGAGCAATGAGTTGGCGCGCCGCTTCTTCTTCATTGACGGTGTAACTCAGGCAGCGCAGACCCGCGCCTTTGGCCTGGGCGACGAGATCGGGTGTCCATAGCCGCCAGTTGCTCACCAGGGCCACGCAGCCTGCGGCCTGGGCGGTGCGCAGCCAGTGGGCGTCCTCGCCTTGCAGGCTGTCGAGCAGCAGGCCGCGCGGCAGATCGGGCGCGGCGCGGCGGGCCGCTTGCAGGGCGGCGGGGCTGAAGGAAGTGAGTAGCGGCGGTATGGCAGCCCGGGCCCACAGGCGGGCGGCGTGGGCGGCCACGACGGCGCCGGTTTCTTCTTCCTGTCCGGGGGTGGGTTTGATTTCTATATTGAGTAACTGGCCATTGGCCAGACACCAGCGTGCCAGGTTTTCCAGCGTGAGCAAAGGCTCGCCCGCGTATTGGCGTGAATGCCAGCTTCCTGCATCCAGTTGTGCCAACTCGCGCCAAGGCTGCGCGCCTGCCGTGCCCTGGCTGTTGGTGGTGCGCTCCAGCGTGGCGTCATGCAGCAAAAAGGGTAGGCCATCTTGCGAGAGCTTGACATCGCACTCGGCCATGCGCCAGCCGTGCGCTGCGCCCAGGCGGAAAGCCGCCAGCGTGTTTTCAGGCGCCAGCTTGCCCGCGCCCCGGTGCGCAATCCAAAAGGGGTAGGGCCAGTCGAAGGCTTCGGTTTGCTTCATTTTTTGTAGCTGCGATCGCAGTATCCACGGGCCTTGCGGCGGGTTGGGGTGTTTGGGCGTGGGTTGCGTGTGCGGTTTTTCAATCAGGCAGACGCTGGCCGGTGGCGGCGTCAAACCAGTGCAGGCGATCCGGCAGCGGCGCGATGTGAATCGTGCTGCCTATGGCAGGCGGCGCGTCGGTTTCGTTCATGCGCAAGATCGTCCATTCGCCGCCCAGGTGGCCGTAAATCAGGCGTTCCGCGCCCAGCATTTCCACCGTTTCCACCGTGAGCGCCCAGCCTTCGTGGTGAATGCGCAGATGCTCGGGGCGTATGCCCAAGATGCGCCCCTCGGGCACGCCCTTCACGCCTTTGAGCAAATTCATGGGCGGCGAGCCGATGAAGCTGGCCACGAAGGTGCTGGCCGGGCGGTGATAGACCTCCTCGGGCGTGCCGAACTGCTCCATGCGCCCGCCGTTCATCACGATCATGCGCTGCGCCAGCGTCATGGCCTCTACCTGATCGTGGGTAACGAACAGGCTGGTGATGCCCAGCTCGCGGTGCAATTTTTCGATTTCCAGCCGGGTTTGCGCGCGCAGTTTGGCGTCCAGGTTCGATAGTGGCTCGTCAAACAAAAAGACCTTGGGCTGGCGCACGATGGCGCGGCCCATGGCCACGCGCTGGCGCTGCCCGC
>ERZ772827.1185-NODE-1185-length-13431-cov-2.689743_pt1 | contig 13431 bp, 17 predicted proteins | sample MGYA00580850_ERZ772827 | MGnify/ENA primary metagenome ERZ772827 (study PRJEB29015, sample SAMEA2737950) | human oral metagenome | biome: human oral; feature: human-associated habitat; material: dental | place: China | collected 2145 ...
TCTGCGACGCGGTGATCTGCGGCGGCGTGGATAGCCTAAATACGCTAACGATAAACGGCTTTGATAGCCTAGGCATCCTAAGCGCGCGCGAGACCAATCCGTTTTCTAAAAATCGCGACGGCATAAATATCGGCGAAGGCGCGGCCTTTTTCGTGGCGAGCAGGGATGAAATCTCAAACGTAGTTATCGCAGGCGAGCACTCAAACTGCGACGCGTTTCATATGACGCAGCCCGATTTTAGCGGACAGATGCAAACGCAGTGCGTGCAAAAGGCGCTGCAGGCGGCAAATTTAAGCAGCGTAGATTATGTAAATTTACACGGTACCGGCACGCAGGCAAACGATAAAATCGAGGCAAAGATCGTGCATTCGCTCATGCCGCGCGTTTTTGCGAGCTCCGTTAAGCCCCTGATCGGCCACACGTTAGGAGCCGCGGGAGCCATCGAGAGTGCGATTTGCGCCATGCTTTGCGCTAGAGGCGAAACCGCACTGCCGCCGCATGTTTACGATGGCGTTTACGATGATGAGATAGAGGGGATAAATTTGGTAAAATTCGGCCAAAGAGCGGTCGTAAATTCGGCCATGTCGCTGTCGTTTGCATTTGGCGGAGACAATGCAGCGATCGTGTTTGGGAGGGCAAAATGAGCCTTGGAGATTATCTCCCGCACGGTACGGCGATCGTTTTTATTGACGAGGTGCTTAAATTTGAAGATGGGCGCATAAAAACCAAAAGCTTGATAAAAGAGGATAATAAATTTCTTTCAAACGGCAAATTCGCCATGCACAAAACCGTCGAGATGATGGCGCAGTCGCTGGGTATCTACGACTCAAAGATGCGCGAACTAAAAGGTATGAAATTTGGCCTGGGTTTTTTGCTAGGCAGTAGAAAATTTGAGATATTTAAGCCGTTTTTACAGGTCGGAGACGAAGTCGTCATCGATGCTGCCTGCTCGATACAAGACGCAAGCGGTTTTGGCGTTTACGACTGCGAGCTTTACGTAAACGGCGAGCTTGGAGCGCGCGCGACGCTAAACGTGCTAAGCCCGGACGAGGAATACGTAAAAAGGATACTAGATGAGTAAAAGAGTGCTGATAACGGGCTCAAGTCGCGGCATCGGCGAAGCGGTGGCTAGACGGCTGGCGGCGGCGGGATATGAGGTCGTGCTGCACGGCAAAAGCGCGAGCGAGCGGCTATTAAATTTACAAAACGAGTTAAATTTGAGCGCTTTAAAATTTGACGTAGCAGATACGCAGGCGGCACGGGTGGCGATCGAGGCCGATATAGAGGCAAACGGAGCTTATTACGCTGTCGTGATAAACGCCGGTATCACGCGCGATAATACCTTCGTAGCGATCGAGGATGAGGATTGGTTTAGTGTTATTGATACGAATTTAAACGGCTTCTATAACGTCCTAAAGCCCGCTCTCATGCCTATGATCCGCGCTAAAAAGCCGGCTCGTATCGTCGTCATGAGCTCGGTTTCGGGCGTCATCGGCAACCGCGGTCAGAGTAACTACGCAGCAAGCAAGGCTGGTCTCATCGGCGCGGCAAAGTCTCTCGCCGTCGAGCTTGCCTCGCGAAATATCACCGTAAACTGCATCGCGCCCGGACTCATCGAGACCGATATGACGGACGGCGGTTTGCCGATCGAGGAGATATTAAAGGCGATCCCAGCCAAAAGAGCGGGCAGGGCAGACGAGGTCGCGCCTTTAGTCGAGTTTTTACTAAGCGAGGGCGCAGCCTACATAACGAGGCAGGTTATCGGCGTAAACGGAGGGCTTTGCTGATGCGAGTTTTTATAACGGGCATGGGCATGGTGAGCGCCTTTGGCAAGAGCTGGGATGAGATAAGGGCCAAATTTGAGCTTGGTCGAAACGCCGTGAGATACATGCCTCAGTGGGATAGATACGCCGATCTAAATACCCGCCTGGCCGCACCTATAGAGGGCTATGAGTGCCCTAGCTCGTGGGATCGCAAGCAGCTAAGAAGCCTGGGCACCGTTTCGATGTACAGCGTAGAGGCGGCGGGGCTGGCGCTAAGAGACGCGGGGCTCATGCGAGGCGAAAATTTAGACGCCGCAAGCCTCGATCCTAGCGTACAGGACGGCAGACTGGGCGTCGCCTGCGGTTCGTCTACGGGTAGCACCGAGTCGATACTAGCGATGGCAAAGCTGCTAGAGCGCGGCGAAAACGAGTGCAATGCCAACACCTACATCAAGATGATGCCTCACACCACGGCGGCAAATATCGCGCTTTTTTACTCGCTAAAAGGGCGCATCATCCCGACATCATCGGCCTGCACGAGCGGATCGCACGCGATCGGATACGCCTACGAGAGCATCAAAAGCGGCAAGATCGACATGATGCTAGCCGGCGGCGCTGAGGAGCTGTGCCCGAGCGAGGCATATGTGTTTGACATGCTCTACGCCACTAGCGTGAAAAACGGCTCGCCTGAAATTTCGCCGACTCCCTTTGACGAGGGGCGCGACGGGCTTGTGCTAGGTGAGGGTGCTGGGATACTTTTGCTAGAAAGCGAGCAGAGCGCCGTAAAACGCGGAGCTAAAATTTACGCCGAGGTCGTGGGCTTTGGCTCAAACTGCGACGGCTCGCACGTAACGCGCCCGCAAAGCGCGACGATGAAAGGCGCGATGGTTTTAGCTTTAAAAGACGCAAATTTAACGCCCGAAAAGATCGGCTACGTAAATGCTCACGCCACGGCGACTAAGCACGGCGACATCGCCGAGAGTATCGCTACAAACGAGCTTTTTGGCGATAAGATCGCTATCAGCTCGCTAAAAAGCTACCTCGGTCATACGCTGGGAGCTTGCGGCGGTTTGGAGGCGATATTTAGCGTGATGATGATGCGGGAGAAAAGATTTTTCCCTACGATAAATTTGACCCGCGTCGATCCTAGTTGCGCGCCGCTTTTTTACCTGACCGAGCAAACCGCGATAGATACGGACTTTGTGATGAGCAACAACTTTGCTTTCGGCGGAGTAAATACATCGCTGATATTTAAAAGAATTTAAAATTTGAAGGTAAAATATGAAACGAATTTTGGCTGTTTTGCTTTTGATTTGCTCTTTTACGACAGCAAAGGACGAGTTTTACGAGCACGATATCGCAAGCGCGCTGGAGTCTAAATTTGCAAAGAAATATCTGCTAAAAGATATAAGCTTGCAGTTTTCTAAACAGACGGACGAGGAGCTAGAGCCGGTAAAATCGCAAAGGCGTAGCAACAAATACCGCGCGGTCGAGGAAGATAGTTTCGGCGACGCGGTAAAAGACCCGCGCGAGGATAACTATAAGGAGTCTTGCGAATACGTATTTGTCAAGGTTTTGGTCGATCTGCAAACGGCGGCGAAAAACGCGGGCAAAAACAGCGTCGTGAACATACAAGGAAACTATAAGGATAAGTTGCTAGACAGCAAGGATAAATTTCAATGCGCGGTCGGAAATATGGCGACTGCGGTGGCGTTGAAAGCAAATTTGAAATAAGGAGAAAAAATGAAAAAATTACTGGTTTTAGCGGGCGTTTGCGCCTTGGCTTTAAATTTGAGCGCGCGCGACGACGTGCTTAGCTTTTCGATCGAGGAGGCGCTAAGCTCGCCAAAGGCAAAAGAGGTGCTAAATCCAAACATCAAGCTAAGCTTCGGCTCTGGTACGAAAGGCGGCATCATCAAAAGCGACCTAATGGCAAACAAAAAAACCAACGCCTTCAATAAAAGCGACAAAGAGGCGTGCCAGTGGGCATTTTTGTCGGCGATAAAGACCTTCCAGGAGCGCGCAGTGCAAGAGGGCGGCGCGAAGGTGGTAAATTTAACTGGCTACTACAAAAAACAGCCTTTTGACTCCAAAACGCAGTTTCAGTGCGGAGCCGGTGCTCTGATGGCCGGCGTAACGCTAAAAGGCGATATCGCAAAATAACGGCGAGAGGGGCGAATGAGGCTAAATTTTAAACTCGATTTTTTCGATGCGGTAGTTTTTAACGGCGCGCAGGACGCGAAGCTGGCGGCATACGAGAGGGAGCTTGACGTCTCGCACGTGCCTCCGCTTGAGCGGCGCAGGCTTAGCCGCGCGGCAAAGTGCGCCTTTGATCTAACCAAAAACATCGCGCCGCTTGATATGCCTATCGTGTTTAGCTCGTACGAAGGTGAGATAAATCGCTGTTTTGAGCTGCAAAATACGCTAGCTCACGGCGAGCTCATCTCGCCGACCTCGTTTTCGCTCTCGGTACACAACGCCCTTTCCTCGCTTTTAGCGATAAATTTTAAAAATCGCAGTGAAATCTCCGCCGTTTCGGCATACGCACCGCTAGAGTACGCACTGGTGCAGGCGCATCTGATGTTAAAAAGCGGAGCCAAAAACGCTCTGGTTTTAGCCTATCACGAGAGCATTTCGCAGGAGTATTTTGACGAGTCTGCGCCCTCTTGTATGGTTTGTTTGCTAGTTAGCGAGGGCGAAAATTTGAGCCTATCGCAAGGCGAAATTAGCGGCAAAACGGATGAAAATTTGCTCGTTAAATTCCTGCAAAATTTTGATCCGAAGCAAAAATGCTCCTGGCAAAGCGCGGATAAAAACTCCGCTTGGCGGTGGGATTATGAGCCCTCGTCACTGGTTTAAAATTTTTATCGTAGGGGCGAATTTCGCGCTATTTGGACTCATTTGCGCGCTTGGAAATTTGATCTTTGTTCCGGTTGCGCTTCTTGGGCTTTATAAATTTAAATTTATCCGAAATTTTTGCCGCGATCTGGTGCGTTTGGCTTGGAGATTTTTTATATTTTCTACGCAAATTTGCGGCTATCAGCGCACCAAATTTGACCTTCCTTTGGGGCTTGGCTCCGCCTCGCAGATAATCATCGCAAATCACCCTTCGCTTTTAGACGTCGTCTTTTTGATAGCTCTCATCCGCCGTGCAAACTGCGTGGTAAAAGCAAGCCTTGGTAAAAATATATTCTTAGCTCCGGCGATAAAATCCTGCGGATATATCCTAAATACCGCAAACGAGGAGCTCTTGCAAAAAAGCGCGGACGCACTAAAAAGCGGCGAGAGCTTGATAATATTTCCAGAAGGCACGCGCACGGCGGGCGAGATAGTCTTTCACAAAGCAGCCGCCTACATCGCGGTAAATGCGGCAAAACAGCTAGTCGCCATAGCTATTAAAATGGACCCGCCCAGCCTCAAAAAAAACGAGCCTTGGTACAAAACCCCGAGCGTTATGATAAAATACGAGTTCAAAGAGCTTTTTAGGCTAAATTTAGACGGATTTTGCGCGGATAGACCAAACCCGATCAGAGCTAGAGAGCTGCACGCTTTTATCAGCGAAAATTATACAAAGGAGTTTAAACAATGAACGAACTAATAGACGAGATAAAAGAGCTCATCATAAAGAGCTTAAATTTAGAGGATATGAAACCAAGCGATATCGACGAGAACGCGCCGCTTTTTAACGAAGGACTAGGTCTTGATAGCGTCGATGCGCTTGAGCTTGGCCTTGCGGTACAAAAAAGCTACGGCCTGGTACTGGACTCTAAAACCGCAAATTTAAAAGAGATTTTTTACAGCGTAAAAAGCCTCGCGCAATACATCTTTGAAAATAGGAAATAACGATGAGACAGGAAGAAATTTTTGAGATTTTAAAGTCAGCGCTCGTGCAGCTTTTTGAGATCGACGAGGCCAAAATCACGCCGCAAACGCGCATTTACGAGGATTTGCAGATAGATAGCATCGACGCGATCGATCTTATAGATCACATCAAGCGCAAAACGGGCCACCGATTGATGCCTGAAGACTTTAAAAACGTAAAAACGCTCGAAGACATCGTAAACGCGGTGGCTAAAAAATTTGACGAGCAAGCTTAAAATCGCCCTAAGCGTAGTTAGCGTCATCTACCCGTTCGCGCTATTTTTCGCGGGCGATTTTGCCTTTTGGGTCGTTTGGGTGCTGGCTGTGCTGTGGATAGCGCGCGGGGTGTGCTCAAGCGGCTTTGAGAGGAAGCTTAGCATCGCGGCCGCCGTTTTTTTCATAGTTTGTATGATTTTTAGAGGCGGATTTTTAGCGTATCTTTACCCGGTTTTGGTGAGTTTGGCGTTTTTGGCCTTTTTTGCTTTTAGCTTAAAAAACGAAGCCGTCATCACCAAAATAGCAAAACTAAAAGAGCCAAATTTGGACGAAAAAGGCGTGATTTATACGCGAAATTTGACCAAAATTTGGTGCGCGTTTTTTGTTTTTAACGCCGCCTTCTCGCTCGCGCTAGCCTTGATGGAAGATAAATTTTACTGGAGCATTTATAGCGGCGCGGTCTCTTACGCGCTGATGGGGGCGCTATTTTTCGGGGAAATTTTATTTAGAAAGAGATTTATAAAAAATAATGAGCTTTGAGGAAAATTTAAAAAATTTTAGATTTACGGACGACTCTCGCGACGTCTTTGACGCGTGCCTTAGATTTGCCGCATTTTTAGAAAAGGGGGGCGTAAAGGAGCTACAAATTTACATTGACGACGCGTTTAAATTTTACGTCGCATTTTTCGGCTCTCTTTTGGCCGGGTCTGCACCTTATGTATTGGCAAAGCCGATCTATGAGGCAAATTTGACCGCCGTAAACGACGAAAATTTTTTAAATTTTCTTGCAAACGAGACCGCCAGGGGGCTTAAATTTGATCCGCAGGCTAAATTTTACCTGCAAACTTCGGGCTCTAGTGGCAAGAGCAAGATGATAGAAAAGTCGCTCGCGCAGATGATAAAAGAGAGCGAGTATCTAGCGGACGAGCTAAATTTTAGCGAGCAAAATACCTTTTTTTCGAGCGTTTCGCACAGGCATATGTTTGGGCTTACCTTTAAGGTCTTTTTACCGCTAGTGCTAGGCGCTCGCGTCATCGCGGACGAGCTAAACTACCCCGAGGCGATTTTGGGTTTAAGTCTCGCAAATCACGTATTTATCGCTAGTCCGGTGCTGCTTAAAACGCTAGCTCAAAGCCCCGCCGCAAGCGCGCTAAAAGGCTTAAGCGGGATCGTAAGCGCGGGTTCGCCGCTAAAAAAGGAGCTAAGAGGCGAGCTGGGCCGAATCTGCGACGCGCGTATCATCGAAATCTACGGCAGCACGGAAACTGGCATAGTGGCAAAAGACTGCGGCGACGGGCTTAGGCTATTTGGCGCGGTGAATGCGGGACTGGACGATAGAGGCGCGCTAAACGTGAGCTCGCCTTGGTGCGAGTTTTTTCAGACTAACGACGCGGCGAGTATCGACGAGGGACGCCTCGCGCTACAAGGCAGGATAGACCGCATCGTGAAGCTAAACGACAAGCGCGTGAGTCTGGAGAGCATCGAAGCAAAGCTGCTAGAAAGCGGCTTGCTCGCGGACTGCTACTGCGCGCCGCATCCGAAATTTAAACGTATCGCCGCGCTCTTGGAACTAAACGGCGAGGGGCTTAAAAAATTTAGAAAAATCGGCAAAAAAGGCGTGGTAGCCGAGCTAAAAGAGCTTTTGAAGCTTGAGTTTAAAAACAGCGTGCGATACTTTAAAATCGTGGAAAAAATGCCGCGAAATCAGCAGGGCAAATTTGAAAAAAGCGAATTTGAAAACGCACTATTTGCTAGTCCCAAACCCGTATGGAGCGGCGGGGCGCGTAAATGAAGCGGGCGAAATTTGCGGCGGTAAAATTTATGGAAGCGGCCAAAATTTAGAGATCGGTTTAGGCTGCGGCGCAAATTCTAGCTGCGTTAAATTTGACGAAAACGGCGAGCGGCTTGAAAACCACGCGCAAAAATACGAATTTAGCGCTATCATGCACGCAGGACTTGAGATTTTTGAAAGCCATTTTCCAAATTTACCGCTGCTACCTGGCTTTATGCAGCTTGACTACGTCTTTGAGCTAGCTAGCGGCGTCGGTATTGATATTAGCGGCGCTAGCACGGTGGAAAATCTAAAATTTATGAAGTTTGTAAGACCGGGCGATTTGCTTCGCGTTTGTTTTGAAAAACGCGGCGGCAAGCTTTACTTCGAGCTGTTTTGTAACGGCGAAAAATGCTCGACGGGAAGGGCTACTCTTTGAATAAATTTGCATTTTTGGTGCCTTTTTACAATCACCCGCAAAATATCAAAGCCCTGATCGCCGCGCTAAAAGCCTACGAGCTGCCCGTTATCGTCGTGGATGACGGCTCGGATGAGGCGAGCAAGCAAATTTTAGCAGAGCTTGAGCGTACGGAGGGTATCTTGCTGCTCACGCGCGCGCAAAACGGCGGCAAGGGCATCGCGATGAAGGACGGGTTTAAATTTGCTCTAGAGCGCGGTTTTAGCCACGTTTTGCAAATCGACGCCGATTTTCAGCACGACGCGGCACTCATCGGCGAGTTTTTGCGCGAGAGCGAGGTGCACCCGCAAAGTATCGTCTGCGCAAATCCTATCTACGGCGATGATGCGCCAAAATCCCGCGTCCACGGTAGGAAAATCACGAATTTTTGGGTCGCGATAAATACGCTAAGCCTTGGCATCAAAGACGCTATGTGCGGCTTTCGCGTTTATCCTTTAGAGCAGCTTAGAAAAGCGGCGGCAAAAAGCAAGACCAATAGAATGGAATTTGACATCGAAATCCTCGTAAATGCCGCTAGGCAGGGCGTAGATATGCGCTGGATAGATACCTGTGTGCGTTACGAAAAGGGCGGCGTTTCGCACTTTAAGATGGTGCGCGATAACGCGCTAATCAGCCTCATGCACGCAAAATGCTTCTTTTCTCTGCCCAAATTTATGCTTAGTAAAATTTGGCGAGCGTGCGGGTTAAATTTGCGCGAAAAGACGCGCGACGAGCCTCGTAAATTTGACGCAGAGTCCGTCAAAAGCAGTGATAAAAACGGGGTAAACGCTCAAATTTCCGTAGAGCCTAAGGAAAACGGGGTCAAATTTGACGGTGCGACAAATGAAGCAAGCAAGGCGCAAACGCCGTTAAATTTAAGCAAAAGCGCAAATTTTAAGAACGGCGCAAATGACGCGCAAAATTTAAAAAAATCGCAAGAAAACGCCGAGCAAAATCTATGGTGGAAAAAGCAGGAAAGAGGCGGCGCGTTTTTTTTGAGGCTTAGCCTATTTTTGGCGCAAATTTTGCCTGAGTTTGCGCTAAAGCTTATCGTTAAAATCGTGGTTTGGTTTTATTATATTTTTTCAAAAAACGAGCGCGAAAATATTGCGGAGTTTAGGCGAAATTTAAGCGTTTTTGCCGGCTCGCAGACGCTAAAAGGCACTAGCGTTTTTAGCCATTTCGAAGCTTTTGGCGGCGCTATATGCGATAAATTTAGAGTCTGGAAAGGCAAGATCAAGGATAGCGAGCTAGAAATCATTGACCTAGAGTGTATCAAAAGCGAGCTGATCGGCGCGAAAAAAGGGCAAATTTTACTTACGGCGCACCTTGGAAACGTCGAAATTTGCAAGGCTCTGGGCGCGCGGGTCGATGGCTTTAGGATGGTGATTTTGGTTTACGACAAAAACTCGCGCGAGTTTAACGAAGTGCTAAAGCGCATCAGCCAAAACGACGGCAGCGTGCGTATGATGCTGGTCAATGAGCTCGACGTTGCTGCGATGCTGGAGCTAAAAAATATCGTCGAAAACGGCGAGCACATCGGCATAATGGGCGATAGAACTCCTCTTGGCGGCGATAAGGCCGCGCGGGTGAAATTTCTGGGCAAGGAGGCGAGCTTTAACTACGGTCCGTACTTGATCGCGGGGATTTTAGGCGTAAAGATAAGCTCGCTATGGTGTCAAAAGATAGGCGGTAAATTTAGGATCGAGCTAGTGCCGCTAGCAAGCGCCGTAAAGCTGGGGCGAGATAAAGCCGCCGCAGCTCGCGAATATCTGCAAATTTACGTCCGCGAGCTGGAAAATCGCTGCAAGCAAACGCCTGCGCAGTGGTTTAATTTTTTTGATTTTTGGAGATGAGATGATATCAAAATCAGTCGCGCTAAAGGCGCAGTTTTACGACGTGGACAGCATGAACGTCGTGTGGCACGGCAACTACGTGAAGTATTTCGAGACGGCTAGATGCGCGCTGCTGGAGGAGATAGGCTACGACTACGAGGCGATGAGGGCGGACGGCTACGCCTACCCGATCGTAAAAATCGAGGCCAAATACGTAAAACCCGTATTTTTCGGCGATGAGATCGAGGTGGAGGCGACGCTAAAGGAGTGCGAGTGCTTTCTAAAGATCGGCTACGTCGTAAAAAGCGCAAAAACAGGCGAGACGCTGTGCACGGGCACGAGCTCGCAAGCAGCCGTGGATATGCGCGCGATGCAGACGTGCTTTGAGATCCCGCAAGAGTTACAAAATGCAATAAAAAGGTATATAAATGAAAAAAATAGCGATAATTTTTAGTTTGACGGCGAGCCTGATGGGGCTTGATTTTAACGAGATAAAATCTCAAATCAAAACGCAAAATATCAGCGGCGATTTCGCGCAGACGAAGTTTTTGAGCGGATTTAACGTGGAGTTTAAAAGCTACGGTAAATTTGAACTCAGTCAAAGCGAACTGCTCTACGACACGCTAAGCCCCATCGCGGTGAGCATCGTCATAAACGAGCGCGGCATCTTTCAAAAAAGCGGCAATCAGCTCATAAAAATCGATCAAAATTTTGATAAAAAGCTCTTTTTATCCATCATAAAGCTCGATAAAGACGAGCTTGAGAAGGAATTTATCTTTAAGATCTCAGGCGACAAAAACAACTGGAAAATCGAGCTCACACCTAAAAACGTGCTGCTAAAGCAAATCTTTACGCGTATCTTGGTAGGAGGCGATAAATTCGTCCGTAAGATCGTACTAAACGAGGTTAGCGGCGATAAAACGGTAAATGATTTTTACAACGTAAAATGAAAAAATCCGCGCGTTTTTTTATCTTTTTAGCGGCGTTTTTGGCCGCGCTCGCCGTTTGTTTTACAAACGCGAAAAAGATAAATGCGGATATTTTTTCTCTAGTAAAATTTGAAAACTCTGCCGAGAAAACAGCGCTAAAATCGATGCTAGATAGCGCTTCAAACGACTTTTTGCTAGCTTCGGATTCGCCCGAGTTTTTAGAAAAAAGCGAAATTTTAGCCGAACAAAGCGGAGTTTTTGAGGAGCACCGCGCAAAGCAGGACGTAAATTTAACCTCCTATCTAACCCAGCTAAACACCCTAAAAATCGCGCTTTTAAACGAGCAAACCTATGAGCTTTTAGTAAAAGACAAAAACGAGTTTTTCAGACAAAGCGCGCAAAATTTATTTAATCAATTCGCCTTTAAGCCGCTTAACGCGAAGGATGATTTTTTCGCCCTAAGCTCGCACATGAGCATGGATGGCTCAAAAATCAGCCTAAATTTGTCAAATTTGATGCTAGAAGCCGCACACGAGGGCGAGAAATTTTATCTCGTAAAAGCGCGCCTAAAGCCCGGCTACGATCCGCGAAATTTGATCAAATTTTATGAAAGCGTACGCGAGCTTGCGGCACAAGACGGAGCGCAGGCTTACGCTAGCTGCGGCGCGCTATACGGAGCCTACGGAAAAGCGGGCGGCGACAAAGAAAGCGTAGTCATGAGTGCGGTTTCGCTTAGCCTTTGCGCGATTTTTTTGCTACTCGCGTTTAAAAATTTGCGCATTTTTTGCGTCGTTTTCGTCGCGATTTTCGGCTTTGCGTGCGGGCTTGCGGCTTCGCTTTTGATCTACGAGAGCCTTAGCGTCATGGTCGTGGTTATCGGCACTAGCCTCGTGGGCCTCATGTTTGATTTTGCGCTACACTGGCTGGGTAAAAATCAAAACGCGCCCGTGGCGGCCGCGAGCGTGCGTCCGATGCTTAAAATTTTCTTGCTCGGGCTTTGCATCACGATGAGCGGATACGGCGTTTTTGCCTTTTCTTCGCTTGAGCTACTGCGTCAAACTGCGATATTTTCGCTATTTACGCTGCTTGGGGCGTTTTTATTTACCTATTTTTGCCTGCCTTTTATATTTGAGGGCGCGACGTTTTCGCAAAGCGCCTTGTTTTCAAGGTTTTTTGATAAATTTGCGGGACTTTGCGAGCGCGCGGCGGGAGCGATAAATTTAAAAATTTTACTCGCCGTATTTGTGCTTTGCACGGGAATTTTGGCGTTAAATTTTAAAAGTTTAAGCGCGCCCGAGCAGATCAAAGACTACGCAAACTCGCCCGCGGAACTACTGGAGCAGTCTAAAAAGATCAGCGAGATAACGGGCGCCGCGCCGCAAAACTCCGTCATCGTGCTAAAAGGCGACAGTGATCTGGTCGGCGATGAAAAGCGGCTGATGCGCGAGCTAAAGCAGGCAAATCTCGTAAAAGACTACGCGTCGATTTCTAAATTTATCCTAAGCCGCGCCGAGCAGGAAAGTGTAAAAAATATCTTTAAAGAGGCCGCAAAAGACGAGGAGATTTTTAAAATTTACGCTCAGTTTGGCTTGCCTGGCGAGCTAGTAAAGTCAGAACTAGAAAAGATCGCAAACGCGCAAACTATCGGCGCTAGCGAGATTTTAGAATTTGACGCGGCAAAAAATTTGACGCGATTTTTGCCGAGTCAAAACAGCACTGCGGTATACGCCGGGGGGCTTGTGGGCGGCGTAAAAACGGATGAAATTTTAAAGGCAAACGGCGCTTTTAGCGTCGATTTCGTCGGCGCGCTAAATCAAAATTTGACCGAGGCAAAGGCCTGGGCTGCGGTGCTAAAGGGTGGCGCGTTTTTGCTTGCGTTTGCGCTTTTGTGGGCGTTTTTCGGGGCGGCGCGCTCGCTTTTGGTTATGAGCGTCATCGCGCTTGGCGTACTAGCCGTGCTTTGCGGCTTTACGGCGCTCGGCGTCCACGTAAATATTTTTGCGATTTTCGGGCTCATTTTGGCGAGCGCGGTCGGGATAGATTATCTCATTTTTGCGCTAAACGACGACTTGTCGCGGCGGGAGCGCGTTTTTGGGATATTTGCCGCGTTTATCACGAGCTTTATCTCGTTTTTTGCGCTTAGTTTTAGCCAGACGCCCGCAGTTAGCGTTTTTGGGCTCGCAGTTAGCCTTTGCGTCGCATTTTACGGGCTTGCCGCATGCACGCTCGCGATGAAAAATTTGGCTTAAATTTAGCAAAAAGCGGTATAATCGGCGACTCTAGGGTGCGAAATTTGACCCGTACGGGCGCGCCAAATTTAATAAAACGGAAAGAAAATGCTAAAAATAAACGGCAAAGATGAGTGCGAATTTATCGGTAAAACCGTAGCGCAGCTGCTTGCGGCGAAGGGGCTAAAGCCCGAGCGCATCGCGGTCGAGCTAAACGGCGAAATCTTGCCAAAAGATAAATTTGATACGGCGCTAAGAGACGGCGACTCGGCCGAGATAGTGCATTTTGTAGGCGGAGGTTGAGATGAAATTTGACGAAAATAACGATATTTTAGAGCTTGGCGGGCATAAATTTAGCTCGCGTTTTATCC
>ERZ772827.1191-NODE-1191-length-13397-cov-8.668116_pt1 | contig 13397 bp, 13 predicted proteins | sample MGYA00580850_ERZ772827 | MGnify/ENA primary metagenome ERZ772827 (study PRJEB29015, sample SAMEA2737950) | human oral metagenome | biome: human oral; feature: human-associated habitat; material: dental | place: China | collected 2145 ...
TAAGAAATCTACCAATATGTACGTTGCTCCCTTCTACTCTTATTTGCTGAATCATTCCTATAAAACTACCTTCTGTCTCAATACGAAAACAATGAGGCAAAGCATTGAGTGCTTCTATGGTAAGAGGATAGGACAAAGCATCTCCCGCCCATTGTTGCAAGAAATCAGCTCCTTTGCTATTTGTCCAACGTATAATAGCTAACTTATCTTCAGGCAATAATCCTTCAGTTATTCTCATTTTTTGCTAAACTTACTTCTTAATATTATCTAATCAGATGGTTATCTCTATCATATTACCATCAGGATCAAGGATTACACTCTCATAATACCCATCACCTGTGGTACGAGGAGCACTAAAACATATATAACCTTCATCTATGATTTTCTGAGTAAGTGCATCGACAGCTTCTTTGCTTCCTACACTGAAGGCAAAATGTATAAATCCTTCATTCATCACCTTGTCCAAACGTTCACTAAGATTGGGACGCCACATAATTTCCAAGCGAGCGCCACTATCAAAACTTAGAAAGTAGGTGCGTAATCCTGTTTTAGGATTATGGTACAACTCGTTTGATTTTGCCCCGAAAAAAGTCTCATAAAAGGTTTTAGAAACTTCTAAATTTTTTACATATAAAGCGATGTGGTCTATTTTCATAGTGATAATCTGCTAATTATCTATTACTTGTTACCTGTTATCTTCAACTAATACCGACATACCCGGTCTTAGATCCTTTACTTTTTGGGTAGGGTAGGCTTTGATAGCAAAGGTTTTCTTGTCGAAATCCCCCTTACTCTTGGTAGCTGTCCAAGTAGCAAAATCGGCTTGTACAGCTATGTGCTTTACTTCCATCTCTATCTCCTGATTACCAAGGGCAGGTACGATACCTTTGAATTTAGTACCTATTTTGAAATCGGCCATTTTATCCTCGCGTATGTTGAAAACTACCCATTCGTCACTACTGTCAATGAGGTTCATCACAGGATAACCTGCATTGACGATTTCTCCTTCGTTGGGGATAATTGTCTGTATCTCGGCATCAGCAGGAGCGAAGACTTTAGCGCCGTCTTTGTAGGCATTCACTTCAGTGATAACTCCTTGGGCTTGAGCTACAAGTGCTTGGGCAGCGGTTTTATCCTCTACACGAGCTCCATTTTTTGCCATTTCGTATTGTGATTTGGCAGCTTCGGCTTGTTTTTGTAGAGCAACCATTTGAGTATAAGCCTCGTCTTTCTTTTGAGCAGGGAGTACCTTGTCGTTGTATAGGTTACTTACACGCTGATAGGTTTTTTCAGCGAGCTCGGCAGCTGCTTGTGCTTGTTGCCATACATTGTATGCTCCTTGTATCTGTTCGCTGCGGGCACCACGCTGGGCTTTGTCCGATTGGGCTTGTGCAGCTAAGCGGGCAGCTTCAGCTTGAGAGAGCTTGGCATCGAGTTCGGTGCTTTCCAGTTCCAAAAGGAGATCGCCTTTGTGCACTTGGTCACCTTCCTGCTTGTAGATAGCTTTCACTCTACCAGGTACTTTGGGGGCTACGTTGATTTGCTTGGCTTCTACTTGCCCCTGCAAATACACAGGTTCACTATTGCTAAAAAAGTAGATAGAGAGCACAAGAACTACTGCAAATACAGCAATAGTAACTAAAAGGCCAATGATATTTTTCTTTTTCATAAGATGAATAATATTTGAATACTAATTAAAGTGCAAAAATAGTGAAGATTTGGGACATAGGGATACTTTTTCTACAAAAGATTTTTAAGATAGATTAAAAATTATATGACACAAAGAGGTGAAAAAATCTTACTTTTATTCGGATATTTTCTCAAAAAGTGGTAACTTTGCCCTACCAAATAATATTGTGTTTGGCACAAGAAAAGGATAAACCAACTAATAACTGCAATATCATGGAAACATTACGAGAAATCATTCACTCTATACAGCAAAACAAAGTCCGTAGCTTCATGTCAGGCTTTGGAATCATGTGGGGAATTTTTATCTTGGTACTCCTCTTAGGGGTAGGTAAAGGGGTAGAATATGGGGTACAAGATCTACTAAAGAGGTTTGCGGCCAAATCAATATTTATTTGGAGTGGAGAAACCTCTATGAAATATAAGAACATGCAAGAGGGTAGGCAAATTTTCTTCAACAAATACCTCTTGGAAGATATCAAGCGCAAGTTCCCCGAGATAGAAGGACTTTCTCCACGAACAACTATTTCTAAAAATGCTATTTTTGGAAAGAAAAATTACTATACCTCTGTAACAGGAATTACTCATGATTATTGGTCTTTCTCCAGTTATAAGATGATAGAGGGAAGCCGCCCTTTCAACCTTATGGATGACAAAAAAGCACGTAATGTAGCGATTATAGGAAAGAAAGTTGCCACTAAGCTATTTCTTAATGACAATCCTTTGGACAAACTTATCAATGTGGGGGGAGTGTATTACCGTGTAATAGGAGTGATGAAAAATGATGATATGATTAGTCAGCAAGCAGAGTCGGAAATCTTCGTACCCTATCCCAGTTTTACTCGTAATATCCAAGATACCCCCGATATTTCTTCCTTTGGCTTCTATTTGCGTGATGATGCACAGATCTCTGTTTTAGATTTTAAGAAAAAAATAATCAACTATTTGGCACGTACCCTCCGTTTTGATGAAAACGATCCTAATGCGATCTATGTACAAGCATTGGAGGAACAACTCTCCAGTATCAATAGTATCTTTACGGGGATCAGTGTTTTTATCTGGATTGTAGGGCTTTGTTTTCTTATCAGTGGGATGGTAAGTGTCACTAATATCCTCTTTATTGTAGTCAAGGAGCGTACTAATGAGTTTGGCTTGCGTATGGCCATAGGGGCGACACCACGCCATATCATCACTCAGGTACTTTTAGAAGCACTGATTATTACCTTAGCTTCAGGGCTCTTAGGCATGTTCTTAGGCGTAGGAGTACTTAAGCTTTTGAATATACTCTTGGAAGCCACTGGTGGCATGGGCTTGCTCAAAACCACAGAAATAGATATGGGTATTGCTTACTTAGCTGTCTTTATCATGGTGCTTTCAGGTATTTTTGCTGGTACCTTCCCTGCCCGAAAAGCCTCTAAAATAGAACCTGTAGCCGCTATGCGTTATGAAAATAGAGGATAAGAGAAGGTGAAGAATAGGTGAAAGGGGGGTGAAAAAAATCTTATTTTTATTCGGATATTTTCTCAAAAAATACTGACTTTGCCTTATCAAATAATATTGAGTTTGGCGCAAGAAAAGGATAAACCAAACTAATAACTACAATATCCTAATAACTACAATATCGTGGAAACATTACGAGAAATTATTCACTCTATACGGCAGAATAAAGTCCGTAGCTTCATGTCAGGCTTTGGGATTATGTGGGGTATTTTCATCTTGGTACTCCTCTTAGGAGTAGGGAAGGGAGTAGAATATGGGGTGCAAAATCAGCTTAAAAGCTTTGCCTCCAAATCAATATTTGTTTGGGGTGGAGAAACCTCTATGAAATATAAGAATATGCAAGAAGGTAGGCGAATTTTCTTCAACAAATACCTCTTGGAAGATATCAAGCGGAGATTTCCCGAAATAGAGGGACTTTCACCAAGAACATCTGTTTCTAAAAATGTTATTTTTGGAAAGAGGAACTACTATACCTCTGTAACAGGAATTACACATGATTATTGGATGTTCTCTAACTTCAGGATGATAGAGGGAAGCCGTCCTTTCAACCTTATGGATGACAAAAAAGTACGTAATGTAGCAATTATAGGAAAGAAGGTGGCCACTAAGCTTTTTCTTAATGACAATCCTTTGGACAAACTTATCAATGTGGGGGGAGTGTATTACCGTGTGATAGGGGTGATGAAAAATGATGATATGATGAGTCAAAGAGTTGAATCAGACATATTTGTGCCTTTTCCGAGCTTTACTTGCAATATTCAAGATGCTCCCGATATTTCTACTTTTGCTCTCTACTTAAGGGATGATGCACAAATCTCCATTCCCGATTTTAAGAAAAAAATAACCAATTACTTGGCACGTACCCTGCGTTTTGATGAAAATGATCCTAATGCGGTCTATGTACACGCTTTCGAGGAAGAAATATCTAGTGTTAATAGTATTTTTACGGGTATCAGCGTTTTTATTTGGATAGTGGGACTATGTTTCCTTATCAGTGGTATTGTGAGTGTGACCAATATTCTTTTTATTGTAGTCAAGGAACGTACTAATGAGTTTGGCTTGCGTATGGCCATAGGAGCGACTCCTCGCCATATTATTATTCAGGTACTTTTGGAAGCCCTAATTATCACGTTAGCTTCAGGACTGATGGGGATGTTCTTAGGGATAGGGGTGCTGAAACTTGTCAATATGTTTCTTACTGCTACAGGTGGTTTAGGCTTGCTCAAAACAACAGAAATAGATATGGGTATTGCCTCCTTAGCTGTCTTTATCATGGTGCTTTCAGGTATCTTTGCTGGTACCTTCCCCGCCCGAAAAGCCTCCAAAATAGAACCTGTAGCCGCTATGCGTTATGAAAATAGAGGATAAGAGAAGGTGAAGAGTGTAGCGAGCGAATACTTAATATCCGTGTTATCGCACACCTATAGGGGCGATTTGCAAATCGTCCTTCCAACATGTCACACAAATCGCTCACCAAAAAGCGAGAAGAATTCATCCACTAACACATGAAGTATTTCGCCCTTCCCAATACATGATGCAATTCTTTTCACTAACGCGAGCTGCAAGCTCTACCATAGTAGGCATGAGGATCATTAATCATTGAAAATTAATCGTTGATCATTAAGAAACTGTGTTTCTATAGGGAGGTAATAGAGCGTGGAGAGCGCCCCTTCTAAGCGAACATAATCTTTTTCAGTGGTGAGAATACGCCCCTTCTGGCGTAGGAGTTCTAATTCTCTGTTCGAAAAATGGTGGTGGTCACTATAGGCTAAGTGCTCAAAGGAAGCTCCTTGTTTCTCTAAAAAATCTACCAGAGGAGTAGGGTTGGCGATACCTGTTACCAAAGTAAAAGGAGTGGCAATAAAATCCTTCAATGCTTGGCTATCCTCATGACTATACACCCTATCGCTATAGGCAATAGAGGTAAAGTATACCTTCTGTGAAGGGAGGGGCTTGAGTTGTTGTATAATTTTTTCTTGCTCTGCCTGAGTAAGTTCAGGACACTTGGTCACAATAATGATTTGTGCTTTGCGGGCACGGCTGCGAATATCCCGAAGTGAGCCTACAGGGAGGAGAAAATCCTGTGTATAGAGCTTGTCATAGGAGGTCAGCAGTAGGTTTGTCCCTGCTTGTACTTTGCGGTGCTGGAAGGCATCGTCCAAGATAATATACTTAAAGTGAGGATTCTCAAGCAACCTCTCTATTCCTTCCTGCCGGCTCTCACATACAGTGACGGTAGCTCGAGGGAACTTACGATGGTACTGATAGGGCTCATCGCCCAGAGTCATCGCTGTAGCTGAGTCATCGGCAAGGATAAATCCTCTTGTCTTACGGCGATACCCACGGCTGAGAATCGCCACTTGCTCTTGCCCCAGTAGGCGTACAAGATACTCTACCATAGGAGTCTTGCCTGTACCCCCTACAGCCAAATTGCCTACACATAGAATAGGGAAGGGGTAGCGCTTGGAAGAAAGCCAACCTCTATCATAGAGAAAGTGCCGTAAGCGTACTCCTAAACCATAAAGAATCGCAAAGGGTAATAATAGAAAACGCATGGTTAGTTTTGAGTTTTTAATTTTGAGTTTTAGGTCACTGTAACCTACCTTACCTCCTACTTTATTTTTCGTTCTTCACTCTATGAGAGGGGAGGACAAAGCTAAAAGGTGCCTTCTTAAAATGTCTCCATACAGCCTTGATAAGGGCGAAAACCTCCGAAGAAGGGATATTTCTGGAGCGAAAAGCAATCCACAAGGAAAGTCCGAAACTTACAATAAAGTTGATAAAACCAACCAAAACCAGTCCGACAAAGATCCATACCCACATACTCCATACTAAGTGGAAGGTAGCTCCATAGAGCCCCATAGCTATATTCCCACTGACAAAAGTAATGTGGCGTATATCTAAATCAAGATCGAAGAAAGACCCTATAGAAGCAGTACTTCCCATGAATACACCGAACCAAAAATTAGAAAGAATTCCAGGGCGCTTATGATCGAGCCAATGAGCTAATCGTCGAGTACGCTTTACCCCTAAGGTGCGCTTCAGGAGAGGGTGTTCCATGATACGATAGGCGAATTGGTTGTATTTCTGCTTGTTGGAGACATCTCCAGCAATGATTCCCGAAATGAAAAGGAATACCCCCGCAATAGCAGCATGGAATATCAGTTTGGAGTGTATAGGGGAGGCATCTGAGAGGAACTTTTCCCAACTATGGGAAACGATATTCTGTCCCCAAGCAGCCTCGATACCCCATACAAGCAGCAGAGCTACTCCAAAAGCCATAATCACATTCCCTACAAAGGCAATAAACTGTGAGCGCCATAGGCGAGCAAAGAACTCAGCGAATTCGTTGTGTTTCTCACTTTCCTTTCCTTGTTTCTTCATTCCTTCTTCTACCATACGGGCAACGGTGGTAGCCGTCATCGAAGGCTGTTTGGTGGCCAAGGCAGAACCAGTGAGGTAGATTAGGATAAACCCAAAGGCATAGTTCATACTATAGAGAAAAGCATGCCCAAAAGCACTCGCATGTACCTCATGTAAGAGAGCCTTGAATATACACAGAAAGCCTACAATAAATCCTGCACCAAGGCTGGCCTTGAGCATTTTGAAGTATTCTCGGGGTGTGTCGGTGATATATTTCTCACCAGTAGAGGCATTGAACTGGGTAATCTCATAAGTGACTGTTTGGGTACTCTCTCGAATAAAAGAACGTAGGTTGTTCTTATAACAGTTGTACTCTATGAGCTTGAGTGCTATACAGATAGTGTTGTCTATCTTGTCTTTCTCCGGGCGGAGTACCAATAAGTTCAAAAGGGTTTTTACACGGGTCAGCTGCTGGTTGATACGCAAGAGCCCTTGGTTTACACGCATAGTGATACCATACTTGGACGAATTCTTATAGGCTTGTTGTACAAAGTCCTCACACTGTTGGAAGAGTACCATCAGCTGTTTGTAGTTGAGATTCTCTTCGGTAAGGGATTCTCCGCGTAGGATACCCTCGCGCACAGTCTCGAACTCTCTCTCGAAACTCAGAAAGGGACTCTCCAAGTAGCCATATTGGGGTACCATACGGATAATATCCGACTCCATAGTGCGTCCACTCATGCGCTGGGTAATTAGCCCAATGGCATCACAGAGCTGGTTAAGCCCATAGGAGGGAGCCCCCTCGCAGGTAAAAATGTTGTCAAACTCTAATAATCCAAAGAGTGTTCTATACTCATGGTGTTCTATCTTCTCAAGCCACTTATAGTCAGAGGAAAGGTAGAATACTTGGTTGAGTACGTACTGCAAGGTATCCTTCTCCGGTTGGTAGGGCAGTATCTTTTCTGAAAGGCGCTTTTTCACCTCATAGAAAAAGCTGGAATCCTGTAGGATACCCACCTCCGAGATCATACGGCCAAAACGACGATTTGAAAGTAACTCCTTGATATAGGTAGAAAACAACTGACAATGTGTAGGATGCTCTTGCAAATAGCCAATAAGCTCCAATAGAGAGATTTTGTAGCTCGCTTTTTTCGGACGAAAGTAGCGAACGATATCATATAGTAGGTATAGGTTGGTATGTCCTAAAAGTATGTCTTCTTTTATATGAAAGTCAAACACTTCTTGGACACTATGGAATTTTTTTAATTTGTTAGGCATCTTTATAAGTTTTGAGTTATAAGTTATTTAGGAATATGGAGTTAAAAGAATTATAGTCATTGATCATTAATCATTGTAAGAGAGTTCCTTGTAAGAGGTGATTTGCCCACTGAAAATTACGGATCACCGCTCACTGATTACTGCTTTCAGTTTTTTAAAGAAGTTTTTCTCAGATTGAGCAATGTCATATAAGGTTTTGGAAAGTGCCTCATAAGCATTGGGGGTACTATTACGATCCTTGTACAGACGAGCTACCGCTACGGCAAAGTCACGCCAACGATCGCCTATCTCCGTAATCTCTTGAGAAAGCACCTTGAGTCTGTCCTCTTGTAATACCTCGGCGGCTTCTTGTAGAAAAGCCCCATAGATAAAGCGGAAGCCCCCTCCTCCAGTACCTATTTCCTCCTGCATACGAAGCATGTTGGCCAAGTAGTGGTTGGTGATTTTATTTCCCAATTTCTTCTGCCACTTCAGTATATCGCGACTTACACGTATTATCGCTCGATATCCAATGATAGGTACAGGAGAAAGCATCCAGTCACAAGTATTTTTGATTCCTTTGCAAATTGCCTTTTCCAAAGAAAATGACTTAGGCAAATGAGTAGGATAATAGATATGCCCCTTGGGAGCCAAGGCGCCCTTAGCAAAGCGTACTCGCTCAAGCTCTGCTGCACTTAGCTCTGTGGTGAACTCCATCACAGGGTCGCTGATAAGGTATGAATCCCCCTGCTTGCCATACACTACAAGGTTGTGTGCATTGAAGTGAAAACGATATTGTTCAGGGAAATAAGGAAGATGGTAGACCCCCACCTGTAACCCTACGGGAATCCCCTTGGAAAGGGTCTGGTCTAATACCTGTTGGGCTTCTTTCTCAGAAGAAAATTTCTTTCGAAAAACCTTGAATCCCAATCGCTTAGCTACTTTTGAGAAAATATGCCCAGGCATGGTACGATAGCTTATAGCTGGCGCTTGATTGACCTTTATCCATGGGAAATAAAAAAACAAAAGACCGGAACCAATCCCAAAAACCATAGGCTCACTAAGGGATAAACCGTTGTATTTTAGTAAATTAGAAGCTACCCCATTTTCACAATGTGCCGATTGGGTATGTTCAAATTCTAATTGCATCTTATTCAAAAACTAATCAGCGGCAAAATTACAAAAATTTTTTTAAAGAATAAGATTTTGCAAGTATTTCTAAAATGTAGTATCTTTGCACGCCCATTCACGGATATAATCTGAGATATTAAAATGCTTACATTACAACAATTTACATTCAATCCTTTTTCGGAAAATACTTATATTCTTTACTCAGATAAGGGCAATGCCTTTCTGATAGACCCAGGTTGCAGCACTCATAGCGAGGAGCAACAGCTCAAAACATTCATTGCAGAGAAGGGGCTCACGATAGAGAAGATTCTCCTTACACATGCTCATATAGACCATGTTTTTGGCTTGCAATGGGCTTGTGATACCTATGCCCTGCCAGTGCATTTGCATCCTTATGAAAAGGAAGTCTTGGAGAGAAATCCTTCGGATGCACGTCTTTTTGGCTTTACCTTTCCTGAGTTTGATGGGCAAATAGTGGAGATAGATACCGATACCATATTATATATAGATGATACTCCCATTACCCTACGCTTTGTGCCAGGACATTCTCCAGGGAGTGTCGCCTTTTATGTGGAGAGAGAGGCGTTTATCATCTCAGGGGATGCTCTTTTTAGAAGAAGTATAGGGCGTACCGACCTATATAAGGGAAATACAGAGCAGCTACTCAGTAGCATTCGTTCCCAATTACTTACCCTACCTGAACAGACAAAAGTATATTCTGGACATGGACTGCCTACTTCCATAGGAGAAGAAAAACAGCACAATCCTTTTTTACAGTAAAATGAAACCAACTACCTCAAGATTAATTTTTATAGATATTATACGGGCTTTTGCGATCTGTATGATGCTCGAAGGGCATTTTATAGATGGCTTATTGGCACCCGAATATCGCGATGAAAATAATCTAATTTTCTCTACATGGCTCTATATCAGAGGGATGACAGCGCCCGTGTTCTTCACTGTGTCAGGCTTTATCTTCACCTACTTGCTCATCAGGGAGCAGAATCCAGAGAAGATGGGTTGGAACCATATACGCGTACAGAAGGGAGTACGAAGGGGAATTTCCTTGGTAATCATCGCTTACTTGCTTAGGGCAAATATTTTCAACCTTTTTTCGGATATGACCGATATGAATGTCCGCAAGGTAGATGTACTTCACTGTATAGGATTCTCTTTGCTCTTTCTTATAGCCTTCTATCTGGCTTCTTACAAGAGAAAAAGCCACTACCTGCTGCCGGTATTCCTTCTGATGATTACCTTTGTATTGTTTTTCTTTGAACCCATCTATAGCCACCTGACTTATGAGTATTTGCCTATTTTCTTAGCTAACTATTTTACCAAAGTCAATGGCTCGGTGTTTACTCTTTTTCCTTGGTTTGGCTATGCTTCTTTGGGAGGATTTATGGGATATATGTTCTACAAGTACAGAGAACATCCACACCTATACCGCAATGCAATATTATTATATATCGTTTTAGGGATTTTCTTTCTTACTTTCCCCTATTGGGCAGGAAAAATAGGGAAAGAGACCCATTACTATACTTTAGAACTCATAGCGGGAGGGGATTACCTGATCAAGCGTATAGGCAATGTATTGTTGTTCTTTGCACTATTTATGCTCTTGAGAAAGGTAATTACTTCCACATTATTACAAAAAATAGGGCAGAATACCCTTACCATATATGTAGTACACTATATCATACTTTATGGGAGTTTCACAGGATTGGGGCTATACCGCTTTTTTCACGATAAGCTCAACCCTTATGAGGCGGTCATTGGAGCAGTGTTGTTTGTGGTAGGGACTCTTCTGGTTACCTTTGCTTATCTGAATAAGGAAGCTATTATTGATCAAAGAATTGATGAGATCAAGGCGAAGATAGGGCAGGGGATAGGTTGTGGTTTTGATAGTATAAAAAATACAATAAAGCGTTTCTTCTCCTAAAGGGAGTATCGAAAAACAGAGATTATGATTAGTAAAGAAGCACATTTGCTCGCTTATTTAGAAGAGTTTATCACTCAGGAACGCAAGGAGCGATTTACACAAATCCTTTCCCAGCGTACAGAGCACTTTACCGTAGCCATAGAAGATCTCTTCCAAGTACACAATACCAGTGCGGTAGTGCGTACTTGCGAAGTTTTTGGAGTGCAGACTGCACATATTATAGAAGAAAAATACGGAAAACGCTTGGATTCAAAGATAGCCATGGGGGCTGAAAAATGGGTGACTACTATACGTTACCCTCATACCCAGCCCTGTATAGAAGCTCTTCGAGGTCAGGGATATAGGATTGTTGCCACCGTACCTGCACCCGGGGCTACTCCTCTGCAGGAGTTTGATATTACTTCCAAGAGTGCCTTTTTCTTTGGTACTGAGCGCGATGGCCTCTCTCAAGAGGTTATCTCCCAAGCTGATGAGTGCTTGACAATTCCTATGGTGGGCTTTACCGAAAGTCTCAATATATCTGTGAGTGTAGCTATTATCCTACAATATGTCACAGCCAAGCTACGAGCTTCTTCTATTCCTTGGCAGCTCTCCCCTCAGGAGGAATTGCTACTGCGCTTACAATGGACAAAAAACTCCATACGTAGTCTCACGGATGTCTTATCTCGTTATGAATCTTTACAATAAGCATGGCAAAAAAGTACTATGTTATATGGGAAGGGTATGAGGTGGGAGTGTTTTCCTCATGGGAAGAGTGCAAAAAGTACACTTCAGGATATCCTACAGCTAAGTATAAGTCGTTCCCTACTAAGGAACAAGCAGAGAAAGCTTTTAGAGAGGACTATCGCCTTTATTGGGGAAAGAAAGCAACTACAACTGTTCCTCTTTCAGCAGATTATGATACCAATAGTATAGCTGTAGATGCTGCTTGTAGTGGTAATCCTGGGACTATGCACTACCGCGGGGTAGACCTCTCGACTGGGGAAATTATCTTCTCTCAAGGTCCTTTTATGCAAGCTACTAATAATATAGGTGAGTTCTTGGCTATAGTACATGCCTTGGCACTCATGGAGCAAACAGGAGAGCAGCGCACTATTTATTCTGATAGTAAAATAGCGATTTCATGGGTCAAACAAAAAAAATGTAAGACCAAGCTCCCCCCTTCTCAGGCTAATAAAAAGGTTTTTTCGCTGATAGAACGTGCCGAAAAATGGCTACATACCCATACCTATACCGCTCCTATTCTCAAATGGGAAACAAAAATCTGGGGAGAGATCCCCGCTGATTACGGAAATAAACAACGATAGAAGTTATTTTTTCGTAGATTAGAGTGTAATTAATTCATTGACAATCAACCATTTAAAAAACAATCAAAAAATATTTCAAAAAACATTTGGTCGATTGAAAAACTTGTTGTAATTTTGCACCCGCTTTCGAGAAGGGAGCGACGCTCATAAAAAGAAGAAAAAAATATTTTAAAAAATATTTGGTGGAATGAAAAAAAGGTTGTACCTTTGCACCCGCAAAAATGGCGAGGTGGTTTTCAAGAAGCCTGAAAAAAATATTTTAAAAAATATTTGGTAGAAAGGAAAAAAGGTTATACCTTTGCACCCGCGAAAAGAGCGAGAAGTTCATTAAGAAATATTGATAATACAGCACAGAAAGATTTAGACTAAGCGGGCTTTATACGAGTCAAAAGAGATTTAAAGATTTAACGATGAAGAGTTTGATCCTGGCTCAGGATGAACGCTAGCGGCAGGCCTAACACATGCAAGTCGAGGGAGAAGCCCTTTCGGGGGCAGAAACCGGCGCACGGGTGCGTAACGCGTATGCAACCTACCTTTCACAGGGGGATAGCCCGAAGAAATTTGGATTAATACCCCATAATATTATTGGATGGCATCATTTGATAATTAAAACTGCGGTGGTGAAAGATGGGCATGCGTCCTATTAGCTAGTTGGAGTGGTAACGGCACCCCAAGGCTACGATAGGTAGGGGTCCTGAGAGGGAGATCCCCCACACTGGTACTGAGACAGGGACCAGACTCCTACGGGAGGCAGCAGTGAGGAATATTGGTCAATGGTCGGAAGACTGAACCAGCCATGCCGCGTGCAGGAAGAATGCCTTATGGGTTGTAAACTGCTTTTATATGGGAAGAATAAGGCGTACGTGTACGTTGATGACGGTACCATATGAATAAGCATCGGCTAACTCCGTGCCAGCAGCCGCGGTAATACGGAGGATGCGAGCGTTATTCGGAATCATTGGGTTTAAAGGGTCTGTAGGCGGGCTATTAAGTCAGGGGTGAAAGGTTTCAGCTTAACTGAGAAATTGCCTTTGATACTGGTAGTCTTGAATATCTGTGAAGTTCTTGGAATGTGTAGTGTAGCGGTGAAATGCTTAGATATTACACAGAACACCGATTGCGAAGGCAGGGGACTAACAGACAATTGACGCTGAGAGACGAAAGCGTGGGGAGCGAACAGGATTAGATACCCTGGTAGTCCACGCTGTAAA
>ERZ772827.1192-NODE-1192-length-13395-cov-8.581559_pt1 | contig 13395 bp, 10 predicted proteins | sample MGYA00580850_ERZ772827 | MGnify/ENA primary metagenome ERZ772827 (study PRJEB29015, sample SAMEA2737950) | human oral metagenome | biome: human oral; feature: human-associated habitat; material: dental | place: China | collected 2145 ...
CCGCATCCACATCCGCCAGCGCACGGTGCATCACCTCGCGCATGCCCAGCTCATCGATCGCACGCATGTCGAACGCCCGCAACCCCAGCTGACGGATCATCCGCTTCTCGTGATCATCCACCGAGCGCAGCCCCACCTGACAGAAATGCTCCGCTGACAGCGCCGGCGTCTGCCCGGAAAGCCCGATCAGCGGCTGCGGCCCCAGGCCCAGCAGATTGGCCACCGGAATCCCGTGAATATTGCCGCTGGGAGAAATATCCGGCGTATTGCAGTCCGAATGCGCATCCAGCCACAGCACCCGCAGCTTGCGCCCCGACGCGCGGCAATGACGCGCCACCGCACTGAGCGAACCCGCCGCCAGATGGTGATCGCCTCCCAGCATGATCGGCATCCGTCCGTCCTGAAGCTGCGCCAGCACCGCATCGTGCACCGCCTGCGTCCAGAAAACCGCCTCCGGCAGATTGCGCAGCCCCGCCGCCTTCGGATCACGCCCGCCACGCGGATTCACCGGCCCCGCCAGATTGCCCGTATCCACCACATCCACCCCCAGCGCCCGCAGCGCCGCCGGCAGCTGCGCCACCCGCAACGCATCCGGCCCCATCGCCGCTCCCAAACGGCTGGCCCCCACGTCCGTGGGTGCGCCGATGAGTGCAACGCGGTGGGTGGTCTGAGGGTTAAGGGAGGAATCGGTGGAGGGGGTGAGGGGTGTGGGCATGGTGCCTTCCTGGGTTTCAGAGATGGAAGGGAACATAGCACGGATGGGGGCGTAAGCGTTCCGGTTGGATGGCTTGGGGGCGATAAGCGTTCTGATGGGAGCGCTAACTCCTTACTTGATGGAAGAATCCGGGACGTAGCTGCAGGCCACGGATTCATTAGCCTGCCTCCTGCTGCTCCATGTCTGCATGTCATGGCTCACGGCGTTCGTCCTGGTTCGTTGCCCTTGTGCCACGATTAGCTGGGAAACAACGGTTCTGGATGCTGCTTATCGCGTTCCTGGCGACGAAGTGGGTATATTGTGTGGAGATGAAATCCAGGCGTTAATTTTCGTACCGTGGAGACAATGTATGCAGGATATAGCACCGTCCGACCTCAAGACCATCCTGCATTCAAAACGAGCCAATATCTATTACCTGGAGCATTGCCGGGTGCTAGTGAATGGCGGTCGGGTGGAGTATGTCACTGACGCCGGAAAGCGTTCACTTTACTGGAATATTCCCATCGCAAATACGACGAGTCTGCTGTTGGGTACTGGCACGTCCATCACGCAAGCGGCCATGAGGGAGCTGGCCAAGGCTGGGGTATTGGTTGGGTTCTGTGGGGGAGGCGGTACGCCCCTTTTCAGTGCGAACGAAGTCGACATCGAGGTAGCGTGGTTCAGTCCTCAAAGCGAGTACAGACCCACCGAGTACCTTCAGGCGTGGGTCAAGTTCTGGTTCGACGACGAACTTCGACTGATGGCTGCCAAGCACCTGCAGAAAGAGCGCATGCTTCGACTCAGGAAAGCGTGGCAACAACGGGCTTTGAAAGAGGCTGGATTCTCGATAGATGACGCCGATCTTGAATATTTGATTGAAAGTACTCTGAAACGGATTGCTCTAGCAGAAGACAGCGTCACCTTACTGACAGAAGAGGCCCGACTTACAAAAGCCCTTTTCAAGAAGGCAGTGGATACGGTCGGATATGGTGAATTTACCCGTGCAAAGCGTGGAAGTGGGACAGACCCCGCCAATCGATTCCTGGATCATGGGAACTACCTGGCCTATGGCCTGGGAGCAACGGCCACCTGGGTTCTGGGATTGCCCCACGGATTGGCCATTCTGCACGGAAAGACAAGGCGTGGTGGTTTGGTATTTGATGCAGCAGACCTTATCAAAGACGCGTGCATCTTGCCTCAGGCATTCCTGTCTGCCATGCGTGGTGATGATGAACAACAGTTTCGGCGCAATTGCATAGAGGCGCTGACTCGTGATGAATCATTGGACTTCATGATCGATACCCTCAAGGATATTGCGGTGAGCACGGCTCATGAGGCATCAGGGCGTTCGGGTCAAGAGGAGGCTAGATGAACGTTCTATTCGTCTCACAGTGCAGTAAACGAGCACTGACGGAAACACGCCGAATTCTTGATCAGTTTGCTGAGCGGAAGGGGGATCGGACATGGCAGACAGCCATGACTCAGGCTGGTCTGGATACGCTAAGAAAGTTGCTACGAAAGACCGCCAGAAAGAACACGGCAGTTGCCTGCCACTGGATTCGTGGAAGGGATCATAGTGAACTGTTGTGGATTGTTGGGGATGGCCGGGCCTTCAATGCAGAGGGTGCTGTTCCAACGAACAGCACTGCGACGGATATCCTGCGAAAGGACGACGAGAGCACCTGGCATAGTCTCCCTGGCATGACGGCCCTGACGGCGCTGGCCGCTCTGATGCATGATCTCGGGAAGTCTACGCAAGCTTTCCAGAACCGCCTTCATAACACGGAGAGTCTTGGCAAGAATCATTATCGCCATGAATGGGTGTCGGTTCGGCTATTTCAAGCTTTTGTCGGAAACGATGACGATGAGGGCTGGTTGAGACGGTTGGAGGAATGCGCGAACAAGGATGTTGATCCGGCTGACTTCGAGAAGACATGGTTGGACCATGCCAGCGGAAGGCTGTTTCGAGATGAACTGGACGATGAGAAACAAGAAGCGCCAAAGTTGCCTTTCAGTAACCTGCCACCATTGGCCAGAGCGGTTGCATGGTTGATCCTGACACACCATCGACTTCCATGTTTGCCTGTAAGAAATGCAAGATCAGATGGGGGCGACCATACTTCGCTGGCATCAGCGGGGCGCTGGAAATACTTCGGATCGAAGCCTTCTTTCGTCAATCACAATGATCTTGATGGTGCTCTGAAGAGAATCAATCCCGATTGGAACGAGCCAAGAGAACCGGTGCCATTGAGTGAGGTCGAGCCATACTGGACATTTCCGCATGGACTCTCAGTACGTAGCCAAGCGTGGCGAAAGCAGGCGGCGCGCTATGCCAAGAGACTTAGAAGTACGCCCTCTGCGCTGACTGAAACGATAGCGTGGTGTGATGATCCCTTTGTGATGAACGTGTCTCGTCTGGGACTCATGTTGGCGGATCACTTCTACTCCAGTCTTGGATTCGACAGGAAATTGTCTGACCCCGTGGAGGAGCGCCGGCCGTTCCTGACTTCAGAGGCAAAGTTGTGGGCCAACACAACGCTGAAAGAAAGTAAAAGAGTCGTCAATCAGACACTGGAAGAGCACTTGCTGGGTGTGACCGCACAAGCGACGCTGGCCATGCGTGCGCTGCCCTCGTTGGTCCGAAGTTTGCCTACCCTGAAGAATCACCGTGGACTGAAGAAACGTACCGAAGCTCGCCAGTATCAATGGCAGGACAAGGCAGCGGATCTGGCGGCCAGTGTGAGGCAGCGTGCCTGTACGCAGGGTGCCTTCATCGTCAACATGGCTTCTACAGGATGCGGAAAGACGCTTGGCAATGCCCGCATCATGAACGCTCTGTCTGACCCAAACCTGGGTATGCGTTGCTCGTTTGCCATTGGGCTGCGTACGCTTACATTGCAGACGGGGCGAAGCTTTCAGCATGACCTGGGCTTGAGCGACGATGAGCTGGCCATCATGGTAGGGGGAGGTGCCAGTCGTGAGCTGTTCGAGTACTGGGAGCAGAAGGCGGAGGAAGGAGGATCTGCTTCCGTTCAGGCTCTTCTTGATGAAGGAGGACATGTACTGTATGAGGGGAATGATGAACACCCATTGCTGAGCCGCCTTGGGGCAGACTCAAAAAGCCGCTCGCTACTGATGGCGCCCTTGGTGGCGTGTACGGTCGACCATTTGATGCCCGCCACTGAAAGCCTGAAAGGGGGGCGTCAGATTGTCCCGATGCTTCGGCTGATGAGTAGTGATCTGGTGCTGGACGAGCCTGATGATTTCGATATGGCAGATCTGCCAGCTCTGACACGACTTGTACACTGGGCTGGTCTATTGGGAAGTCGAGTACTACTCTCCTCTGCCACGATGCCACCTGCATTAGTTAAGGGGCTTTTCCTGGCATACCAGGCTGGGCGCAAAGTCTGGCAGCGTCATCGTGGCGAGAGGCCATCGGAACCGGTTCGTATATGTTGTGTGTGGGTGGATGAGTTCCATCAAGAGGCACATGATTGTGTGGAGTACTCCGCAAGCAGTGTCCAGGGTGCGTCAGGTGATTTTTCGCAAAGCGGGGCGTCAGCGGGACCATCAGATAGTACTTTTGGAAACTGTCATGAGGCCTTTGTCACCAGACGTGTCAAAGAGCTTGGGAGGGTTGAGGTTCGCAGGATCGCTTCAGTATCCAGGCTGCCAGAAGCATGGGGAGCACTTGATAAAACAGAGCTGTATCGGCAGTTTGCCGATCATCTCCTGGATCAGGCGTGGTCGTTGCACCTGAAGCCGAAGAATCATGTCACGGATACGGAAACGGGAAAGTGCCTCAGTTTTGGGCTAATCAGGATGGCCAACATTGGCCCCTTGGTTGAGGTCGCTCAACACCTGTACAGGAAGTCTGACTTTCATGAAGACGTACAGGTACACCTTCGTGTATATCACTCGCAGTTTCCGCTACTGGCCAGGTCTGCTCTGGAGCAAAGGCTGGATGCCGTCCTGAAAAGAAGCTCACGTGACGGGATGGATCCCGTGATGAAGAAACCGCTGGTACGTGAGGTGCTGTCTGCCAGTCGCAAGAAGCATCATCTCTTCATCGTTCTGGGAAGCCCAGTGACGGAAGTGGGAAGGGATCACGACTACGACTGGGCCGTGGTAGAGCCCTCGTCCGTACGCTCCCTGGTCCAGCTGGCCGGGCGGGTTCGGAGGCACCGCAAGGCGGCCGTTAACGAACCAAACATCGTTGTGCTTGAGCAGAACATCAGGGCAATCCTGCAGAGTAACAACCCGAGTAAAGCTGCCTACTGCAAACCAGGCTTTGAGATGGATGACAAGCCTGCGGAGAAGCCACGCTTTCCGTTTCATTTCAGCAGTCACCACGTTTCGGAACTTCTGGGAGGTGATGCTGCTGAAGGAGATGGATGGAACGTTGATTCGCGTCCGAGAATCATGCCAAGTGTCAAGGGGCTGACTCCAAGAAAGAACATGGCAGACATGGAGCACGCGCGGATGCACGATGCCATGCTGCCAAGGGCACCGGACAAGAGGATGAACACGCCTGTATCAAGGACCGCAAGTCTCTGCTGGTCAACGGGTACTGACGGATGGTGTACAGGTGTTCTTCCCCAGTTTCAGCGCTTCCGTGATGATCCCTTGGGGAAAGTGGACATGGTCATGCTGCCGGACGACGATGAAGAAGCGTTGGTGCTTCATCGGATCCAGAAAGGCGTCATGAAGTGGAAAAGTCTGTATGTCAGAGAGGAAGCAAGCAGGTTGCACCGCATACAGGGACTGTGTAAAAACGGTGCTGTGCTACCTTGGCTTGCGGTGGACTTGATGGAAGAAGTGTTGTCCTACGCCAAAGAGATCGATGTTTCGTTGCGACATGCGGCCGAGAAAGTCGCCACCGTATCACTTCCAAAACAGGATGAAAGTTGGTCTTTCCATGAACTGCTTGGCTTCTCCCGAAAGGACTGACGTGTAATAGACACATTGGTCTATCTGAGACAAGAAAACCAGGTGAGGGGGCGGTTAGACTATCCTACGGAGACCAAGGCTTTCAAGAAAATAGGTGCACTTATGAGCAAGAAGAATTTTCGTGTGGAGGAAAAACTCCCCAGTTCATATCGGGAGGCGATTGATCGTTTCTTCAAGAAGCAGAAGAACGAAGATCCGGAAGAGTCTGAGGAATTAAATGTTCAGGGGAAGAAAAAAGAAGTGAGAAAAAGCGGGCGTTCCGAGTTGTTTGATTATGTTGAGCGATACGCGAATCAGGTCAAGACCGCGACTCACTCGGTGAAGCCCGTGCATCCAGATGCAAAAGGTACCACGCTTCAAATCAATCCCTTTGACTTTCCGGAATTGGATGAAGTGGGGAGTCATGTGCTGCGTTCGGGGTATGAGTTGGATGCAGTGGGAAACGCCCCTGCTCTGAAGATTTACAGATTTCTTAAACTGGAGGTTAATGGGAGAAGCTTGCTATCGGCTCTTGAAAGTGGGGATGAAAGTGCTTTACGCGCATTGGACGATGACCCCCGTTTGGCTGAGAGTCTCCGGGACAAGCTCTTGAGTATTCGTTCTTCTGAGAAGAAGGCATATGAGTCTCATACCTTGGCCAAGCAACTGTACTGGCTGAGAGGGGCTGATCCTGTGAAGGACGGTGATTATTGCCTGATCGCTCCGCTTTACCCTGCTGCTCTCGTTCATGTCATGTATAAGCAGATTAACAATGATAGATTTGGGGAGGCTGCAAAGCGAGCGAGAGAGGCTCGCAAGAATCGGTGCTGGCATGGTGAAGAGGATCGTCGTTATGAAGGGCTGGCCAATCAGGAAATGGGAGGGGGTCATCCGGATAATATTAGCTATCTGAATAAAGAGAGACGTGGCATAAATTATTTGTTGTCATGTGCTCCTCCTGAATGGTCGTCCAGAGGGGGTATGCCCGTAGGGAGCAGTACAGTATTTGGGTCTTACTTTGGTCGCAGACCCGGGGTTGGTTCGGTTGTCAGGAGACTTCGGGATTTTCTTAAGTCAGATCCGCCAAATAATAGGGAAACAGATAAGCGTAGAGAACGATATCTGGAATGTCTCATCGATGAGTTGCTGATGATGGCGGCCGAGCTTCAACAAGAGTCGATTGCGGGGTGGTCCTGCGATGAGGAGCGTTTTGGCCAGTTGGTAGAGGCGGAGAAGTTATGGCTTGATCCTCACCGTGCAGAAGTGCCGGAACAGGAGGGGTTCGCGTTGGTCAGGTTGACCCATGATTGGCCGACGGAGGTAGGAAGGAGGTTTGGTAACTGGCTGAATGCTCAGTTACGAGACTCCTTGCCCGTCGGTGACATTGAAAGCAAGGAATGGGCACGTATGCTTCTTTCCGACGATGAGTTTCGTCGTCATGTAAGAAGGTTAGGTAGTGATGTCAGGAAAGTGCGTGCGAGAGAAGACTTGGAAACGTTGCCGGAAGGCAAGGAGGTGTCATGATTGAGGACCGGCCGTCAGCCATTCTGGTCTTGCCGCATCTTGTTGTTCAGAATGTGAACGCCGTAGCCAGTCCCATGACACATGGATTCCCGTCCGTTACCGCATTCATGGGTTTCATGTGGGCGCTGGAACGAAAGCTGAATGAACGCGGCATCCCTCTGCATTTCCATGGGGTTGGATTTGTCTGCCATCATAGCCAGGAGCACGCATCCGGAAAGTACGAGAAGACGTTCCATCTGACTAGAAATCCATTGAAAAGCAATGAAAAAAGTGCATCCATTGTCCCTAACGGGCGCATGCACCTGGATGTGACGATAGTGTTTTCCGCATCTGAGCGTCTTGCCCCTGGGCAGACAAGAAGACTGACGCAGGGTAATACGTCTGAGCTTGAGGGGTGGGCCCGTGAAGTTGCAGCGGTCGTCCAAACAATGCGACTAGCAGGTGGTAGCGTCATGCCAAGCCAGGGCAGGTCGGACAAGTCGAACAGCCCGTGGTTGGAGGTTCTTCCTGATGACGGCGGTGAGCGTGAGCGTCGGTTTCGAACCTGGCGCAGGCGCTGGTTGCCTGGTTTCGTACTCGTGGGACGTGACGACCTTTTGCAGCAACGCATGAAGGAGCTGCGAGATCAGGGGGGAAGCCCAACCTTGCTGGACGCCTGGTTGCATGCATCCAGGTTCAATTACTGCCCTCTATGTGACGAGGCGGAGGGACGCAAGCTTGGAGACGGCATGGTGAAGTGGGGGGATCCTTATCGAGAGAAGGGAAGTGGTTGGATAGTTCCAATTCCTGTCGGCTATGCTGCACTGACTGAAGAGCAGGCGGCAGGGAGCGTGAAGAATGCGAGAGACTCAACTGTCCCATTTCGTTTTGTAGAGTCCATCCATTCTCTGGGAGAGTGGATTGGTCCGCACCATCTTGAGAGGCTGGAAGATATGTTGTGGTTCTCTGAAGTCGATGAGGAGAAGGGTACTTATCGGTGTCGCAGTGGCTATGTGATGTCGGGAATCATGGCAGATATGGTTGATGGTCCATCAATGGATGATGAGTTTTACGAGTGTGAATGAAATAGAGCACGCTCAGTCAAAATCAGAGATCATCATTTTTTCAAAATAGGTATTTTTCATCATGTCGAATGAACTCAAGACTGCTTCGGTTCTGGCCTTTGAACGCAAGCTGGATCCTTCCGATGGGGTCATGTATGCGGGGCGCTGGGAGGATATTGATAAACCTGGGGCGTGGGAGGCTGTCCAGGTGAGGGAGAAGTCGGTTCGTGGCACTATCTCCAATAGACTTAAGACCAAGGACCAGGATCCCGCCAAACTCGACAAGCAGATCGAGAGCCCCAACTTGCAGAAAGTTGATGTTGCCTCCTTGCCTCCTCAAGCGGATACGCTGAAACTGTGCTTCACGCTCAAGGTGTTGGGGGGAATTGGAGCGCCGTCTGCGTGCAATAATCTGGGCTACCAAAAGAAGCTGCTTGAGAAGGTTGGAGAGTACGAATCTTCTGTGGGGTATGGTGCTCTTGCATGTCGCTACGCAGCTAATATTGCAAATGGACGTTTCCTGTGGCGAAACCGAATAGGGGCCGAGTGCATTCAGGTTCGCGTCAGCGCTCAGGGGGTGGATGGAAATACTCGGTCCTGGGTATTTGATTCGCTCAGGATGGACCTGAGATCTTTCGAGAATCTGGACGACAAAGTCAAGGAGCTTGGGCAACTTATCCATGATGGTTTCATAGGGAAGGCTTATGTGTTGCTGAGAGTGGAGGCCTTTGCCAAGGTTGGTTCTGGCCAGGAGGTCTTCCCTTCGCAAGAACTTATCCTTGACAAGAGCAAGGACAAAAGCAAGACGTTGTATGTGATTGAGCACTCAGGGAGGCGTGTCGCTGCCATGCACTCCCAGAAGATTGGAAATGCGTTGCGTACCATCGATGATTGGTACGAGGGCGCCGAGGATCTTGGGCCCATTCCTGTTGAGCCCTATGGGTCTGTCACTACGCAAGGTAAGGCGTATCGGCAACCTAAAAATAAAATGGACTTCTACAGCCTTCTGGATGGCTGGGTCTTGAAGGACAAGGTTCCCGGGGTTGAGCAGCAGCATTTTGTGATCGCAACCATCATTCGGGGCGGTGTCTTTGGTGATAGTGAGAAATGACGTAGAGCGCCGACATGATCAGTCATTTCATCGATCTTAAAGTTCGTCCTGACCCGGAGTTTAGTCAAACGCACTTAGTGTCTGCATTGTATTCCAGACTACATCGTCAGCTGGTGAGTATGAGGTCGGACAACATCGCTGTAGGATTCCCTGGGTATTCACTGAGACCAAGAGGGCTCGGAGATACAGTACGCCTTCTGGGGGCAAAAGACCCGCTGGAAGCGTTGATGGAATCAGACTGGGTCATGGGAATGGAAAGCATGGTCAATATAGCGTCCATCAGTTCTGTTCCTCCTGGGGCTGCGCATCGTTGCTTGAAACGTCGTCAGTTCAAAACCAACGGCGAGCGTCTTCGTAGACGTTTCAAGAGAAGACATGACGTCACAGACGAGGAAGTGGAGCGCCTCTTGCCGGATAAGCAAGTTCTGGTGGATTTGCCTTATGTCCGCTTGCGAAGCACCAGCACTGGACAAGCGTTCAGCATGTTCCTGGCGCTGAGCGATCCCCTGACTCAGCCAGTTCCTGGGAGCTTCAATAGCTATGGGCTAAGCGCTCAAGCTTCCATCCCCTGGTTCTGACCCTTTTTTCGGGAGGCTTTCATGCCTCCCGAGAAATCAACGACTTACGAGTGTCGTAGAGGTTTGCCTCAACAAGGCATGAGGAGGGTAATTTCTTTAACAATCAATGACTTAAATCGTTTATCATCTAGTGACCTGCCGTGTAGGCAGCTCAGAAAACCACCGGCCGAGCATCCCGACGTCGCGCAGAGTGACCTGCCGTGTAGGCAGCTCAGAAAATGATCAAGGACGAAACACAAACTCATCAACCGTGACCTGCCGTGTAGGCAGCTCAGAAATTGGCGGGTTCAACCTCTTCGAGCAGGTTGATGTGACCTGCCGTGTAGGCAGCTCAGAAATTTTCGTCAATTTTCAAGCGCAAAGCCGGGTCGTGACCTGCCGTGTAGGCAGCTCAGAAAGTCGAGCCCCTGGATCCTGGCCAGCAGGGCCTGTGACCTGCCGTGTAGGCAGCTCAGAAATCAAGTGCGAGATCGATGACGCAAACCATCTCGTGACCTGCCGTGTAGGCAGCTCAGAAATGTAGCGATTTCACAATGCCGTCGAGCCCCTGGTGACCTGCCGTGTAGGCAGCTCAGAAATTGCCCATGCACGCGCCGCCGGCAACGACCGGGTGACCTGCCGTGTAGGCAGCTCAGAAATCGAATCCGGCCAGGCACAGCACGTAGGCCTCGTGACCTGCCGTGTAGGCAGCTCAGAAAATTCCTGGCACGATCAGCGGCGCGCTGACAGCGTGACCTGCCGTGTAGGCAGCTCAGAAATTCTGGCCGGCCGTCTCTGGCGGCACGCTTGGGTGACCTGCCGTGTAGGCAGCTCAGAAAGACATGAAGTTTTTGTAATAGTCGATTGCTTCGTGACCTGCCGTGTAGGCAGCTCAGAAATTGCCTGGCCGGCGAGACATTCCAGCTCCACAGTGACCTGCCGTGTAGGCAGCTCAGAAAGGTCGCCGGCTGCTGGGCCGGTACCAGGAAGAGTGACCTGCCGTGTAGGCAGCTCAGAAAGTGTCCGTTGGCCTGGACGCTGCCAGGTCGTCGTGACCTGCCGTGTAGGCAGCTCAGAAACTCGTCAGTAGGTCGGAGGCGCCGAGCGGGTAGTGACCTGCCGTGTAGGCAGCTCAGAAAGTCAGCAGCAACCGCGAAAAGGTTCCCGTCCCGTGACCTGCCGTGTAGGCAGCTCAGAAACGGGGTTGCCAAGGGGATACGGGCCAGTTTGTGTGACCTGCCGTGTAGGCAGCTCAGAAATGCTGTGCCTGGCCGGATTCGACCCGGCGCATGTGACCTGCCGTGTAGGCAGCTCAGAAACTGGTAGCCGGCGAACGTGACGCCGACGGGACGTGACCTGCCGTGTAGGCAGCTCAGAAAACATCCCCAAGGGGTTTACGGGTATTACCCGGGTGACCTGCCGTGTAGGCAGCTCAGAAACGGACAGCACGTTGTCGCACGTCTCGGGCCCGTGACCTGCCGTGTAGGCAGCTCAGAAATGTTCCGCTCCTGTTCCGTCAGGGCATCGGATGTGACCTGCCGTGTAGGCAGCTCAGAAATCAATCAAGAGGCGGTAGCGCCCGGCCCCTGATGTGACCTGCCGTGTAGGCAGCTCAGAAACCGATGATGAGGGGCCGAATCATAGATGCGAAGTGACCTGCCGTGTAGGCAGCTCAGAAAGAAGAGATCGGACCCACCATGCCATCAAATGAGTGACCTGCCGTGTAGGCAGCTCAGAAAGGGCGTTATGAGCTGGTCTCTGACGTGTACGTGTGACCTGCCGTGTAGGCAGCTCAGAAAAGCGGGCAGCCCCCGCCCAGGCAGCGCCCCCAGGTGACCTGCCGTGTAGGCAGCTCAGAAATCAGAAATTGATGCGCATCGTAATCGAGTAGGGTGACCTGCCGTGTAGGCAGCTCAGAAATGGTCGCGGGCCTGGCGGCGGTCGGGATTGGCGTGACCTGCCGTGTAGGCAGCTCAGAAATACGGGGACGACGACGGGTTTTGTCCGGTCAGGTGACCTGCCGTGTAGGCAGCTCAGAAAGGCACATGCGGCGCTGGCCGTCCAGGCGCACGGTGACCTGCCGTGTAGGCAGCTCAGAAACGTGAGGCCAACAAACTGAGCGCGGACCCGCTGTGACCTGCCGTGTAGGCAGCTCAGAAAACGATGATGTAGATGGACTGCAAACATCAGCCGTGACCTGCCGTGTAGGCAGCTCAGAAAGTTTCCGGTTTGAGCTTGTCGCGCGGCGACTCGTGACCTGCCGTGTAGGCAGCTCAGAAACAGGACAGGGCGAGCGCGTCGGGCGTGTCGATGTGACCTGCCGTGTAGGCAGCTCAGAAAACGAATACCCAGATCAACCTGCTCGAAGAGGTGTGACCTGCCGTGTAGGCAGCTCAGAAACTGCCCGCGTCGGCGTTTTACCGGGAGCCGAGGTGACCTGCCGTGTAGGCGGCTCAGAAAAGACAGCAAATTCGCACTCTTCGGGAAACTGGGTGACCTGCCGTGTAGGCAGCTCAGAAATTGGTCGGGAGGCCAAACAATTCCCGGTCATCGTGACCTGCCGTATAGGCAGCTCAGAAATACGCCTCCGCCTATTGTCCTGCGCCATCAGGGTGACCTGCCGTGTAGGCAGCCCAGAAATGTAGTGGTAGAGTCCGAAAGGGTGGATATTCGTGACATGCCATATAGGTAGCTCAGAAAATGAAGGGCTGGAACCTCTCCTTGCGCAGAGCGTGACCTGCCGCATAGGCAGCTGATAGAGTCGCCTTAGCTAATTTACTGGGGGCGTTGTCTAGAATTTCGAGGTGCCTCATAGGTACGGACCTGCCTCGCTGATAGGTCGGCAGGCATGACCGAATTTATTGCGCCGCACTGCGCTGTTCAGCCCATCATGTACCCAATAGCACAGCTCAAGCCCACCCTACCTCACCCCCTCAAACCTCAAATAAAACTCCCGCACGCTCAGGTTCTCCGGTGTGGGTTCGCCGCTGATGCTGGTCAGGTAGTCGGCGGCATAGCGTCGGGTGGCGGCGTCGAAGCTGCCATTCAGGGGCACGGGGTAGCCCTGGCGGCGCAGTACGCGCTGCATTTCCATGACCTTGTCGGTGATGGTCAGTGCGGGGCCCCTGTTGTGGGCAGGGGTGGCGTCATCGGTTCTGTCCTGTGGCTTGCGTGTTGTGCGCGCCGGGGGCTGGCTGTCGTCCGGGCTTTCTGACTGCCAGAGTCCCTTGATCCACTTGCCGGTCGTGGACAGGTCCGGCAGGGCTTCCTTGGCGCTGTCGACCCAGTGCTGGCCTTGCTGGCGCGCTGCGTCCAGGGTGGGTTGCAGTTTCTGGTGGGTGCCGGTCACCCAGGTGGGGAGGTGCTGTTTGGCCTGGTTGGCCAGTATCTGGGTGGGTGACAGGCTGGCCAGGTAGCTGGCGCCCAGGTGATAGAGGCCCAGCGCCACGGCGGCGGTGATTGCCAGTCCCATGATGAAGCGCCGGGGGCGTTTGCTCCGGAAGCGCTTCTGGGCCAGGTTGGCCGGTGCAGGGGCAG
>ERZ772827.1194-NODE-1194-length-13387-cov-5.820657_pt1 | contig 13387 bp, 15 predicted proteins | sample MGYA00580850_ERZ772827 | MGnify/ENA primary metagenome ERZ772827 (study PRJEB29015, sample SAMEA2737950) | human oral metagenome | biome: human oral; feature: human-associated habitat; material: dental | place: China | collected 2145 ...
GGGACTGGAAGGCGGTGGGCTCGCCGCGCTTGGCCTGCTCGATCTCGATCTCGAGCAGCGGCCTGAGCCAGGTGTCGACCAGCTTGCGCGGGCAGTGGTCCGTGTGCAGCGCGAAGGTGATCGGGTACAGGTCGGCGATCGTGTAGGCGTAGGCGGACATGGCCAGGGAGCCCTTGACCCTGTCGGCGCGGGAGGAGCCGGACCAGTAGGCGGCGCCCCCGTTGGAGACCTGGACGATGCCGTCGGACTCGGCCTCGGTGAAGCCCTGGAGGGCGGCGGAGAGCGTCTGCGATGAGGTGACGTTGATCGCGGGGATGGCGTAGCCGCCGGCCTTCGCGCGGTCGAGCATGTCGGCGTAGGACTCCGGGGTTGCAATGGCCACTGGGTGCCTCCTGATGTCATTCAAAGTGCAGTGGTGCGGTGCCGATTCTTCCACGGAAACCAGGTCGCGGGAACCGGGCGATGGTCCCGGGTCACCTACCGCCCCTGAGCCGCCGCCCGCACGGCCCGCGCCCGGCGACGTCGCGGCGGCTCGTCCCGGCAGCGCGCCGTTGTCAGTCCGGGGCTTGGCCTGCGTGCTGGAGGACCCAGGTGTGCATCGCCACCGCGGCGGCCGCCGCGACGTTGATCGACCGGGTGGAGCCGTACTGGCCGATGCGCAGCAGCCGGTGGGCGCCGTCGAGCAGCGCCGGGCTGATGCCGGCCCCCTCGGAGCCGAAGACCATGAGACAGCGCTCGGGCAGGGAGGCCGTCTCCAGGGGCTCGGCGCCGGGACCGTTGTCGACGGCGACCACCTCGTAGTGCTCGGCGACGGCCCAGGCCAGCAGGTCCGGGGCGTGCTCGTGGTGGCGCACGTCGAGGTAGCGGTTGGTGACCATGGCACCGCGCTTGTTCCAGCGCCGTCGGCCCACGATGTGCACGGCGCCGACGTTGAAGGCGTTCGCGGACCTCACGATGGAGCCGATATTGAGGTCCTGGCTGACGTTCTCGATGGCGACGTGCAGCGTGTGGGCGCGCCCGGCCAGGTCCTCACGGATGGCCTCGGTGCGCCAGTAACGGTAGCGGTCGACGACGTTGCGCCGGTCCCCCTCGCGCAGGAGCACGGGGTCGTAGCGGGGGTCGCGCGGCCAGGCAGCCTCTCCCCCGGGCCAGGGTCCGACGCCGACCTCCCGGACGTCGGCCGGACGGTCCTCCTCCGGCTCCAGCGGGGCGTGACCAGGGTGGTTGGCGCTAGTCACGGGAGCCGTCCCCGAGGGCGCCTCGTCGTAGAGCTGCATCACGCTCAGCGGGTCGCCGGTGAGTAGTTCCCTTCAGCGGCGCATAGTCCCGGTCCGTGCCCCGGCTGCTGATGCTGAGCGTGATCCCGATGCGGAGCAGTGCCTCAACGATTCGCCGCATCTCGTCAAGAGCGCTGTCTCTAGACTGGAAGAAGGTACGGGAGGACATGCGGGCGACCAACTCCTGGCGGTTCTTCTCGGTGATGAGGTCCATGATGAGGAGCCGCTTCTTCAACGGGTCGACGGGCACATGGTCGGGCTCAGTCGTCCTCACCGAGGGGGCCCGGGCGGAAACGCTCGGCATGCACCCGGCCGACGCGACGTGCTGCGAGGATCACCAGGGGAAGCCGGACCGTCCGGTTGTAGCCGGAGGCAAGCCGGTCGTAACGCTCCCCGACGGTCTCGGTCTCGTCCCAGGCGCGGCCGTAGGCACGCTGAGCGGCCCTCACCGGCATCGCCACAGTCGAGGTCTCGGCGGCGAGCACTCGGTCGAGGGCCGTGACCATGTCGTGCAGGCGGGCCTCCCGCCGAGCCCGTTCCTCCGGGCTGCCCGTGCGTGCGACGTCGTTGATCGCGTGCTCGATGAACTCGCGCCGACGCTCAGAGAGCAGATGGTGCGCGTCGGTCACACTCACCAGCTCCTCGGCGGCTGCGTGGTGGCGCACGAGCACTGTCTCGAGCTGGGCCCAGGCGGCGTCAACGGCGTCTGCGGCCCGCCGCAGACGCCGGACCGCCAACAGCCACAGGCCCGCCAGGGCGAGCGCCAGAACGAGGACGGCCAGCGACACCTCCCCCGCGGTCAGCTCGAACACGCTCTACCCCAGCCCCAGGTCGGCCAGGTCCAGCGCAGCGAGGTACGGCAGGCCGGCGGCCTCGATGCGCTCACGGGCACCGGTGTCACGGTCGACGATGACGGCCACGGCGAGCACCCGGGCCCCGGCCTGGCGCAGGGCCTCGACGGCCTCCAGCGGGGAGCCGCCGGTCGTCGAGGTGTCCTCCAGGACGACGACGCTGCGCCCCGAGACCTCCGGACCCTCGACGCGCCGCCTCATGCCGTGGTCCTTGGCGGCCTTGCGCACGACGAAGGCGTCGAGGTCGAGACCGCGCGAGGCGGCGGCGTGGAGCATGGCGGTGGCCACGGGGTCCGCCCCCATGGTGAGGCCACCGACGGCGTCGACCTCCTCGGTGCTGTACCCGGCCTCCTCAAGCATGTCGATCATGACGTGGCCGATGAGGGGCGCGGCCTCGTGGTGCAGGGTGGCGCGGCGCATGTCGACGTAGAAGTCCGACTCGAGGCCGGAGGCCAGGGTGACCTTGCCGTGGACGACAGCGAGGTCACGGACGAGCTGGGCGAGGCGGGTGCGCTGAGGGTCGTTCGTGCTCACCCCACCAGGCTAGGTGAACGGTGCCGGGGACCGCACCCGACGTGCGGTCCCCGGCACCGTCAACCGGCTCAGGCCAGCGGGACGCAGACCTCGGTGACCAGCTCGGTCTCGCTGACCTCCTCGGGGCTGTTGAGGTAGATGGTGAAGACCCGGGTGCCGATGTCGTCGCCGTAGGCGACGCGGAGCCCCTCCTCGGCCAGGCGCTGGCCGAGGAGGGTGTGGGCCTCGGCGATCCGGGCGTAGGGGCCCACGACCCGGGCGACGAGGCAGTCGCGCTCGGCCAGCCCCACGCGCTCCAGAGGCGCACTGACCTCGGCCTCGGCGGGCACGGCGACGAAGACCGACAGGTCGACGTCGTGCTCGGTGTACTCGACGTCGTGCTCGACGACGCCGCACGGGTCCAGGCCGGGGTGCCGCGGGCGGCGAGGAGGGCGGGGATGGCGGAGACGCCGACGCCGATGTCGCGCAGCCTGCGCACGTGCGCCGCGTCCTCCAGCTGCGCCGGGGCATAGCGGCGGTGGCCCGTCACCGGGTCCACCTGCGCGGGGACCAGGACGCCGTGGGCGTCGTAGTGGCGCAGCATGCGCACGGACAGTCGCGCCAGGGAGCTGAACTCCCCGATACTCAGCAAGGTCGTGGTCTCGGCCATGGAAGGAGTCTGTCGCCTCACACCGTGGCAGGTTCAAGCACCCACCCCACCGCCTCAGCCCAGGGCGGCGAGGGCGGCGTCGTAGTCGGGCTCGTCGGTGACCTCCGCGACCAGCTCGGTGTGGCGCACGACGCCGTCGACCCCGATGACGACGACCGCGCGCGCCAGCAGACCGGCCAGCGGGCCGTCCGCCATGGTCACGCCGTAGTCCTCCCCGAAGGAGGAGCGGAAGGCCGAGGCGGTCACGACGTCGGACAGGCCCTCGGCGCCGCAGAAGCGCGCCTGGGCGAAGGGCAGGTCCTTGGAAACGCACAGGACGGTGGTGTTCTCCAGCCCGGCGGCGCGCTTGTTGAACTCGCGCACGGACCGGGCGCACACCCCGGTGTCGACCGAGGGGAAGATCGACACGACGACGCGGCGCCCGGCCAGGGAGGCGCTGGTGACCTCGCCCAGGTCGGCACCGACCAGATCGAAGGCGGGGGCGGCGGAGCCGACGGCGGGCAGCTCGCCGACGGTGGAGACGGGGGACTCGTGGAAGGTAAGAGAAGCCATGGGCCGATAGTCCCACGCCCGGCTCTCGGGCCGCCAGGGCGCTCACCCGAGAGTGAAAGCCCCTCGCCCCTCAGTACCGGGTGCGGCAGGTGGCGTGCCCGGCGACCCGGCGCACGAACCAGCGGGGGCTCACGCGCAGCAGCGCGTTGGCCGCCTGGTAGCGCACCGACGGCGTGCAGATGACCTGGCCGCGACGCACCGCCGCCAGCGCCTGGCGGGCGACGTCGTCGGCGTCGAGCCACACCGCCTCGGGCCAGGCCCGCTCGTCGATGCCCGCACGGCTGTGGAACTCCGAGTGGGTCAGCCCCGGGTTGAGCACGGTCGCGCTCACGCCGGTGCCGCGCAGCTCGCTCGCCAGGCCCTCGGTGAAGGTCCGCACCCAGGCCTTGTGGGCCGCGTAGGTGCCCATCGCCGTCAGGGCCGTCACGCTCGCGACATTGAGCACCGCGCCGTACCCGCGCTCGACCATCCCCGGCACCGCTGCGTGGGTGAGCTCGAGGACCGAGCCCACCATGACGTCCAGCGCCCGGCGCTCCTGGGCGAGGTCACCGCCGACGAAGGACTGGCCGACGGCGAAGCCGGCGTTGTTGACCAGCAGGTCCACCGGTCGGGCCGCCACCTCCTGCTCCGTGTGGGGCCGGTCGGCGGCCGGGGCGGAGGAGCGTGTTCCCTCGGGCAGGCTCACCCGCAGGCGCTCGGCGACCCGCTCACGCCCCTGGGCGGTGGACAGGTCCGCGGCGAGGACCTGCACCCCGACCCCGGCGCACTGGTGGAGCTCGTGCGCGACCTGTGCCAGGCGCTCGGCGTCGCGGGCGACGAGGACAAGGTCGTGCTGGCCGACGGCGATCTCACGGGCAAGAGCGAGGCCGATGCCGCTGGTGGCCCCGGTAACGAGTGCGGTTCCCATGGGCCAAGGCTATCGGCGGGCAGACGACGGCGCCCGTCGCGTCCCCATATCGCGACGGGCGCCGTCCGCGGGCGTCCCCGGCCCCTCAGCCCTTGACCGCGCCGGCGGCGAGGCCGGCCTGCCAGAAGCGCTGAAGGAACAGGAACAGGACTATGAGCGGCAGGACACCGAAGAGCGCCCCCTGGAGAACGGCCCCGTACACCGGGTCGAAGTAGGACATCATGCCGTACAGGCCCAGCGTCACCGGCTTGAGCTCGGTGTTGTTCGTGACCATCATGAGCGGCAGGAGGAAGTTGTTCCAGGTGGCCACGAAGATGAACAGGAAGATCGTCACCATGGCCGGTGCCAGCAGGCGCAGCACCATCGTGAAGAAGATGCGGAACTCCCCCGCACCGTCGATGCGGGCGGCCTCCAGCAGCTCGTCGGGCACCGAGCTGGAGGCGTACATGGTTCCGAGGAACACGCCGAAGGGGCTCACGCAGGAGGGGATGATGATCGACCACACGGTGTCCGTCAGGCCCAGCGTGTGCATGACGATGTACAGCGGGATCGTCAGCACGGAGATCGGCAGCAGCAGGCCCACCATGACGCTGCCGGACAGGACCGTGGCCCCCCGGAAGCGGAACTTGCTCATGCCGTAGCCGGCCATGACCGAGATGAGGGTGCCCACGACGCCCGCGACGGTGGAGTACAGCAGGGAGTTGCCCACCCAGCGCCAGAACATGTTTCCGGTCCAGCCCATGAGGGCGGAGTAGTTCTCCCCGACGGCGTTGCCTGCGAACCAGAAGCCGTTGGAGGTGAGGATGTCCGAGTTGGACTTCGTGGCGTTGACGACGACCCAGTAGATCGGGAAGACGAAGTACAGCAGGACCATGACCATGACGACCCAGGTGATCGTCCTGGCGAGGCGGCTGGGCTCGAGGGCCCGGGCGTGGTCGGAGGTCGAGGGGTAGTAGACGCGCCCGTCGGGCAGCGTCGCCGTGCGGCGACGGCGTGCGTTGGCGGCGCAGACCGATGGGCCGGCCGCGACGGCGGCGGGGGCGTCGGCCGAGGAGGTGGCGCTGGAGGTGGTGCTCATGTCGTCGCTGCCTCTCACTTCTGGAGCCTGCGCTGGACGAGGGCGTACACGGCGGCGAGGAGGCCTGCGATGAGCGCCATGACGATGGAGATGGCCGAGGCCGTGTGCGGGTCACCGGGAGAGACCATCATCGTGTTGTAGGCCATCATCATCGGTGTGTAGCTGTCGCCCATCCAGGACTGTCCGGTGCTCATGACCGTCGGCTCGTTGAAGAGCTGGATCGTGCCGATGATGGACAGCAGGACCGTGAGCAGGGCGGCGCCGGAGACCATGGGGATCTTGATCCTCGTGGCGATCTGGAGGCCGGAGGCGCCGTCGAGGCGGGCGGCCTCGTACAGCTCCTGGGGGATCGCCTGCAGGGCTGCGAGGAAGACGAGCATGTTGTAGCCGGTGAAGGTCCACGTCGTCATGTTCGCCATGGAGGCGAGGATGACGTTCTTGCTGAAGAAGCTGACGCCCAGCCAGTCGCTCAGCGGGGACAGCTGCGGGCTGTAGAGGTAGAGCCAGACCATCGCGGCGACGACGCCGGGGATCGCGTAGGGCAGGAAGTAGCCCAGGCGCAAGACGGTCACGCGCTTGACGAGGTAGGAGTCGAGCAGGAGGGCGAGCACGAGGGCCGAGATGATCATGACCGGGATCTGGAAGGCCGCGTAGACGACGACACGGCCGATGCCGGTCCAGAAGGCCGCGTTGGTGACGACGGCGACGAAGTTGTCGAGCCCGACGAAGCTCGTGACGGTCTCGCCGCCGCCGTACAGGCCTCCGCCGGACACCTTGGTCTGGAAGAAGGACTGGTAGACGGACACGATGATCGGCACGACGAAGGTCGCCGCGAAGAACAGGGCGAAGGGTGCGGCGAAGGCCCAGCCGAACAGGTTGTTGCGTCGTTGGCGCGCCTTGATCGCGCGCAGGTTCGCGGCCGTCGGCGCGGCCGGGGTGGTGCTCATGGCTCGGGCTCCTCGGTGGTGGTGGTGCGGACGAGGGCGTCGTCGTCGGGCCGGTGGCGGCAGGCCCGGAACAGGGGGCGCCACGGCGTCGGCCCGCCCTCCCAGCCGGGACCGGAGGGCTCCGGCCCCGGCCTGAGGCGGCCCGGTGGGGCGCTGAGTGGCGACCTCGTGGCTCAGCGCCCCACCGAGGTCACTTGGCGACGGTGAGGCCCGCGGACTCCAGCGAGCTGACGGCCTCCTCCTGGGCGGCGGTGAAGATGTCGGCGACCTTCGCGGCGCCGGTGGCGACCTCGCCGCCCTTGGTGTTGAGGACCGCGACGACGGAGGTCCACGTCGGGCAGTACGGGAAGTCCTCGTTCATGGTGTCGTTGGCCTCGGCGAGGAAGCCGTAGACGTCCTGGCCTCCCCACAGCTTGGACATGGCCTCGGGGGTCTTGGGCTTCTCCGTGGTGGCGGCGACGACGAGGCCCTGGGAGACGAGGTCGGCGACCTGGGTGTTGAACCAGTTGGCGAACTTCAGGGCCTCGGCCTTGTGCTTGCAGCCCTTGATGACGGCGACGGCGGAGCCGCCGTCGGAGCCGGTGACCTGCTCGTCGCCGAGCTTGGGCAGGTAGGTGACCTGCCACTGGCTCTCCTTGACGCCGAGGTCGCCGAGCATGAAGGCGGGCTCCCAGGCGGCGGCGACGGTGCCGATGAGGGTGCCGTCGGTGAGCTTGGCGCCCCAGTCGTCGCCCCAGCGGCCGTCGGACAGGACGAGGGCGAGGCCCTCGTCGATGAGCTCCTGGTGGACGGCGGCGACCTTCGCGGTGGCCGCGGAGTCGATGTCGACCTTCCAGGCCTCACCCTGGGCGGAGAACCAGGTGGCGCCGGCGGCGGCGGCCTGGCCGGACATCTGGTAGGCGGTCTCGTCGGACTGCCAGGTGGTGATGTACTTGCCGGCGGCCTTGGCGACCTTGGCGGACTCCTTGAGCTCGGCCCAGGTGGTGGGGGCGGTGATGCCCAGGGCGTCGAAGGCGGCCTTGTCGTAGACGTAGACGAGCGGGCCGGAGTCCTGGGGCAGGCCGACGACGATGTCGCCGAGCTTGCACATGCCCATCGTTCCGGCGGAGAAGTTGGCCTCGTAGCCGCCCTCGGCGATCTCCTTGGCCACGTCCTCCAGGTCCCCGGCGATCCACTCCGAGCCGATCTCGGCGTAGCCGACCTGGGCGAGGTCGGGGGCGTCACCGGCCTGGACGGCCTGGTGGATCTTGGCGTAGGACTCGTCGGCCTTGCCGTCGAACTTGGTGGCCGTGACGTGGATGCCCGGGTTCTCCTTGTTCCAGCGGGCGACGATGTCGTCGACCTTCGTCATGCCCTCGCCGTCGGGAAGGCGGTGCCAGTAGGTGATCTCCACGACGTCGCCGGAGTCGGAGCTGGAGCCCGAGCCGCAGGCGGCCAGGGTGGCGAGGGTGGCGGCGGCGAGACCGCCGCCGAGGACCTGGCGGCGGGTAGCAGTGGTGGCCTTCATTGGGAACCTTCCTGTGATCATGGGACGCGCATCCTTGCGCGCATCCACTCGGCGCTGAGGAGGGCGCCGATGTCGAGAGCGAATGTAGGACATCGGTCGTCTGACATGCAAGCCATTACTTCGGGTCTCGAAATATTGGGAGTCTGGGTACCGTGCCCCCGCCCTCCGCCGAGCCGCTAGCCTCCTGCCATGCGTCTGGCCACCTGGAACGTCAACTCCCTGCGTACCCGCGTCGAGCGCGTCACCGCCTTCCTCGAGCGCTGGGACATCGACGTCCTGGCCATGCAGGAGATCAAGTGCCGCCCCGACCAGCTCCCCCATGAACCCTTCGAGGCCGCGGGTTACGAGGTCGCCGCGCACGGCCTCAACCAGTGGAACGGCGTCGCCATCGCCTCACGCGTCGGCCTCGACGACGTGCGGACCAGCTTCGCCGGACAGCCCGCCTGGGCCGCCAAGGACGGTGAGGCGCCCGTCGTCGAGGCGCGGGCGCTGGGCGCCACCGTGGGCAGTGCCGCGGGCCACGAGCCCGTCCGGCTCTGGAGCCTGTACGTGCCCAACGGCCGCGAGCTCACCCACCCCCACTACACCTACAAGCTCCAGTGGCTGGCCGCCCTCACCGAGGAGGTCACCGGCTGGCTCGCCGCCGACCCCGCCCAGAGCCTCGCCCTTGTCGGAGACTGGAACGTCGCCCCGCTGGACGAGGACGTGTGGGACATGTCCGTCTTCGACGGCGCCACCCACGTCTCACAGCCCGAGCGCGACGCCTTCCAGGCCCTCGCCGAGGCCGGCATGATCGAGGCCACCCGCGCACGCGTGACCAACTACACCTACTGGGACTACCAGAAACTGCGCTTCCCTCGCAACGAGGGCATGCGCATCGACTTCGTCTACGGCTCACCGGCCTTCGAGGCCCGCGTGCGCTCCGCGGCCATCGACCGCGACGAGCGCAAGGGCAAGGGCGCCTCCGACCACGTGCCCGTCGTCGTCGAGATCGACTGAGCCCGCCCCGGGCCCGCGCAGCGGGTGCCGCCGGGCCGGGCCACCGAGCGGGGCAGCACCCGCCGGGGACGCGTCAGAGCGCCAGCACCTCGTCGCTCAGGGACGGCCACACCCGGGCGTGCAGCCTCGAGAAGGGCCTGCCGCCCAGGAACACCGCCTGGCGCCCGGCCGCCGGGTCCACCCACAGGAAGGAACCGGCCTGGCCGAAGTGCCCGAAGGTCGCGGGGCTGTTGGCCGAGCCCGTCCAGTGCGGTGACTTGTGCCCACGGACCTCGACCCCCAGGCCGAAGTCACAGGGCGACTGGCGGCCGAAGCCCGGCAGCACGCCCTCAAGCCCGGGGCGCACCACCGTGCAGGCGCGCCGCGCCAGCTCCGCGCTCACCAGGCGCGGCTGCGCCAGCTCACGGGCGAAGAGCGACAGGTCCTGCGCGCTGCCCTCACCCGAGGAGGCGGGCGAGCCCGGCACGAGCACGCTCGCCATCCCCAGCGGCTCGAGCACCGTCTGCTCGACCCACGCCTCCAGCTCCGTGCCCGTCGCCTCCCTCAGGCGCTCGCCCAACAGCTCGATCCCCCGGTTGGAGTAGATCCGGCGCCTGCCCGCGGGCGCGAGCACGGCGTCAGTGTCGAAGCCGATCCCCGAGGAGTGCGACAGCAGGTCGGCCACCGTGGCCCCCGGCAGCAGGGGCTCACCGCCCGGCTCCGGCGTCGCGGGGTCCTCCAGGCGCAGCAGTCCGCGATCGACGGCGACCAGGGCGCTCCACGCGACCAGGGGCTTGGTCACCGAGGCGAAGGGGAACACCTCGTCCACCGCCCCGGCACAGGCGAGGACCCGCCCGCCCTGGGTGACGACCAGCGCCGTCGGGAAGTCGAAGCGCGACAGGGAGGGCAGGGTGGCGTCGGGTACCACGGCGCTCAGGACAGGCACAGGCGCTGCTCGTGCAGCACCTCCAGCAGGGGAATCCGTGAGGCCCCGCCCGTGCCCAGCGCCCGGGCCATCTGCTGGGAGAAGGAGTCGACGCGGGTGTTGGCGTCACGCAGGTCGTAGTAGTCGCGCACGGTGTCGTCGTAGGCGGCCAGCGCCTCCACGTGCTCGGCCGGGTCCGGGTAGCGGTCGACGGCGCTCATGACCTCGCGCGGCAGACGCGGCTTGTACTGAGGCTCCTGGGCGCGGTGGCCGACGAGCAGGCCCAGCAGGGGGAAGGTCCGCTCCGGCAGCCCCAGGGCGGCGATGACGCTGCGCACGTCGGTGAGGATCGACCCGAGGTAGGTGGCGCCCAGCCCCAGTGACTCCGCCGCGACGACGACGTTCTGCGCGGCGATGACCGCGTCCTCGACGCCCTGGAGGAAGAGGGTCGTGCGCTCCAGCGGCTCCAGGTCGACGCCGGCGCGCTCACGCAGGAAGGCGTTGCGGTAGAGGTCGACGACGAAGACGAGGAGCTCGCCCTTGGAACCGCCGACGTAGGGCTGACCCGAGGAGGCGTGCAGGGCGGCACGGACCGCCGGGTCGAGGACGCGGATGACGGTGACCTGCTGCTGGAAGGAGGCGGTGGCCGCGTGGCGGGCGACCTCCAGAAGCGAGTCCATGACGTCCTCACCGACAGGGTCGCAGGTGTAAGCGCGGATCGTGCGGTGCGCGAGCTGGGAGCGCAGCGTCTCGTTGAGGACGGGCGCCGTGGGAGGGGTGGTCAGGGGGGTGTCGGAGGTCATGGGGAGAGGGTAGCGCCCCCGGTTCTCACGACTCAGGCCAGCGCTCCGTCGGCACCGGTGCGCAGGAGGCAGGGAGCCCGTGGTCCTGCGGGCGCTACGCGCCGATCCGGGGTGGGGGTCCGGCAACGGCCTGGATCGTGACAGCACTCCCCCGACTACCATGACGGCGGTGACCTTCTACCGCCGTCCCTCTCCCGCCTCCAGCGGCTACGCCGTCATCGACCTGGAGACCACGGGCCTGTCCCCGGCCCGCGACGCGGTCCTGGAGATCGGGCTCGTCCTGGCGGACGCCGACGGCAGGGTCGAGCGCGAGTGGTCCACGCTCCTGCGTCCCGCGACGGGCGGGCACATCGCGGTGGGCCCCACCCACCTCCACGGCCTCGTCGCCGCAGACCTGGAGGGGGCGCCCCAGCTCGCTGAGGTCGCCGACCTGCTCGTGAGCGAGCTCGCCAGCAGGGCGGTCGTCGCGCACAACGCGCGTTTCGACGTCGGGTTCCTCGCCGCTGCGCTCGGACGCACCGGGCACCTGGACCGCCGCTCGCGCGTGCCACGCGTGTGCACGATGGAGTGGGCCCGGCACTTCATGCCCGTGCGCTCGCGCCGGCTCACCTCCTGCTGCGAGGCCGCGGGGGTCGTCATCGGCCGCCACCACAGCGCGCTCGACGACGCCCGGGCGGCGGCGGGGCTGCTCGCCCACTACCTCAGGGTCGGCGCCGAGCGGGGCGAGACAGCACCGTGGGCGCGCACGCTCGCCGAGGCGGCCGCCTTCCGCGGCTGGTCCTGGGACGCGCAGGCAGCGCTCACGCAGCGCTCCCGGCTCCTGCCGCGCGGCTGAGCGCCAGCAAGGAGCCGGGTCGGGGTCACAGGGCGACGAGGAAGCCGTCCTCGTCGACGACGACACCGCCGGTGGACTCGGACACGACCTGCGCCATGCGCTCGATGAGCCCGCCGGCTGCCTGGCGCCCACGGCGCCCCTCGTCGGAGATCCTCAGCGGGTCGCGGTCGGCCGGGTCCGCAGGCACCCACACGAACGAGTAGACGACGCCGCCCGCCTCGGCCCACGGCGAGCCCGCCACCGCCAGCGGCAGCACCTCCGTGCCGGCGACGCGCACCTCGACCACGCCCAGGGTCGGCTGGGCCGGGTCGACCGGTGTGACGAGGGCGTAGCCGTCGAGCACCGTCTCCAGCACGCCGCCCTCGAAGGTGGCGCGCTCCACCTCCTCGAGCATCTGCGCGTGGCGCTCCGCGGCCGCCTTCCACGCCCGGTCGAGGGCCTCCGCCCCGATGCGATCGGTGAGCGCCTCCAGGTCCTTGGGGTCCATCGCCGCCAGGCCCGTGCCGGACTCCGGCGGCGGCAGGGTCAGCTGCGGGCGGGTACCGGGAGCGACCGGGGACACCAGCGCCTCGGCGGCGTCCGGGGCGAGCCACACGGGCGCGTAGACGTCGAGGTTGACGGCCGCCTCCGGGTCCGGCTGCAGCACGACCGAGCGGCGCGGGCTCCGGCTGCGACCCACCGCCGCCGGGTCGTCACCCTGGAGCAGCAGCGCCCCGGCCAGCCGCCGTGCCATGCAGCGCAGCCGGGTGAGGGCCAGCAGTTCCGTCCCCTCGGGCTGTGCCAGGGGGAAGGCGTCGGCCATGGGGTCCAGGCCCGCGAGCGCCGGAGGCAGCGGGCCGCCGCGCACGGCGGGAGTCTCCAGGATCATGAGCGAGGCCGCCCAGTCCGGCAGCCCCAGCAGCGCGCGCAGCTCCTCGTCGATCGGCCACGGCCCGTGGAGCTCGGTGCCCGGCATGAGCTGGAGGCGGGAGACGCCCACCCAGCCGGCGTGCGAGTCGAGGGACAGGGCGAGTGCCTCGACCTCGTCGACGGAGACGTCGTCGGCCATGACCAGGGCGTGAGAGGCGTCCAGCCGCCCCACGGGCAGCATCCCGACGGCGGAGAAGGTCGCGGTGTCGGAGGGCAGGGAGACCGCCAGGTCCCCGGACAGCCCGGTGAGGGGACCGTTCACGCGTGTGCTCCTTCTGCGGCGCCCGGCTCGCAGGAGGCGTCGGCGAGCAGGCCCGGGTCGTCGATGCGGATGCGGTGGAAGGCCAGGTGCGAGCGCGAGGCGGTGGGGCCGCGCTGTCCCTGGTAGCGCGAGCCGGTGGCGCCGTGCCCGTAGGGGGCCTCGGCCGGGCTCGACAGGCGGAAGAAGCACAGCTGGCCGACCTTCATCCCCGGCCACAGCTTGATCGGCATGGTTGCCGTGTTGCTCAGCTCAAGGGTGACGTGGCCGGTGAAGCCCGGGTCGATGAAGCCTGCGGTGGAGTGGGTGAGCAGGCCCAGGCGTCCGAGGGAGGACTTGCCCTCCAGGCGGGCGGCGACGTCGTCGGGCAGGGTGA
>ERZ772827.1196-NODE-1196-length-13382-cov-3.283185_pt1 | contig 13382 bp, 10 predicted proteins | sample MGYA00580850_ERZ772827 | MGnify/ENA primary metagenome ERZ772827 (study PRJEB29015, sample SAMEA2737950) | human oral metagenome | biome: human oral; feature: human-associated habitat; material: dental | place: China | collected 2145 ...
CCCCATAGGCACAACGAAAGGCCCCACTAATGAGCAAAACCAAAAAAACAACCACCCCCACCGCGCGCGCGGGGTACCGCCTAGAAGAAGACCTGCTAGGAACCATGGAAGTACCCAACGATGCCTACTACGGCATCCACACTTTGCGCGCCATCGATAACTTCACCATTTCCCGAACCACCATTAACCATGTCCCCGAATTCATCCGCGGCATGGTTCAAGTCAAAAAAGCAACGGCACTGGCCAACCGTCGACTGCACAGCCTGCCAAAAAATGCGAAGCCATTGTCTGGGCCTGCGACCAAATCCTGGACAAAGGACGTTGCATGGATCAATTCCCCATTGACGTCTTCCAAGGCGGAGCCGGCACCAGCCTCAACATGAACACCAACGAGGTCATCGCTAACCTTGCACTAGAATACCTCGGCGAACCCAAAGGCAACTACAGCGTCATCAACCCCAACGACGACGTCAACATGAGCCAATCCACCAACGACGCCTATCCCACAGGTTTCCGTCTCGGGGTCTATGCTGCGCTCATTGAACTCATCAAACAAATCGACCAACTCCAATCAGCCTTCCACGCCAAAGGCACCGAATTCGTCGATATTCTCAAAATGGGACGCACCCAACTTCAAGACGCCGTGCCCATGACCCTAGGTGAGGAATTCCAAGCCTTCGCCCACAACCTCGCCGAAGAACAAGCTGTCCTCCGCATGGCCGCTGATCGACTCCTCGAAGTCAACCTGGGTGCTACAGCTATTGGAACCGGCGTCAACACCCCTGCAGGATACCGCCACCAAGTCGTCGCCTCGCTCTCCGAAGTCACCGGATTGGAGATCAAATCCGCCCGCGACCTCATCGAAGCAACATCTGACACTGGCGCCTATGTCCTCGTACACGGTGCCGTCAAACGCGCGGCCATGAAACTCTCCAAAATCTGCAATGACCTCAGGCTGCTTTCCTCAGGCCCCCGCGCCGGGCTCAACGAAATCAACCTGCCTCCACGCCAGGCGGGATCATCCATCATGCCGGCCAAAGTGAACCCGGTGATCCCTGAAGTGGTCAACCAGGTCTGCCTGAAGGTGTTCGGCAACGATCTGACGGTGACCATGGCTGCCGAAGCAGGTCAGCTGCAGCTGAACGTCATGGAACCTGTCATCGGGGAAGCCCTGTTCCAGTCCATTCGCATCCTCCGGAACGCAGTGACTGCGCTGCGTGAAAAGTGCGTCGTCGGCATCACCGCCAATGCAGATGTGTGCCGTGCTTATGTGGACAACTCCATCGGCATTGTCACCTACCTCAACCCTTTTATCGGTCACCATAACGGTGACATGATTGGCAAGGAGGCGGCCGCCACGGGAAAAACAGTACGCGAACTAGTCCTGGAGAAGGGGCTGATGGATGAACAAACCCTTGACCAGGTTCTTTCTAAAGAAAACCTCATGCACCCTGTCTTTCGAGGAGCCCTCTACCTAGAAAACTAGTCCTTTTGGGGGAGGGCGATAATTCGCCTGTACAGCCGATGTTTTTACCGTTATCATGCCGCACACTTAAGGCATGACAACGGTACTCAATGCCCAGGACATCAGCGTCTCCTACGGGCGAAAAGCGGTACTCCACGGCGCAAACTTGGCAGCGAGCCAAGGTGACATCGTGGCACTACTCGGCCCCAACGGCGCTGGAAAAACCACACTCATTAAAGCAATTCTCGGACTTGTTGCATCGCGTGGCGGCATAGACATCACAGGAAATATTGGCATTCTGCTAGACGATGGGGGACTACTACCAGGACTGACAGGCCGACAACACCTCCATGCCGTGGCGCTTTTTCACGGAAAAACTGGCACCGATGAAGCGCTACAGCTCGTGGACATGGCCTACGCCGCCGACCAAAAAATCAGCACCTATTCACTGGGGATGAGGCGGCGCATCGCCCTCGCCGCAGCGCTCATCGCACAGCCAACCTTGCTGCTTCTCGACGAACCCGCCAACGGCCTCGACCCTGAAGGAATCCGCTGGCTCAACCACTTTCTGCGGGACTACGCGGCACAGGGCAATGCCGTGGTCCTGTGCACCCACCACCTCGCCGAGGCAGAGGCCATATCCACTGCAACCACCATGATTCGCGCCGGGCGCACAGTCTACCAGGGCCCCACCACAGACGACCTCGAACACCACTACTTCACCATGATGGGCAAGCCATGAAAACCGAACTCTACACAGCCATCCATTTACGTTCCATCCGCATCGCTGCCATGGCACTGCCCATTGCCGCAGCTTTTACCTCTATCCTTGCGTGGGTTCTGGGTATTGCAGCCCCCGAAGAGCTGCCTCAATCCTTCGCGCCAGAAAGCTCCCAGTTCCAGCTTCAGGCACTTGACATCACTGGATCTACACAATCAAGCGGCGTCGCGGGTTCCTACATCGTGGCCAGCGTGCTGGGGGTACTCATGGTGGCCACCAACTACCGCCACGGGGCCGTCACCTGGAAAGTTCTCCACGGCAGGGGACGGTGGGGGCTCAACATTCTCGGGGCCGTGGGTGCTGTTACCGCAGGAGCAGCGGCGGTGAGCTGCGTAATTGCTGGAGTAATCACGGTCGTCGCAACGCAACTCAGCGGAACACCCTGGGAGGTGGCACTTAGTGACGTGCTGTTGATGTGGATACGTGGGATAGCGGCGCTCACCCTCCTAGCCGTCACCACAGCTGCGCTTACACTTGCCACCCGCAGCGGGCTTGTCAGCGGAGTTATTCTGGGCGTGGCATACACCATTGAAGCCATCATTGCAGCCATCGGAGCCGTCGCAGGCTGGAACCTTACAGCAATCGGCTGGCTGCCACTCCAATCCGCCCTCTCAGCAGTCGGAACCTCGACACTCGCGCCCTACAGCAGTAGTGCGGGACTCCTGCTATGTGCGGGGTGGACAGCACTGGTAGGAATCATCGGAATCAGCCGACTCAAAACCTACAATCTATAGACATGGCCATAGACAGGATCATCGCGGGCATCATCCTTATCCCTGGAGTGATACACATCGCAATGCTCTACGCAACAGCAGGCGATCCACCCTTCCACGCGCCTGCACCTGCACTATGGGTCGCAATCGCCCTCGGCATCATTTACACCATCGAATCAGCCACCGTACTCAGGCGCCGTACCCAACCGGTAAGAATGCTGTGGATCTGTATCATTCTGGAACTTATCAGGCTCACCGTTCTGATAGTGGGTGGCCCCCAGACTACAGGCAGCAGCCCCACCTGCATAGCAGTGCTCGCCTACGCAGCCATACGCTACACACTCACCCCCTACAAACAACTTGCCGCCCAAAGCGTTGTATACACCATCACCAGCACAATCGCCTACATCTACATCCCCACCGTCGAAGGAATCGACGCACCACTCGTCCGCATCCTCATAGGCGCATCCACTGGTATAGCCATGTTTGTCATCGGCATCATCCCCGGCTACGTTGTCCTCAGCAACCGCCGCCTTGCTGAGGCAAAACGCCAAACACTCCTCGCCAACGAACGTACCCGCATCGCCCGCGAACTCCACGACACCACTGCGCACCACCTCAGCAGCATCGCCATCCAAACCACCGCTGCCCGCGCCGTCCTGCACGCCAACCCCCACGCCGCCGAACAACAACTCGAAGGCATCTCCACCAGCATCTCCAAAGCACTCTCCGACGTCCGCGCCACCGTCAACCACCTACGCACACCCACCGAAGCCGAAACCAACCGAACACCCCAACCCACCCTCGCGACCATCCCCGACCTCATCACCGAATGCCAACAACTAGGCATGAACATCCACGTCACCGGCCCCGGCCTCCGCGACACCCTCACCACCCCAGAACAACAATGCGCCTACCGCACCATCCAAGAAGCACTCACCAACGCACGCAAACACGCACCCGGCGCTCCCGTCACCATCCACATGGATAACCACGGACTCGCCATACAAACCCACGGACACTTCCAACCCAGCACCCCCGGGCGCGGCAGTATCGGCATGCAAGAACGCGCCGACAACTGCGGCGCAACACTCACAAACCAACCCAACACACAAGGATGGGAAGTCACACTCACATGGACATGATCCGCGTACTCCTCGCCGATGACGAACCACTCATCCGTGCAGGACTAGCAACCATCCTCCAAGCCTCCGGCAGCATCACCATCGTCGGCGAAGTCAGCACAGGAAAACAAGCCGTCGCCGAAGCACAACGATTACAGCCCGACGTCATTTGCATGGATATCCGTATGCCCGACGGCGATGGACTCGAAGCAACCCGACTCATCCAACAACTCGATCCGACCCCAGCCGTCATTGTCATCACCACCTTCGACCTTGATGAATACGTCTTCGGCGCACTCGAAGCCGGAGCCTGCGGAATCCTCCTCAAAGACAGCCCCATGGACGCACTCGTTGAAGGCGTCCAACGCGCCGCACTCGGCGAAGGGCTTGTCGACGCCGCCCTCACCCGACGCGTCATCACAGAATTCACCCGCCGAAAAATGACCATCACACCAGACACCAGCACCCTCACCCCACGCGAACTCGACTGCGTCGTACAACTCTGCCGCGGACTCAGCAACAACGACATCGCCAGCGAACTCTACCTCGAACCCTCCACCGTCAAAACACACCTATCTTCAGCCATGTCCAAAACCGGCGCAGAAAACCGCGTGCAACTCGTCATCTGGGCCTTCAAAAACAACATAGTTAGCTGACAAAACTGAGTAAACTGAGCATCATGAACCAGACGAGCCCGTTCACACCAACCTTCGGATCCTCACCCAGCGTCCCCGTCGGACGAACCGACATCGTCGAATCATTCACACTCGCACTACGCAGCGGACCCGGCTCACCCAGCAGGGCACTACTCCTCTCAGGCACCAGAGGCGTCGGAAAAACAGTACTCCTCAACGAAGTCGAAGATGCCGCACGCGAACAAGGATGGGCCGTCATCACCGAAACAGCACTACCCGGGCTAGTCAACCGACTCGTCAACGAACACCTACCAGCACTCCTACAAATGGTCGACCCACGCTCCACCGTCCGACGAGTCACCGGAGTCACCGGCCCAGCCGGCCTCGGAGGATTCACCGGCACCGTCCACGAACGACACCCCATCGTCCCAGGACTACGCACACAACTCACCCAAGCCCTCGACCATCTACAAGAACACCACGTCGGACTGCTCATCACCGTCGACGAAATAGGCCGAGGCACAACCGCCGAACTCGCAGAACTCGCCGCCGCAGTCCAACACATCTTCCGAGAAAACCGCGACATCGCACTCGCCCTCGCCGGACTACCCGACGAAGTAAACGCCCTCCTCAAACACCGCGGAATCACCTTCATCCGCCGTGCCGACCACCGCGAACTAGGCGCAGTCACCAGAGAAGAAGCGCGCCGGGGCCTGGTGGAACCTGTAGAGGAAAACAGGTGGCACTGGGACGAAACCGCCTTGAATCGCGCACTAGAGGCAACTCGGGGATACCCGTTTATGATTCAGCTGATTGGTCACCATTCATGGTTGGCAGCGAAAAACCCCACGGTTATCGATGACCAGGCCGTCGAGCATGGAACCCAGCGAGCACTGAAAGACCTCAATACGTTGGTGCTTAAGCCTTTGGTGGCGGAACTGTCGGGCCTTGATTTGGCTTTTGTCAAGGCAATGGCGGAGGATCCCGGTCCCAGTAAAGTCAGTGACATCGCTGCCCGTATCGACCGATCGGCGGATACAGTTGCTCAGTATCGACGCCGCCTCATCGCTCGCCACATTGTTGTTCCGGTGTCCCATGGGGTCGTCGCCTTTACCATTCCAGGACTACGGGAATTCCTTCACATCGAAGAGGACCATGCCCCGATCCCATTCTGGTAGTTAGTCGGCGGTGCTCCCAGGCCATCCCGGATAGTCTGGCGGAGTACCACCAAAAGCTGGGCATAGTGCCTGATGCGGGCACCACCCACATAGTTTGGAGGTTTTGGGGCGGAATGTTCCGGCGCGGCCATCGCCCTCAATTTTGGCCCACAGGTCGCCGAGGTCGCGTTCAAAAAACTCCAGCTCCTCGGTGGAGGGGGTGAGGAACATGGAGTCGATGACCTTGAGGTACATGAGACGCAGTTGGGTGGGCACGACGTCGAAAAGCCGCCAGTACACTAGGGCGTAAAAGCGCATCTGAAACTGAGCCTGCTGACTCCATTGAGGTTTGGGTTTCTTTCCGGTTTTGTAGTCGACGACGCGAACCTGACCGGTGGGGGCGATGTCCACGCGGTCAATGAAGCCGCGGACGGGAACGCCATTAGGCAGGACGGTATCGACGTACATTTCGCATTCGTGGGCATCGAAACCTTGAGGGTTTTCCATCTCGAAGTAGCCCCGGAGAAGGGCGCGGCACTCGACGAGGAAGTCGTAGAGATCGGCGTCGGAAACCAGGTCAGTGAGTTCTGGGTCTTCCTTGCACATCGTTGCCCAGTTAGGTTTCAGGCGCTTTACAGCAGTAGGGTAGAGGCGGTCTTGGCGAGGAAGCTTATGCATTTCCTCCAAAACCGCATGTACGAGGGTTCCCTTAACCTGTGCCACGGTTTTGGGTTCGGGGAGACGGTCAATAGCGCGGAAGCGGTACAACAGGGGGCATTGCTGGTAATCACCAGCGCGCGACGGTGACAAAGCGAGTGGGCGGGGGCGAGTCATAGGGGACTAGGTTACTCGCCCTGCCTTGAAGTGTCGTGCATTTTCGTAGGAGATGCAGAGCGTTGCCCGTGATTGTGCCCAAGTAATCTGTTGGTACCCTAATCTCTGTCTGCCGGGTAGTGGGGGTGAAAATAAAACCTTTGTCTACCTCCGGTTCACACGCTATGCAGGATAAATTTCCTGTTTAAAAGGTCGCATCAAGGGGGGAGGTTAGCGGAAGTGATCCTCTAGCCGCAATTTTGCTATTATCGCAAGGTAGTATGCTGATGAAAAAATATTCATGAAAGGGTGTTCGCTATGGCTAATGCCTGGTTTTGGGGAGTGGAAGACAGAAAAACTGCATATTCACAACGTTGGCATAACGGTAGGTAATAATGAGTGTGGCATCACATATTTTTCCTGTAAAGCATGCTGATGACAGTATGGTTCCTGTTATAGCACAGGAATCCATTAGTTCCATCATGGGGGAGCGTGTTGTTGTTCGTCTCGTGCAAGAACCACTTGTGGAGGCAAATTCCTTCGTTCAGAAATATCTTGGACTAGAAATTTGCGACAGCTATAACGTGGGAATGGCGCCACCGCGTGCCGAGGGTTTTCCAGAATGGCCCATCATTATCGACCTTGATAATGCACACCATGCACTCAACCTTGTAAGTGACGTTGAATGGGCTAGACGCATGGTGGCCAGCCAGCCCAACAAGGTAAAACAGCGTATTGATGCCTTGGTGAAGACACTTCTTGTGTCCGTTCCGCATTTTGTCCCACCTCTATTGGAGGAAATAGCGCGCATTTTCGATAATGCTGGAAATAGTAAATATGCGGTTCAGTTCTTTGGAAAGGCAAGGGAAATTGACCGTACTTATGGCACGGATGGTGACACTGCACGCCATCGTCGTGTCATGGAAGAATTTGCGCGACGTGGGTGCGTCAGTGCCAAAGATATGACGCGGGAATCTGCGGATTGTGTCGCTATGTTCGGTGATGCTACTGAGGCATACCGGTACGTGCTTCACCTGAATGCTCAGCGTTGTAGAGCTGGAATGCCTCCTTACTCTTCTATGGCGCGTGATCTTATAAAGATGGGCAAGGCTGCGGAGATAGATCCAGCCGATGTATGCAAAGATGTGCTAGAAAGTATCGAGGGGACTCGGGGGATGCGAACAGCGCCACTCGGATTTTATCAAGGGATGGCCAAGCATCTTTCTGGAGAATCGCTGAAACGACTATTTGCCACGTGCCCCAGCAGCGTATCTGGGGATGAATGGGCTGGGGCCGCTGACAAGGTGGGCTTGTTTAAGCTGTTAACAGAAGCTGAAATGCTGGAATGGCTATGTGATGCTATAAGGTCGAGTAATCGATACTCGGCTGAAAACCTGGTGCGGGTAGTTGAGAAGTATAAAGAAATATTGCATGGTCATGTATTGCGCGTAGCGTGCTCAAACTTGCACCTATCGTTGCTTATATCGCTGGAAAAAGCGGGTGTAATATGGGAATTTACCGACCCTGTCGGTACGGGAAATCGTCAGTTTTTGAGCTACCTTCGTGGAACGTATGATATTCTCGATATGGGTGTTATTTTCCATAATCCTCACATATGCGAACGCTTGCTGCATGGAATTACGCTAAGTGAATTTGTGCGCGAGCATGATGTTGGCAGACTGCGGGAATTGGGTTTAGCGCCTGCGATAGATTACCTTGTCCGTTGTGATCTAGCGGTATTCCAAGGCGGAGATTTCCTGCTGCCTCAGGCGAAAAAAATGATTGAGAATATGGATGTGCTCGCCAAGCTTGAGCTATCAAGGGAGGTTCTTGACGAGGCGATAAATGCACTTCATTATGATTTTGCCGCTATGTTGGCTCGCAATTTACAGGCAGGAGTGTTGACGGAATTATCATGGCCTGCGCTGGAAAAAGCTATGGCTGATTTTTGGAAACGACGCTTATTTAAAAAAGATAAACCTATAAAGTTTTTTGAATCTTATCCTGGTGTTGTTGCGCTCATTGAGGATTCACTTGTTGCAGTTGAGGGGGAGTCAGTGGTGGCTACGTACATCCACCCTGATAGAGATTCCGTAATAAGGGCAGGTTATGTTGGGGATGCTCTTTATTGCATGAGCGTCGAGGATGAGACGGTAAGTGGTGAATGGTCACATGGCCAAGCGATGATGGTAGAAAAACCAGAGAACTGGCAGTGGGGGACCATCACATCAACAGCTTCACTATTATGCCCAGCGGGTCGGCTTACTGGTGCTGGCATTATTACAGCCTACGCAACGAAAGCCCCTTATCCTGCGGGGAACGTATACGGGAGTACATCGGGAGATCTGTGGCGTCTTCAGCTTTCGGAGTATGAACATGGAAACTGCACTATCTATTCGGTGGATCCACACACGGGCCAGGACAAAGACGAAAGTTATCCTTCACAGTTCGATGCTGTGACGGCGCCGAGCATCCGGCACGAGGAGTGCGTGATGCTCCCAGCACCTGCAGGGCAGCATGTTGTACCCGTGCACGACGGTGAGTTTTTCAGCGTTTTTGCTAGCGATCGCGACAAGAATCTGCCCTACATGGTGATTACAGGCGATGGAAACATCGTGCGCAGTGGTGCGTACGCACCAGGTTTGGTGCAATTCGGTGGTGTGACATGGTTACGTGACGCAGATGGCAACGTGTATCTGCCTGGTCTTCCTGGCGATGAGGGGTTACTTGCAGAAACTCACGGTACCAGGGGAAAACACTGGCTTCATGATCTGCCATGGTCAGCATGGATCAACCTCCAGGTAAGGAACGAGGCTGCAAGCCAACGGCTTAGGACTATCACCCCGTATCACGCCGCAGTGCTTCTCAATAGTGAAATGAGTGCTGCGCGTTTTCTGGGTACAAAGGATCCAGAGCTATGCGCTAGCGTTGACCACTGCGTCGAAGAGGTCCGAAAACTTGATAAGAAGTTGAAGCGACTGCGCTCTATTTTGCGCATGATCCGGGATAACGTTACTCCGCACAACACATCTAATGGTCCCCAAGTTGACAAGATTTTAGAGCATGCGCACAAATATCAGGCTGGGGTTGAAGCAGAGCAATTAGTAAGGCTAGTCCGCCAAGTACCAGTGGAAATATCTGGTACTTGGAAATGGTTGCTTTCTGTTGGTAATGAAAAATCTTTGGTGGCGTGGGCATCTGGACCACTGGCTAACCCACTAGTGGGGCAAGAAGTGGCTGCGATGTTTAGCGTGTTGGCCAACGCCGGTGTCGGTGCTGAAACGTGGAATCAAGTGAGCTTGAATTGGACGAAGTTGGGTGCGGATCTTCCCCAATTGCATACTGGGCTTGTATTGCCTAACGCTGTTGTCGTGGGTAAACCTAAGCCGTACCAGTGGGGCGAATGGACGGACAGCAGCCTAAGCTACCGGGTGTTTGCCCAAGGAGAGCTGCCTTATACCGATACGGATGTTGTGGGCATTACTGCCCTAGGTGCGAAATATGGCATTGTTCCAGGTCTGACGTCGCAGCATATGGCTGAATGCGCACTGAGCTTCCCTGAACCTGGTGATATTGACCGTATGGTGCACGCCCTCAGCGATAATTGCGCCTTAACAAAAGCAGCAGCTACGGTGCTATTCAACGGGGGCTTCCACCCACTTCACCAAGGCTCACGGTTTCATGGCGACGACATTATGCAACAAGTCATTGATGCCGAAGATAAACCCAGATTGGAGGCAGCGAAGAAATCGCTGCGCATCTCTGCCAAGGTTTATGACAACGCAATTATTCAGTTGCGCGAGCTGGATCTGGAGCATGTTGAATTGCTGCTGGCGGCAGCTTTTGACCGAAACTATGATGCCATCGCACGTATCGCGGCTGAGCTGCCACAAACGGTAGTTCCGCTTGATGACGATACGTTAGTGCAGCTCACCGGCTGGTACTCGAGGTGGGACGAAAAGATACCCAGGGTAGTGATGCAAGCAGCCCAGAGACTATCAGACGAAATGCTAGTTGATAGCTGTGATTACGGTCGACTTTTGGGCGCAGTGCTGTATTGGGCGACACATGCGCCGTTGAATGATCCTTTACGTGGATTTTATGCAGATCAACTCGACATCCTGAAGACAATTGAGCCCGTGGATAACTCGAGAATGACAACACAATATCCGCTTCAAGGTTCTCTTGAGACCATCCCACCAATGCGTCCGGAGGATAGCGCAGACGCCCGCAGGGCACTACGCCAGGGCTATTTTGATGAGGTGATTGCTGGCCTACGGCGTGAAGTTAGCAGTGGTGGGTGTCCGCTTAACCCGGCGTTATCCGCATCAGATGTTGTGGATGAGGTGTGTGAGCACCTGGGCTTAGGAAAATTGGCGGCCATGTATTTTCTTCAGTTGTTGGCCATTGCGTACTGCCCGGATGTGAGCATCAGAACATGGAACAACTGGAAAAAGAAGGATTTAGACGCGGCCAGAGGAGAGCTTTTAGAAAAGCAGCTGGTTGTGCAGGGCAAACGCACAAGGGCTGGCCGTTCGGTGTTTTTACCCTGCCCATGGTGGGAGGCAAGTTCCCCACACTATCCAATGGAGGAGTGGAAAGCCCAGTATTACCTGGTACGTTACGGAAACAAAGCGTGGAGTTTGGTTCCGTGGTGTCCGCCGCTACTGCCACTCGATACGTTATTCCGCCATGCTTGGGACCGCTATAAAGGTGGTGATGTACCTCGCATGGAGGAACTGACCACCACCCGCTATAAGGGAAAATCTAGGCGGTAAGCAATCCAGCTATTTTCCCCCGAAGCGGCGAGTATCGCGCAATTCAATAGGAGTATCGCCTGAAGAACCCACCACTTCCTCGAATTTTTGCAATGCGTTCCGGGAATGAAGCTGTTGGCGAGTGGTGGTGAGCTGCCAGCGGTTTCGGGATAAGACATTGAGTCCCCAGGATGCCGCCGCAGTGGCACGGTTGCGGAACCCAACGAGGAACATCATGTGTACCAGCAACCATGCCACCCAACCGATAAAGCCGGTGAATTCCACTTTTCCAAGTTTCACTACTGCGGAATAGCGGGACACGGTGGCCATGGAGCCTTTGTCGAAGTATTCAAAAGGCTCACGGGCGTTGGGGTCGCGGCCGTCGACTTCTGCGACGATGTTTTCTGCAACGTATTCGCCACCTTGGATGGCTACCTGCGCCACGCCGGGGAGATTGTTGTAGTTCATCATGTCGCCGATGACAAAGACGTTGTTGTGGTCACCAACACTGAGATCGGGGTTAACCATAACGCGTCCGGCGCGGTCAATTTCTACGCCGGTTTGGTCAGCAATGAGTTTACCCAACGGGGAAGCGGCGACGCCGGCGGACCAGATTTTACAGAAACAGGGGATAGTTTCTATCGTGTCGTCCTGGGTGGACTTGTAGGTGACCGAGTCTTTGGTGATGTCAGTGACAATGGCATTCAGCTTGACGGTGACACCGAGTTTTTCCAGCTGACGCTGTGCGTTACGCCCGAGACGTTTACCGAACGGTGGAAGTACTTGGGGCGCGCCGTCGAGAAGCACGACTTTCGCTGAGTTGGTGTCGAAGTTGGAGTATTCATCGCGGAGCGTACGGTGTGCCATCTCGGCGACCTGTCCTGCGAGTTCCACACCAGTTGGCCCGGCACCGACGATGACAAAAGTGAGTAAGCGTTCGCGTTGTTCTTTGTCGGTGGCTAGTTCTGCGCGCTCGAAAGCGCCGATGATGCGGGCGCGGATTTCTAGGGCGTCGTCAATGGTTTTCATGCCCGGCGCGAATTCCGCGAAGTGATCGTTGCCGAAGTAGGATTGTCCGGCGCCTGCGGCGACAATGAGGTAGTCGTACTCATAGCGGCGGACAATGGCACCGAGTTCGGTGGTCACGATCTGCTGTTCGATATTAATGTCAGTCACTTCGCCTTTGACCACGTGAACGTTTTCCTGGTCTTTGAAAATTTGTCGCGTGGATGGCGCGATTTCACCAGTGGAGAGCAGTCCAGTTGCTACTTGGTAGAGAAGTGGTTGGAAAAGGTGGTGGTTGGTACGGTCGATGATAGTGACATCAACATCGGTGTTGTTGAATTTTTGCGCGGCGAACAGGCCACCAAATCCTGAGCCAATGATGACGACGTGTGTGCGTCCGCCATCGGGACGGAAGGGCTTCTCCGACATGTATGTGCTCCTGAAAGCTAGGGAATTTTAGTACCGCATCGGTCTTTCGTTTGACTATCCTAGCCCGTTGTCATGATTATCACACTTTTATGGGTGGTTTTAGCTGGGCTACTTCACTGATAGCGTGGGGAGTGGTTAGGATGAAACAGGCTTTAGCAGCACTTTTCCCTTAAGAGAATGTTAGTAATGACCTACCAAACCATGAATCCCGCGTACCCTGACCATTTGCAGCACGTGGACGCTTCCATGTGGCCAGGGGTGGTACATGTTCCTGAAGGCCGTGTAGCTCAGCGTCGTGCTCAGATTGTGGAGGCGCGTTTTGCTCTCGCTTGCGAGAAGGCAGGGTTGAACCTTGATCCACAGTCCAATGACGGCCCGGATATTCGAGTGCATCATGATGAGCTGTTTTATCGGCTCGCTGAGTCGGGGTGGCTGGGGCTTGCGGAAAGCTACATGGCTGGTGAGTGGGATGCGGAGAATCTGCCTCGGGTGTTGGCGCAGCT
>ERZ772827.1198-NODE-1198-length-13370-cov-4.290124_pt1 | contig 13370 bp, 10 predicted proteins | sample MGYA00580850_ERZ772827 | MGnify/ENA primary metagenome ERZ772827 (study PRJEB29015, sample SAMEA2737950) | human oral metagenome | biome: human oral; feature: human-associated habitat; material: dental | place: China | collected 2145 ...
TCGACGAGGTGGGTCCCCACCAGATGCTGCTCAAGGTGGAGGCCTGCGGCATCTGCTTCAGCGACACCAAACTGCTGCACGCCTTCGACACCCACCCGCGCAAGGCGGACGTGATCTCGGGGATCGCGCCCGAGGCCCTCGCCGAGATCCCGGGCTACCGTCCGGGCGGGCAGGCGACGGTGCCCGGTCACGAACCGGTGGGGCGCATCATCGCCGCCGGGGAACAGGTGACGCACTTCAAGGTGGGGGACCGGGTGCTGGTGCAGGCCGACTGGAAGCACCTGCGCACACCGAAATCGAACGGTGCGTTCGGCTACAACTTCGAGGGTGCGCTGCAGGAGTACGTCGTCATCGACGAACGCTGCGTGGTCTCGCCGTCGGGTGAGGAGTTCCTGATCCACGTCACCGACGGGCCGTCGGCGGCCACCGTCGGGCTGATCGAGCCGTGGGCCACCGTCGAGGGTTCCTACGCGTGGGCGGAGCGCGATCACGTCGCCGACGGTGGTCGGTTGCTGGTGGTCGGCGACGGTGACCTCGGCGCCCTCACCTCGCAGCACCGGCCTGCGGAGACGGTGCTGGCCGTCCCGGAGGAGGTCGCGGGGCTGGGCGGGGAGAGTTTCGACGACATTGTTTGTTTCTGTTCCGACGCCGAGGTGATCGAGGCCTGCGCGAAACTGCTCGGCACGCGCGGCGTGCTGTGCGTCGTGCTGGGCGGTGGGAGGATCGACCGCGCGGTGAGCCTGGACATCGGTCGCGTGCACTACGACTTCATCCGGTTCTGCGGCACCACCGGCGACGATCCCGTCGACGGTTACGCCTGGATTCCCGCTACGGGTGAGCTGCGCACCGGCGACAAGGTGGCGATCATCGGGGCCGCCGGCCCGATGGGGCAGATGCACACCATGCGGGCCGTCACCTCCGGGGTGCCGGGCGTCACCGTCACGGGCACCGACGTGAGCGACGACCGCCTGGAGCATCTGCGCGGGGTCGTGGGGCCGGTGGCCGAGGCCAGAGGGGTGCCGCTGAAGATCGTCAACACCAGCACCGCCCCGCTGAAACCCGGCTACACCCACCTGTCCTGCATGGTGCCGGTGCCGGCGCTGGTCTCGCAGGCCGTCGACCTGGCCGGCGAGGGCGCAATCGTCAACGCCTTCGCGGGAATCCCCGCGGGCACCTTCGGCGACTTCGACCTCCAGGGCATCATCGAGCGCCGCGTGTTCATGCTGGGCACATCCGGCTCGGACGTCTCCGATATGCGCACGGTGCTGCGGAAAATCGAGGACGGTGTGATCGACACCACCATCTCCCTCGACGCCATCACAGGCATGGCTGGGTTCGCCGATGCCATCGGCTCGGTCATCAACCGCACCTCGGGAGGAAAGATCATGGTCTTCCCGTCGCTGCACGACCTCGGCCTGATCCGCCTGTCCGAATTGGAGACCAGGCTCCCGCACGTCGCGGCGAAACTGAGGAACGGTCGCTGGACGAAGGAGGCCGAGGAGGCCCTGCTGGCGGGTGAGTGATCCCGTAAACGATCGCTGGTCGTGGATAGTTGGTTTCCACGACCAGCGATTCTTCGTCTTCACCGCAGTGCTGGGACATCGCCCCGGCAGCGATGATGTTCACGTGGTTCTCGAGGATGAGGGCGGGTGACCATCACGCACCACTTCCTCGAGATGAATGCCTGAAAACTGGAACCCGGTCAACCGATCCCAGACCATCTACTGCGTTTATAGGGACACGATGAGGTCCTTGATGGTGGCCAGGTTGGTGCGAGACGAGCAGTCACACGGTTTTGTGATCGTGAGGTGATCGGAGAGCATGGAGTCGGCGATGCCCAGGTCCTCGGCGAACTGGTCAACGCGGACATGGCCCTTGTCCTTGAGGTAGGTGAGGATTTCGGCGGTGGTTTTCCCCGTGACGGGTGCGAGGGCGCGGGTGAAGGTGGGGGTGACGAGTCGGCCGTTGAGGTCGATGGTTTCCATGGTGTTGTCGGTGATGGAGCGTGCCCCGGCGTCGGAGCCTGCCCAGCGGACGGTTCCGTGTTCGGTGAGTATGGCGGTGGCGTAGGGGTCTGCTGGGGTGTAGATGCTGCCGTTGAGGAGTACACGTATGGTCATGGTGTTTGTCCTTAGGGTTCGCTGGTGGGGTGGTTTAGGTTAGATGTCGAGGGCGATGACGCCGCGGCGGATGAGGATGATGGCTTTTTCGCAGCGGGCGCGTAAATCGGCGTTGATGCCGTTGATGTGGGTGATCTGGTCGAGGGAGTCGATGACTTGTTTTGCCCAGCGGACGAAGTCGCCTGCGGTGAGGTCAGTGTTTTCGAGGGCTTTGGCGAGGTGCGCGCCGCGTGCCCAGGCGTAGATGGGTTCTACGAGCCCGAAGTCGCAGGCGGGTGTTTGGGTGAGTTTGTGTTCTTCTTCTGAGGCGTTTAGCCGTGCTAGTTCACGGTTTATGGTGGTGATGCTTTCGCGTAGGGAGGGGTGGGGGTAGCGGGGCAGGTGTTCGATGGTGTCGCGTTTTCCTTGGTAGGTGAGGGCGGCGATGGTTGCGGCGATGGCGGCGGGGTCGAGGGTGTTGAGGAATCCTGCTTCGAGGCAGAGGCAGGTGAGGAGGTCTTTGTCGCCGTAGATGCGCCGTAGGCTTTGGCCGGTGCTGGTGAGGGTGAGCTCGCCGTTGGTGGCGCGGTTAACGTACCCGTAGCTGGTCAGTAGTTGTGCGATGCGGTTGAAGACGTGGGCGATGGTGTTGGTGCGGCGGGCTATTTGGCGGCGGAGCCCGTCGGTATCAGAGTTGAGCTTGTACCAGCGTTCGGCCCAGCGTGCGTGGGTTTCCCTCTCGGAGCACCCGTGGCAGGGGTGGTTGCGCATTTTGGTGCGTAGGGTTTCTAGCTGTTCTTGTAGCCCGTTGGGGCGTTCGGTGATGGTGCGGTGTTTGGTCTCGCGTGGGGGTTTGTGGTCGATGAGGGCTTGGCGCATGCGCGAGGCGGTGTCGCGGCGTTCTTTGGGGGTTTTGAGGGTGAGCCGTTTGGGGAGCTTGATGCGTGAGACGGGGTCTATAATACCTTCGAAGTCGCGGGGGGTTGCGGTGCGGGTGTGGGCGTCTTCGGTGAGTATTCCGATGCGGGGGTCGGTGTTGGATTCGGCGCGGGTGGTGACCACGGCGTATCCGCGCAGGCGCCCGGTGGGGATGTGGATGATGTCTCCGGGCAGTAGTTCTTGGATACTCTGGTGCGCTTGGGTGCGGGCGTGGCGCTGGTTTGTTTTTTCTGCTTTCTTTTCGAGGGCGCTGATGTCTCGGCGTAATGCGAAGTATTCGGCGAAGTCGCCGAGGTGGCAGCGCATGGATTCGTGGTATCCGGCGAGGGCGTTTTCGTTTTTGCGTACGCGGGCTGCGACGCCGACGACGGATTTGTCGGCCTGGAACTGGGCGAAGGAGGATTCGAGGATTTTCCGGGTGCGTTCTGCCCCGTAGGCTGCGATGAGGTTTGCCGCCATGTTGTAGGTGGGCCGGAATGAGGAGTTCAGCGGGTAGGTACGGGTGGAGGCGAGGGATGCGACGTGCGCTGCGGTGGTGTTGGGGCGCCAGGCGATGACGGCGTGGCCTTCAATGTCGATGCCGCGCCGGCCTGCGCGTCCGGTGAGCTGGGTGTATTCGCCGGGGGTGATATCTACGTGGGTTTCACCATTGTATTTGGTGAGTTTTTCGAGGATGACGGTGCGGGCGGGCATGTTAATGCCAAGGGCGAGGGTTTCGGTGGCGAAGACAAGTTTAATGAGGCCGGTGGTAAAAAGCGTTTCGACGGTTTCTTTGAAGAGCGGCAGCATCCCGGCGTGGTGTGCGGCGATGCCGCGAAGGAGCCCTTCTCGCCATTCATAGTAGCCGAGGGTATTGAGGTCTCGGGTGTCAAGGTGCGCGGTGGCTTCGGCGATGTATGCGCGGATGGTTCGCTGCTGCTCGTCGGTGGTGAGCATCAGATCGGCGTCGATGCACTGGGTGACGGCACCGTCGCACCCGGCGCGGGAGAAGATGAAGCAGATGGCCGGCAGGAGCCCTGCTTTATCGAGGGTGCGTACCATCTCCGGGCGGGAAATACGGTGCGGGCGCAGGGGGTTGTCCTGTGCGGTGTGGGGTGTGCGGCGGCTGTCCTCGAACGTTTGGGCGGTGCTGTGGTGTTTGCGGGTGCGGCGGAACCGTTCACGTTTGCCGCCGCGGCCACGATAACCCCGGTCAGCCCCGTAACCGGGCCGGAGCTGTTTGAGCTGCGGGTTCAGACGCATCCCGGCGGGTGCGGTGTGCTCGTCGGCGTCTTTTTTGGGGCGTTTCGTAGCGCGGCGGGCACCCGATGCCTTCTTCTCCCCCGGGTCGGGGGTGAAAAGATCCACGATTTGGTTGCCGACCAGCATGTGCTGCCATAGAGGCACAGGCCGGTGCTCCGAGACAATGACGTCGGTGCCGCCGCGCACCGTATCGAGCCAAGCCCCGAACTCTTCGACGTTAGAGACGGTCGCGGAGAGGGAGATGACAGTGACGTGTTCGGGAAGGTGGATGATCGCCTCTTCCCAGACAGCGCCGCGGAACCGGTCGGCAAGGTAGTGCACCTCGTCCAGGATGACGTACCCGAGCCCCTCAAGAGTGGGCGAATCGGCGTAGAGCATATTGCGCAGCACCTCGGTGGTCATCACAAGGACAGGGGCCTCGGCGTTAATGCTCGTATCCCCGGTAAGTAACCCCACGGTCTCTTCACCGTACTCTCGCACAAAATCGTGGTACTTCTGGTTGCTCAGCGCCTTGATGGGGGTGGTGTAGAAAGCTTTGAGACGTTTGCGCAGCGCCAGGTAGATACCGAACTCCCCCACCACGGTTTTACCGGCACCGGTGGGGGCAGCCACCAGCACCGCCCGACCGGACTCTACACTGCGGCATGCGCTTTGCTGAAAATCATCCAGCGGGAACCCCAGGTTTTTCTCGAAGGCCGCCAGGGCGGTTTTTGCGTGGGCGGCGCGTTGTTGAGCCGCCTGGTACTGTGCGGCGTAGCTGGTGTTCTCGTTATTCGGCATGGTTCTATTCTACCGGTGCGCCAACCCCCAAAAACCGGGTATCCGCCGGGGCGTATGTAAAGCCGGGGGTGGTAAAACTGGTGCAGTAAAGCCCCGGAAAACGTGCAGGTTATCCGGGGCTGTGTGCGCAATGGAGCGGGCTAGTTCTTCGCCTCATCCTTTTCGAAATGGCCCATCGCGGCGAGGTCTTCGGCACTGGTTGCGGTCTTGATCGATTCTTCGGTCATGCCCTTGGCAAGTTTCGCCTCACGACGGTCGCGGCGCTTGTCATTAATGAGGCAGATGCCGATGGCGATGAAGAAGAACGCCAGCAGCGGTGCCATGAGGTAGAACATCATCATAATGTCGGTGCCTGGGGCGGTCATGGCGGCGATAACAGCCACGAGCACCACCACCCACCGCCAGGACTTCAGCACGGTTTTACCGCGGATCAGCCCAAGCATATTAATACCCACCAGGATCACGGGGATCACGAACGCTAAGGAGAAGAAGAACATGAACTTAACCACGAACGCGATGTAGTCGTTGGCGGCAATAATGTTTTCGGCCCGGCTGGGGGTGAACATGGTCAGCGCTCGCACAACCCCCGGCAGCGTCCACCAGGAGATCGCCACACCGCAGGCGAAAGCGAACAGTGAACCGGAAAGGAACCCGAACAGGTACTTTTTCTCTTTCGCGTGCAGCGCCGGCAGTAGGTACCGCAGCCCCTGGTACAGCCACACCGGGGAAGCCAGCACCAAACCAATGTACATGCCCACGCGCATGAGCTGATCGAACGGGGACGCGATGGTCGAGTAATTCAGGGTGGCGTGGCGGCCTTGCTGCTCGTTGATTTCGATCAGCGGCTGGGAGATGGCGTTAATGAACGGCTGGTAAAGGAAAATAACCGATAATATTGCCGCGATAAGGGTGGCGATAGCTGCTTTAATGAGACGGTCCCGGAACTCACGCAGATGCTCCTTAAGTTCCATGCGCGCCTCGGGATTGCTTTTGCGGCTGCGCACATCCTGATCAGGCTTTGCCATCGTGTCCTCGCTACTTCAGATTTTCTGGCCTCTGTACGGGCACTACCGGTGCCCTGCACGTACAGCGTTTAGCATGTTCTACCTCATGCGGGGTGGCCGGTAACCCGGTGCGCCCCGAAACTACTTTAGATTACCACTAACCCGCACCCGTTAAACAGGGGTTTAACAAGTGCGGGCCGAACGGTTCTAAAGTTTTCAGCTACTTGGCGTCGGACTTACCGTTGTCCACAACCTCGGCGGTGACGGTTTCATCTTTCTTGCCTTCACCATCTTTTTTGGCTTCTTTACCGTCACTCTTCATACCCTCAACTTCAGACTTGAAGATACGCATCGACTGGCCTAGGCTACGCGCCATACCGGGCAGCTTCGGGGCGCCAAAAAGCAGGACAATGAGGAGGATAACAACGATAATGGTCGCCGGATGGCTAAAAATCTGACCCATAAGGTGTGAACCTTTCTGTGTTAGAGCAGGTCTCCGATATTTTGAGGTTGGCCGAGTCGATCTCGTCGGGAGACCCGTCGCTTGATCCGCTCAGACCTGCGTGTCTGTTTACCTTGTTCATAGTTATTGTATGCCGCAGATACCGGGGTGAAAATCCCCAAGGTTTGCTCGGCGGGTATTTTGCGGCGCACATTCGCCTCGGCGTCGTCAAAACTTTGTTCAATTGATTCGGCCCACGTGGTCACATCATCAAGGAGAGTAAACCCCCTCACGAGCGCCCTATACCCAAGAAACGCCAAAAACAGCAGGGCGGTAATACTCAGCGCACCCCACAGCAGAACCCAGAACCACCACGGCATGCTTAATATTATACAAGCTCGCGTGCAGAAAGAACGGCCTACGACTCAGCGTCCGGCGAACCTTCCTCAACCATCAGCACATCAATGCGCTCCAATAATTCGGCCCGTAACTGCTGGGGGCCCAGCAGCTCCAGGGCCCCGCCGCCGTCAATGACCGTATCAAGAATACGCCTCATACCCTGCCGCCGCTCCCCCGGAAAATAATGCACCCGATGAAATACTTTAGGGCTGTTCGGTTTAGCCGCATCAAGCGCAACAGCGTGCGAACTGACCCTCAGCAGGCGGCGGCAGGCCTCCTTCACCGCAGAAGAACCGGGGCTGCCCAGCGCCTCCACCCGCACCCGCAAAAGAGCGAACGGGTTATCTTCGTCGAACTGCTGGGCCCGACTCCACTGCTCCGGGGTGTGCGCGTGAGCAGGCGGGGTTCGCGGGTGCGCCGGGCCAGCATCCTCAAGATGCGTGATACTGCTGAGCCTAAAATTACGCCACGCATCCCGCTGCCCCACACGCCCGGCAGAAGTTCGGCAGAACGCATACAGGTAGAACTGGTTATACATGAACACCAGCCCATACGGGTCGATCACCCGCTCAAAATCCTGATCCCCGTACCGGATGCGTAACGCCCGGGACGATGCGAGCGCCTCCAGAATCTCGGTACGCCACGGTGCGTCCGGGCGGAAACTTAAAGCGCGGGAAAGCTCACCGGCGCGGTCACCATAACTGTTGGCGATAGTATCCCGTAACCTGCTCAGCTGTTCGCTGCGGCCCAGAATATGCTGTGCCGCATCCAGGCTGAACACTAACAGGGCAAGTTCCACGTCTGAGAAAGCAACCCCCGCGTACAGCTGGTGCCCCGCCTCCAACGGCAGGTACTCCACCAGGTGCGCGCCCTTGTGATTGGTCTGCGGGTCGTCAAACCCCCGCTCAAACGGTAAAGAATCCTCCGGTACGTGACGGTCGTAGTGCGCCTCAACCGCCCGGAACGCATCAAGAAGTTTCTTCGGTTTGCCGGTATCTACCGCCAGGGCGGCACCAATAGTTTTCAGGCTCTGCTCACCGGTGGCCTGCACACAGTGCAACGCCAAAAGCGCGTCAATCAGCTTATCTACCGCATCAGGCCTATCGCGGGTTGTGTTTTTCTTCCACCCGCTTGGGGTCTTAGCAGGGTGCTCATGCGCCTGCTGCAGCTCACGCAGGATACGCTGCTGCACCTGCCGAACCGTGCGCTGGTGCTCATTATCCTCCGCATGCGGTATACGCCAGCCGTTGCTGATGGCGTCGGTGGCGGTCTCAACTGTCCCGTAAGAAGGCACCGTAAACTGCTGCCCGGTGCGGGCGTCCTCAACGGTGAGGGTGCTGTTCTGCCACCGGCCCAGCCGGTCAAGAGAATCAGCCATGCTAAACTGCGCAGGCGCCGCCGTGAACGCCTTCGGCCCGGTCTTAAGAACCGTTAAAGACCCCATGCGGGAGAGCCGGTATGTGAAACCCTGCTGCTGGGCTCGCGGCTGTGCCTTCGAGGAGTCAAAACCCACGAAATACCAGTTGCCGTAACGGTGCCCCACACCCCACACCGAGAGGGTGCTCTGACGCCGGGCACCACTGTAATTCTGGTAGGAGACTGAGACGTTTTTATGTTCGGCCAGTGCCGAAAAAATCTCTTCCAGGTACGGGTCATCCTGAAAACGGATGCGGGTCAGTGGCTCAGCGTGGGAGTGCAGCTTTTTAACATGCTGCAGGTTCGGCACGCTCGCGGCCACCTTCCGCAGGATGCGGCGGGCGCTGTCTTCCAGGTCCGTACCGTACCAGCCTTTGCATAGAGTATCGAGCACCCGGTAATCCTCAACGGTCATATCCCACCCGGTGAGCGGGTTCGGCCCCACCTGTAACCGGTACCCGCCGGTTTCTGTATTCACCAGCGGAATACCCGCATCACGCAGCGCCTTCTTCGCGCGCTCAAACTCCTGCTCCTGCGATGGGCTGAGCGCATCATCACGCCCCACCCTAATACCGAGCGCACCCAAAAATTCGGTGCGTGAAATACCGTAACGGGGGCTGCACGCCAGCAGATGGTACACCCTGAAGAGTTCTTCCATACCCACCATTCTACGGTTTCCGCCCAAAAGGGCAGAGGCGAGCACCTATAAAAGGCTGCGTCCCGCCGAAGCCGGTTGGCTCAGGCAGGACGCAGCAGCGAAAGCACCTTTACTTTTAGACGGACTGTGGTTAACGAACCTCTAATAGGTCAACCACGAAAATCAGGGACTCTCCCGGGGCGATAGCACTGCCGGCACCGCGATCACCATAGGCCATATCAGCCGGGATTTCGAGGCGGCGGCGGCCACCGGCCTTCATCCCGATCAGGCCCTCATCCCAGCCGCGGATCACCTGGCCCACACCCACCTGGAACGGCAGCGGCTCATTCCGGTTCCACGAGGCGTCAAACTCCTCACCGGTTGAGAACGCCACCCCCACATAGTGGGCGAGTACGCGGGAGCCGGGCACAACCTGCGCGCCGTGCCCCTCAATTAAATCCTTCACCACAAGCTCGGTGGGGGCCCCATTTTCGGGGAACTCGATTTCGGGCTTCTGCCGGTCGAGGTTACGCTGACCAAATGACATGTGTCTCCTTAGAATACTAATTTCAGTGATGTGAATGAGTGCGCGGGCCGCACACCCGCGACAGCGCGCCCTCAAAGCGCGGGTACCGCACAAAACTGTGGGCTACCTACTTGGTGGATGCGCTCTCACTAGGTTTCTGCTCGGTCGCAGCCGGGCTGGCAGAAGCGGAAGCTGAACCATCACCGGAGGGCGCCGGGGTCTGCGAAGGAGCCGCACCACCAGAAGGATTAGCGGAGGCGGAAGCCGCCTTCTCAGCTGCTTGCTTCTTCAAAGCGTCCGTCTGTTCCTTAGCTTTGACCGCCGAATGGTTAGTCTTAGCATCGATAATATCGATCACGAACACCAAGGCACCCTTCGTATTTTCGGGTGCCTGCTCACCGTATGCAAGGTTGGCAGGGATGATGAGCTCCACACGGGAACCGACAGTCTTACCTACCAGTCCCTTCTGCCACCCCTGGATCACCTGCTGCAGAGGGAACCCGACCACCGGCTGTGTAGAATCAGCATTGTAGTGGTTTTCAAATTCCTTACCGTCCGACCAGCGCACACCCATGTACCTGGCGTATACGTTATCGGTCTCCTTAACCTTTTCGCCCGAACCGACAATCAGATCCTTAGAGACTAGCTCCTTCGGCTCCTCACCCTTATCTTCCGGCAGCTTAATTTCAGCCTTACCGCTCTTCTCATCCAGAGTAAACTTGGGAAGCTTCGGGTCTTCCGCCTCAGCCTTACCCGAGACAAGGTTGTTAATCTTCTGCTTCACGGTAATGACCTGAACATTGGTGGGAGTGCCCGGTGAGACAGTCTTAGCCGGAGCCCCCGGTGAAGGCTGAACGCGAGGATCCCGGTTAGAACTCATCATGAATGAGCCGCCGACCTTCAGCTTCTTAACCGTCTCATATGCCTCGGGGTCTTCTTCTTTCAACTGCTCATTAACCGTGATGTTGAAAGGGGCGGATGCGTAGGTGGTCTGTTCCCTGCCCTGTGCATCCTTTGAACTTCCATCAGTCCCATTGAACTGAGTGATTTCGACGAGAATATTATCGCCATCCTGGATAGCTTCACCGCTGCCTTCTTCGATGACACGTGACACGTTACGATCCACCGAAAAAGGGGTTGAAAAAGAGGCTGAGGGAGCTGCCGTGGCCCCATTCATATCGACCTGCACCTTATCAAGGGGGTTATCGGCGTTATTAGTATTATTGCCACAGGCGCTCAGCAGTAAGCTCAGACACAACACAGACGCGGCCACTGCTTTTTTATGATGCTTCAGCACGAAGGCTTCCTTTCGGTTGGTTGGTGATTTGAATCGACACTCAAAAACCCATGCTACCGCCACAAGGGGCGGAAGGTCACACGCAGTACGCTGTGAGTGATGAAACCACCATCTAAGGGGCTGCACCCGGGCTCAAGAGCAAAAACTAGATTAACGGCGGTGCGGGCGGTTCGGGGTGTTTATGCCCCAGCATAGCGACCACCTCATCCACCTGTTCACTGTGTGTTTGGAACGGATCTTTACACACCACAGTATGCTGCGGGTAGGCGTTTAACCGCATGTGCACCCAATCCACCGTGAACTGCTCCCCTGCTGCCTTTGCCGCCTTAACGAACTGCGAACGCAACCGGGCGCGAGTCGCTGGAGGCTCATCAATTGCGTGTTCGGCGGCTCCGGCAGGTAACACAGTTTTTACCGCCTGACGGCGCACCAGCGCATGGTACACCCCACGATCCGGGTCAATATCATGGTACGCCAAATCCAGCTGGCGTATGCGTGCGCTCGCGTAACTGGTCTCTTGCCCCGCAGCCTGCGCCCGGGAAATATAGGCGTCTAACAGTTTCTTCTTAATAGCCCAGTCAATCTCGGTATCAATACTGCTGTAGTCGCCGCTGTGCACCGCATCCAGGGTACGCTGCCACAAATCGAGGGCGTAACCCACGTGCTGATGATGCTCCCCATGCCAGTCCACGTACTTGCGGGCGGCATCCAGGTAGTGGCGCTGCACACTCAAGGCCGTATACCGCTGCCCGTCAGCAGTCTCAAATGCGGCGGACCCGCTCATATCGTGGCTAATAGCACGCAACGCCTGAGGCACTGAAACAATATTCAGGCTGGTCAGCGGGAAACGATCTTCCAGCATGCGCAGCACCAGATCCGTACTCACAATCTTGAGCAGCACGGTCGGCTCAGCCATATTTGAGTCCCCATTAATCACGTGCATCCGCCGGTATTTTGAGGCATCCGCGTGCGGCTCATCACGAGTATTAATCAGTGGACGCACCCGCGAGGTGGAGGTGCTGGCCGCCTCCCAAATATGGTCCGCCCGCTGAGAGAACGAAAACGAGGGCACACCGGTCGCTGAAGCCGGGTCAGTCGAACCAGACACCGGCCCGCCTTTCGGATGGGTTTTACCGGCGCCCACCAGAATCTGACGCGTAACTAAAAACGGCACCAGCTGCTCAATAAGCGTGGGGAACGCCAGTTTACGACTAATCAGGTAGTTTTCGTGACTGCCGTAGGAATTACCCGCAGAGTCCACATTATTTTTCAACAGGTAGAACGACCCTTCAAGCGGCGTCCCGTGTGCCCCTTCGGTGCGCAGACGCTGCTGGGCCTGCCGCGCTAAACGCGCCAACAGCAGCTCACCGGCCCGCTCCTGCGCTAACAGCTCCTCAATACTGGCGCACTCGGCGCTGGCGTACTCGGGGTGCGAGCCCACATCCAGGTACAGGCGACCACCATTTGGCAGGAACACGTTTGTGGAGCGCCACTCATCCAGCACCGGCTTAAACAAAGCCGCTGCCGCCTCCTCATTACTAAGCCTGCCAAGGCCCTTGGGCACGTAGCTAAGACCAAACTCGGTTTCAATACCAACGATGCGTTGCTGCACTACTCTTCTTCCTCACCGGCACTACTACGGTGCGGGACGCTCCAGCTATTACCGCGCCCCCGCGTCCTACTGGCCGCCCTTTTGCACAAAACCGGTCACAAAATCTTCGGCGTTTTCAGCCAGCAGCCCATCAATCTCGTCCAGCAGGTCATCGAGGTCGCTCACATCCTGCACCGCCGAATGGGAAGCCAGCGTCAGCTCCTGCTCCTGGGCCTGCTCCTGCCCCAGCGGCTCCGAGGCACTCATACGTTCACGTGACATAATCAACTCTCTCCTTCACCTAAAAGTGGCGTCCTTGCTGAACCGCCGCCAACGAACGGGTTTATGAGGCGGCATTACCGTGCGCCAATAACTGTAACAGCTCATCCGAATGCCGCGCCCGCTCCAGCAGCGGCTCAACCTCCGAACGGTTATAGCGGGTCGGCTCAGGCATCACCAGCCGGGTCAGCTCCCGCGAGTACTTACCCCGGCACGCAACCGTATCCCAGTTCATGCTGATCACCTCGTCCGGCCAGCGGCTCATGAGAGTGCCGCGTAAATAGGCGCGGGTCTGCTCCGGCGGGGTACGCCCCGCCCGCGCAATACGCTCCGGAGTGAACAGGGTGCGCATACGCCCGCGCGCAACCAGCCGATGGTACAGTCCGCGCTGAGGGTCAATATCAGCGTACTGCAAATCGAGCGCCTTCAGCTTGGGGTCGCTGTAGGCAACACCTTTAGCCACATAGCCGCGCACCAGCGCATACTTCGCCACCCAATCCAGGCGGTCGGCAAGCTCCATCGGGTTCCGTCCCAGCGCATCCAGCACCTGCCCCCACAGGGTAAGGATCTGCCGGGTCGGCTCATCCACGCCAGCGGGGTTGCTCTCTTCATGAGCCAGCGCAGCCTTCAGGTAAGTGCGCTGCACCTCCAAGGCTGTGGCGGTTGCAGCACCACCGGGATACTGCGCCACAGGAAGCTGCGCGCTGAGGGTCGTATCG
>ERZ772827.1201-NODE-1201-length-13340-cov-5.885661_pt1 | contig 13340 bp, 9 predicted proteins | sample MGYA00580850_ERZ772827 | MGnify/ENA primary metagenome ERZ772827 (study PRJEB29015, sample SAMEA2737950) | human oral metagenome | biome: human oral; feature: human-associated habitat; material: dental | place: China | collected 2145 ...
GGATGCTGTCTATCCAGTCGGTGAATTTCTCGTTCGTTACCGTCATGATTGCGCTCGGCGCGGGGATGAAAGAGGGCGGTTTGACTAAGGATGCGATGATTTCGACGCTGTTGGGCGTATCGTTTGTCGGCGCGTTTTTGGTGTGCTTCTCGGCATGGCTTCTGCCGTATTTGAAGAAAGTGATTACGCCGACAGTCAGCGGCGTAGTCGTGATGCTGATTGGCTTGAGTTTGGTACACGTCGGCATTACTGATTTCGGCGGTGGCTTCGGCGCGAAGACGAGCGACACGTTCGGCTCGATGGAAAACTTGGGACTGGCGTCGCTGGTGTTGCTGATTGTGTTGATATTCAACTGCATGAAAAATCCGCTGCTGCGTATGAGCGGCATCGCAGTCGGGCTGATTGTCGGCTACATTGTCGCGCTGTTTTTGGGCAAGGTAGACTTTTCCGCGCTGCAAAACCTGCCGCTGGTTACGCTGCCCGTACCGTTTAAATATGGCTTTGCTTTCGACTGGCACGCATTTATTGTGGCGGGCGCGATTTTCCTGTTGAGCGTATTTGAAGCGGTCGGCGATTTGACTGCGACGGCAATGGTGTCCGACCAGCCGATTGAAGGCGAGGAATACACCAAACGCCTGCGCGGCGGCGTGTTGGCGGACGGTTTGGTATCGGTGATTGCGACGGCTTTGGGTTCGCTGCCGCTGACCACCTTCGCGCAAAACAACGGCGTGATTCAGATGACCGGCGTGGCTTCGCGCCATGTGGGCAAATATATTGCCGTGATTTTGGTGTTGCTGGGTTTGTTCCCCGTGGTCGGACGCGCGTTTACGACGATTCCGAGTCCGGTTCTCGGCGGCGCGATGGTTTTGATGTTCGGCTTGATTGCGATTGCGGGCGTGCGGATTTTGGTCAGCCACGGCATCCGCAGGCGCGAAGCGGTAATTGCGGCGACTTCGGTCGGTCTGGGCTTGGGCGTGGCGTTTGAGCCGGAAGTGTTTAAAAACCTGCCTGTCTTGTTTCAAAACTCCATTTCCGCCGGCGGCATCACGGCAGTTATCCTGAACCTGCTTTTGCCGGAGGATAAAACCGACAAAGTCGTCAAAATCGATACCGAGGGGCTGGAGCATTAAGTTTCAAGCGTAAACAAAAAGGTCGTCTGAAATTTGATTTTCAGACGACCTTTTTGATAATCCTATTACATAAATATGACATTCGTGGAATAATCCGAAAACTTTAAAAAGCAGGCAACAATATGATTAAAAATAAGAAAATAATTTTTACGATTTTAATTTTAGTTATCTCTTTCTCAATTTATTTTTTCAGCAATTACCGTATCTTCTTCTCCCCTTTTGAAATCCTCAGCAACAAAACCATAGAACAGAATCTGCAAGGGATTTGCGTGGATGAGGGAAGGAAATTGAGCAAGGAAGAGTTGCTGAGACGGGCTTTGGTCAGCTATTTCGCACATGAGTCGTCGGGGCAGTATTTCGATGACCCATCTGACTACGCCTGGAAGGACAGATGCCCCACGGAGAAATCGTGTCAGTTGTATATGATGCCGGCCATCGAGATGGGGGATTATATCTTTGACAAAGAAAAAAGAATCTCGCTATTAAAGGCAAGGAATAACGGAGTTACATTCAGCAGGGCGGATCATTTTTTTCCAAAAAATGTCCGCTACCAATCGCACAAGCTGCCCTTCGGGTTTTATGCCTCAAACAGGTTCAGTTCTTTTTACCCTTATGACTGCTGCGGTATCAAGGAAAAGTCAGAGTTGTTGAAATCTGATTATCCGTTCAATGGTACACCCGAATTATTGGAACAAAGAGGGCTGGGAAATTATTTTTTGGATTTAAAAATAGTAAGCGAAGGAATGAATGTTTATTATCATAGATATATTGTTAATAATTGTGGACAATATATTCCTGATAAATATTCTTCCGTGCAAGGAAATTATACTAAATATATGACAACTTCCTATGGATTTTATCTGCCGCAAGATTTTATTCAAATTGTTTCCGAAATTCCTATTGGCTGTTGGAAATGGAATTATGGTAAACCTGATAATTCTACCATAAATTCTCTAACAAAATCATTTGATTATATGTTTCATTACCAAACTCTTTGGGATGGTAATGATTTTTACAGTTGCCTAAGAACCCTTAAATTACGCGAGGAAATACAATAATGTCTCAAACTAAAAAATTTGTTTTGGATTTGTCATGTTAAAAAATAAAATCATTATATATTCATTTTCTGTATTAGTATTTACGCTAATATTTTTTCTTTTGTTTAGATTGAAATATTATTTTGTTTTAGATGATTATTATAACAGATATAACTCTGATATTAGTTACATAAATTCAGAAGAAGTAAGCCGTTTATATGAGAAAAAACAATACGATTACTCTTGTGGTTTGATTACTATATATACTACATATTCTAGCGATAATAGCGCACATAATCTATGCTTAAACTCTAAGGTTAAATTTTCATCTAATACTATTGAAAAAAAACTATCGAATTGTGAGATAGTTACTGATAATTTTATGGGAAAAGAATATTTATTTTATAGAACTAAGTATACATTTAAAAATGATATTGATAGCATTTGGGGAACTTTAAATATTAATTACTTCTCTGCTGGAAATGATGCAAAGAATGATGCAAATTTTTCATATTATTCATTAATACATAATATGAATACAACATCGGCAGATGGAGGAGGAGAATTCTTATTGAAAGATATTAATATTAAACAGAAAACTAGAATTTGGAAGTCTGTTAATATTTATGGGGTGGAAGGTAAATACACTAAAGATGATTTTTCAAATTGCTCTAGTGTTATATCTTCTGATAAATTATTTGTTAATTAATAAGCAAGCATAGCCTGTATAGAGTCTCTGTTTCACTAGATAGGATGTATGCGAAACTGACGCACGCGGTTGTTTGGATTTGATATTGAAAGGTCGTCTGAAAATTTCAGACGACCTTTTCAGTAATCTTATTGCATAAACATGACATTCGTAGAATAATCCGCAAACTTTAAAAATCAGGTAACTATATGATTAAAAATAATAAAATAATTTTAGCGATTTTAACTTCAGTTATCTTGTTCTCAATTTATTTTTTCAACAATTACTGTATCTTCTTTTCCCCTTTTGAAATCCTCAGCAACAAAACCATAGAACAGAACCTGCAAGGGATTTGCGTGGATGAGGGCAGAAAGTTGAGTAAGGAAGAGTTGCTGAGACGGGCTTTGGTCAGCTATTTCGCGCATGAGTCGTCGGGGCAGTACTTTGAAGATACGTCTGATGGTGCATGGAAGGACAGATGCCCCACGGAGAAATCGTGTCAGTTGTATATGATGCCCGCTATCGAGATGGGGGATTATATCTTTGACAAGGAAAAAAGAATCTCGCTATTAAAGGCAAGGAATAATGGAGTTACATTCAGCAGGGCGGATCAGTTTTTCCCAAAAAATGTCCGCTACCAATCGCACAATCTGCCCTTCGGGTTTTATGCCTCAAACAGGTTCAGTTCTTTTTACCCTTATGACTGCTGCGGTATCAAGGAAAAGTCAGAGTTGTTGAAATCTGATTATCCGTTCAATGGCACACCCGATTTATTGGAACAAAGAGGGTTAGGAAATTATTTTTTGGATTTAAAAATAATTAATTTAAATTTAACAGATAAAATGGAAGTATATTATATGAGATATATCATAAATAATTGTGGATTATATCTTCCTGAAAAATATTCTTCTGTAAAAGGCGATTATACAAAGCATATGACTACAGATTATGGTTTTCATATTAATGAAAATTGGATTCAGGTGGTTACAGAAATTCCTGTTGGCTGTAGAAAATGGAGTAATGGAAAACCTGATGATTCTGTAACGCGTTTACTTTTTAAAAGATTGGATTATATTTTCAACTACCAAACCATTTGGAATGGTAATGATTTTTACAGTTGTCCTAAGGACTCTTAAATTACACGAGAAAATGCAATAATGTCTCAAACTAAAAAATTTGTTTTGGATTTGTCTGGAAATTATACAAGCGAAGTATTGTATGAGATGTATTCATTTGGTTGTTTAGGTTTAGTGTAGAAATGTTGTTTGAAAATTCCTGATGACCTTTTATATCAGAAATATAACCACTGGGTAAAAACGCTTTGTCTTTTTATTCCATTTTTATAGAATATTTCAAGCTGATAGATATTTGATTATCCTAATGATCAATTGGGCAATTTTATTGTTAGATATGATGGAACGGTTATGGCGGCGGTTGCTTATTACATTTTTATTTTAATCATCGGAATTATTCCTGGGTTTAGGATTGGGGCAAGGTTTTACAGAAAAAGGCATTCGGAAAGAAAGAGAAAGGTAAGGACTTAAATTATGATTGGTATTCTTCTCCTGATTCTTCATATTATTGTCTTTGTGTCAATCGGGTTTGTTCTTGGTGCAATATTTGAATGGCAGAATACAAAATGGAATATTCTTCATTCTAATAAAAAGAGAAAAATATTTTATATTTTAGGGATGGTTATTGGCTTTGTTTTGATGTTTGGAGATGAGCTGATTGGGGAGATTCAAATGAAAAATATCTGCAATTCAAATAAAATGGTTTTTGTTTTCCCTATTGAAGATTTTAAACATAAAGATCTAATAGAGTTAGATAGTAAGTATCTAAAATTAAAAGGAAGTGCTGTTCCTGTACGTTATTATGTTCGTAAGTATGGGGGTGATGATAAAAAAATTTATATTATTTCTAAATCTTATATGGCATCTGGGGGGTGGGTTTCACGTTTAAATGACTCCGTAATTGGAAGTTCAATTGGTCCAATGTGGATTTCAGATTGGAATAAACATTGTAATTCTATGGATTATAAAAGACTAAAAGATTTATATGATGTTAAAATCATTAATTTAAATAATTAAATTTAAGAAATATTATGAGTCAGATTTAGGGAATTTATATTAGCTCGTTGCTAGCTGATGCAGTTTATACGGATATTCAAAAACTTAGAGATAATAGTGCTCGGATTTATTGTTAGACGTGATGGAAGGGTTATGACAGCGGTTACTTATTACATTTTTATTTTAGTCATTGGAATTATTCCTGGGTTTAGGATTGGGGCAAGGTTTTACAGAAAAAGGCACTCGGAAAGAAAGAGAAAGGTAAGGACTTAAATTATGATAGGTATTCTTCTCCTGATTTTTCATATTATTGTTTTTGGGGCAGTTGGGTTTGTGCTTGGTGTGGCATTTGAGTGGCAGTATGCAAAGCAGAATACTCTACTTGATTGTAAAAAAACAAAGTTATATCTCTTTATAAGTCTCATTTTGGGATTTGGATTTATGTTCTTTGATGAACTAATAGGATTGATTCAGTTTGAAAAATTATGTAATCAATCCAGTATTGTATTTCTGCATAATCCTAATGAGATAAAAAATAAGGATTTAATAGAAGTAAGATATAAAAAAAGTAATGTTGGATTTTCTTTTTTAGAAATTTATTATTATAAGAGGGAATATGTTGATTCTCATGGAGAAAAATACATTATCGTTTATCCTTATGTAGCTAAAGGGGGGTGGATTTCAAAAGTATTGAATGGAGCTGTAGGGGGAGAGAAAACGCCTTTTCTCTTCTCTAATAGGTACTGTAATCTTCATTATATCAACTCAATTGATAAGTTATATAATTTTAATATAGTCAAAGAGATTGATTTTTAAACGTATATATATTTGAAAATCATACTATGGAATTTTTATTAATACTATTAAAAATATTGTGTGGTGTGCAGTTTATACAAAAGTAACTGAAGCCGCTAATTCAGGTTTAATAGGATGAGAGACATTGTAAGGGAGAGCAAGCCGTAGCCTGCATAAAGTCTCTGTTTCATCAGATAGGATGTATGCGGAATGGACGCACGCAGTTGTTTGGATTTGGCATTATAAGGTCGTCTGAAAAAATCCTATCCTGTCTGGTAGTTCGATTGCATAATTTTACAAGTCATTTATAATACAAAAAACAAAATCAAGGATAACTATATGATTAATAATAAAAATATAATTGTGCTAATTTTAACATTAGCTATATTCATTTTAATTTTATTTCCTGTTTTCGCATTTAATTTACCTTGGATAGCATCCAAAATAGAAAAAGTATATTTGGGTATCAGTTCTTATTTTGAATCTCCAAAAGAAAAAGAATTTCGGATAAAGAAAAAAGAAGAGCAGAACAGGGAAAATTATAGGCAGCATTTTTTTTCTAAATTAATATGTAATAATCCAAGTAACGAGTTAAGTAATAGCGAATTATATGAATTAGCTATGGATGATTATTGGAAATATCAGGTTGAAAAAATTTCCGATTGGGATAATAAAATTCAAACATTGAAAGATGAAAAATTAATACTTGATGATACTCCATATGATTTAAATAGGAAAATATGCGGGCTGAGGAATATAAATGGAGAAAAATCTAATGAAATAAACAGTACTTGTTATCCTTGGTTATTATATGAATATAATGATTTAAATATAATTCAAAAATGGGAAAGTAAAAATTACAAGATAAGTGATTTTAAATCATTGGTATCAAAAGAGTGGTCAGGAATTTCTTTTAATCCTTTCGAAGATAGACCTTACAAGGGAAAATATTTTAATAGAGAAACTCCTTTTGCAGTTATTCAGAGAAGCTACGATGGTGTTGTATGGTATCCCAAAGATTGTTGTCGATTGCTGGAATATTCAGAATTAAAAAGTAGTTATGATTTTGTACATACATTGTATCTTATAGAAAAATTTATGAGTATTGAGGAGTTGAATAAAATTAAGTTCTTAGTTATAAAAACCTATAATTTAGATCGCGCAGTTTCTTCTTATACTGGCTTAAATATGCTAGGAAGAAGTAACAATTATGCCAGTAGTGCTGTTTTATTGGCATATCCAGTTACATATTGTGGGAAAATAACACCATTCATTAAATTTTAATTTTAGCAAGCTATAGTCCCTGTTTCACTAGATAGGATGTATGCGGAATGTACGCATGAGGTTGTTTGGATTTAGTATTGAAAGGTCGTCTGAAAATTTCAGACGACCTTTTCAGTAATCCTATTGCATAAACATGACATTCGTAGAATAATCCGCAAACTTTAAAAATCAGGTAACTATATGATTAAAAATAATAAAATAATTTTAGCGATTTTAACCTCAGTTATCTTGTTCTCAATTTATTTTTTCAACAATTACCGTATCTTCTTCTCTCCTTTTGAAATCCTCAGCAACAAAGCTATAGAACAGAACCTGCAAGGGATTTGCGTGGACGAAGGAAGGAAATTGAATAAGGAAGAATTATTAGCCAGAGGAATGACCAGTTATTTCAGATATTTATCACAAGGTAGATATTATGACGAAATGAATAGTGAATGGAGAGAATATTGCCCTGTCGATGGTGCTTGTTGGCTTACTTCTGTTGGGAAAGCAAGCATAGCAGAATATATTTTTGATAGCAGAAAAAGGAAGTTTTTAAATCAAGAAGAAGGCAAGAAAATTCTTTTCTCTAACTCAGGTTTACTATTTTCATCAAAGAATAATCCAAAAATAAATAATGATAGTTTTTATTCTGTTATAGAAAACAGCTCCGTTCATTTTTTCCCGTATAAATGTTGCAGTATTAATGATAGAAAAGATTTAACGGAAGATGATTTCCCATTTTTAGGAGTGCCTAATTATCTAGAAGAAAGAGGTTTAGGAAGCTATTTTTTAAATGTTTCTAGTTTACATATTGGAAAAAATAATAACTTAACTTATATAAATAAAAAGTATATTCTGAGTAATTGTGGTGATTATTTGCCTGAAAAATACTCTGTAGCATCACCATATTCGGGTACATATGAGATGAAAGCTCACAATGAATTATATATCCCATACAAAAATTTTGAAGTTTATAAAAAATATATTTTTGATTTAAATATATGCTCAAAATGGGTAAATAATAACACACCTTTATATAAAGTTGATATTTCTAACCCTGAAGAAAAAGTTATATGGGATGGACAATATCTTTTTTCTTGTAACGTCAAAAGGAATCAAAAATGAACCAATATAAATTTTTTGAATTAGATTTAAATACAAACTATGCTAATAAGGTTCTATCTTACTATTTATGGGGTATGGATGCCCCCCCCCTTCAAAGACCAATTTAATATCTGAAAATTGGATTGATAGAGCAAAAACAGATCAAATTGTTTTAAATATCGATACAAGAAGTTTTTTGGATAAAACTGGTTTATATCAATATCACCCCTATGAGTTTGGTGTTATTCGAAAGTTTTTCAATAATGAACATGAAAATGGAAGTAAAGATTTTAATGTTTTAAAAAATGGTAATCTTCAAAAATTTTCTAATGGGGAGTTATCGCTTACTTACAATGAAATTAGAAGTTATCTCTATAGAGAAAGCAATAATCTTGATTCTAATTATATGAAATCAGCTCTACCTGTTCGAGACTATTACTTTTATTGGGATAAGGATTATAACGCTGAATACTTAAGTAAGAATGCCTTTGTTTTTGGTTCGGTTAAGTTAACTTTTGATACAAATAATATTCGTTTTATTGTTGATAAAAATGGTAATCCTTTGCGAATTGAAAATTTTAAATTATTTCCTTATAGCAAGATAAATATTGGAGATTACAATGAAAGAAATGGAGACTTTCAAGATAACTTTGATTTTAAGGGAAATGGCGGCTTAACAGATGTTGTCAACACTTTACTTGATCGTATAACTGATCCTTTCAGCATTGGTAAAAAAGTCTTGTTTCAATATATCGGTGTTGATGCACTGGAAGGTAAAACTATTCACCCTATGGAATATAATAATACTATTATTCATCCCTATATTGATCCTTATGTTCGACCTAAATTTGAGGCTTATGTTCAACCTCAAATCAATAAGATAAGGATGGTATCAAGATTATTTGGTTTCTTGAAGGAGTTTCAATCTATTCAAAATTCAGGCGTAATTGATTATTTGGATGATGCTAACCAATTGGTTATCTATGGAACTCAGTCGAAGGATACTTTGAATGATTACAAAATCAAAAAGGTTCTGAGTGTAGATATCGAAAAAACTGACACTCAGGAGCAGGAGTTGGATTTAAGTAAAAATATTGATTTGAATACTATCAGTACCCAGATAAATACTTTAATTAGTTCATTATTCCCTCTCAGTGTCAATATAGCGAAAGAGCTGGGACTATTTAATGAATTGATGCAACAGATAACCGAGTTAAACCATTATCAGAAATATACGAAATATGGTGCAACCTATATTGCAGGAGAAGGTAACGATACCCTTATCGGTACTGAATATTCAGACCGTTTCTTAGGCGGCAACGGTGACGATACCTACCGTATCAACGGTTTAGACAATGTCTTCGACAGCGACCACAAGGGGTCAATCGTGTTTTCAGACGACGTCCGCGCGTCCCGTTTTATCCGAAACAGCGAAAGCGACGATACCTGGCTGAGCGTGGGTGCGGACGGCAAGCCTGACGGTTTGATGACGGCGGTGCGTCCTGCTCTTTCTCATTCACTGCTGGTGAAGCACGGCAAGGATATGGCGGTCATTCGCGGTTTCTTTGAAGGCGAGAAATCGGATGTTTCGGCTTTGGGGATCACATTGGCGACCAAAGAGAAGCCTGCCATGCCCGATTCGGAAGCCGGGGAAGGCTCTTTGGTGCGTACCGACGGGGTCGGTACGGCGGACAAGTACAATGTGTTCTATGCGAATGCGCAAGACCGCTGGTTTAATCTGACGGGCGGCAATAAGGACGATGTGCTGTTTGCGGGCGGCGCGGGCAGGCTGACGGTGTCGGCAGGTGCGGGCAACGACCGTGTGTACGGAAGCTACGGCGCGGACGTCATCAACGGCGGCGAGGGCAACGATTTGTTGAACGGGAGCAATTTTGCGGGCAACAAAACCGAGGCGCAGAAGGCGGAAGACCGCGACATCATCATCGGCGGCGCAGGCCGGGATTTGATTTACGGCGGCGTGGGCGACGATGTGATTTATTCGGAGCTGACAGACAGCCATCTGTCGGAAACGGGTTCGTCCGAACGCGGCGACTGGGTTGCTGCGGGCGAGGGTGATGATGAGGTTTTCGGCAGCGCAAACCGCGATTTGATTACGGGCGGCGAAGGCAGCGATACGGTCTTCGGCGGCGCGGGCGACGATGTGATTCTGGGCGACGGCTTTTTGCGCGCCGGCAGCCGCGGACATTATATTTCCACGGGTGGCGGGGACATTTATTTCAATTACGGTACGGTTGCGCCCGTTATGCCGTTGGTGCCGGGCTTGGTCATGCCGCGTCCGGTACGGATTCCTGCCGGTACGCTGAGCTACGAATATACTTGGGGCGACGGTAAATGGGATCCGAACTATCTGAACAGCGCAAGCCGTACGCACAACGATACGGATGCTTGGGATGTTGTGATTGACGCCGAGACCGGCGATTACGCGCTGACGGCGAAAATTGCGCCTTCGGACAATGTACACCGCGTTGCTGCGGGCGGTGCGGCGGATGTGCTGCATGGCGGCGCGGGTAATGATTTGCTTGTCGGCCAGGACGGCAACGATGTGCTGTACGGCGGTTCGGGCAATGACATTTTGTGGGGCGACGACAACCGCGACGCTGCGGTATCGGGAGACGATTACCTGGACGGCGGGGAGGGCGACGACAGGCTCTACGGCGGCAAGGGACACGATACGCTGGCGGCGGGCGCGGGACGCGACCTGCTCGACGGTGGCGAGGGTTTCGATTCTTATCTCTTTGCGTCCCGCGATTTGCAGAATGCCGATGATGTGAAAACCATACGCGATGCGGGCGGGGAAGGCGCGATCTTTATTGACGGCGTTTCGCTCGACAGTACGGTTTGGACGGCGGATGCCGATAAGCCTGATGTCTGGCATTCGGCGCAAGGTTGGACGCTGGCTTTGATGGGCACAAGCCTGGTTTTGACGGGCGCGACGTTCCAAGGACAGATTGCGATAGAGAATTTCCGCGATGGAATGTTTGGATTGGCGTTGCCTGCGCCCAATGCTGCGCCGCAGGCGGATAAGGCGGTTGAAACTTTGTCGGTATCGGCGGATAAGCTGTTCAGCCATCAGCTTGCGGATGATTTGTTCCGCGACGACAAGGGTGTCGTGCGCTATGAATTAACTTTGGCGGACGGCTCGCCCCTGCCCGAAGGTTTGGCGTTTGATTCGGCAAGCCGTACTTTGAGCGGCAAAGTGTCGTCTGAAACGGATAAATTGGTTCTGAAAATCAGTGCGTTCGATGACGAGGGTTTGTCGGCGTCCCAAGATTGGACGTTGGCAATCGGGGCGGAAAACCATGCGCCCGAAGTGCAGGGTCGTCTGAATACGCAATACGCACGCGCGGGACAGGAATGGAAGTTTGCATTGCCGGAGGGATTGTTTGCTGATAAAGACGGCGATGCGCTGACTTACCGCGCGACGCTTGCCGATGGTGGCAGATTGCCTGAAGGCATGGATTTTGACGGTAAACGCGGCGTATTCGGCGGCAGGGTTCTGCAATCGGGCAGCTTTGATTTGAAAATTACGGCAGCCGATACGCAGGGCGCAACAGCAGAAGCCGCTATGCGCTTGGAAGTATTGGGACGTTCGTCGGGACAGGACAGGATTTTGACCGGAACGGACGGCGAAGATTTGCTGCACGGTGGCTTGGGTAATGATGTGCTGGCAGGCGGCGCAGGCAATGATACGCTGTATGGCGGTATCAACAGCAGCGATGTTTACCTTTTTGCAGCGGGACACGGACACGATACTGTCAAGGATGCGACTTATCAGGGCGGTAAATTTACCGATACGCTGCGCTTCGATGGCGCGGTTTCCGGTTCGGTCAGATTTATCCGCAGCGGCAACGATTTGACCGTCAAGGCATACGGCGAAGACGATTCGGTAACGGTCGCCAATTATTTCCAGTCGGTTGCCAACCGTCATGTACGTTTCGAGTTTGCCGACAAAACTTTGGATACGGAAGCCATGAAAACAGCGGCTATGGAAATATATGGCTCCGATACAGGCGCGACGCTGACGGGCTGGCACGGCAACGATACGATTCATGGCGGCGCGGGCAACGATAAAATTTACGGTGGCTACGGCAAAGACACGATTATCGGCGGGAAAGGCGATGATTATCTGGCAGGCGGTATCAACACTGCGGATACTTACGTTTTTGCGGCGGGACACGGCAAAGATACAGTAGCCGACGGCTCAACCCGCGCAGGCGTGTTTACCGACCGTTTGGTGTTTGAAGGGGGGAAACAGGCAGATGCCGTGTTCGCACGCGCCCAAGACAGCCTGCTGATCCGTGCTTTCGGTGAAGGGGATGAGGTGAAGGTTGAGCATTACTACGCTTCGGCACAATCGCGAGACCTCAGTCTGAGTTTTGCCGATCAGATGGTGAATCCTGCACAATTGTACGAACGAGTGCAGCATATTGTCTGATTGAAGGCTTGGGGAATGTGTAAAGGTCGTCTGAAAACCTGGAAACGGGTTTCAGACGACCTTTTCTGTTTTTGAGATTTAGACTGGGGCTCATTCGATAATGGCGGTATTTTGTCTCATAAAGCGCCGTCTTCCGCATTAAAAATGCTCGTAAGATGTTCAATCTTGCTGTGCTTTTTGCCTTGAATCCGGCATTTTCTGTGCCCAAAACCGACTCATTTCAAATTGTCAGTCTGCCTTGAAGCAGGTCTTTGCCATAACGGAGTTTGCTTATCACGACTTATTTTTCGTATTGGAAGCCGGTCTTGATTTGTAATTTCAATATGGTGAATTATTAAAAACTATCATATCGGTTTATTGCATTGTTAAATAAAAATACCATATCTTGTGTTCTTATGATTTAATTCACACCATATATTGTATTTATGCGTGGCAAGTCATGGCAGCGTTGAAATTCACAATCGAGCAAATCGTATGGCAGGAAGTGCCGGGAGAAGTGTCGCTGGCGTTTCTGTTTTCCGGCTGCCCGCTGCGCTGCAAAGGCTGCCATAGTGCCGATGCGTGGAAAGAGGGTATCGGCACGGAATTGACCGAGGATTATTTGAGAGGTCGTCTGAAACGCTATCGCGGGCTGATTAGCTGCGTGTTGTTTATGGGCGGGGAATGGCAGCCGGAAGCCTTGCAGAAAATGTTGGGCATCGTGACGCAGGCGGGTTTGAAAGCCTGTTTGTACACCGGTTTGGAGCGTGAGGAGCTGGAGGCGGTTTCAGACGGCATCCTGCCTTATCTGACGTA
>ERZ772827.1204-NODE-1204-length-13284-cov-4.068259_pt1 | contig 13284 bp, 10 predicted proteins | sample MGYA00580850_ERZ772827 | MGnify/ENA primary metagenome ERZ772827 (study PRJEB29015, sample SAMEA2737950) | human oral metagenome | biome: human oral; feature: human-associated habitat; material: dental | place: China | collected 2145 ...
CGCGTGAGCACGGTTTGACGGAGTTCTACGTTGCGCCGTCCAATGCAGACGAGGCTCTCCTCATTGATGGACTGAAGGTCTTTGCCGTCGAAAATCTGGCGCAGCTTATGCGTCATCTGACGGGCACGGAGATGCTGACTCCTTCTGTACCAAAACCAATAAAAGACACAAAAGACAATGCCTTTACCGATGACTTTGCGGATGTGCAGGGGCAGTATCAGGCGAAACGTGCGCTTGAGATTGCAGCGGCGGGAGGGCACAATGTCCTCATGGTTGGCGTGCCCGGTTCGGGAAAGACGATGCTGGCACGTCGGATGAGTTCGATCCTGCCGGAACTGACGAAGGAAGAAGCCATCGAGATCACGAAGATTTACAGTATCTCGGGGCTGCTCGGCAAGGATACAGGGCTTGTGACCACGCGCCCCTTCCGCAGTCCGCATCATACGTCCTCGACGGTGGCGATGATCGGCGGCGGGAGCATTCCGCGTCCGGGTGAGGTGACACTTGCGCATCACGGCGTGCTCTTTCTGGATGAGTTGCCGGAGTTCAGCAAGAAGACGCTTGAGGTGCTGCGAGAGCCGATCGAGGATCGCCAGATTACGGTATCGCGTGCGAACGCAACGCTGACCTTTCCCTCTAGTATCATTCTCGTAGCCGCAATGAATCCATGCCCTTGTGGTTTTTTAGGGGATAAAGATCATATATGTGAATGCTCTGTTGGGGAGATCAAGCGCTATACGCGCAAGTTGTCGGGACCATTGCTCGACCGCATTGATCTTCATATTCGTGTGTCGCGTGTGACGTATTCGGATCTTCATGCAACACGAAAGGCTGAGCCATCTGCAGTGATTCGTCAGCGTGTCGTGAGAGCGCGAAATATTCAGCGTGAGCGCCTGCAGCGGCATGGTCTCTTTTGCAACGCACAGATGAATCACAGCATGATTAAGAAATATTGTCACCTTGAGAAAGAGGCGGAGGGATTGCTCGAGGCGGCTTTTCATCGCATCAACTTATCGGCGCGTTCCCATGATCGTATCATCAAGGTTGCACGGACGATTGCTGATCTGGGAGAGAGTCCGATCATCACGGCGGCACACATTGCGGAGGCGATACAGCTGCGTGCTGATGTTGGGCTGAGTATTGAGTAATGGAGGCCATTGGGGGGAGGCGAAGATCTGATGACGGGGCAAACGAAGTATGTAAAACTCGAAATTTTTATCCCTGAGCCCCATCTTGCTCCGCTGAGAGAGGCACTTCGTTCCGTGGATGCAGGACACCTCGGCAACTATGACAGCTGTCTCGCCTATTCGCGTGTGACAGGGTCTTGGTGTCCTCTTTTGGGTGCATCGCCGTATGAGGGGACAATTGGAGAAATATCAGAGGCTCCGGAGATTAAGGTTGAGCTGCGTGTAGCAGCAGTGCGACTGGAACAGACTATGGCGGCTATCATGGCCGTTCATCCCTATGAGGAGCCGGAAATTTTTGTCATTCCACTCCTCGCTTGATAAAGAGGGACAGACGGCAGATACAAGATCTTTACACTTTGTGATATAATAAAGAAAATTTGTGTCCTGCGCGGACCAACAATAATCAAATGGAGGAGCCGTGCATGGCTGAAAAAATACGACCTGAACTGCTATCCTTCCTAACATCGGATGCTGCACCAGTGCGCATTTTAGTTGTTGAGAGCTTGTCTTATCTGCATGATTTGCGTGCGATGTTTCCGCGGGCAGAGCTCTACGCGGTCACGGCTGATGCATATGAGGCGGAGCTGAATGTACCTGAGGGAGTTCGTTGGCAGATTCTGGACTACTTGGCGGTGCCGCTTCCATATACGAACAGTTTTTTTGACTATATTATCTCGGACCTTGCCCTGGAGCAGGCAGACAATCCGCAGGATATTGCTGCGGGTTTTTCCATGTTTCTAAAGGAAACTGGTGCGTTGCTTACGAGTTTTCGAAACATACGCCATTGGTCCATCCTTCAAAATCTAATGGATGGGCATTATTATAATATTGTGTCCCGCCTCTATGCGAAGCGTGAGTTTGAAAATCTCCTCTATGCGTCATTCTATAAGAGCGTTCGTGTGCAGCAGCAGAAGCGAAAAGCACCGGAAGGACTGCTTGCTCGCCTCATAGATGCCGGATTTGAAAACGAGCAGGATGATCTTGAGACAGAGTTCTATCTCGTTCGTGCGGATCGCTCCATGCCAGAGCTGGCTCTTCTTAAATCCATGTACACAAAAAAAGAACGAGCGCACATGGTGCGGCTGATTCACCGCATTGAGTATGATGTGGAGTCTGCTGCGGCAGTGGCTGGCTTGTGGGAGTTAATGGATCAGCTTTTCGTTTTTCCAGCATACATGGCATCACTTGTACGCGAGACTGTTGTCCACACCGAGGCCTTCTATCGCCGTCTTGGCATGTATGCAGAGGAGCGCCATGATTTTATCCATGAGATGCTCCGCGTGAGTGTGACGGAGTCTGTCGATTCGATGGACCAGGAACAGTATTCCCTCCTGCTGAGAGAGTATATTAAATGAAAAAGGATAGAGAATCGATGGGGCTGGATCCAAATAAAATTGCATTTATTTCTTGTGTCAATGATGAGGATATGTACAGCGAATGTCTTTTGTATTTAAAATCGCTGCGTGTCCCTCGCGGAATGTCCGTCGAATATGTCCCTGTACGAGGAGCCGTCTCGATGTGCTCGGGCTATAATGAAGGTGCACGTGCGACCGATGCCAAATACATGGTATATCTGCATCAGGATGTCCTTGTTGTCAACAAGGACATTATCGCCGATCTGCTCTCCATCTTTGCAGATCCAACGATCGGGCTTGTTGGGGTGATCGGCTGCCGTAGTCTGCCGCGTTCCGGCGTTTGGTGGGATGGGCTGCGCACGTATGGGCGCGTTCTTCATCACTGCGAGCCGGAGAGTGTAGTGGACTCGCATTGCATGGAGCCTGACGGCGACTACATTGATGTCGAGGCGGTGGATGGTCTCTTTATTGCGACGCAGTATGGCATACGCTGGCGCGAGGATTTGTTTACGGGGTGGCATCTCTATGATACCGCGATGTGTATGGAGATGAAGCGTCATGATTTCCGTGTGGTTGTTCCCAATCAGGAGGATGACTTTTGGTGTATTCACTGCCCGCGTGAAAAACCGCTCGCACCAGAATATAAGCGGTATCAGAGAATATTTTTGAATGAATATGGAGCAGAACTGCAGCCCGAGGTTTGAAAACATGAGTGGAAGGGAGGTGCTCATCTATGCGGGAGCAGCCGCCAAAGGCTGAACATACGGCAGAGGAGAAGATTAACTGGCTCAGACTGGCCACGAAATTCTCTGCTGACGGCGATCTGAAGGGCATGCGTGCCTGTGCACAGGAGGTCGACCGCCTGATGGAGGGAGATATTGATGCGACTGCGGTCAATGCTGAGGTTGCACTCTACAGCGGGCGCATTGATGAGGCCGAGGAACTTGCCGAAAAAGTACTGCATGTACAGCCGCGCCATCCACGTGCACGTATGGTTCAGGCAGGCCTTGCAGCGCTTGAATTTCGCCTGGATGATGAGATCCCTCTGCTCGCCGATCTGATCGAGGAGTTGACACACAAGGCAAAGGTCCTGGGAGAGGAGGATCTCTCCTATGCGATCTATCATCAGATGCTAAAGCGCGCGCGCGGATGGCTTGCTGACGCACTCTATCTTGCGGGAGAGCCGAAGGGGGCAGCGCACGAGCTTCTCATGTCCAGTCGTCTTGCGGATACATCGGATGAGGCGGCCGAACTCTACAGCAAGTATCTTTTCATGCGCAATTATCGGTATCTTGGGGCTAAGGATGGCCGTCAGAAGGCAGAGGCATATGATGAGATGCAGGATGTTCATCCATATGTTCATGAACACACGCCGCGAGCGCCACAGAAAAAGCTGCGCATTGGTTATATATCCCCAGACTTTCGGGAACATGCGGTCGCGTATTTCCTGTCGCCCTTGCTTCATCATTTCGATGGAGAGCGGTTTATGGTGTTTTGCTATGCGACTGGCAGGAGTGATGCCGTGACGGAGCGTCTGCGTACGCGCCGTGTGACGTGGCGTGATCTGCGTGGGCGAGCGCCGCGGAAGGCTGCACGCCTCATTGCAGAGGACAAGATTGACATATTGGTTGATCTGTCTGGACATTCGCAGGACAATGCACTGCCGATCATGGCATATCGTCCTGCTCCCGTTCAAGTTTCCGGGATCGGCTATACGAATACAACGGGACTTCATGGCATAGACTATTTTCTCTCGGATGAGGTCTGTATTCCAAAGGGGGACCTTCAGGCGGAGGCTGGCTTTACCGAGCGCATCCTGCGGCTGCCGCACTCGCATCTCTGCTATGCGCCAGAGGCGATCCGTGCAATGCCGGAGGCTGGCTATGAGCCGCCCATGCGCAGGAACGGCTATGTGACATTTGGCAGCTTTAACAACTTTGCCAAGGCGACAGATGAGATCCTGCTCCTTTGGCGCGGCATCTTGGAGTCTGTCCGTGGCTCAAAGCTCATCATTAAAGGGAAGATATGCAGTATTGATTCGGGAGTCAGATTTGCCAAGAAGCGCCTTTCTATACTGAACTTTGATTTGACGCGCGTGCAGTTCCGCCCCTATAGTCCGGACTATCTTGAGCAGTATCGGGATATTGATATTGCGCTTGATACGGCTCCCTACAACGGCGGACTGACGACGTGTGAGGCCCTCTACATGGGTGTTCCCGTTATTTCACTGCGCGGGCGTACACACGGCGCTCGTTTTGCTGCGTCCATACTGACGAATGCAGGGGTTCGCGAACTCATTGCCGAGAATGACATCAACTATGTGCGCCGTGCCGTTCAGCTCGCAGAGACTCCGAAGCTGCTGGAGGCGTATCACATGGGGCTGCGTGCAAATATGAAGCGTTCTCCCCTGATGAATGTACAGGGATATATGGACGAATTGGAGACGGCGTATCAGGAGATCTGGGAGAATTTTTGCGCATCGAGTTCTCTGACATAGGCAATCAGACATAACACCAGAGAAAGGAGGAACGATATGGCGTTTGCCCATCTGCACGTACATACGGAGTACAGTCTGCTCGACGGCGCGAGTCGGATCAAGGAACTCGTGCGGCGTACGAAAGAACTCGGCATGGACGCTGTTGCCATGACCGATCACGGCGTTATGTATGGTGCGGTCAGGTTCTATAAAGAGGCAAAGGCACAGGGCGTTCACCCCATCATTGGCTGTGAGGTCTATCTGGCACCAGGTATGCGGCAGGAACGAACGGAGGTAGACGGCACACGCTACTATCATCTCATCCTCCTTGCCGAGAATGAAACGGGCTACCGCAATCTGGTTGAGCTAATATCCCTCGCCAATACCGAGGGATATTATTATAAGCCGCGTATTGATAAGGAACTGCTGCGTAAATACCACGAGGGCATCATTGCACTTTCTGCCTGTGTGGCAGGTGAGATCCCGCAGGCAATTCTGCGTGGAAATACGCAGCGTGCGGATGAGCTCGTCCGCGAATATGTGGAGATATTCGGACGGGATAATTTCTTCCTCGAGATTCAGGATCACGGACTACCCGAGGAAAAGACGGTCAACCGTGCGCTCCGCGATATGGCAAACCGCCACGGTGTCGGGCTGGCTGCGACAAATGATGTCCACTATGTCAATGCAGACGACAGCGAGTTTCATGATATTCTGCTCTGTGTTCAGATGGGGCGGACGATCAACGATCCCGACCGTATGCGCTTCTCCGGGCCTGATTATTATCTGAAATCAGAGCAGGAGATGGCGGAGCTCTTTGCGGACTATCCGGGAGCGATCGAAAATACGGCAAAGATCGCGGAGCGCTGTCAGGTGAATTTCACGTTTGGTGAGCTGCAGCTGCCGTTCTATCCCATTCCCGAGAACTTTGAAAAGGACGACGACTATCTCCGCGCGCTCTGTGAGGAGCGTATTCCCTCCCGTTATCCGGATGTGACGAATGAAATTCGTACGCGCCTCGACTATGAACTTGGCGTCATTCATGGCATGGGCTATGCCAGCTACTTTCTCATCGTCTGGGACTTTATTCTCTATGCGCGTGAGCATGGTGTTGCCGTTGGCCCCGGACGCGGTTCGGCGGCGGGCAGCATTGTTGCCTATCTGCTGGGCATCACGAACATTGATCCGCTTCAATATGCGCTGCTCTTCGAGCGCTTTCTCAATCCCGAACGCGTGTCTATGCCGGATATTGATATCGACTTTGATGATATCAACCGCGGACGGGTGATTTCATATGTTAAGGAACGCTATGGAGAGGATCACGTCGCACAGATCGCTACATTCGGTACGATGGGGGCAAAGGGGGCGATCCGTGATGTCGGGCGCGTTCTCGAGATGTCCTTCAGTGAGGTGTCGGCAATCACAAAGCTCGTTCCTGCGGAGCTGAACATCACATTGGATCGTGCACTCAAGGAGTCAGCAGATTTTCGACGTCTCTATGACGAGGACGAGAGCGTTCGCAGGGTTATTGATCTCGCACGCAGGATTGAAGGCCTTCCGCGCAATACATCCATTCATGCAGCGGGGGTTGTGATCGCGAAGAATCCGCTCGCGAGTCAGGTGCCGGTCTGGGTCTCCGAGGGGACGCTGGTCACGGAGTTCGACAAGGATGATGTAGAGGCACTCGGTCTTCTCAAAATGGATTTCCTGGGCCTGCGGACACTGTCCATTATCGCCGATACGGTGACGCATATACGTGTGTCACACGGGATTGAGCTGGACATCGATCAGATTCCGCTCGTGGATGAGAAAACGTCAAAGATGCTGTGCAATGGAGACACGGGAGCTGTGTTTCAGATGGAGTCTGCGGGCATGACGAACCTCGTCAAGGATCTGCAGCCGAAGGGCTTTGTCGATCTCATTCCAACGGTAGCGCTCTATCGGCCAGGCCCCCTTGGCAGCGGCATGGTGACAGACTTCATTGATGGGCTGCATGGAAAAAAAGAGGTCGTCTATATGCACCCGCTGCTCGAGCCGATCCTCAAGGAGACCTTTGGCGTCGTGCTCTACCAGGAGCAGGTCATGCAGATTGTGCAGGTGCTCGCGGGGTTCAGCCTCGGTCAGGCGGATATCCTCCGTCGCGCGATGGGGAAGAAGAAGCACGATCTGCTGATGGCGCAGAAGGAAATCTTTTTGCAGGGCTGCGACAAGAATGGAATTGAGTCAGGGCTTGCCAACCACATCTTCGATCTTTTGACGCACTTTGCGGACTATGGCTTCAACAAGTCGCACAGTGCGGCCTATGCACTGCTCGCGTGGCAGACGGCATATCTCAAGGCGCATTATCCTGTGGAGTTTATGGCGGGAGTCCTGACGAGCATTATGGATAAGACGGATAAGATCCCCGTCTACATCCAGCTTTGCCGCCAGATGGGGATCAAGATCCTGCCGCCCGACATCAACTCGAGCGCGGCGTCGTTCGGTATCGAGGACGGGGCAATCCGCTTCGGGCTTGCCGCTGTCCGTAACGTTGGCGAGAACGCGATCATGAGCATGGAGCGCGTGCGCGCGGAGGGCGGGAAGTTCCGCTCGCTTGTGGATTTCTGTGCACGCGTTGATATGCGGACGATCAACAAGCGCGCGATTGAAAGCCTCATCAAATGCGGTGCATTTGACAGCATTGGCGTCGAGCGCAACCAACTGCTCGCAGCACTTGACGCGGCGATACAGGATGCGGCGCGGCGGCAGCGCGATCTTTTGAGCGGACAGATTGGACTCTTCGGCGATGATACCATGGAGGAGGTGCAGCAGATTCGCATCTCAGACGATGTCCTGCCGAGCACAGCCCGCGAGCGCCTAACGTGGGAAAAGGAGGCGACAGGGTTTTATATTACCGGGCATCCGTTGGACGACTACAGCGATACACTCTCATCACTGCTCTCCATTGGGGAGATTCGGAGTGCAGTGCGAAAGGATCGCCAACTCGTACGGATCGGTGGGATCCTTACGAGCACGAAGCGCTTTACAACGAAGAAGGGCGATACCATGCTCTTTGCCGAACTTGAGGACTTCAGCGGGACGATTGAGGTCACCGTATTTCCGCGCGTGTTTTATGCGCATGTGTCCGACTTGGAGCCGGATGCGATCATCGTGGTGGAGGGGCGCGTCGATATGACGGGCGAAGAGCCAAAGCTGCTCGCTGACGAGATCTGGCGGATGAGTGAGTACCGCTCTTCCTTTTACCTAATTCCGCCGACCGATACGGACCGCCGGGTGCTGTGGAATGAGATGCAGGCCGTCTTTGCCGGACATCCCGGAGATCACCCTGTCTATGTGCGCAGCGACGGACGCTGGCGGCAGCTTGAGACGCGCCATTGGATTGACGGATCGGCAGCGGTACGGCGGGAACTCGCACAGCTTATGGGAGAAAGCGCAGTCAGAGTGCGCTAGGGAACGATATGGAAGAACGACTGCAGAAGATCCTCAGCAATGCGGGCGTGGCATCGCGTCGTGCAGCAGAGGAGATGATCCGCGCCGGACGGGTTGCGGTGGATGGCGTAACGATTACGGAGCTTGGCTCAAAGTACGATCCTGCGCGGCATAAAATCGCCGTCGACGGCAAATTCATACGAGAATATGAAAAACGCTGTTACATTCTCCTCAACAAGCCGCGTGGCTACCTTTCGACGGTGCGGGATGATCGGGGGCGCAAGACCGTGCTCGATCTTCTGCCCGATTTCCCTGTGAGGCTTTACCCCGTGGGGCGATTGGATGCCGATACGGAGGGCCTGCTCCTCATCACCAACGACGGTGCGCTGACACAGGGACTGCTCCATCCGCGTTACGAGATTGACAAGGTCTACCATGCGGAGGTCGTGGGCACCGTTACGGAGGATAGTCTGGCGCAGCTGCGCTCCGGCATTCTCCTTGAGGACGGCAGGACGGCTCCGGCACGTCTTCGCGTGCTGAAGGCAGAGGAGGGGCGTACGGTAGTTGAGACGATCATCCATGAGGGGCGTAATCGACAGGTGCGCCGCATGTTTGCGGCAATCGGCTGCCGGGTCGTCTCCCTACGGCGCGTTCGTTTTGCGCAACTGACATTGCGCGGGCTTGCCTGTGGTGCGTATCGGCATCTGACGGCGGAGGAGATTCGGGAACTATGTATGATTGCGGGGGTGCGGGTAAGTGAAGCGGATCATCGTGGTGGGCGCAGGCCCCGCGGGCATGATGGCGGCAGCAGCGGCGGCGGAGTACGGCGGGAGCGTTCTGCTTCTCGAAAAGATGGCACGCGTCGGCCGCAAGATGATGATCACGGGCAAGGGGCGGTGCAACGTCACAAGTGCCGACGAGATTCCTGATATTATCAAAAATATTGTTGGAAACGGCAGATTTCTCAACAGCAGTCTGCGTGCCTTTGACAATGCAGATGTGATCGCGTTCTTCGAGGGGCTGGGTGTACCGCTCAAGACCGAACGCGGCAACCGTGTATTTCCGCAGAGTGACCGTGCTGCCGATGTGGTGGATGCCGTTCTGCGCCATCTGCATGATCAGAATGTGGAGATCCGAACAAATGCGGCGGTGCGTGAACTTATCATCGAGGATCATGCCGTGTGCGGCGTACAGCTGCAGGACGGCACACGACTGGATGCAGCCGCTGTGGTTCTTGCCACGGGCGGCGCATCCTATCCGGCGACAGGGGCGACGGGAGACGGTTATGCCCTCGCGCGCGCAGCAGGACATACGGTTACGCCGATCTTTCCCGCCCTCGTTCCTCTCATGACGCAGGAAACGTGGGTAAAGAATGTGCAGGGGCTTGCGCTGCGGAATGTGCGCGCGAGCCTCCACTGCGAGGGGAAGAAGGAGCAGGAGTTTTTCGGTGAGATGCTATTTACCCATTTTGGCGTGACAGGCCCCATCATTTTGCAGCTGAGCCGCCGTGCCTCAGAGCTTCTTGCGGCTGGTGCAAAGGAGCTGGAGCTTCGTCTGAATCTGAAGCCTGCACTTACGCATGAGAAACTGCGGGAACGCGTGGATCGGGACTTTGCGGCATATGCGCAGAAGCAGCTCCACAATGGCATGGTCGATCTCCTGCCCAAGCGGCTCATAGATATTGTCCTGGAGGCAGCGAATCTTTCGCCGGAGCGTGTTGTTGGGCAAACTTCGGCGAAGGAACGTGAGCGGCTGGTGCGTACATTGCAGGCACTGCCGCTCACGATCATCGGGACACGTCCCATTGCCGAGGCGATTGTGACAGCCGGTGGGGTCGCAACGCATGAGATCAACCCGCGCACGATGGAGTCCAAGCTTGTGAGGAATCTCTATTTTGCCGGAGAATTGGTCGATGTGGATGCCTATACGGGCGGTTACAATTTACAGGCGGCATTTTCGATGGGGCATGCAGCAGGCTGCTGCAGCGTATGGAATTTGGAAGGGGCGTAAGTGAATGGCTGAGATTCGGACGATTGCACCCGCGCGAAATGGGTGGCAGGGCGAGATTGATATACCTGGGGATAAATCCATCTCGCACCGCAGCGTCATGTTTGCGGGACTCGGAAATACACCCGTGCATATTCGAAATTTTCTCCATGCAGAGGATTGCCTCTCGACGGTCGGCGTGATGCGTGCGCTGGGCGTGGATGTCAAATTTCTTAACGAGAATGAGCTGATCGTTACAGGCAATGGTTTACACGGGTTGACCGAACCACTGACCGTCCTTGATGCGGGGAACTCTGGGACGACGCTGCGCCTCATGATGGGCCTGCTCGCTCCGCAGCCCTTCCTCTCCGTGTTTTGCGGTGATTCCTCGCTGACACGCCGCCCGATGGGGCGTGTGCTTCGGCCGCTCTCCGAGATGGGGGCGCAGATCTATGGACGCAGCGGAAACAACAACCTCCCGCTCACGATTGTACCGGCGGAGGCAAAGCTGCGCGGCATTCACTACAAAAGCCCCGTTGCAAGTGCACAGGTCAAGTCTGCGATCCTGCTAGCGGGGCTCTATGCGGATGCACCTACGACCGTCACGGAGCCGTACGTTTCGCGCGACCATACGGAGCAGATGCTCGCGGGTTTCGGCGTCCATCTCGAGCGAAGTGGAACGAGCGTAACGCTTTACCCTGTGGAGAAGGGCGGCTATCGTGCACCGGATGAAATCACGGTGCCTGGGGACATCAGCTCAGCGGCGTTCTTCCTCGTTGCGGGCAGCATTATCGCGGACAGTCGGCTTCTCTTGAAAAACGTTGGCATCAATCCGACACGTACGGGGATTCTGGATGTACTCGCAGAGATGGGAGCACATATCACACTGCAAAATGAACGTACGAGCGGCGGCGAGCGTGTGGCGGACATTGCAGTCGAGGCGGCGCATCTGCACGGAGTATCCTTCGGTACGGAGATTATGCCGCGCCTCATCGACGAGATTCCGGTGCTTGCCGTTGCTGCTCTCTTTGCCGAGGGCGATACCGTAATCACGGGAGCGGGGGAATTGCGCGTAAAGGAGACGGATCGTCTCCGTGCGATTGCGGCGGAGTTCCAAAAACTTGCTCCCGACAGCATCGAGGAGCGGGAGGATGGACTTGTGATCCATGGAAATGCGAAGATCGAGCGGGCGCAGGTGTCGAGCTGGGGGGATCATCGCATGGCAATGTCGCTTGCTGTTCTCGGTGCGGCGGCAGAGGGCGTTCTCCTTGAGAACCCGGACAGCGTGAATATTTCTTACCCGACATTTTTTTCCGAACTTGATCGGCTGAGCTAGGAGGATTTTGACATGAAGCGTGTGATAGCGATTGATGGCCCTGCAGGTGCGGGCAAGAGTACCGTTGCAAAGATTGTTGCAGAAAAACTCGGTTATACCTACATTGACACGGGCGCGATGTATCGCGGTGTCGCGTGGAAAACACTGCAGCAGTCGCCCGAGGCAACGGATGATGCGATCCTGCATGCCGTCCGTGATATCGACGTACGTCTTGCCTGTACGGAGAATGGCACACGGGTCACGGTCGACGGGACAGATGTAACACGTGATATTCGCACGCCTGAGGTCACACATATCGTCTCGCGCGTTGCGGCACTCGGCCCCGTGCGCGAAAAGATGGTGGAACTGCAGCGTGTGATGGCGGCAGATGGCGCTGTCGTGATGGACGGACGCGATATTGGGACGAATGTGCTGCCGAATGCCGATGTGAAGATCTTCCTCACCGCCTCCGTCGAAGAGCGTGCGCGGCGCCGTTATGACGAGATGAAGGAGAAGGGGTATGCAGTCGATTATGAGGAACTGAAAAAAGAGATCGCTGACCGAGACAAACAGGACAGCGAGCGCGAGATCTCTCCCCTGCGTCAAGCGGAGGACGCGATCCTGCTCGATACAACGGATCTCTCCATTGACGCGGTTGTCGCACGGATTATGGAACTCTCGGAATAGGCGGTTAGTATGTTGTATGGATTTTTTCGTGTCGTTTTTCGGCTGATCTTCTACATTCTCTTTCGCGCGCGCGTCTACGGGCGTGAGAACATCCCCGCAGAGGGCGCGGTGATTCTGGCTGCGAACCATGCGAGTAATATTGACCCGCCGCTGATGGCGAGCCTGATCGATCGCCCCGTCAGTTATATGGCAAAGATCGAGCTCTTCGAGAATCCGATCTTCGGTGCGGCAATTCGCCGCTGTCACGCATTTCCCGTCAAGCGCGGCGAGTCCGATCGCGGTGCGATCAAGACGGCGGTCACCGTGCTCAAGGAGGAGCGCGTCCTCGGACTTTTCCCCGAGGGGACGCGCAGCAAGACTGGTGAGCTGCAGAAGGCAGAGGCAGGCGTCGCCCTCATCGCTGCCATGACGGGCGCTCCGATTGTGCCCGTTGCCATCCTGAACACACACCGTATCTTTGCCAATGGCGGACTGCTCCCGCAGCTGCGCATCATGTACGGGCAGCCGATTTCATTTCAGGGCGACCGCAAGAGCAAGGAGGCACTTGATGCGTTTTCTGCCGAAATCATGGCGCACATAGCGCGGATGAAGGAAGAGCTGGAAAAAAAATAGAACAAGGGGCTGTTGCACGAACGCCCCTATCGGCTCGCTGCACTCGCCACTTCCCCCGTCGCGACGGGGGAAGCTAATATACCACCACAATAAATGCCTCCTCATTACAAACGGAGGAGGCATTTATCGTGGTTTTTCTATACTTATTCATACCTGAGTGCGTCGATGGGATCCAGACGTGCCGCCTTGCGGGCGGGGTAGATGCCGAAGAAGAGTCCGATGCCGACGGCAAAGGAG
>ERZ772827.1205-NODE-1205-length-13281-cov-23.517163_pt1 | contig 13281 bp, 11 predicted proteins | sample MGYA00580850_ERZ772827 | MGnify/ENA primary metagenome ERZ772827 (study PRJEB29015, sample SAMEA2737950) | human oral metagenome | biome: human oral; feature: human-associated habitat; material: dental | place: China | collected 2145 ...
CAGCCATGAGCTCCCCTTTCAGTGCTGTATCGCGGATTCATCACCGCACTGCCCACGTCATTCTACGGCAAGGCGGTGTCTTGCCTCAGGAAAACGTGGTTAAGTCCACGAATGCTCAACTATGCCGACGCCTTCCGCCGGCGGGCTCATCCCAGGTCCCGCGGCCCCCGGACGGCCTCCTCCGCCCGCAGCCGCCGCGCGCCGTCGACGACGTAGTCGACGGCCTCCTGCGCCGTGTCGACCACCGGGAGCAGATCGACGTCGCCGGGCGAGATCGTGCCGGTCTCGACCAGGGTGCCGCGGATCCAGTCCACCAGGCCTCCCCAGTAGGCCGAGCCGACCAGCACGATCGGGAAGGTCGACACCTTGCCGGTCTGGACGAGGGTGACGGCCTCGAAGAGCTCGTCGAGCGTGCCCATTCCCCCGGGCATGACGACGAAGCCGTCGGAGTACTTCAGGAACATCGTCTTGCGGGCGAAGAAGTAGCGGAAGTTGATGCCCAGGTCGACGTAGTCGTTCATCCCCTGCTCCAGGGGCAGCTCGATGCCGAGCCCCACCGAGACCCCGCCGGCCTCGTGGGCGCCCTTGTTGGCGGCCTCCATCATCCCCGGGCCTCCGCCAGTGATGACGCTGTAGCCGCTGGCCGCCAGTCCCGCCCCGATCCGCTCGGCCAGGGCGTAGGCGGGGTCGGCGGCGGCGGTGCGCGCCGACCCGAAGACGCTGATCGCCCGCCCCAGCTCGGCCAGGGCGCCGAAGCCCTCGACGAACTCGGACTGGATGCGCAGGACGCGCCACGGGTCGGAGTGCAGCCAGTCGGTGTCGCCACGGCGGTCCAGCAGACGCGCGTCGGTGGTGCGGGCGGGGATCTGGGTCCCGCGCAGCAGCACGGGCCCCTTGCGGTAGCTCTCGCGTGTCATGAGAGCATGATTCCCCACCGCGGCCGCCGGGGGCAGGGGCTCGCCGCCGGAGACCGGGCGGCCCCGGGCGGCGCCGCGGGCCCGTCAGGCCAGCCACGCGCGCAGGGCGCCGGCGACGGCCTCGATCTGGGCCACGGGGCAGTGCTCGTCGTCGGTGTGGCACAGCACCGGATCGCCCGGGCCGAGGTTGACGGCGGGGATGCCGGCCGCGGAGAAGCGGGCGACGTCGGTCCACCCGTACTTGGGGCCGACCCCTCCCCCGCGCTCGCGCACCAGGGCGATGAGCTCGCGCGCCATCGGGGAGTCGAGCCCGGGCCGGGCGGCCGGGCACAGGTCGTCGAGCTCGACGGCGACCGGCCCGGTGCCGGCGTCGATGACCGGCTCGGCCTCGTCGCCGTCGGCATCGAGGCCCGCCAGGACGCGCCTGGCGCGGGCCAGGGCCGCCTCGGCCGTCAGGTCGGGGGCGAAGCGGTAGTTGACCGTGACGCGGCAGCGGTCGGGGATCGTGTTGGTCGCCACGCCCCCCTCGATGCGGACGACGCTGAAGGACTCCCGGTAGGCCAGGCCCTCGACATCGACGGTCCGCAGAGGGGCCGCCCTGACCCGCTCGATGAGGGTGGAGGCGGCGTGGATCGCGTTGACGCCCCTCCAGGCGCGCCCCGAGTGCGCGGCCAGCCCGGGCACGTCCAGGATGAGGCGCAGGGTGCCGTTGCAGCCGCCCTCGATGCTCGCACCGGTGGGCTCGCCGAGCACCGCCAGGTCCGCCTCGAACCAGTCGGGGTGGGCCGCCAGCGCCCGGCCGAGCCCGTTGAGCTCGTCGGCAACCTCCTCGTTGTCGTAGAAGACCCAGGTGACGTCGCGGCGCGGGGCGGCCAGGGTCGCGGCCAGGTGCAGGCCGACGGCGACACCGCCCTTCATGTCGACGCTGCCGCGGCCCCACACGACCGTCTGCCCGTCGCGCTCCTCCAGGCGGCCCGGGACGTTGCCGGTGCGCCGCGAGACCGGGACGGTGTCGAGGTGCCCGGCGACGACGACCCGCTCGGCGCGCCCCAGACGGGTGCGGGCGACGACGGTGTTGCCGTGCCGCAGGACCTCCAGGTGATCCCGGGCCACCAGGGCCGCCTGGACGGCGTCCGCCAGCGGGGCCTCGGCGCCGGAGACGCTCGGCACGTCCACCAGGGCCAGGGCGAGCGCCCCCGGGTCGCCGGCCGGGTCGGGCAGCACGACCGGGCCGGGGACGGGGCCGCCGGGCGGCTGGTCTGACAGGCCCGCAGGGGCGGTATCGGTCATGGGCCCAGGGTACGGCCAAGCGGTGCGCCCCCTCGCCGGCGCCGGGCGGCGCCGCTGTGTTAGGCACCACTCGTGAGGGCCGTCATTGTCCCGGTCCGCGGCAGGCGGCTCACGGTAGCGTCACAACCATGACCCCTCCGGATCGCTCTCTCGACACCGCTGCCGTGACAGCCTGGATCAACGAGGACCCCGACCCCGCCACCCGTGAGGAGCTCACCGCGCTGCTGGCCGCCCACGAAGGCGGCGACGCCGAGGCCACCGCGGCCCTCGCCGACGCGTTCTCGCACCCCCTGCGCTTCGGCACCGCCGGCCTGCGCGGACGGCTGGGGGCCGGGCCCAACCGGATGAACCGCGCGGTCGTCATCCGCGCCGCCGCCGGCCTGGCCGCCTACCTCCGCGAGACCCTCGGGGACCGCTTCACCGTCGTCGTCGGCTACGACGCGCGTCACCGCTCCGAGGCCTTCGCCCGCGACACGGCCTCCGTGGTCACCGGCGCGGGCGGCTGCGCCCTCCTGTTCGACTCCCCCTGCCCCACCCCCGTCCTGGCCTTCGCGCTGCGGCGCCTCGGAGCGGACGCCGCGGTCATGGTCACCGCCTCCCACAACCCGCCCCGGGACAACGGCTACAAGGTCTACCTGGGCGGGCGCGCCATCTCCGGCCCGGGCCAGGGCGCGCAGATCGCCCCGCCCTACGACGCCGAGATCGCCGAGCAGATCGCCGCGGTCGGCGCCCTGGCCGCCGTGCCCATGCCCGGCTCCGGCTGGCAGTCGCTCGGCGCCGAGATGGTCGAGGAGTACACCGAGCGCGCGGCGACGTCGGCGCGCATGCGCGCCGTGGCGCCCCTGAGGATCGTCCTGACCGCCCTGCACGGCGTGGGCGGGCCGGTCTGCCGCGACGCGCTGAGCCGCGTGGGCCTCGACGTCGTCGTCGTGCCCGAGCAGCTCGAGGCGGACCCCGACTTCCCCACCGTCGCCCTCCCCAACCCCGAGGAGCCCGGGACCCTCGAGATGTCCCTCGCGCTGGCCCGCGAGGTCGACGCCGACCTCGTGATCGCCAACGACCCCGACGCCGACCGCTGCTGCGCGGCGATCCCGGACGAGCACGCCACGGGCGGGTGGCGCCGGCTCACCGGCGACGAGGTCGGGGCGGTCCTGGGCGAGCAGGCGGCCGAGCTCGCCGCCTTCACGGGCACCGGCATCCTGGCCAACTCGATCGTCTCCTCCCGCATGCTGCGCAAGATCGCGCAGGCCCACGGGCTGGGGCACCGCAACGCACTGACCGGCTTCAAGTGGATCTGCAGGGTGCCCGGGCTCGTCTTCGGCTACGAGGAGGCGCTGGGCTACTGCGTGGACCCCGCCGCGGTGCGCGACAAGGACGGCATCTCCGCGGCCGTGCGCCTGGCGGTGCTGGCCAGCGTGCTCAAGCAGCAGGGCCGCTCGATCGCCGACCTGCTCGACCGGCTGGCGCGCGAGCACGGCCTGCACGCCACCAGCCCCCTGAGCATGCGCGTCGAGGACCCCTCCCTCATCTCCGCCGCCATGGAGCGCCTGCGCGCCGGCGGCGCGCCCGCCTCGCTCGCCGGCTCCCCCGTGGTCGACGTCTTCGACCTGATGGACGGGGCCTCGGACGGCAACGGCGGGAGGCTCCCGCCGGCCGACGGCCTGATCTTCAAGACGGCGGCCGACGACCGGGTCGTCGTGCGCCCCTCGGGCACGGAGCCGAAGCTCAAGTGCTACTGCGAGGTCGTCGTGCCGGTCGCCGTCGAGGACCCGGTCGAGGTGGCGCGCCGCACCGCCGCCGACCGCCTGGACGCGATCAAGGCCGACCTGCGCGGGGTGCTCGGCCTGTGAGCGCCGGCCGGCGCACGGCCGCGGCCAGCAGGTAGACCGCGCCCGCCGTCGCGGCGATGACGCCGCCCACCGACAGCCCCAGCGCCACCCCCAGCCACATCCCCGCCACGCCGGTGGCGGCCCCCAGCAGCGCCGACCCGACCACCAGCGAGCGCATGGAGGAGCACCACGGGGCGATGGCGGCGGCCGGGGCCGCTACCAGGGCGATGGGCAGGATGGTGCCGACGGCGGGGACCAGCGCCGCGATGGTCAGGCAGATCAGGATCATCAGGACCGCCTCGACGGGCCCGGGCCGCAGCCCGGCGGCCCGGTAGCCGACCGGGTCGAAGCCGTGGAAGGCCAGGAAGCGCCCGGCCACCGCCAGGACCGCCAGCGCCCCGACCAGGACCGCGGCGGTCACGGCGACGTCGGCGGTGCCGATGTTGAGCACCGAGCCGGTCAGGAACCCGTCGACCTTCAGCGGCAGCGGGGCGAACCACTTGGCCAGGAAGTACCCCAGGGCGAAGCCGAAGGTCAGCACGATCCCGGCGGCCGACTGGGAGGTCAGGCCCGGGATGGTCGACAGCCAGCGCATGAGGGCGATCATGGGCAGGCACATGAGCACGGCGCCGACGAACAGGGCGGCGGTCAGCAGGTCGTAGTCGGCCCGCTGACCGGCCAGGGAGCGGCTGAGCGCCGCGGCCACGACCACGCCCGCGACCGCGCCGGGGAAGGTGGAGTGGGTCAGGGACTCGGTGAAGAAGATCCGGCGGTGCACCAGCGCCAGGGCCCCGACGATGCCGGCCAGCGCCCCCATGAGGACGACCTCGACCAGCGGCAGGGCCACCACGCTCCAGCTCACGCTCATGCCGCCGCCTCCGCCTCGGCGCGCCGCTCACCGGGGCGCGCGCCGCCGCGGTCCGGCGCCGGGATCCGGTCCCGGCCCGGGCGGCGGTGGCGGATGCGGCTGCGCAGCCAGGCGCGCGCCGCCGCCACCAGGAACAGGGCGGTCATGGTCAGGGCCACCGCCGCCTGCGGCGAGACGGGGTGGGGCATCGGCGCGATCGCGATCGCCAGCCCGAGCCAGCCCCCGCCGATGCCGACTCCGAGGGCGACGGCCACCATGGTGGCGACCCGCCCGGCCAGCACGCGCCCGGTGGCACCGGGGATGACGAGGTAGCCGATGACCAGGAGCGTGCCCACGGCGGTGGAGGCCGAGACGACGACCGCGGCGACCGCCATGTTGAGGACCAGGTCGAGCACGAGCAGGCGCATGCCGCCGGCCCGGGCCCCCACGGGGTCGAAGGCGTAGGCGACCTGCTCCTTCCAGGTGACGGCCACGGCCGCCAGGGCGACCAGGCACATGAGGAGGGCCTGGGCCAGGCGCAGGTCGGTGACCTCCAGGAGGCGCCCGAACATGAGCGCCTCGAGCTGACCCGACATGTCCCCCTTGGCCAGGGACAGGACGATGCCGATGGAGAAGAAGCTGGTGAGCACCACCGCCGTGCCCGCCTCGGAGGCCGAGCGGCGGGTCGCGCGGTTGGTCACCCGGGTCAGGACGGCGGCGGCGAGCACGGCCACCGCGCCGGCCGCCGGGACGATCCGGTCGATGCCGCCGTAGACGGCGCCCGCCACAATGCCGGGGAAGACGGCGTGGACCATCGCCTCGGCGGTGAACTCGGTGGTGCGCAGGTTGACCAGGGTGCCGACGACGGCGCACACGCCGCCGAGCAGCACGATCATGAGCAGCGGCCTGAACAGGTAGGGCGCGGAGGCGAACGGGGCCACGCCCGGCACGTGGGCGCCCAGGTGCCGCAGGCTCTCAACGAGGTCGGCGAAGGCCCTGACTGCGGCGCTCACTGCTCCTCCTCCCCTCTGCCCGCCGCGTCCCGCTTCTCCAGGGCCGCGGGGTCGAGCTCGACGAGGCGGTCCGAGCCCGATCCGCCGTAGGCCTCCTCGATGAGGGCGGGCACCAGGACCTCCTCGCGGGGCCCGAAGGCGATCTGCCGCCCGGCCAGCAGGGCGGCCTTCTCGCAGGTCTGCCGGGCCAGGACCAGGTCGTGGGTGGAGACGACCACGCCGATGCCGCGGCCCTTGAGCCGCGCGATGATGTCGAGCAGGGCGTCGCGGTTGGGCTGGTCCAGGCCGTTGAAGGGCTCGTCCAGGAGGATCAGGCGCGGCTCGGCGGCGATGCAGCGGGCCACGAGCACGCGCTGGCGCTGACCGCCCGACAGCGTGCCGAAGTGCCGGGAGGCCAGCTCGCTGAGCCCCACGCTCGCCAGGGCCTCCCGGCAGCGGCGGCGCTCGGCGCGGCCGGGGCGGCGCAGGAGCCCCAGCCGCGAGTAGGTGCCCATGAGGACGACGTCGAGGACGGTGACCGGGAAGCTCGGGTCGAGGTCGGCGACCTGGGGGACGTAGCCGATCGAGCCGCGCGGCGCGCGTCCGGGGGCGGCGCCGTTGACGCGCAGGCTGCCGGCGGTGATGCGGACCATGCCGAGCAGGCCGCGCAGGAGCGTCGTCTTGCCCGACCCGTTGGGGCCGATCAGGGCGAGGGCCTCACCGGGCATGACGCTGCCGGTGACCCCGGTCAGGACGGGGCTCGAGGTGTAGGCGAAGGCCGCGTCGTCGAGGACGACGACCGGCTCGGCCGGCACCTCGCGGGAGGTGCCGGTCGAGCCGCGCGACCGGGAGCCGGCCGAGGTCACTTGACCTCCGTCTGCGTGGGCGTCCAGTCCTTCAGCGAGTCCGGGACGTCCTTGACGGTGCCGTCCCAGGCCTTGGTGAGGTTGGTGACGTTGTGGAGGATCGAGCCGATGTAGGTCTCGCCGTCCGAGCCGGCGACGCCCAGCGAGTCCCCGTACAGGGCCTCGTCGCCGATAATGGCCTTGACACCGGCCTCCTTGGCGACGCTCTCGACGGACTTGGGGTTGTTGGAGTTCTCGGCGAAGATCGCCACGGCCCCGGAGGCCTTGACGGCTTTGGCGGTCTCGGTGATCTTGTCGGCGGTGGCGTCCTGCTGCGCGTTGAAGTCGGACAGGGCGGCGCCCTTGAAGGTCACGCCGTACTCCGCCGAGAAGTAGCCGAAGGCGTCGTGGCTGGTGAACAGGACGCGCTTGTCGGCCGGGACGGTCTCCAGGCTGGCGCGGGCCCAGTCATCGAGGTCGGTCAGCAGCTGGATGTAGCTGTCGGTGTGGGACCTCAGGAGATCGGCGGACTCCGGGGAGGCCTTCTCCAGGGCGGCACCGATGTTCTTGACCTGGATGATGGCGTTCTTGGGCGAGGTCCACACGTGGGGGTCGAAGCGGAACTCGGGCTCGCTCTCCCCGTCCTCGGGCGGGAAGGGCCACTTGGCGACCTCCACCTTGTCCGAGCCGCGGTCCACGGTGTAGGGCAGGTCCTTCTCCTTGGCGAGCTGGGCGTCGAGGTCGTCGACGTCGACGGCGCCGTAGACCCCGGAGGTCACGACCATGGTGCCCTTGAAGCCGGTGGAGGTGACGGCGTCGTCCAGGAAGTGCTCCAGGTCGACCCCGGAGATGAAGAAGAGGTCGGCCTCGGACAGCGCCTTGGACTGCTCCGCGGTCATGTCGTGCTCGTGGGCGGAGGCGTTGGGGGCCAGCAGGCAGGTCAGGGTCAGGTGGGTCTTGGCGCTGGCGGTGTCGGCGCCGAAGTGCTCGGTGGTGCCGTCGGCGCCGGTGCGGTCGAAGGACAGGCCGTCGTCCTGGCCGCCGGAGGCGAGCTGGGTGATGTAGTCGCAGATCTGGGTGGTGGAGGCGACCGCCTTGATGGCGGAGTCGTCACCGCCCGACGACGTGGACCCGCAGGCGGTCAGGGGAAGGACCGCCGCGGCAAGGGCGAGGGAGGCGAGGACGGCTGCCGTGCGGCGCCCGCAGGTGAATATGGGTCTCATGAGACGGGAGATTATTTCGCAAAACCGAAACTTTCAAGATGAGGATCGCCTGAACCCTGTGCGTCCCCGTGAGACTCACTCGGGCAGGCCCTCGAGGACGGCGAGCGAGGCGGACACCCCCAGGCGGCTGGCGCCGGCGGCGACCATGGCGAGCGCGTCGGCCGCCGTGCGGATGCCGCCGGAGGCCTTGACGCCGAGCCGGTCGCCGACGGTGGCGCGCATGAGCCCCACGGCGCCGACGGTGGCGCCCCCGGCCGGGTGGAAGCCGGTGGAGGTCTTGACGAAGTCGGCGCCGGCGGCCTCGGCGGCCCGGCAGCAGGCGACGATCTCGGCGTCGGTCAGGGCGGCGGACTCGATGATGACCTTGAGCAGGGCGCCCTCGCAGGCCCGCCTCACGGCGCGGATGTCGGCCTCGACGCCGTCGGCGTCCCCCTCCTTGACCAGTCCGAGGTTGACCACCATGTCGATCTCGTCCGCGCCCCTGGCCACGGCGTCGGCCGCCTCGGCGGCCTTGACGGCGCCGGTGTGCGCGCCGGAGGGGAAGCCGCAGACGGTGGCGAGGGCCAGGCCCTCCGGGACCCGGACGGGCAGCCGGCTCGGGGAGACGCACACCGCGCAGACCCCCAGCCGATCGGCCTGGGCGATGATGTCGGCGACCTGGGCGCCGGTGGCCTCGGGCCTCAGGAGGGTGTGGTCGATGATCGCGGCGATCTCGGCGCGGGTGGTCATGGTCGTCCTCTCGGTGCGGGTATCGGGGTGATGAGGGCCAGGACGCGCGGCCAGTACCCGAGCTCGCGGGGGCCCGGGGCGGCGGGGTCGCGCGGGGCGAGCAGGTCCAGGACGCGCACGGAGCCCGACGACGGCTCGTAGAGGTGGACTCGTCCCGGACCGGGGTCGTCCTGGCCGGCGAGCCGCCACGGGAGGGCCAGCACGTAGTGGCGGGGCACAGGAGGCAGAGCGAGCGCAGCCGGCCCTGCTACGGCCCTGCACAGCGCGCGCACCGGCCCCGCGCCGTCCGGGCGGGGGCGCACCAGGGGGCCGCCCACGAGCACGGCCGCGGGCAGCCCGGCGTCCAGCGCCCGGCGCATGCGCGCGACGTCGTCCGCCCAGCCGGGCCCGCCCTCGCGGACCCAGCGGACCCGGTAGGCGGCCCCGGCAGGGCCGGCAGGGCCGGCAGAGCCGACAGAGCCGACAGGGACGCCGGCGTCGAGGTCCTCGCCCAGGGCGCGCGCCACGGCCCACGGCGTCGATCCCAGGCGGCGGGTCCACGGCAGCGGGCCGAGCGGCCCGCCCGAGCGGCGGTTCATGCGCGCCTGGAGGCGGCGCTGCTCGGCGTGCAGGGCCCGTTTCAGGCGCAGGCCGGGAAGCGGTCCGGTCGGGCCGGACAGGCCGGTCGGGTCGGAGACGGAGTCGCCCGGCGCGCCCGCGGTGCCGAGGAGCAGCCGGGCGGCCAGGACGACGGTGGCGCCGCAGGTGGTGGAGTCCCCCTGGGTCAGGGTGACGGCGTCGCCGGGCGTCACGAAGGCGCCCACGCGCAGCCGCGAGCTCGACACGCGCGCCCCGGGCCCAGGGGCGGGCGGGCCAGCATGGCGGTCATTCACAGTAGCAGGCTAGTAGCCTGCTGCGACTACGCGGGTGCTGCGGCCGACCGGGCGGGTCGGGTCAGGCGAGCCGGTCCAGTATGACGCCGGCCTCGCGCCTGGCCACCGCGTCCCGGGCGGCGGGCGAGTCCGCCGGGGAGATGACGATGCCGCCGGCCAGCGCCTGACGGGCCCGGTCGAGACGCTCCGGGGTGGCGGTGTGCAGGGTGAGCAGCGCCTGCCCCTTGCGGACCGTGTCCCCGGGCCTGGCGTGCATCTGCACCCCGGCGACCGCCTGGACCGGGTCCTCCTTGCGGGCGCGGCCGGCGCCCAGGCGCCAGGCGGCCACGCCGACGGCGAGCGCGTCGAGCCCGGTGAGCACGCCGTCCGCGAAGGCGGTGACGGCCTCGGTCTCGGGGGCCACGGGCAGGGGCGCGTCGGGGTCCCCGCCCTGGGCGCGGATCATCTGGCGCCACCGGTCCATGGCGCGGCCGTCGGCCAGGGCGGCGCGCAGCTCGTCCCGACCCGCCGGGCGCCCGACGGCGTCGAGCATCTCGCCGGCCAGCGCCACGGTGAGGTCGATGACGTCGCCGGGGCCGCCACCGGCCAGGACCTCGACGGCCTCGCGCACCTCCAGGGCGTTGCCCGCGGTCAGCCCCAGCGGGGCGGACATGTCGGTCAGCAGCGCCCGAGTGGTCACGCCGGCATCCGTGCCGAGGGCGACCATGGTCTCGGCAAGCTCGCGGGCGCGGTTCCGGTCCTTCATGAAGGCGCCGGAGCCCACCTTGACGTCTAGCACCAGGGCGCCGGCGCCTTCGGCGATCTTCTTGGACATGATGGAGGAGGCGATCAGCGGAATGCAGGAGACGGTCCCGGTGGCGTCGCGCAGGGCGTAGAGCCTCCTGTCGGCCGGAGCCAGGCCCGCTCCGGGTGCGCAGATGACGGCGCCGGGCCCCGAGGACGAGAGCATGGCCATGATCTCGTCGTTGCCGAGCTCGGCGCGCCAGCCGGGGATGGACTCGAGCTTGTCGAGGGTGCCGCCGGTGTGGCCCAGCCCCCGGCCCGACAGCTGGGGCACGCCCACCCCGAAGGCGGCCACGAGCGGAGCCAGCGGCAGGGTGGTCTTGTCCCCCACCCCGCCGGTGGAGTGCTTGTCGGCAGTGGGACGGTCCAGACGGGAGAAGTCCATGCGCTCCCCGGTGCGGATCATGGCGTCGGTCCACCGGGCGATCTCGGCGCGGTCCATGCCGCCCAGGTAGATCGCCATGGCCAGCGCGCTCATCTGCTCGTCGGCGACGACGCCGCGCGTGTAGGCGTCGATCACCCAGTCGATCTGGGGCCCGGTCAGGCGGGCCCCGTCGCGCTTGGCGGCGATGACCTCGACGGCGTCGAAGGGCTCGACGGCTCGGGGGCCGGGAGCGTCCCCGCCCGGACGGGGACCCTCGGAGGCCTGCGCAGAGACGACCGCGGCGATGTCGGCGTCGGCGAAGCGCCCCGGCAGGACCTCGTCAATGGTCATCGTCCCGCCCGGCATGGCCAGCACCATGCCCGGCGCCGCGTGCTCGGCCAGCAGCTGGCGGCACCGTCCGCAGGGGGCGCAGGGCTCGCCGCGGCCGTCCACACACACGAAGGCGACCAGCCGCCCTCCCCCGGTGCGCACCAGCTCGCTCACCAGGCCGCACTCGGCGCACAGGGTCACGCCGTAGCTCGCGTTCTCCACGTTGCAGCCCGAGACGAGCCGGTCGTCCTCGACCAGGGCGGCAGCCCCCACCCGGAAGCGGGAGTAGGGGGCGTAGGCGCGCTCCATGGCCCGGGCGGCCAGGGCGCGCAGCCGCTGCCAGACGTCGTCGTCCGGCGCGGGGGCGGCCGGGACGGAGGAGCCTGCCGAGCCCGCTGAACCTGCCGGGTGCGTGCTCACAGGAGTTCCTCGCGCCCATCGGCCCGCAGGCGGTCGACGACGCCCTTGACCGCCTGGGCCCGCTCGGGGGTCGTGACGAGCAGGGCGTCGGGGGTGTCCACGACGACGGCGCCCGGAACGCCCAGCAGCACGGTCCTGCGGCCGGTGGTCGAGGCCACGAGCGCGCCGGGCGAGTCCGCGGCCTCGACGTCGGCCGCCGGGCCGCCGGAGGCGGAGTCGTCCAGCACGGCGACGCCGGCGGCCGGCCCCCGGGCGCGCGCGGGCACGATCGCGGACAGGGAGTCGAAGCCGCCGACGTCGTCCCAGCCCATGGCAGCGGGCACCGTGGCCACGCCCCCGGCGGCGGCCACGGGCTCGGCGATGGCGTGGTCGATGGCGACGGCCTCCAGGCCCGGCCAGCGCGCGGCGAGGACCTCCTCGCGCGCGGGCCCGTCCCAGGCGGCCGCGATCGCCTCGATGCCCGCGGCGAGCCGGGGCCGCTGGGCGGCGAGGTGGTCCAGCAGGACGCCCGCGCGGGCCACGAACATGCCGGCGTTCCAGCGGTAGCCGCCGGTGGCCAGGTACCGCGCCGCGGTGTCGGCGTCGGGCTTCTCGGTGAAGCCGAGGACGCGGCGCCCGTCCGGGGCCCCGGGCGCGTTGATGGCACCGCCGCAGCGGATGTAGCCGAAGGCCGTGGAGGGGCCGGTCGCCTCGATGCCGATGGTCGCCACCCACCCCGCGCGCGCCAGGGCGGCGGCCTGGCGGACGGCGCCGGCGAAGGCGTCCTCGTCGGCGACGGTGTGGTCGGCGGCGAAGGACCCGACGACGGCGTCGCGGCCGTGGCGCGCGGCGATGACGGCCGCGGCCAGGCCGATGGCCGCCATGGAGTCCCGGGGCAGGGGCTCGGCCAGGATGCTCTCGCGCGGCACGCCGGGCAGCTGGTCGGCGACCGCCGCCACGTGAGCGACGCCGGTGACGACCGTCGTCGTGGCGGCCACGGGCGCCAGGCGCGCCACCGTGCCCTGGATGAGGGTGCGGCCGGTGCCGGTCAGGTCCAGGAGGAACTTGGGACGGCGGCGCCTGGACAGCGGCCACAACCGGGTGCCGGCGCCGCCGGCGGGGATGATCGCGTGAACCGCCCCGCCCGACTCCGCGCCACCGGCGGCGCACTCGGCGACGGTGGCGGCGGGGCGATCGGCTTGATCGATACGCGCAGCATTCTCATTCACCTTCGCAGGCTATCGCCCGCACGCCCCCCGAGGGCGGCGGACATGCCCTCAGGCCTGCTCGCCGGGTGCCAGCGGGTCGTAGTCGGGATGGGCCGTCGGATCGGCCTCCAGGGCGCCTGTGAGGGACTGCCGCGGCCAGGTCAGGGTCTCGGGCGCCGAGAGCGTCACGTAGTTGGGGCGCTCATGGGCGTGGACCTCCGCCGGGTGGCCGACCTCCCGCGGCAGCGGCGGATTGGCCGTCCAGGCCGCCACCAGCAGCACCGCACGGCTGGTCAGGTGCAGCCACAGCCCCAGGACCGCAACCGCGGCGAAGGATGCCAGCAGCGGGTTGCCCGCTGCCGCCGAGCCCACCGCGCCGGTGCCCGCCTGCCGCAGCACGCCGAGGGCGAGCGCCCCCAGAAGACAGCCCTGGAGCAGGTCGCGCCCGGGCGGGTGCACGCCGCAGACGGACAGGAGGACGGCCAGGACGCCGGCGTCGATCGCGAACGAGACCGCCAGGGTGGTCAGCCACGCCCCGGTCCCGGTCAGCGAGGCGGGCAGCCCGAGCCTGCTCCCGACGCCTCCGGACAGGGTGGTGGTCACCACCGAGGCGACGGCGGTCACCAGCACCCCCGCCACGATGACGAGGAAGC
>ERZ772827.1208-NODE-1208-length-13249-cov-8.736016_pt1 | contig 13249 bp, 8 predicted proteins | sample MGYA00580850_ERZ772827 | MGnify/ENA primary metagenome ERZ772827 (study PRJEB29015, sample SAMEA2737950) | human oral metagenome | biome: human oral; feature: human-associated habitat; material: dental | place: China | collected 2145 ...
CGCGCGCCTGGTGGGCCCACCTCGAGATCGACTTTTTGGGACGAGATCGACGGTGACACCGTCGATCTCGTCCCAAAAAGTCGATCTCGCCGAATGTTGATTTAGGGGGGTGCTAAATCAACACGGTTCTGCGATGTGGGCGGATCCGTGATGATTTCCGGTCGGCGGGCCCTGCACGTCTCATGCTCCTGCAAGCTGGTAGGAGGTGGCTCGACCCGAGCCGGTGCGATGCAGCTCCTGCTGATCGCTCATCGTCGTTAGGATCTTCTGCGCAGTGCCGCGCGAGACTCCCGTCAGCCGCATGAGGTCGCCGGTGCTGATCTTCTTGAAGGCGCGGCACCACAGGCGGATGGTCGCCCGGCACTCATCGGTATCTGTTGACGCGTACCCGACGACGTCGGCGAACCAGGGGGCCTTGCGGGCGGGCATGGCGATCCTGCGCGGCTCTTCCTCCAGAAGCCAGGCATCGGCGGTGTGCCTCTCGATGAGCGGGGCGTCCGCCACGGTGCACTGCGCAGTTGCCCGCAGTGCCGCATGCGCTCCCTCGACATCCGTCTGCAGGGCCATGGCGACAGCCTCCGGCGTGGTGAAGGGGGAGTGCAGGAGGAGATCGACGATGACGGCCACGCGTGTGTCCCGGCGTCGAGGCAGCGGACGGATCTGGTTGAACAGGTCTGCAATCGGCAGGATGGGGTCTCCGCCGACGAGCGTGCACGTCACGTGCGGGCCGGCCTCCTCGACAATGGTGGGCGGCCTGTGTCCGAGGGGAATCATGGCCGTGTACATGCGGTCGACTCCGAGCCCCTGCTTCTCGACCAGCGACAGGGCGCGGAAAAGATCCGCCAGTGCGGGGTAGCGCGCATGCCGGTTGCTCAGGACGTTCGAGGCGCTGATCCCGCCGGTGAACCCGCCGGGACTGCGCACCACGAGCGTGGAGTCCATTGAGATCCAGCGGACCTCGGTCGGCTCGGACGAATTCCAGTCGCGGTGAATGACTCCGTTGAGGATCGCCTCGCGCACCGCCGTCTGCGGGACCAGGCGCTGCGGGGATAGGGCGAATCGGTCAGAGGGCTGTGTCGAGTAGGTGTTGAGCGCGGTCAGAGCTTGCTCGACGTCGTCGATCTGCTCGAGTAGCGACAGTGAGGGGGTGGGCTCGATCCGGTTGGTGACGGCGCCTCCGTGGACGTCCAGGACCGTGAGGTCGATGAGCGTTGCTCGTGCCGGTGTGAGGGTCAGACGCGCCGCCTGCGAGAGGTGGCCGTCCGAACGGAGTGCTGCGATCCGGCGCAGGATGTCCGCATTCGTCTCGGAATCGTCGGCCTGGAGGTCGGTGCGCACGAGGGCCATGGCGCCAGCGGTCACGGCGTCTGTGGTGAGGGTGGAGCGGTCCGCCATCGAGTCGTGCTCTCGTGCCTGCTCGCGGTGGAGCCACCACTCGGAGCGATCCACGGGCTTGCACGAGTCTCCGACGCGCCATCGCAGGCGGCCAGAGGTGTCCGGCACTGGTTCGCGGGACTCGGCCACGTACAGGATGAGGACGCGCTGACCTCCTACGCGCCGCTCCTCTATGTCCGGGGCGACATCGATCGCCTGGTTGATGCGCTGGCAGAGCCAGTCAATATTCAGCTCGGTTCCCAGGACCGCGCCGGTGCCGTCCTCGACGCCGTAGATGAGGGCGCCGCCTCCCGGCGAGTTCGCCATGCAGGCGACCTCGTTGGCGAGCTTGGTGGCGGCATGGGGGTTCTCCGTGCTTCCCGGCTCGAGATTCGGGCCGTTGCGCCGTCCGGCCTCCTCCTTGAAGTCGATGGAGGCGGTCTCATTGGTCCTCGTGATGGCGCCGTCCCGCTCTGAGGCGAGGATGGCGTCGACGGCGCTGCGCAGCTGGTCTCGTCGGTCCAGGCCGGTTGGGCGCATCTGATTCTCCCCGTGATCTTGCCGAATGTTGATTTAGGGGGGTGCTAAATCAACACGGTTCTGCGATGTGGGCGGATCCGTGATGATTTCCGGTCGGCGGGTCCTGCGGCCCCGGTCCTGTGCCGAGCCCGTGTCGGGTGGTCGTATTCGTGCTGGACCGATCTCGATGCGGAAGCGGACCGATCTCGAGCCGGAGTACGACCGATCTCGGCGCGGAAGCGGACCGATCTCGGCGCAGGTGTCCCTTAGCTCTGGTACCAGCCCTGGTAGACGTAGGTGAAGGGGATGTTGCCGCGCATGCCGATGGAGGCGGAGACGACCTCCTTCGCCGTGATGGCGGCCTGCAGCGGCGTCGCGCCCTTCGCCAGCTCGGCGGTCACGGCGGCGGCGAGCGTGCAGCCCGCGCCGTGGACCCGCTTGGTCCCGACGGCCGGGACCTCGAGGACCTCGAGAGTCTCGCCGTCGTAGAAGACGTCCAGTGCCGTGCCGGTTCCCAGACTCGGGCCCGCCTTGGCCAGGACATTGGGGACGCCGTGGTCGTGGATGCGCTTGGCGGCATCCTTGAGCTGGGCGACGCTCGTGATCTCCTCCATGCCCGCCAGTGTGGCCGACTCGAAGAGATTGGGGGTGGTCATGGTGGCGCGCGGCAGGATCTTGGAGCGCAGGGCGTTGTCCACCTCCAGTGCGGTGCCGAACTCCTGGCCCTTGCAGATGAGCACCGGGTCGAGGACCACGTTGTGGAACCGGTACTCCTCCAGGGCGGCATCGACGACGTCGATCGTGGCGGCGGTGCCGAGCATGCCGACCTTGACGGCGTCGATCGCTGTATGGACGGTCGCGCAGGCCTCGATCTGGTCGTGGATGACCTGCGGGTCCACCGGTACGAAGCGATGGTCCCACCCCGCCTTCGGGTCCATGGAGACGATGCAGGTCAGGGCCGTGCACCCGAAGACGCCCAACTGGTGGAAGGTCTTGAGGTCCGTCTGGGCGCCGGCGCCGCCGGAGGCCTCCGATCCGGCGATGGCCAGGGCGATGGGGGGAACGGCCCGCTCGGGGGCGTCGGTGATGTCGGTAGTGGCTGTCATGCCACTAGCGTGCCTCCGGCGGCGTCCTGCGGCCAATCGAGTGGTCCTGCCGTCTCCGCCTCCTCGCACGAGATCGACATTCCTGCACGAGATCGACGGTGACACCGTCGATCTCGTGCGAAGAAGTCGACCTCGACGCGAGCGCGCTCAGGCGCTGGCGACAGTGAAGCGGACCCCTCGATGAGCGTCCTTCTCCGCCTCATCGATCAGGGCGAGGGCCATGTCGGCGGCGGAGAGCGTGTCGCCGACCGGTGAGTCCGAGCCGCTGACATAGGCACCGCTCGACTCCGGTACCGGGTAGCCCGGCGCGGGCGAGACCAGGGTCCACGCCACGGCATCGCCGGCGGCGCGGAAGAGCTCGAGGACGTCGGCGAAGGCCAGCGCCTCGCCGCGGTAGTCCTCGGGGAAGTCGGGGCTGTCGACCAGGCGGCGCCCATCGGCGTCGAGCAGCGATCCGGCCCCGCCGACGACGATGACGCGACCCGCGGGCCGCGCGGCGATGAGCGCCTTGAAGGCGTCGATCACGGGCTGAGTGGAGCCGCCCGTGCGGTCGGGGGAGATGGCGATGATGGTGGCGTCGGAGTCGTTGATGAGCTCGATGACGGCGGCGTCGGCCAGCTCGGCGATGACGTCGGCGGCCGCGCCCTCGACGTGCCTGCCCGAGCGGGTGACCGAGGTGACGGTGTGGCCGCGGCGGGCGGCCTCGGCGACGGCGGCCGATCCGGTGGTGCCGCTTCCTCCGATGACGGTGATCCTCATGGGTTCTCCTGATTCTCCTGAGCGCGGTTGAGCGCGGGTCTGCGCGGGTGCGTGCGAGTGTGCGGGCAATCGCGAGGGCGATCGCCGGAGCGCCCGCAATACCGGATACGGTATGTTTCATATACCAAGTACTTCAAAGTAACTAAGGAGAGCGGTATGTCACAGAACGTGCGGAGTCCGGAGCGGGCCGGTGGGTACGACATCCTGTCTCCGGCCTGTCCCTCGCGCACGGTGCTGCGGCACGTCGTCGATCGGTGGACGCCCCTCGTCGTCGCCGTTCTGTCTCGCGGCTCCCACCGTTTCGGCGAGCTGCGCGCCGCCATCGGCGGCATCACTCCCAAGGTGCTCACCGACACCTTGCGGTCCATGGAGCGTGACGGACTTATCACCCGTGACCAGGCGCCCGGCGTCCCGCCCCGGGTCGACTACGCGCTCACCCCGCTCGGCTCGACCCTGGCCGAGCCCATGAATGCCTTGCGCATCTGGGCCGAAGGGCATGCCGAGGAGATCCTGGACAATCGCGTCCGGTACGACGCAGTCGCACTCGACAGTGCTCGGTGAGCCGACAGGATGTCGTGCAACTCCCTCCCCTCGTGTCGGTGGTAGTCGCTACTCTCGTACCGGTTAACGATTCGGCAACGGGTACGCGTCCCGAGCCGGCCGTATTCAGGATGAGGACAGGACGAGGAGGTGAGCGGTGGGAACCCGCAGAGTCGTTGCAGATGCGCTCAGGCTCACGCGACTGGTGCGCAAGGATCCTGGGCTGGCTCTTCTCCGGGCCGATCTGGGTCCGATGGCCGCAGCGATTCTCGCCGAGCACCTGGGAGGAGAGGTGCGTCGCCGTCCCGTCGCCGAGCTTCACGAGCTGGTCGACGAAGACCTCGCGGCGCTGCGTGATGCGGGCGTAGCGGCATCGCGCGCGGGTCGGGCCTACTGCGACCAGTGGCGCAGAGCCGGTGTCCTCGTGCGCGCCACGACGCCGGGATCCCGACGGGAGACCTACGAGCTGTCCGCTCCGGCCGAGGCCGCCATCCGCTTCCTGGTGCGCAGCGGGCGCCCTCGTCCCGTCGCCACGCAGTCGCGCCTGGACACCATCTCCACGCAGGTCAGTCGCCTGGCCCGGGACTCGGATCCCACCGCCACGGGGCGTCTGGAGGCTCTGCGCGCCGAGCGCGACGCTCTCGACGCCGAGATCGCGCGGGTCGAGGCCGGCGACTTCGTCCCGCTCGACGGGCCGGAGGCCGCCGAGCGCCTCGCCGAGATCCTCGCCCTGGCCGAACAGGTCCCCGGGGACTTCACTCGAATCCGCAACGAGATCGCGGCGCTCAACCGCTCCCTGCGCGAGCATGTCGTCTCCTTGGACGCCACCCGTGGTGATGTACTCGACGACATCTTCCGCGGGGTCGATCGCATCGAGAGCTCGGAGACCGGCCGCTCCTTCCTCGGTTTCCATGAGCTGCTCATGGACTCCGAGTCCTCCGCTCGCCTGGATGAGAACTTGGAGACGGTCCTCGCCCGCGCATTCGCCACCCGCCTGGAGGACGCCGAGCTGCGCTTCCTGCGCCGCTGGCGCTCCGCTGTCGCGCAGGAGTCGACCTCGGTGCGCAGCACCATGGACGATCTGTCCCGATCGTTGAGGCACTTCGTGAGGTCGCGCGCCTTCGAGGACCAGCGCCGGCTGGGCGCCGAGCTCGCAGAGGCCCAGCGTCTCGCCGCCCGTCTCGCCGCGCGCACGCCTCCGCAGACGCAGATGGACCTCGGTCTTGCACTCACCGGCGTCCACATGGCCTCCATCGGCTCCTGGCGCATGCGCAACCCCGCTGACGCGGTCGTCACCGAGAAGATCCACAGCCGCGAGGTCGCGCGCCTCGACTTGGAGGAGGTGCGCCGGGTCGTGCGCGCCAGCGAGATCGACCTGGTCGAGCTCATCGACGCCGTCGATGCGGTCCTGGAGGAGCGGGGAGCGGCGACTGTCGCCGAGGTCCTGGCCGCGCATCCTGCCACTCAGGGGCTGGCCAGCGTCGTGGGCCTGCTGCTCCTCGCCCGTCGTCGTGGCCAGGAGGTCCCCGGCGACGAGACCGTCACCTGGAGGACCGCCGGCGGAGCCGAGCGCTCGGCCCGCATACCGCGGTTCCTGTTCACCAACCGCACCGAGAAGTCAGGAGACGCATGAGCTCCCATGCCGCACCGGCTCAGGACGGACTGGATCACACCGGAGGCGCCAATCCCGGCGCGCTGTGGGACGGAGACCCGGGCTCGCTGCCCCGGGACACCCGGCGCACCCTCGTGCGCCTCCTCCAGGGGCCCTACCTCACCACCGAGCTCCACCCCGAGCTGTGGAATGCCCTGCTGAAGGACGAGGCCGACATTCGCCGCCGGCTGGGCGACCTCTTCCTCGAGCTCGTCATCGACCGCGCGGCGGGCCTGGCCTTCACCCGCAACGCCTCGGACCCCACCGGCGCGGCCCCCTCCGTCATGCGTGCCATGCGGCTGACCCTCGTCGACACCGTCCTCCTGCTCCACCTGCGCACTCTGCTGCTGCGCGCGAACACGCCGGGCGAGCGCGTCTTCGTCGATCGCAGCGAGATCGACGACCACCTGTCCGTCTACCGGCCGCACACCTCCACCGACCACACGGGGTTCATGCGCCGCGTGAGCTCCTCGGTTGACAAGCTCAAGCGGGCCGCCCTTCTGCGCGACACCGACGTGGCCGAGCGCTACGAGGTCTCCCCGGTGCTCGCCCTGGTCTTCACCGCCGACGAGGTCGCCGCAGTCACCGCTGAGTACCGCCGTCTGCTCGGCGAGGACGGCCGAGACAGTAGTGACAGCAGCGAGGGCAGCGAGAGCAACGGCGCCCCCGAGGGCGGACTCCTCGGCGGCGGGGCGCCTGCCGATGCCGGAAAGGGCGGGGCACCTGCGGGGGCGCCTGCGGAGGAGCGGCCGGCCTCTCCGGAGGCGGCCAGTGATCCGGTGGCCAACTCATCGGAGGAGAGGGACGAGTCATGACCAGTTCGGCGACCGCGCCGCAGACCGCCTCCCAGCACCGCCTGGCCCGCATCCAGGTCTACAACTGGGGCACGTTCTCCGGTCACCACGATCTGCCGGTTCCGCGCAGCGGGCTCCTGCTCACCGGACCCTCGGGCTCGGGGAAGTCCTCGCTGCTGGACGCCCTGTCCGCCGTCCTCGTGCCGGCCAAGAGCCTGCGCTTCAACGCGGCGGCCCAAGAATCATCCTCCACGGCCGACCGCTCCCGCTCCGTGCTGAGCTATGTGCGCGGCGCCTACCGGCGCAGCGCGGACGAGATCACCGGAGAGGTCGTCACCGACTACCTCCGTCCGCGCGCCACCCGCAGCGGCATCGCCCTGACCTTCACGCGCCTGCGCCCCGAGGAGACGATCACCCTCGTCACGCTCTATCACGCCAGGCAGGGCTCGACGTCGGACGACTCCATTACCCAGACCCAGCTCCTCGTGGAGGGGGATATCGCCCTGACCGAGCTCATGGAGTATCTGGTCAACGGCATCGACAAGCGCGCCCTCAGCCGCGATCTGAAGGGGCGCGCCACCCGCTTCGAGCGCTACGAGGCCTTCGCGGCCCGCTTCCGGCGGCGCCTCGGCCTGTCCGGTGAGGTCGCCCAGCGCCTGCTCCACCGGACCCAGTCCGCCAAGAACCTCACGAGCCTCGATACCCTCCTGCGCGACTTCATGCTCGATGAGCCGGAAACCTTCGCCATGGCGGCGGCCGCCGTCGAGCAGTTCGCCGAACTGCGCGAGGCTCACTCCTCCGTCGTCGAGGCGCGCAATCAGGAGGCCCTGCTCTCCCCGCTGCGCCGCCTGGAGGAGCGCATCACCGCGGCCCGCCGCGACCAGGAGCGCACTGAACAGCTGCGCGCCGCCATCGACCCCTATCTCGAACAGCTCAAGACGACCCTTCACGAGCAGACCGCCGACACGGCCCGGCGCGCCCTGGATCGTCTCGCCGATGAGCTCGCAGCCGCCCGTCGGGTCGAGGAGGACGCTCGCCGTGAGCGGGAGGCCGCGCGCCTGGCTCTGGCGGGGGGCATCGGTGAGAACCTGCCCGCTCTCGACGCCCGCCTGGAGGCGGCCCGCCGGACCGCCGAGCGCATTGCGCGGGCGCGGGAACTCCTCGACTCCCAGCTGGGAGTCCTGGGAGCCTCCACGCCCAGTGAGGGCGCCGCCTTCGCCGAGCTGCGGCGCACGGCGGAGCAGGAGATCGAGCGCGCCGAGCGCGCCGAGGACGAGCAGGATCAGGCCCGCAGTGCGCTGCGCGCCGAGCAGATCGCCCTGGAGGAGCGCAGCCGTGAGCTGCGCGAGCGCGCCGAGCAGATCACCGCCTCGCGCTCGGCCATGAGCACGGATCTGCTGCGGGCCCGGGACTCCATCGCCCACGCCGTCGGGCAGGCGCCTGCCGCCCTGCCCTTCGCCGGGGAGGTTCTCGAGCTCGTCCCCGGGCAGGAGGAGTGGCGGGTCGCCGTCGAGACTGTCGTGGCCCCCTTCGCCCGCACCATGCTCGTTCCGGAGCACCTCTACCGGAAGGTCGCCGACGCCGTCGATGCCAAGCGTCTGCGCGCCCGCCTCGCCTACGAGCGGATGGCCGCCGCGCCGCGCTCCGCCCGACCCGTGACCGCCGATGCGCTGGCCCGTCGCATCCGCCCCAAACCGGGCTCGGAGCACGCCGCGTGGCTCGACGCCGAGATCATGCGCCGTTTCGATCACGACTGCGTCGAGGATGCGCGCGACCTGGTCGGCCTGGACCGGGGGGTCACCCGTGCCGGGCAGGTCAAGTCCTCGCGCACCAGTCACCTCAAGGACGATCGTCGGGACTTGACCGACTCGCGCAACTGGACGGTCGGCGTCGACCCGGCCGAGCGCCTCGAGCAGGTCATCGCCGAGGGCCGGGAGGTGACCGCCCGTCTGGAGGACATCGGCGGCGAGCTCGCCGCACTGGACCGTGCCCGCGCCGTCGGCCGGGAGCGTCGTGACGCGTGCCTGCGCATTCTGGAGACCTCGTGGGAGGAGCTCGACGTCGATGGCGCCAGAGCTCGTGAGGCCGATCTGGCTGCGCAGCGGGAGCGCGCTGCGCATGCGCTGCCGGGGCTGGCCGAGCTCGAATCGCGCGCCGCGGCCGCGGGCCTGGCCGAGGACAAGGCCCGGGATGCGGTTCTCCGGCTCGCGGGGGAGGAGCAGGTCCAGCGCTCGCGGCTGGAGGATGCCGAGGCCGCACTGGCCGGGATCGCCCGTCGGCGCCAGGAGAGGGCTGATGAGGGCCGCGTGCGCGACGGCGCGGACGGGACTGACGGGCTCGGTCCCGGCGATGCCGGCGCATCCGAGCACGGTTCCCGCTGGCTCGCCCTCGGCGAGGCCGAGCGGGAGGCTCTCTTCGCCGAGCTGGAGCAGCGATTCCGGACGCGGCGTCGTCACGCGGGGCTGGCGGAGGTGGACATCGCCGCCCGCGAGGTTGAGCAGCAGATCGCCTACGACAACCAGCGCGCCTCGCAGGCCGAGAGCCGCGGACTGGGCGAGGCCCGCGCCATCATGGTGCGATTCTCCGAGCGCTGGCCCATCCCGAGCAGCGGGGTGCGTCCGGAGGCCGCCTTCCTGGGCGACTACCTCGAGCTGTTGAACCGCCTTCAGACGGATAGCCTGCCCCGGTTCGAGCGCCGTTTCGCCGAGCTCCTGCACAACCAGTCCCGTCAGAACATCGGCCGGCTCGCCGGTGAGGTGCGCCGCGCCGTCAGCCAGGTCAGGAGCCGTATCGGCCCGGTCAACGACGCCCTGCGCGCCACCGAGTACTCGCCCGGTCATCACCTGCATATCGAGGTGGCCGAGCGGCGGCTGCCCATCGTCCACGACTTCCTGTCGGACCTGGCCACCATCGCCGCCGGGAGCCTCGATCTGGCCGACGAGACCACCGAGGAGGCCGAGGAGCGCTTCGCCGTCCTCAACTCCGTCATGACGCGCCTGGGCTCTTCCGACCCCCGCGACGAGTCGTGGAGGCGTCAGTGCCTCGACACCCGCCTGCACGTCTCCTTCACCGCCGTGGAGCGCGATGCCTCCGGCGTCGCCGTCGACTATTACGAGGGCGCCGCAGGGCTGTCGGGCGGGCAGCGCCAGAAACTCGTCGTCTTCTGCCTGGCGGCCGCATTGCGCTACCAGCTCACCGAGCCGGGACAGGCGGTTCCCGGTTACGCGCTGGTCGTCCTCGACGAGGCCTTCGACAAGACGGACGCCGAGTTCACGCGCGCTGGCCTGGATGTCTTCCGCGGCTTCGGCTTCCAGCTCCTCCTGGCCACCCCCATGAAGATGCTCCAGACTCTCGAGGAGCATGTCGGGGGCGCCGCCATGGTGACCAACTCCCCGGCCGGTGACGACTCCCAGCTGGCCGTCGTCCTGTTCGACGGCGATCGGCCGTCCCGGAGGGCCAGGGCCGTCAGGGCGGCCGTCGAGCCCGAGGCGACCACTGGGACTGGGGTTCGGGTGGCTGAGCCTGAGGCGACCACTGGGACTGGGGTTCGGGTGATCGAGCCCGAGGCCACGACCGGGGCTGGGAGGCGGGTGGCTGAGCCTGAGGCGACCACTGGGGCCGGGAGACGGGTTGCCGAGCCCATGGCCACGACCGGGGCCGGGAGGCGGGTCGCCGAGCCTGGGACGGCCACTGGGGCCGGGAGGCGCGTAGCTGCAGAGCCGAGGGCGACGACTGGGGCCGGGAGACGGGTGGCTGAGCCTGAGGTCACGACTGGGACTGGGGTTCGGGTTGCCGAGCCTGCGGCGACCGGGTCGGTTACTCGGGTCTCTCGTGCCCGGCACGCTGCTGAAGGCGCACCCGATCTCGGCGGTCAGGGCAGTCGTCCTGACGGCTCCGGCGATACGAGCGCCTAGACGAATAACCCCCTAATCCCCGGGGCCGGTTTCGGCGCCCGGCTTGTGCGAGCGCGAGCCGGGCGCACGGCAGGCGCCGTTCACATTCTCCAGCTCTCCAGGATGCCCGTTCATGCCCGGCCGCGTAGCCGGTGCGCGCAGCCACTGCGCAGCGCCAGGATGGGCGACCGGACCAATTCGGCGCCTGAACGCCTGCCAAACGATGGTCAGATCGGTCACTATAGGACCATGAGCGCCTCCAAGCCCGCCCCCTCCGCATCCGACTCCACTTGGTCCACTGGTCGCGACACCGCTGTCGAGATCCCCGACGAGGTCCGCGACGCCGTTGACGCCGTCCTGGCCGATTCTCAACTCACCCGCTCCGAGCGCGAGATCCTCACCACCCGGATCGAACGCTGGTACCCCGACGTCAGCGACGGCCTCGTGACGCTCTACGGCGAGCCGATCGCCACGCGCACCGCCGCCGTCCTGCTCGCCGACGCCGCCCGGACCTACGCCGAGCGCGACCCGGAGCTGCGCCACCTCGACCTGGCGCGCACGCTCGACCCCACCTGGATCCAGGACCCCTCGCGCATCGGCTACGCCGGCTACACCGAGCGCTTCGCCGGCGACCTGCGCGGCGTCATCGACCGCATTCCGTACCTGCGCGAGCTGGGCGTGTCCTACCTCCACCTCATGCCCCTGCTCACCCCCCGCCCGGGGGACTCCGACGGCGGGTACGCGGTGGCCGACTACCGCTCCGTGCGCCCCGACCTGGGCGATATGGACGACCTCGCCGATCTGACCGCGGAGCTGCGCCGGGACGGCATCAGCCTGGTCATCGACCTCGTCCTCAACCATGTCGCCGCCGAGCACGAGTGGGCCGAGCGCGCCCGCGCGGGCGAGCAGCGCTACCGCGACTACTTCTTCATCTACCCGGACCGCACCGAGCCCGACGAGTACGAGAAGACTCTGCCGGAGATCTTCCCCGACTTCGCCCCGGGCAACTTCACCTGGAACGACGAGATGGGCGGCTGGGTCTGGACGACCTTCAACTCCTTCCAGTGGGACCTCAACTGGCGCAATCCGCGCATCATGGAGGAGTTCGTCTCCATCATCATGAACCTGGCCAACAAGGGCGTGGAGGTCCTGCGCCTGGACGCCATCGCCTTCACCATCAAGCGCAAGGGCACCGACTGCCAGGGCCAGCCCGAGGTCCACGCCATCACCGAGGTGCTGCGGGCCATCACCCGCATCGCGACCCCGGCGGTGGATCTCAAGGCCGAGGCGATCGTCGCCCCCACCGAGCTTCTCCAGTACCTCGGCCAGGGCAAGTACACGGGCAAGGTCTCCGACCTCGCCTACCACAACTCCCTCATGGTCCAGATCTGGTCCATGCTCGCCACCCGCAATGTCACGCTCGCCGCCCACGCCCTGGGCGCCCTGCCGGTCGAGCCGAACACTGCCACCTGGATCACCTACATCCGCTGCCATGACGACATCGGCTGGGCCATTGGCGATGCCGACGCCGATGCGGTCGGCCTCAACGGCTACTGGCATCGCGTCTTCCTGGCGGACTGGTATCGCGCCGCCTACCCCATGAGCGACGCCCGCGGCCTGGTCTTCCAGTACAACCCGGTCACCAACGACCGCCGCATCGCCGGCACCGCTGCGAGCCTGATCGGCATCGAGGCCGCCGCCGAGGCAGTCGAGGGCATTGACGAGTCCACGCCCGCCTGGAAGGAGGAGGAGCTGCGCACCTGGTTGGAGGAGCGCTTCAACGCCCTGCGGCTGGCCAACGCCATCATCTACGGCTGGGGCGGCGTGCCGGTCATCTGGAGCGGTGATGAGCTCGGCCAGTTCAATGACCCGAACTGGGACACGGAGCCGGGCCATGAGTCCGACTCGCGGTGGTCCGGGCGCCCCGTCCTGGACAAGGGCCGCGTGGAGCGCCGCCACGACCGCTCCACGGTCGAGGGGCGCGTCTTCAGCGACTTGGCGCACCTGGGCGAGGTGCGGGCCGGCTTGCCGCAGCTGAGCGCCGATGTGCGCACGGTGGTGGCCCCCGTGGACGACGAGGGCGTGCTGGTCACCTACCGCGACCACCCGCGCGGCTCCTTCGTCGGCGTGTACAACGTGACGCCCGACTGGCGCAGCGTGCCGGCCTGGCGGCTCGCCGAGTACGGGGTGCTGGGCGCGGTCGATGCGCTGACCGGCACGGTTCCCTCCGACTCGACCACGCTCGAGGGGGCCGGCGATGGGCAGGTGCCCGTGCCGCCCTACGCCGCCTGGTGGCTGGTGCGCTCGACCGACTGACCTGTCAATAGTCTCCGGTTCCCGGCTGCGGCTCCTCAGGGCCCGGTCGGGAGCCGCAGACGGTGCAGACGGCGACGGGACGGATTGTGCGCGGTCTGTGGGATTCATGACCCGAACCGGTGCATCATGGCGTCATGACCATTCGTGATCTCGCGGAAGCCGGGCCGGTCGGGACTGCGCGCGGCCGATCGGCCGACCCGCCGACGTCGTCTGGGAGCTCTGGGATCTCGGGGATCTCAGCCGTGTCCGCCGCCGATGACGGAGACACGACGCTCATCTCCGCTGCTCTGGATTCCG
>ERZ772827.1209-NODE-1209-length-13247-cov-4.174803_pt1 | contig 13247 bp, 9 predicted proteins | sample MGYA00580850_ERZ772827 | MGnify/ENA primary metagenome ERZ772827 (study PRJEB29015, sample SAMEA2737950) | human oral metagenome | biome: human oral; feature: human-associated habitat; material: dental | place: China | collected 2145 ...
CTGCCGAATTGCCCCAAAACAAATATTACATCTTTGGCAAAGAAGGCGTTAAACAGCTGGCCGACGAAATGGAAACACCTCTATTGGCGCAAATTCCATTAGTGCAAAGCATCTGCGAAAATGGCGATAAGGGTACGCCTGCGGCGTTGGATGCCGACACCATAACGGGCCAGGCCTTTATAAGCTTGGCGCAATCTGTGGTTACTGTTACCAATAGGCGAAACAAAGAGCAGGCTCCCACAAAGATTGTTGAGGTGAAGAAAGGATAAACCAACACCACCCTACGGCTCGTTAGCCTGAACAAAAAAGTGCGTTTCTAGGCACGGCAACACGCAAATCATATTGCATCTTGCCACGCCAAGAAACGCATTTTTTATGTAAAAGGGCATGCGGGTACATTCAAACAAACGCACCATTTCCATTTCAGTCAGGTCTTTTCAATAGCCTGCCACATTGCGTTCAGCCTTACTTCACCACCACAGCTTTAATAATCTTCATGTCTTCGAAAGGCCTACTACGCTCGTCGCAGGGCGTTTTCTGTATCTTTTCTACCACGTCCATCCCCTCAACCACTTCTCCAAACACCGTATAAGTGCCGTCGAGGTGTGGCGTTCCGCCTTTCTTAAAATAGGTTTCGCGTTGTTCGGGCGTCAGTTTTACACTGCCGTTGGTTCTCAAATCCAACTTTGCTTGCACGGCATCAAGTTGATAATCGGTCATACGTTTACCGTAAACGATGTAGAATTGAGCCGAAGACGACTCCCATTTGGGGTTAACATCGTCGCCTTCCCGCGCAGCTGCCAATGCGCCACGCTTGTGATAATACGTTGGAAACACAATTTCGGCAGGCACGGTATAGTCGGGCGAATAGCCACCAGTAGGCTCCCCGAAGGCCGCATGGCGCGAAGTAGAGTCGCCACCTTGTATCATAAAGTTCTCTATTACTCGGTGAAAAAGGGTTCCATTGTAATAACCCGACTTCACAAGCCGTATAAAATTGTCGCGATGTTTAGGCATTTCGTTATACAAAACCACGCGGATGTTGCCCATATTGGTTTCTAACAACACCTGATGCCGAACCGTATCGGCCTGCGTTTGCGCCAAAGCTACCATGCAAAACATGGCGCAAACTAAAGTAAACAATGCTTTTTTCATAACTTTAAGTTTGTAAGCTTATAAGGTTTTCTGAGTTTATAAGTTTATGAGTTGGTGAGTTTGTGAGGTTTTGAGCCTGTGAGTTGTTGAGTTGGTGAGGTTATGAGTTGGTGAGATGTTGAGTTTATAAACCCGTGATTTGTTGGGCTTTGTGAGCTTATAAGTTGGTAAGTTTGGCTCATCACGTTCAGCATTCATCGCTCATTAACCGATAAGCACACCAACTCAAAACTTCATAAACGCATAAACTTACCAACTCAAAACCTCATAATCTCAACACCTCACCACTCACTTTAATAGCTTTCGCCGTTCATTATCTCGTCTTCGGTAATGGGTTTGCGGTCTATGGCGCGCCAAGCGACAAAGATATAAGCCAATACAAAGGGGATAAGTAGCGACACAACCGACATGGCTGTTAGCGTAAACTCGCTGCCAGAGCTATTGGCAATGGTGAGCGAACTTTGCAAATCGGCGTTAGAAGGGTAGTAAGCCGTGTTGTTCCAGCCTGCACAAAGCAGCAGAACCAACACCACCAACACCACGCCAACACCGCCAAACCAGATGCCACGCTTAAAGTTGGGTTCGCGAAGGGTACGCACGATGCCGTAGAGCAGCGACACAACGCCCACCAAAAGCACGAGGGTTAGGTACCACATCGTGATGAGATTGTGCAGATACTTAAAGGGCTGCACAAAGATAAGGCCCGTTTGTGGGTCGTAAGCATAGCCATCCTTCAACAGTACGTGTACCAAGAAACTCAAAAAGAATGCTAAGAACACCACCGTACAAAGGCGCAGTTGCTTACGAGCGCGAGTTACGATTGCCTCGTGCACCACATTATTAATAATATACAGCAAACCCAATACGCGCGCCAAGAAGAACACGGCTACGCCTAAGACAACGTTCCACAAGTCGAGTAAAGCGTCTAGCCCATGACTGCCATTGGCCCAACGGCTAATCACTGGTTGCGCCATAGCCGTAATGTTACCTTTATCTACAACGAAGTTAGAGCCGTTGAAGAACGTGGCCACAGCACCGCCCAAGAGTATCGGACCAACAACGCCGTTGATAATGAGGAACGTTTGGAAGGTGCGAACGCCCAAGAGATTGCCCAACTTGTTTTGAAATTCGTAGCTAACGGCTTGAATAACAAACGAGAAAAGTATAATCATCCAAAGCCAATAGGCACCGCCAAAGCTGGTACTATAAAACAAAGGGAACGATGCAAAGAAACCACCACCAAATACCACCAACGTAGTAAAGGTAAATTCCCACTTTCGGCCAGTGGAATTAACCACCAACCGGCGTTCGTTCTCGGTCTTGCCAAGGGTAAATATAAGGGTGTTTGCGCCCTGAACAAACATCAGGAACACCAGCAATGCGCCTAGAAGCGACACCAAGAACCACCAATAATGTTGCAAAAATTCGTATGACATAATAAATTATTTATTCTGTTAAAGGGGAAGAGGGAAAAGCTGAAAGGGTGAAAAGATGGCTAACGCCCACAAAGCCGCGCATGTTTTTGCTATCTTAGTTTCCCTAGATTTCCTAGAAATCCTAGCCCCAGGTTTCTTGGGGAACCTAGATTTCTTACAGACGCAAGCCCCAACGCATTAGGCTTAACCCCTCCTTTAAAGTAGCAAAGCTATCCACGCCCCTCCCTTTGGAGAGGGGTTGAGGGTGAGGCTTTTTATTTTCCGTACTCAGGACCCTTCTTAATTTGTTTAACCAAGATGTTTATTTCTACCACAAGCAGCGTGGTAAACAAAGCCAAGAAGAGGAAGAAGGTTGTGGCAATGGAGGCTGGACTAACGTCGCTTACGGCCACCCAAGTGGGCAACATGTCTTGAATGGTCCACGGCTGGCGACCCAACTCGGCCAAAACCCATCCTGCCTCAGAGGCGATGTAGCCCATCGGCAAGGTGCATATCCCCAAAATAAGTAGCCAACGATAGCGCGACAGGTCTTTGCGATAGCTGAAAAAGGTGAGGACTGCAAAGAAAAGCACGAAGAACGAACCCAAACCAACCATCAAACGGAACGACCAGAAAGCAAGTGGAATGTAGGGCACCACCTGCTCTTCCTTCTCTACGTAACCATATCCAAAGTATTTCATATTGGCTTTGATGATGGGCAACACCTTCTGAGCGGTTGTTTCGTCGCCCGCCTTTTTGGCTTTGCGATACACCATCAGGGCATTTACGGCTGCCTTACCCATCACCATCTTCTCTGCCACCGATGGTTCGCGTGTACCGTCGGCCTTAACATAACCATCCAGCAGGTCGTTAACACCAGGTACAAAGCCATGCGTGGTGTGAGTAGCCATCACCGAGAGGGCATAAGGAATAGAAACATGGCATGCAAGTTCTTCGCCTGAACGATAATCGTGCTGCTTAAAGGGATTAACCAAAGCAATTGCAGTAAGGCTTTGGCTCTCGCCACCCTTGCATAGCGCCTCCATTGCAGCTAGTTTCATGGGTTGAACCTTACCAACGAGCGTGGCAGAATGGTGTCCCGTCATTGCTGCGAACACCGAAGCCACAAAACCAACGCAAGCGGCAATCTTCATGCTTTGCTTAGCCAGTTCCATTTCGCGTTTCTTCAACAGATAATAGGCACTTACTGCCACAACAAATACGGCTCCTACAATCCACGAAGAGGTTACCGTGTGGCAGAACTTATCTATGGCAAAGGGCGACAAGGCCACATCTGCGAAACTTACCATCTCGTTGCGCATGGTGTCGGGATTGAACTCGCAACCCACAGGATATTGCATCCAAGCATTGGCCACCAATATCCACCAAGCCGAAATGGTTGCGCCGATACCTGTGAGCCATGTTGATGCAAGGTGGAAACCTGGCGAAACCTTTTTCCATCCGAAGAACATCACGGCCACAAAAGTACTTTCCATAAAGAAGGCCACAATGCCTTCTATGGCCAAGGGCGCACCAAAGATGTCGCCTACAAACCACGAGTAGTTGCTCCAATTGGTGCCAAACTGAAACTCCAAGATAATGCCAGTGGCCACGCCCATAGCAAAGTTAACACCGAATAGTTTTTGCCAAAAGTGCGCCACATCTTTCCAAAACTGCTTTTTCGTGCGATAATAGCAGGTCTCGGCAAGGCCCATGATAACGGCAAGGCCAAGCGTAAGCGGCACAAAGAGCCAATGGTACATGGCCGTAAGGGCGAACTGCGCGCGCGACCAGTCTATCGTACCCGTTGAAATGTCTAGAAATAGTTGATTGAACATAGTTTATTTTAATGATTATTATTTCCTTGTGTTGTGCGATTTGCCTTTTTTGGGCGTTCTGTCTGCCTGCCTTCGCCATGCCCAGTTGCCCCGGTTTACAATAGCCGCCACTATTTTTGGCGTTGGTCTAGCGTGCGCGACACGTAGTCGGCCTCCCCTCCTTTGGGTGCATTTGCTTTCAAAAAGTTAGGGAAGAAAAACACTTTGAGGATGGCAAACATGATGAAGAGCTTGATGAATATCACCAGCCACAACTTCTTACCCAATGTCATGCTCCTAAAACCATCATAGTAAAGGTCGAACGCGCGGTACCAAAAGCTTTTCTTGTTCATTCTTATTGTAATGTTTACAATGTGCAAATATAATAAAAATATCGTAACGATGTGCGCAATACAGACATTATTTTACCAAAGAGAAGGGGAAAAGGTGAAAAGGTGAAAAGGTGAAAAAATGGCTGCGCCTTCTGATAAACGATTTTGGCTAGTATAACTAGAATACCTAGAAAGCCTAGGTTAACTAGAATACCTAGAAAGCCTAAAATCCTAGGTAAACTAGAATAACTAGAAATTCTAGAATAACTAGAAAACCTAAAAGCCTAGGTTAACTAGAATACATAGAAAGCCTAGAATAACTAGAAAACCAAAAGGCCTAGATTAACTAGAACACCTAGAAAGCCTAGGTTTACTAGAATACCTAGAAAACCTAGAATAACTAGAAAACCTAGAATAACTAGAATACCTAGGTTAACTAGAATACCTAGAAAGCCTAGAATAACTAAAAAAAACCGCCAACAGACTAAACCAAATGTTTGCCCAAGCGTTAAGTTACGCTCCAACCATTGTCCGCTTTTCAGCATAAATTTTAACATTATGAGTGGCTTTTTTTCCACCAATCGCCAACCTTGCCGCAAAAAATCGATTCTCGCGAAGGGTGGTTTTGATGCAAAAAGGGGACAATTGTAAATGCCGAAAAAATGAATATTTATTTCAAAGAACCGCAATTTGCACTAGATTTCAGGCTGTTTGGTGCTAAACGCAGTGCATTTTGCCGCTAAACGCAGTGCGCTTTGGTGCTAAATGCAAGGTAAAATGCTGCTAAACGCAAGGTAAAATGCTGCTAAACGCAAGGCATTTTGGTGCTAAACGCAAGGCAAAATGCTGCTAATTGCGAGACGATAAGCATAAACATCCACTGCAATGGTATAAACATAACCTCTTAGAGCCATTAAAAAAATGGCTAAAAAGGGCAAAATAGCCGTTAAAAAGTAGGGTTTTGGGGGCTAAAAGCAGGTAATTTGGCTTTAAAAAACACGAGCTGGCAACCAAAATAGAAAGGCAAAGTGGTGCAAAATGCAGGTATTGTTCTAAAAAATGGCGTAAAAGAAAAGGCGTAAAGGTGAAAAAAGCGACTATTTTCTTGCTAAAAAAGCGATTTTTTTCGCTAGAACGCACTAGCGAGCAGAACGTGTTTTGTAAAACATAATTACTTATTTAACACAAAGAACGGACACCTGGAAAAAAGCTGTAAGCTAGCAACTAACGTACTATTGGGCTTATAGTAGAAAGTTGTTGGTTGGGGGAATGGCACGTTGGTTTGGAACAAAGCCCATGTTAGCTTGCATAACACTTTATGGTAGCAATGAAACATGGCGTAAACTACCGCAAAACGGTTGGCCTGCTTTACGATAGTTTGCGCCATGTTTCCTTTTGTAGGATGTGCCAATAAAGACACACGTTGTAGGGATTAGCCCTTAACGTCGTTGTACTTATCGCTCCGCGCAAACTGCACGGTGACAAAAGAACATACGTCTTTTATCTTCTTGTTTTGCTTACGAGCATAATCGGCAGCGGCATCAAGCAGTATCTTGCCAATACCCTTGCCCTTATGTTCGGGCGAAACCACGGTGTGCACGATGGCAAAGTGGTCGGCATCCACCCATTCGTAACTGATGTAGCCCAGCTTTTCTTCGCCCTCGAAGGCCACAAACTCGCCATTCTGCTCGTTGTTGGTGTGATTGATTGTCATTGTTTCTGTCCTCCTAAAAATTATTGGCAGTGCAAAAGCATGCCATAGTTGTTGTTTGCAAGTTTAAATATTGCGCGCAATGCACCCATACCTTATATATATAGGGTGCATTGGCGCAAGCCTACCCCACCTTGGGCGCAGGCTTATTCTCGATGGCGCGCAACACTTTAACGGCATCGCCAACCGTAGGCACGGCCGAAACGTGCATCATTCGGCGACCTTTTACCTCCTTCAAGTCGCAACGGCGTGGGTTATTGGCGATGTAAGTCAGCACGTTGTCGAAAGCCTTCGACCGATAGTAAGCACTGTTGGGGTTGCTAACAAACTGCATCAGCATGCGCCCTTGTTTAAGCATTATCTTCTCGCAACCCAATCGTTTGCCAATCCGTCGCAAAGCCACCACTTGCATCAGCTCATCGCCTTGCGGCGGAACAGGTCCGAAACGGTCTACAAGCCTATTGCGATAGGCATCCAATTCGTTGTCGCTCTCAATGTTGTCTAGCTCGCGATAAAGCAACATTCGTTCGCTGCTGCCTGGCACGTAGTTGTCAGGGAAATACATTTCAAGGTCGCTTTCCAAGGCGCAGTCTTCCACAAATTGGTCGCCACCCACCTCTTCTCCTTGCTCAATACTCTCCGCATATAGGTCGGCAAACTCGTCGTTACGCAGTTCGGTAACAGCTTGCGACAGAATTTTCTGATATGTTTCGTAGCCCAAGTCTTCCATAAAGCCGCTCTGTTCGGCACCAAGCAGGTTTCCTGCCCCACGAATATCAAGGTCTTGCATGGCGATGTTAAAGCCACTGCCCAGGTCGGAGAACGTTTCGAGTGCCTCTAAGCGACGTCGGGCATCGGGCGTTAAAGCCGAAAGAGGTGGTGCCAGCAGGTAACAGAAGGCCTTGCGGTTGCTCCTGCCCACGCGTCCACGCATCTGATGCAAGTCGCTTAGCCCCACTTTGTGGGCATGGTTCACGATAATGGTGTTGGCGTTGGATATGTCGATGCCGTTTTCGATAATCGAAGTGGAGAGCAACACATCGTATTCGTGGTTCATAAAGTCGATAAGCGCGTTCTCCAAATCTTCTGGTTTCATTTGTCCATGTGCTATAACCACACGGCAATCGGGCACATGCTTGCGTATGATGTTGGCCAATTCGGGGAGATTTGCTATTCGGTCGTTCACAAAATACACCTGTCCGTTGCGGCTCATCTCGAAATTGATGGCCTCGGCAATGAATGCGCCGTCGAATGTTGCTATCTCTGTGTGTATGGGATGGCGGTTTGGAGGTGGCGTTCGCATTACGCTCATGTCGCGTGCACCCATCAATGAGAACTGCAACGTGCGCGGAATGGGCGTGGCCGACATGGTGAGCGTGTCGACATTGGTTTTAAGTGTGCGCAGCTTTTCTTTGGTAGACACGCCGAACTTTTGCTCTTCGTCGATGATAAGCAGCCCCAAGTCGTGCCATTTTACGGTCTTTCCAATAAGCTTGTGCGTGCCAATGATGATGTCTATCTTGCCTGCGGCGAGGTCGTCTAGCACTTGTCGGGTTTGTTTTGCCGAACGAGCGCGCGACAAATAGTCGACCCTTACGGGCAAATTCTCTAATCGTTTGCTGAAAGTTTTGAAGTGTTGGAAGGCCAAAACCGTTGTTGGCACCATCACGGCCACCTGCTTAGAGTCGCATGCGGCCTTAAATGCGGCGCGTATGGCCACTTCGGTTTTGCCAAAACCCACGTCGCCGCACACCAGGCGGTCCATTGGGCGGGCGCGTTCCATATCGGCCTTCACCTCGGTTGTGGCTTTCAACTGGTCGGGCGTGTCGTCGTAAAGGAAACTTGCTTCTAGTTCGTGCTGCATAAACGAGTCGTGACTGAATGCAAATCCGCGTTCGGTGCGCCGCTTGGCATAAAGCTTTATCAAGTCGCGGGCAATATCCTTGATACGTTTCTTGGTTTTTTCTTTCAAACGTTCCCAAGCCCCCGTGCCTAGTGTAGAAAGCCTTGGCTGCTCGGTGGCCGTACCTTTACGATAGCGCGAAATCTTGTATAACGAATGGATGGAAACGTCTACCTTATCGTTGTTTTGGTAAACGATGCGTATCATCTCTTGATACGAGTTGCCAGTGGGCACGCGAACCAGGCCGCCAAACTTGCCGATGCCGAAGTCTACATGCACGATGAAGTCGCCCGGTTCCATCTCTTGCAACTCTTTCATTGTTAACGCCAGCTTGCCAGCGCGTGCACGTTCGCTTTTAAGATTGTATTTGTGGAAACGGTCGAATATCTGGTGATCGGTGAAAAAACAAACGCGAAGGTCGTTATCCACATATCCTGCATGCAAAGTAAAGTCGCCTGCCGACTCCATTTTTAGTGGTGCAGCCGACTTTTGCTCGGCTGTAAGGATGTCGCGAAGGCGTTCTTGCTGCTTTTTACTGTCGGCCAAAAGCACCAATCGGTAGCCTTGCAGCTGATAGTCTTCGAGTGTTTGGCGCAGCAAGTCGAAGTTTTTATGAAACAGGGGCTGTGCCGAAAAGTGGAAAGCAATGGTGGCTTGAACCTCGTCTGACGGCTTACTACCAATGTAAACGTGCCTAAATGCGGCGGCATCGTGGGCAAATTGGCTAGCGGTGAGCAGCTGCAACTCTTTTTGCATGGCGGCCCGTATCTGCTGTTGTTCCACCTCGGTGGCACCATCTAGCTGCGCCTCCAATGCCTGATGGGCAAAGCCCTCATCGTAAATGCGCGCTATTGTGTCGCGAACGTAACCAAAATCTTTCATCACGAGCAGGGCATCGGGAGGCAAAAGCGTTAGGAACGACACCTTTTCGCTGATCTGCCGCGCTAGTTCGGGCACAATTTCAACGGCTTCGCGTTTGTCTTTCGACAGCTGATTTTCTACATCGAAGGTGCGAATGGTGTCTATTTCGTCGCCGAAAAAGTCGATGCGGAAAGGCAATTCGTGGCTGTACGAGTAGATGTCTACAATGCTACCGCGTACGGCGAACTGCCCAGGTTCGTACACATAGTCGACCTCGCGGAAGTCGAAAGCCCGCAAAGTTTTCACCATTTGCACAACATCTATGGTCTGCCCCACGCTTAACCGCAACGTACGTTCGTCTAACCGCTGCTTTGAAACAACCAATTCGCTCAGTGCATCGGGCGCGCAAACCACGTAAGTGGGCCTTTCGGCAGCAAGACGAGCCAACACCTCGGTGCGCAATATCTCGTTGGCAGCATCGCGTTGTCCGTATTTTACGGCACGTCTGTACGATGAAGGGAAGAACAACACATCGTTCTGCCCCATCAGTTGCACCAAGTCTTGATAGAAATAGCCAGCCTCGTCGGCATCTTGCAGCACGAAAAGGGTGGTTTGGGGACGGCGTTGCGCCATGCCCGAAAAGAAAACAGGCGCAGCGGAGGCTACCAAACCTTGGAGAAAGATGCGGCGAATGGTTGCATCGGCAAGGATTTTGTCGAGTGCGGCAGCCTGCGGTTGTCCTGAATATATCTGTTGGAGGTTCATCGACATGCGATTTGTTTGAGAGTCTGATGTGGTGAGTTTATAACCTTATGAGTGCGTTAGTGCGTGAGTTTATGTGTTTGAGCGTTCTTGCGTTTGTGGATGAATGCACATCTGTTTATGGGTTGTGACTGCATAATATTGTATTGAGCACTTACAGACTGAGTAACTGATGCAGTTAAAAACTCACGAACTCATCATCTTACACACCCATAATGCCATGAAAAGGAGTGGAAGCCACAGTTGCCATTCCACTCCTTTCCATCCACAAGCCAATTTGGTCATTGCTGTATTTTAGGATATTTTCGGGTCCATCCGTCGAGCCTCAACCGCATAACGCCGAAGAAAGCCTCGCCGAAAATGCCGCCACTCATCTTGCTTGTTCCCTCGCGGCGGTTGACAAATATCACTGGAACCTCTTTTATCTTAAAGCCAATCTTATAAGCGGTGTACTTCATTTCTATTTGGAAACCATAGCCTTTGAAACGCACTTCGTCGAGCGGGATGGTTTGAAGTACTTGTCGGCGATAGCACTTAAAGCCGGCTGTGGTGTCGTGTACGGTGAAACCTGTGACGAAACGCACATACTTCGATGCAAAATAACTCATCAGCACACGTCCAATGGGCCAGTTCACAACGTTTACGCCGCTAACATAACGCGAACCAATGGCCACATCATAGCCTTCGTCGTGGCATGCAGCGTATAGGCGCGGCAAGTCGGCAGGGTCGTGACTGAAGTCGGCATCCATCTCGAAGATATACTCGTAATCTCGCTCCAAAGCCCACTTGAAACCCGTGATATAAGCCGTTCCCAGCCCTAGTTTGCCTTTACGTTCGAGCATAAACAGGCGGTCGGCAAACTCTTCGTCAATCATTCGGTGCACGATAGCCGCCGTTCCGTCGGGGCTGCCGTCGTCGATAACGAGGATATGGAAACATTTTTCGAGTGCAAATACGGCTCGAATAATCTTCTCGATGTTCTCTTTTTCGTTGTATGTGGGGATGATAACGATGCTGTCGCTTGTGTTCATGCCGTGTAACTTTGTTGGTTCTACTTATGCAAAGGTAAGGCTATTTCTCAGAAGTGCAATACCATACGTGCGTATTTTTGACTGATTGGGCACGATTATTGGTCGGGATTGGCCTCAAATCCTTGATATTCGGGAACGAGTGAGCCCATAATTACTTGGTAACTCTGCTCTTCTAAGAACTTCGTATTGTCTGTTCCTTGTCCAATTGGCATTATCGGGGCGTGTATGGTGAGTCTCAATCGGTGCCAACGCACCCATTTAAGGTCGCGGGTTCGTGGCATAACATCGAACGAGCCGTTGATGGTAACAGGCACAATGGGCAGCTGCAACTCGTCGGCCAGCATAAAAGCACCACGCCTAAACACGCCCATGTGCCCCGTAAAGGTGCGTGCGCCTTCGGGAAAAATAACCAACGACATGCCGTTATGCAAGGTTTGTCGGGCTTGGTCGATAGACTTCTTTATCTTTGCAGCACTTCTTTTGTCTACAAAAATATGGTGAGCAGCCTCGCATGCCTTGCCCACGAGAGGTATCTTGCGCAGCGATTGTTTCATCATCCATTTGAAGTTGCGCCCCAGAAAGCCGTAAATCATAAAGATGTCGAACGCTCCTTGGTGGTTGGCAGCAAACACATACGACTGCCCACGCTGCAAATGTTCGCGTCCTTCTACCTTAATTGGCAGAAACAAGATGCGGATAATAAACCACGACCAACACTTACCTGGGTAATATCCCCAAAAGTGCCCGTTGCCTAAGAAGCATCCCACGATGGTAACGAGGGCTGTTAGCACGGTGGCCAAGACTATTAGGGGAATGGCCACAAACAATTGGTAGATGCGATAGAGAATTGTCATTGTTGTTTATACGAGATTGATGGGTTCACAAGTTGAGGAGCTGACAAGCTTAGAGGTTGACAAGTTAACGAGCCTACAAGGAGGTTTCCTTTGAATTATCCAACTACTTGCGGACTTATAAACTAAGCAAAACACGAGCATTGGCTTAACTCATCTCCTACTTACTCATTACGTCTTTTCCACTTACTCCTTACTACTTACTCCTCACCACCTTACTACTTACTACTCACTCCTTACCACTTACTGCACATTACCGCGCCGCAAGGTGATGACAACCACTTCGGGAGGAACACCAAAACGGAAAGGAACAACACCGCCCAAGCCTGATGAAACGAAGAGTGAGCGTTGTCCTTGGGTGTATAACCCTTTGTCTTGCTTATAGCTAATGATGGTGGGGCGAAGTCCGAAAAGACTTATTTGACCGCCATGAGTATGCCCCGACAGGGTTAGCTGCGCATGACTATGCGGCAAGATGTTGCGTTCCCAGGCCAAAGGGTCGTGTTGTAGCAGCACAACGAAAGTGCCTTTACCCACACCTTTAAGTGCTTTGGATAAGTCGGCACGCGAAGGAAACGGCGGTCTACCATCGTTTTCGGTTCCTGCAATCACGATGGAGTCGGCTCCACGACGTACTACACGATGCTCGTTAAGCAGCAAATCCCAGCCAAACTGCCGCTGACGTGCAACCATTTCGCGTTCGTTGGCAATCTTTATGGCCTCTGGACCATTGAAATACATGCTGTAATCGTGGTTGCCCAATACAGAGAACATGCCATCGCGGGCGTTCAGGCGACTTAATTGCTCGCGACAAGGATAGAGTTCTGCGGGTTGTACGTTCTGTAAATCGCCCGTAAACACGATGGCATCGGCTTGTTGAGCCATGATTGTATCGACTGCTCGCTCCAAGAAGTGGGCGCGACTGCCTACGAAACTGCCCACATGAGCATCTGTAAACTGCACAATACGGTAGCCATCGAAGGCCTCGGGCAGGTCGGGCGAATATATTTCCACGTGGTTTACGTTCAGTTTGTTGGCTCCGAAAAGCCATCCGTAAGCCAAAACATAGATGCAGAACAGTGCCAAGAGGTAGCCAACGGCCTTTCCCCAGTTGGTGGTTGAGTGGCGTAAGCGTGCAAACACGCGCCCAACAACGGCACAATTCACATAAACAAACTTGGGAACAACCAACAATCCCAAACAAATGAGGTAGACGTTGAGTATCTCTACACTGTCGGGGACGAAGTTTTTGGAACCCGCCATCACAATGGTAAACACCACCATGCCTAGGCTAAGCACCCATCTAAGTACGCGCAAAGGCCATTTTGCTTTGCGTTTGCTTTTCCAATTGCGCCGTTCGATGTAGAGATCGGGCAAGAGGATGGCTAACAATAGAGGTATAAGTATTC
>ERZ772827.1216-NODE-1216-length-13208-cov-2.489090_pt1 | contig 13208 bp, 12 predicted proteins | sample MGYA00580850_ERZ772827 | MGnify/ENA primary metagenome ERZ772827 (study PRJEB29015, sample SAMEA2737950) | human oral metagenome | biome: human oral; feature: human-associated habitat; material: dental | place: China | collected 2145 ...
GCCGGCAGCAATCGCGATGACATTCTTGACGGCGCCGCCGACTTCAGCGCCAGTCAGGTCGCTATTGGCGTAAATGCGCAAATGCGGGCTATGCAGTGCAGCGGCCGTTTGCTGTGCAAATGCGAGATTGTCGGCAGCAAGCGTCAGCGCAGTCGGCAAGCCCCGCGCAACCTCCTGGGCAAAACTCGGGCCGCTCAGGACACCATAACGTCCATCGCCGGAAGCGCCCGCTCCCGCCAATTCCTCATTGACGATCTGATGGGGGAGACAAGCGGTTTCCGACTCCAGACCTTTACAGACCCAGAGCAGCGGCCCGGCGTAATGGAGATCGCGCAAACGGCGCAAAAGCGGCCGTAAGCCGGCAAGCGGCACGGCCAATATCAGCAGATCGGTCTCGGCAATTGCGGCAGAGAAATCCGCCTCGATATTGAGCGCCTCGGGTAAGCGGCAGTCGGGAAGATAGCGTTGATTTTCCCGGATCGTTGCCAGTCTGCGCGCAGCATGGGCATCCCGCGCCCACAAGGTGGTGTGATGTCTGGCGCAGAAGGTGATGGCGAGCGCCGTGCCCCAGGCGCCCGCACCCGCAACCGTAAGGCGCAAAACCTAGACGCCCCAGATCTGGTTCGTGCGCACGTAACCAGACTGGCCGTCACGATGACGCACCTTGACCCACCCGCCCGGCGCGGTCTCCTGGTAGTCGAGCGAGACTTTCTGCTCGGCTGAAAATACCAGCGGCGCGCTCGCGTCCGGACGCTCGCGAATTTCAGCGTGTGTGGCCGTCACGATGACGGTACGCCGACCCGACAGATGTTTTTTCTCGATCCAGGCCAAACCGCCGTCAGCATCGCGTACCTTGACCCATGCTTCGAGGTTGACGACCTGTTCTACGGGGGTACCGCGCCTGATGACGAACAGCTTTTTACCGCGCTGCGAGGGTGCATCATACAGGATGGCCGCCGTATCGACCGTTTGGAAATCGGCGGCAAAAACGGGCGAAGCAGCAGGCAGCGCACAACATACGGCCAACAGCAGCGGTATACGTTTCGTCACAGGTTTCATCGCAGTTCTTTCATCGAATGCCACTATGGAGAAAGCTCTCACCACTCCGCCAGGCGCCCGAAAAATCAAGGGGTCGGCTCTGTCGCGCCATTGGCGGCTTTTTGCGCCTGTTCCTGCTGCTGCGCGGCATAGAGCGCCTCAAAATTGACCGGCTGAAGAATGACCGGCGCGAAGCCGGCGCGCGCAACCGTATCGGAAATTACTTCTCGTGCGTAAGGGAACAGGATGTTCGGGCAAGCGATCGAGAGCAACGGTTCGAGATTTTCTTCCGGAACGTTGCGGATAAGGAAAATGCCCGACTGGCTGATTTCGACGAGAAATACGGTTTTTTCAATTTTGGCCGTCACCGTCACGGTGAGCGTACTCTCAAAAGCCTCGTCGGACAGGTGCTGTGCTTTGGTTTGCAATTGCAGAGCAACTTCAGGCGCCTGATTTTCAAGGAAAATGGCCGGCGCGTTTGGCACTTCCACCGAAAGATCCTTGATATACAGTTTTTCAATGGCAAATGCCGGGGTTTCTTGTGCTGCGGGTTCTTGTTCCGTAGTCATGATGAAGGTGTCCTGTCAGATGGGAAAATAGGGCGTAAATACTCCAAAAGCCGCCGAGGCAGGCAGATGCTCAGGCCGGTGATTCCCCGGCAAGCAGCGGCGCCAGCTTGCCGGCCTGATCCAGTGCGGCAAGATCGTCGAAACCGCCTACATGGGTATCGCCGATAAAAATTTGCGGCACGGTACGCCGTGAAGTGCGCGCAATCATTTCATCGCGCCGCGCCGGATCCAGATCGATGCGTATTTTCTCGATTTCGGTGACGCCGCGCGCGCGCAGGAGTTGTTCGGCGCGCATGCAATAGGGACATACTCCCGTCGAATACATTACAACCTGAGGGTTACTCATTTTTTGCTTCCTTTCTTGAGTGGCATGCCGGCGCTGCGCCAGGCCGCAACGCCGCCTTCCAGAACGTAAACACGAGAAAAACCCCGTCCTGCGAGCTTCTTGCCCGCTTCGACCGAACGCCCGCCCGACTGGCAGACCAAAATAACTGGCGCATCCTTGCGTTTTTCCAGATCGCCAAGACGCTGTTCGAGCTGCCCGAGGGGAATATTACGCGCCTGCGGCAAATGGCCTTCGACGTATTCCGACATTTCGCGGACATCGACGATCGCCGCATCCTCACGGTTGATCAGTTGTGTCGCACGCGCCGCATCGATCATGTACTTGGCGTCGGGGCGGCGAAACGTCAAAAATAAAAAGAGGCTGCCGCTGATGGCGGCCATTGCGACGTATAAGATATTCTGCTGAATAAATTCCAAATCCACTCCCTAAATTCTTGTCAGCCAGATAGGCACTGAAAGCACGGCATACAGGCTGAGGCCTGAAACCTGAAATACTCCCCGCCGCAGGCAAATTCCGCCCTACGAATCAAGATAAAAACGCATGGTCAGAAAGCACAGGCCCAGAGGCAAAATTTCTGGTCGACGCAAACGCCCTGTGTGCGAAAAGCGTCGCGCCAACGTTCGTTCAAAAAGGCAGTCCATTATAAAATATTTCCTGTTTATGAGGCTGTTCCCCTCTACGCCATTCATCCGTATCATGCGCTTACTTCGCCTGACTTCCGCTGTATTGCCCGGCATGTTTCCTGCCGCAGGGCGTGCATTGCCTGTTTTCCGCACTTCATGCGGCAGCGTGGCGTGCTTGTTGTTGATGATTGCGCTTGCATTACAGACCTCTGTACCCGCTTTTGCCAAGGCGGACAATAACGCCAGAAAACCTGGGAAGAAAGTTATTACGACAAAGACGGTCGCTACAAAATCCGGCGTTAAAGCGGGCACCCGGGAGATAAAGCCGACGCGAAAATCCTCGCCGGCAAAGGCCGTCTCTTCAACGCAGCAGGAAGTCTCCAGGAAGCAGGGAAATTTACGTGAGCTACGCGGGCAACTCGAAGCGCTGCGCAAGGAAGTGGCACATACCGAGGACAAGCATGCCAGCGCGACCGACCAGTTGAAAAGCATCGAGAAAGAGATTTCCTCCAGCGAACGGGATCTGAGAACCCTGTCACTGCAACGCAGTAAATTGCAGGCAACGCTGAAAGCGCTCAACCAGCAGGCACACGATCTGGAAAGCCAGTTGTCCGCCCAGCAGTCGCAACTGGAACAACTCGTCTATCGCCAGTATCTGCAAGGCCACCCGGATGCGCTGCAAACCTTGCTGAATGGAAATGACCTTAATCAGTCGATGCGTGATCTGTACTACCTGTCAGCCGTCGGGCAAGCGCGCCGCGAAATGGTGGCGGATATCGAAACGACACTGAAGCGCAAACGCGATGTGGCCGAGACGACGCAGGCGCGCGCCAACGATCTGACTACCGTTGAAAACCGGCATAAGCAGCAGCGTGACAAACTCGTCGTCCAGCATGCACAACGCAAGATCGTCCTGGGTAAAATGGAAACGCAGCTTGCCGAACAGCGGCGAAAAATCGGGAATCTCGAACGCGATGAAAAGCAGCTATCGCAATTGGTCGATCAGCTGAATCGGGCAATCGCCGCCCAGGAAGCGGCCGCCCGCCGGGAAGCGGCGCGTCAGGCAGCCGCCCGACGCGAGGCGGCACGGCAGGAAGAAGCGCGGCGTATACAGAGGTCGCGCCGTCCGGCGGGTACGCCACCTACCGAAGATAACGCGCCCGCTTCAACGTCAGAAACCCGCGTCGCACAAGCGCCTGCATCAATGCCCACAAGCAATCTCACACAAATGCGCGGACAGATGCGTCTGCCCGTACGCGGCACCGTCACCAACCGTTTCGGCGCCGCGCGGCCGGAAGGCGGCACATGGAAAGGCGTATTCATCCGCGCCGCCACAGGCAGCGATGTCAAAGCCATCGCCGGCGGGCGGGTTGTCTTTGCCGACTGGATGCGCGGTTTTGGCAATCTGCTGATTATTGACCACGGTAGGGGCTATCTGTCGATTTACGGCAATAATGACGCCTTGTTCAAACAGACCGGCGATACATTGCACAGCGGTGATGTCATTGCAGCGGCAGGAAGCAGCGGTGGCAACGCGGAATCCGGTTTATACTTCGAAATACGTCATCAGGGAAAACCGATTGACCCGTTGAGGTGGGTCAGCCTGTAATGACTTCGTTCTGGAGCAAAATTGATGGGTAAATTGAAACACGCCGGTCTGGTCTGTGCAGGAATGCTGGGCGGCATCCTGATTAGCCTGCAATTGCCGGCGCTGGCTGAAAAAGAAGATGTGCGCAATCGTTTGCCGATCGAAGATCTGCGCATCTTTGCCGAAGTATTCAATGCCATCAAGCAAGGTTATGTCGAAGAAATCGACGACAAGAAACTGATTACGCACGCCATTAGCGGCATGCTGGGTAATCTCGACCCTCACTCGTCCTATCTTGACGCCGACGCCTACAAGGAATTGCAGGTCGGAACGCAAGGCGAATTCGGCGGCCTCGGCATTGAAGTCGGCATGGAAGACGGCCTGGTCAAGGTTATCTCGCCTATCGAGGATACGCCGGCTGATCGCGCCGGCATCAAGACGGGCGATTTGATTTTCAAGATCGATAACACCCTGGTCAAAGGGCTCACACTTTCCGACGCCGTCAAACGCATGCGCGGCAAGCCGAAAACCCGGATCAAGCTGTCGATCATGCGTAAAGGCGAGGTCAAGCCCATTGAACTAACGCTGACACGCGAAATCATCAAGGTGCGAAGCGTCAAATCCAAGCTCGTTGAAAAGGGTTACGGCTATCTGCGCATCACCTCGTTCCAGGAAAGCACGGGAGCCGTCGTCGCCAAGCATTTGACAGATTTGTACAAGGAGGGCGCGCTCAAAGGCCTAGTGCTCGACTTGCGCAACGACCCGGGCGGCCTGCTCAACTCCGCAGTCGGCGTTGCCGCGGCATTCCTGCCGCCGAAATCACTCGTTACTTCGACCGATGGTCGCGCGCCGGATTCCAAGCACAAATTCTTTGCCACGCCAGAGGATTATCTGCGCGGCACGCGCGATGACTACCTGAGAAATCTGCCGCCCGAGGTACGCAAAGTGCCGATCGTCGTGCTGATCAACGGAGGGTCGGCCTCTGCCTCCGAAATTGTTGCCGGTGCTCTACAGGACCACAAGCGCGCAATCGTTATGGGCGCAACCAGTTTTGGTAAAGGTTCCGTTCAGACCGTACTGCCGCTGCCCAGCAATACGGCGATTAAGCTGACAACGGCACGTTACTTCACGCCATCGGGACGCTCAATTCAGGCCAAAGGCATCGAGCCGGACATCGTTGTCGAAGAAAGCCCCAATGGAAATTCGAGTTCCTCCATGCGTTTGCGCGAGGCCGATCTCGAACACCATCTGGCAAACGGCAAGGAAGAAAAGGCACAAACATCAGCGCCAGACAAATCACCGCAGAATAAAACGTCGGAAAAAACCAAGTCTTCTTCGCCGAAGAACGATAAGGATGACAACAGCCGCTCCGACGATCAGGATGATGCGCCGATCACGACGCGGGAACTGGCTTCGAAGAAAGATTACCAGTTCATGCAGGCGCTCAATTTGCTCAAGGGCTTACAAATCATTCAGCCGAGATAAAAAAGCGACCGTTCCGCTGACCATGCCGGCAGAAAACGCCAGTAAATTCGAGGATGTTGAGATCAGGCGGGACAGGGGGAAGATAGGCTGGGTTTGATCTATGCCTGCATTGCACACTAAGTGCAGGGGTGGACATCTGTCGCTCGCCCGAAGGTGCATGGTTGTGGGTAATGTCCGCTTTACGCACGCCTTGCTACCTGGATCGCAAAATTTTTACACCGTTTACGCAGCACCTTCGGGCATCTTTCGTTTCAGGCCAAACGCGCCAGCAAGCGTAGGTCTTCGCCGATTTGCCGCCATTCACGCACAGCAAGCACCTTCTTCGCCCCCAACGATGCAAGCGCAGGCAGGTCAAACAGGCCGCGGGCACAATTTCCAATCAGGCAAGGTGCCAGATAAAGCAGCAGTTCATCGACCAAACCGCTATCGAGCAGCGCGCCATTGAGCGTGCTTCCCGCTTCGACATGTAGCTCATTGATGCCGCGTCGTCCAAGCTCAAGCATCAACGCGCTCAGGTCAACCCGCCCGCTCCGATCGGGGAGAACAAGCACTTCCGCGCCACAGCCGCGTAATCTGTCGATGCGTTCGGCTGCCCCCGTAGCGGTGACGATCAGCACTGAATTTCCGTCGAACAGGCGCGCTTGCGGCGAGAGTTCGAGCCGGCTGTCAACAACGATCTTCAGCGGCTGGCGGGGCGTATCGAGACCACGTACGGTCAATTGCGGGTCGTCACAGCGAACAGTGCCGATGCCCGTCAGAATGGCGCAGGCACGAGCCCGCCAGCGGTGTCCATCCTGACGTGCGGCATCCCCCGTAATCCATTGACTCTGGCCGTCATTCAGCGCGGTTTTTCCATCAAGACTGGCAGCAGCTTTCAGTCGCACCCAGGGCCGACCGCGTGTCATACGGCTGACGAAACCAACATTGAGTTCTCGCGCCTCCTCTTCCATCAGGCCGCAAACGGTCGTAATCCCCGCGGCCTCCAGCCGGGTCAGTCCGCGTCCGGATACCAGCGGATTGGGATCCGCCATGGCGACGACAGCGCGTCGAATGCCGGCGGCAATCAATGCCTCGGCACAAGGCGGCGTACGCCCGTAATGGCTGCAGGGTTCCAGCGTTACATAAGCAGTCGCGCCGTATGCCGCATCGCCCGCAGCCTGCAAGGCACGGATTTCCGCATGCGCTTCACCGGCCTTTTCGTGCCAGCCTTCACCAACGATTTCGCCGTGATTGACAATGACGCAGCCAACGCGCGGATTGGGCGTCGACGTCAATAAGCCATGTTCAGCCAGGCGCAGGGCGCGCGCCATCAGAAGGTGATCTGCAGGAGTCAACATGGAGGGTTGTCAATGGCAAAGATGCGCCGCAATTGCCGGGCTGCGGCTATGGTGAGACCTCGCGGATAATGTCGGTAAATTCATCCACGTCCTCAAAATTCCGATAAACCGAGGCAAAACGGACGTAGGCGACTTTATCGAGCTTTTTGAGTTCACGCATAACCAATTCGCCAATCTTCTCCGAGATAACTTCGCGTTCGCCAAACGCGAGTAATTTCTCCTCAATTCTGATGATTGCCGCATCGACGGCCTCTACCGTCACCGGACGTTTGCGCAATGCCAGCCAAAGGCTGGCAGAAAGCTTCTCGCGATCGTAATCGACGCGCGAGCCATTGCGCTTGACGACTTGCGGCAAACGGATTTCAGCACGCTCATAGGTCGAAAAACGTTTGTCGCAACGCAGGCAACGGCGGCGGCGGCGAATGATGTCACCGTCGTCATTGATACGGGTATCGGCAACCGCTGTCTCGGCGGCTCCGCAGAATGGGCATTTCATGAGAAGTCAGCGAAATGGGGCAAGAACAGGCCCGCGGGTGAGCCGATCATGCCGAATCTACTTTTGCATAATGATCCACATAGCAATCCGACATGACCAGACCATTTATACAAGCCACAACGTATCAGTCACCATAGACCGGGAATTTCGCACACAAGGCAGCCACTTGTTGTCGTACCCGCGCCAGCACCGCCTCGTCGGTAGGCGCTTCCAGTACATCCGCAATCAGATGGGCGACTATTTCTGCCTCGGTCTCGGTAAAGCCGCGCGTTGTCATGGCGGGCGAACCAATGCGAATGCCCGATGTCACCATCGGTTTCTGCGGATCGTTCGGGATCGAGTTTTTATTAACCGTGATGTGCGCCTTGCCCAAAGCCGCCTCAGCATCTTTGCCCGTAATGTTCTTAGCGCGCAGATCGAGCAGGAAAACATGGGATTCCGTACGCCCGGAAACGACGCGCAAACCGCGCTCCTCGGCCAATACGCGTACCATCGCGCGGGCGTTGGCGAGCACCTGCTCCTGATATTTGACGAATTCTGGCGAAGCGGCCTCTTTGAAAGACACCGCTTTGGCAGCAATGACGTGCATGAGCGGCCCGCCTTGCAAGCCGGGAAATACGGCCGAATTGATGGCCTTTTCGTGCTCCGCTTTCATCAGGATGACGCCGCCGCGTGGGCCGCGCAGGGTCTTGTGCGTCGTCGAAGTCACCACATCGGCAAACGGCACCGGATTAGGATAACAGCCCGCCGCAATCAGACCGGCATAATGCGCCAAGAAAATCGCGCCGATTTCCTTGGCAATGGCGGCAAAACGAGCAAAATCGATACGCAGCGAATACGCCGATGCGCCGGCAATGATGATGCGCGGTTTATGCTCACGCGCCAGTGCTTCCATGCGCGGATAATCGATTTCCTCATCGGCGTTGAGGCCGTAAGAAATGACGTTGAACCACTTGCCGGACATATTGAGCGACATCCCGTGCGTCAAATGTCCGCCTTCAGACAGGCTCATGCCCATGAGCGTATCCCCCGGCTTTGCAAAAGCCATCAGGACAGCCTGGTTGGCCTGCGAACCGGAATTGGGCTGGACATTGGCACAGTCAGCACCAAACAGCGCCTTCAAGCGATCGATGGCAATTTGTTCGGCGATGTCGACATATTCACAGCCGCCGTAGTAACGCTTGCCAGGATAGCCTTCCGCGTATTTATTGGTTAATTGTGACCCTTGCGCTTCCATGACAGCCTTGCTGACATAGTTTTCGGAAGCGATCAGCTCAATATGGTCCTCCTGCCGCTGGTTTTCAGATGTGATTGCCTGCCAAAGTTCAGGATCGACTTTTGCCAGAGTGTTTTGCGCTGAGAACATCGTTTTCCTCGTGACCTGTTTATGAAAAATACGGTTATTTGATGTACTAGAAATATGTAAATTGTATCATGACCAGAGTAGGCGTTTTTATTTCCGATGATATAAAGCCAGCATAATCAATACATTAGAAATATACTCGCATTTTTGCAATTGAATGCGGAAAGAAAGTTTCTGTGGGATAATTTTAAAATCATTCAAAAAATGAATCGGGTCATGCGTGACAAACCGGCCATACCCATGCCGGACTGCCTGTCAGGCAGATGCCAAAAGCTCTCTGCGCGACCGGAAAACTCGCTTGTATAACGAATTGCAGAAAGTGATGCATCAATGAATTCTTTGATGCATCGTCTGCCTGTCCGCGGTCCGTGATCGCAGTGTTATTCCATTGATTTCACGGCGCTTATTTTGGCTTTTGCTTTACTCATATCATGAACGCTTTACTCAAATTATCCAGGTGTATCGACGCCTGCACGGAATGTATTGGCAGAATTGCAGTCTGGTTCGTTCTCGTCATCGTACTATTTAGTTCCCTGAATGCCGTTTTACGCTATCTGTTCAATTACAGTTCGAATGCGTTTCTCGAAGCGCAGTGGTATCTGTTTGGACTGATTTTTCTTTCCTGTTCGGGGTACACGCTACTGCGCAACGAACACGTCCGCATCGATCTGATCCTTCACAAACTGCCAAAGCGTGGACAGATTTGGGTCGATATTCTGGGCATCCTGTTTTTTCTGATGCCGATGGCAATCGCCATCATGACGCTCTCCTGGCCGGTATTCGTTAATGCCTTCCTGAGCGATGAAATGTCCAATAGCCCCGGCGGCTTGATTGTCTGGCCGGCGCGCTTGATGATTCCCGTTGGATTCTTCCTGCTCATCCTGCAAGCTATCTCAGAACTCATCAAGCGCATCGGTTTTTTGAAAGGCTTATGTCCTGATCCGACGCAAAGAAACGAGGAAGCCAGCGCCGAAGATGAGCTGATTAAAACGATCCGCCTGCGCCAGAATGACGAAACTGCGGCAGGAGGCAAAAAATGATGGATTTTGTGATCGCCAATATGGCGCCGATCATCTTCGTTTCGATGATCGTATTCCTGCTCTTTGGATTTCCTGTTGCTTTCGCACTGGCGGCCAATGGAATCGTCTTCGGCCTGATCGGCATCGAGCTGGGACTGCTGGGACCACAGCTTTTTCAAGCGCTGCCCGACCGTATTTACAGCGTAATGACCAATGAAACCATGCTGGCCGTGCCATTTTTTACGTTCATGGGGCTAATCCTCGAACGTTCCGGAATGGCTGAGGATCTGCTCGATACGATTGGTCAGTTATTTGGTCCGATCCGCGGCGGTCTGGCCTATGCCGTAATTTTTGTCGGCGCCCTGCTGGCAGCAACGACCGGCGTTGTTGCGGCCTCTGTGATCTCGATGGGACTGATCTCGCTGCCGATCATGTTGCACTATGGCTACGACAAGCGTTTGGCGTCCGGCGTCATCGCCGCCTCGGGAACGCTGGCACAGATTCTTCCGCCCTCGTTGGTACTGATTGTCATGGCCGATCAGCTCGGCAAATCAGTCGGCGATATGTATAGGGGCGCATTCATCCCCGGTTTGGTACTCACCGCATTGTATGTGCTCTACGTCATTCTGATTGCGCTTTTCCGCCCCAAATGGGCGCCGGCATTACCTGCGGAAGCACGTACTTTTCGCGAACCCAACGGCACGATGGGAGGGACATCGCTGATTGTTCTGACGGTCACCGCACTGATCGTCGGTACAGTCTTTGCGAAAACACGCCCGGACAATACGCCGACCGATGAACTGGTGGTCATGTGCATCATGGTGGGCATCAGTGTCCCTTTCCTCATGGCACTCATCAATCGTGCACTGAAACTGGGGCTGCTTTCAGCCATAGCCGAGCGGGTCACTTTTGTGCTGATTCCGCCGCTGGCACTGATTTTTCTGGTGCTCGGCACGATCTATCTCGGCATCGCCACGCCAACCGAAGGGGGTGCCATGGGCGCAACCGGCGCGCTACTAATGGCGCTGCTACGCAAGCGCCTCGATTTAAAACTGCTCAAACAAGCCATGCAAAGTACGGCAAAGTTGACCACTTTTGCAATCTTTATCCTGATCGGCTCGCGCGTTTTCTCGCTGACTTTTTACGGCGTCGACGGCCATGTCTGGGTCGAGCATCTATTGGTCGATCTGCCCGGTGGTAAATATGGATTTTTAATCACGGTCAATATACTGGTTTTTTTACTGGCTTTTTTCCTCGATTATTTCGAACTCTCATTCATTATCGTGCCATTGCTCGGACCAGTTGCCGAAAAACTGGGAATCGACCTGATCTGGTTTGGCGTACTGCTGGCCGTTAACATGCAGACTTCATTCTTGCATCCACCGTTTGGCTTTGCACTCTTCTTTCTGCGCTCGGTCGCGCCGCCTTCAGTGAAATCCAGCGATATTTACTGGGGAGCCATTCCATTTGTCTGCATCCAGGTGCTGATGGTGTTGCTCGTCATTGCCATACCGCAGCTGGTAACGCTTGGCCTAGATCACAATCAGGCACAGGTTGATCTTGATTCCGTGCAAATGGAAATACCTGATACGCACTACGATGATCCAGAAACCGGCGAGCCGCCCGCGCTTAGCTTGCCGGCTGAATAAACAGAGACTCCTGGACGCTGCTATCTGCACAATATTCAGTAGATGAAATAAAAACGGGGGGATCGCCCCCGTTTTACATGCCTTCTATTTCAGATTTAGCTAGTGCTTGCGGCTGAGCATAAAGCGAGTGTATTCATTCTCGGCAACGCGATACCAGAAATTCTGATCATCCATGAATTTCTTGTAATCCTCGTAAATCTTCTTGAATCCCGGATTAGATGCCGAAGTCTCCGCGTAATACTCCATCGCGGCTTTATAGCTGGCTTCCATAACATCTTTTGGAAAGGGCAGAACCTTTGTCCCCGAGGCAAGCAGCTGCTTGATTGCCGCCGGGTTTTTCGCATCATAGCGCGCTCCCATTTCGGTATCCGCATCAGCGCATGCCGCCAAGAGAACCGCTTGGTATTCTTTCGGCAATTCAGCCCATTTCTTGAGGTTAACGTAAGTAGAAACCTGCGGCCCGCCTTCCCACCATGCCGGGTAATAGTAATACTTGGCAACCTTGTTGAAGCCTAGTTTCAGGTCATCGTAAGGCCCCACCCATTCCACAGCATCAATCGTGCCTTTTTCAAGCGCCGGATAGACATCGCTACCGCCGATCTGCTGCGGTACAACCCCCAGTTTGGATAGAATCGCCCCCGCCAGACCGGCCACGCGCATTTTCAACCCTTTAAAATCAGCGGCACTCTTGATTTCCTTGCGATACCATCCGCCCATTTGCGCACCGGTATTGCCGGTCGGAATAGAGAGAATATTGGATTTGGCAAAAAATTCACCCATCAACTTGGCGCCATTACCCTGACGGTACCAGGCGGAAATCTGACGAGCCGTCATGCCGAACGGGATCGCCGTATCGATGCAATACGTCGGATCTTTGCCGAAATAATAGTAAGAGCAGGTGAAGCCGATTTCGACCGTATTATCCCTAACGGCATCATGTACGCCGGCCGGCGGAACGAGTTCGCCGGCGGCAAACAGCTGGATCTGGAACTTTCCGCCCGTCATGTCTGAAATACGTTTTACAAGGAACTCACCCGTGCCGTGCAGCGTATCCAAACTCTTGGGAAAGCTCGAAGCCATACGCCACTTGATTGTCGGTAAATTCTGCGCCAGCGCAGGCGTCGTCACGGTGCCGGCAGCAAGGCCCAGCCCAGCGGTTTTCAGAAAAGAACGTCTTTCCATAATTTTCTCCAGATATTGAGAAACAACGGTCGTGCCAATAAAAAATCCATACGGCGCCAACACCGTAAGGATTATAGCCAAACGCAAAAGGGAGCATTGCATTTTATTTAGCACTTCCCACTAAGCGGCGGCATCAGACTACCTTGACGCGGCAGGCATGCAGCTTGCCACACTCAGCCCTGCGTTCTTCCAGGCGCACATGCAATCGCGAACCAAGGCCAGGGAGAGTGCGGCGAATCGTGATTTGAAGCGTGAATCCCTACAACTTGAACGTGACATGCATAACCACAGATAGGGACTAGAAGACGCAAGACTTGGACTTTTGCGCGAAAAATGGAACTACAAACGCCCGCAGGAAAAGATCAAAACGCTCGAAGCCGCCCAGACATTACGTGACCGCAAAGCCTATCAAGATACTGTTGAATCCGGCGACCAGGAAAGAATCGCACGCGCCGCGCAAAGAATAAGTGTCGGACAAACCGGCGACAAACAAAGCCCGATTGAACGCGATGT
>ERZ772827.1217-NODE-1217-length-13205-cov-5.124106_pt1 | contig 13205 bp, 10 predicted proteins | sample MGYA00580850_ERZ772827 | MGnify/ENA primary metagenome ERZ772827 (study PRJEB29015, sample SAMEA2737950) | human oral metagenome | biome: human oral; feature: human-associated habitat; material: dental | place: China | collected 2145 ...
GCCGAAAGCAAATTGTGCGGCAGATGTAGTAAGGCGGATGAATCCCGACTGCAAGGTACAGGCATATCGTATGAGGCTGACCGACAGCAACGCAAGCGACCTATTCGGCAAGTACGACGTAATAGCAGACTGCACCGACAACTTAGCCTCTCGCTATATAATCGACAGCAACACCAAATATCTCGGTATACCGTTCGTACACGGCAGCCTATGCGAGTTTGAGGGACGAGTTGCCGTTTTCAACTACAAGGGCGGCACATCGTACGCCGACCTCTTCCCGTTCGATGCCGACGAGATAGCCGGCTTCACGCAACCGACAGGTATCTTGGGAGCATTTGCGGGAGTAGTAGGCACTATCGAAGCGTTGGAGACCGTCAAGGTCATACTCGGCAAGCCTACTCTTGCCGACCGTATACTACTCATCGACGGACTTTCGCTCAGATTCGAGACGATAAAGACATCGCTCTAATCGACTTCCGCAGATACTATATATATCGCATTCTATTTGAAGCGTTTAAGCATTTAATCGTAAGGGTATTTTGCATACTCCATACTACTTTCGTTGTGTGTTCGTCGCCTTTTTATACCTACACCCGTAGAGGCGAGTAACTATTTATCCATACATCTCTACACCGTCCGTATCTCAACGATTAAACAGTTCGATGAAATATCTTATTCGATGTAAATAAATTGTATTTATGTATTTTCCGTAAAATATACCCTGCGTACTCGTGGCGATATGGAAGCTAATACTTCATACGGTATAGTTTCAAGTTGTTCGGCTATTTGGGCAAAAGTCCGCTCTTTGCTAAAAACAACCACTTTACCACCCTCTTTTACATCTATATCGCTTACGTCGAGCATCAGCAGGTCCATACATATATTGCCTATTATATATGCCTTTTGTCCCCCGATAAGCATATAGCCCACACCATTTCCGAGTTTACGGTTGATACCGTCGGCATATCCTATTGGCAACAAGGCAATTCGCTTTTTTCGATCAACCCTACCCCGTCTATTGTACCCAACGGTTTGCCCCGCCTCCACATCTTTTATCTGGATAACTTTCGTATATAACGAGCACACATTTCTAAGATTATCAGGATTATACACCGATACTCCCCAAAGCCCTATACCGAGACGAACCATATCGAACTGATAGTCCGAATATCGCTCTATACCTGCGGAATTGAGAATATGTTTGATAACGCTGTAGCCTACTCCGTGCTCTATTTCGCGGGCTATCTCTCCAAAAAGGCTCAACTGTTCGAGGGTAAATTGATGCATATCGGGCGTATCTTCGTCGGCAGACGCCAAATGCGAAAATACGGAAGCTATACGAAGCTCGTCCTGAGAATTGAAAAAATCTATAATCTGCTGTATGTCTTTGTATTCGAAGCCTGCTCGGTGCATTCCCGTATCCGTCTTTATATGTACGGGATAGTTTTTTACTCCGAGTTTTTTGGCAAAATCGCTTATCAGTCGCAATATTCTGAAATTGCATATTTCAGGCTCAAGATTATATTTAAACAACTGATAAATAGCACTCTCCATAGGATTAAGTACCATTATAGGCATCTCCACGCCACTCTGTCGCAACTCCACTCCTTCGTTTACAAAAGCAACCCCCAGATAATCACAACCATAGTGCTGCATCGCCAAAGCTACCTCGATAGAGCCGCTACCGTACGCCGACGCCTTTACCATACACATCAGTTTTGTCTGCGGATGCAACTTCGAACGGAAATACCTGATATTATGAAACATAGCATCAAAATTAATCTCTAACGTCGTATCGTGCGGCAAAAGTTGCAGATACATCTTCACAAGTTCGGGACTAAATTCCGGAGCAATTTTTAGTAAAATGGCACGATTAGCAAATGAACCCACAACATCGGAACGTAGAAACTCGTCGGTAGTATCGAAAAAATATTTGTTGGACACCCGAAACAAATGTGCCCGCTCCCGAAGCTCGCTACCCAAGAAGACGACATCATCGACTGTACCGCTCTCGAGGAATTTCTGCAAATTCAGATAAAACATTTCGGAAACCAATTCGTCACCATCTATATCACTAACAATCAACACCCTACTCTTATCCTGATTTGCCAACTGCTGTTCCAAAAAACCTATGGCGTGCTTTGTAAGCGATGTCAGGTCAGACATAAAATTATCGCTAATCAGTAGACAACCATTGATTCCTGCCTCTATCTCTATTCTCGATTTCATCTATTACGTATACTGATATTTCTCCATTCGGTTACCTGAATACAAACTGACGTATTGCTCGCAAAGTATCGAAAAAAATGTGTGAAAAAGCACCGAATTTATTTTTTCTCATTTTTTTCACTAATTACAACAAGACCAAACAACAGTGAAACACAACAATTTACGGTCAGTATTGCGTTCAAAAAAAAATTTTGTAAAACTAAAAAAAATATATTAATTTTGCAACCTCAAAAAATGGTGAGTATAGCTCAGTTGGTTAGAGTAGCGGATTGTGGTTCCGTTGGTCGTGGGTTCGAGTCCCATTACTCACCCAAATTCATAGAAAATTAATGTTTTAAAGTTAGTAAAAAGAGTTGTCCTCTCGAGGGCAACTCCTTTTTGTAACAAAACGTCAAAATCCGATATGTCAAATGCACATAAACATTTTCAAATATCAAAATCAATATCATCGAAGTCGGATTTGCCACTCAATTGTCTCGCAATTACATCTTGCTCATTATCAGACATATCGATAAAATCGACACACTCGTTGAGAGCCTCTACAAAATTGCCGAAATCCTCCTTGTACAGCAAAAGTCGTTGCTTCGTAAAAGCAACTTGTTTTTTTTGCTCGTCGTCGATGGTATTTTTTTTACTTTCGGTAATAGTAATATACAGACTATCTGTCGTTTGTGTCTTTTTGACATCGAAGTAATAAATGCGTTTTCCTGCCCTTACCGTTTTCGAAAATATGAAATTATTTTCAGGTTTTGGTTGTAAATTTTCTTCCATAAGTAAATTGATATAGATTAATAATCATATATATACACAAAAATAGCAAAGACAAGTACAATCTTCACTCTTTTTGCATATCATAAAAATGATAGATTTTTTCTATTAAGCCTTCAGCGTATATTCGTCAGAAACAGTGAGGCGTTTTCTGCCTTTTGCCCTACGAGCTGCAAGCACTCTGCGTCCATTGGCGGATGCCATTCTTTCTCTAAAACCGTGTTTATTTCTACGTTTTCTATTAGAAGGCTGAAATGTTCTCTTCATAATTATTCCAATAAATTAAAATATTACACTCAAAAATAAGAATTGCAAAGGTAGCATATTTTTTTTATTTGACAAAAATATTTTTGGCATCAAGTTTCGACGGAAACAGCTAACTTTGCAGTTTAATTTTTCAGAATACCGCACACAGACGAATGGCAAAAAAACTAAAAATAGAAACTTATGGTTGTCAGATGAATGTGGCTGACAGCGAAGTAGTAGCAGCCATAATGCTATCGGACGGATACCAAATGACCGATAACGAAAAAGAAGCCGATACTATCATAATAAACACCTGTTCGGTTCGCGATAATGCCGAACAAAAAGTCATATCTCGCCTGCAATATTTCAACTCCCTTCGTAAAAACAACAAAGACCTTAATATTGGTGTAATAGGCTGTATGGCAGAACGTATGCAGGAGGAACTTCTGGAAAGACATAATATAGATTTCGTAGCCGGTCCCGACTCGTACCTCGACTTGCCGAACCTCGTGGGAGCGGTCGAAAAAGGCGAAAAGGCGATAAACATAAAACTATCCAAAACAGAGACATACAAAGACGTTATGCCCGCCCGCATAGGTAAATCGATACTCGGTTTCGTATCTATTATGAGGGGCTGCAACAAATTTTGCTCGTACTGCATCGTCCCCTACACTCGTGGTAGAGAACGCAGTCGCGAGGTAGAAAGCATCATCAATGAGGTAAAAAATCTGCAAGCAAACGGTTATAAAGAGGTTACGCTACTCGGGCAGAACGTAGACTCGTATCTGTACAACGACGGCAAAGGCAATGCTACCGACTTTTCGCAACTGCTCGAAAAAGTAGCTCTGGCTGTGCCGGATATGCGGATACGTTTCACTACTTCGTACCCAAACGATATGACCGACCAAACCCTTGAGATAATCGCCCAATATCCCAACATCTGCCGATACATACACCTGCCCGTACAGAGCGGCAGCAACAATACTCTGAAACTGATGAAACGAAAATATACCCGCGAGGAATACCTCGACCGCATTGCCGCCATTCGTCGTATATTGCCCGAAGCATCTATTGGTACGGATATTTTCTGTGGATTCTCCGACGAGTCGGAGCAGGATTTCGAAGACACCTTATCGCTTATGCGTGAGGTGCGGTTCGATATGGCGTTTATGTTCAAATATTCGGAGCGTCCGGGCACATTTGCAGCCAAACACCTGCCCGACAACATACCCGAAGAGGTCAAAATACACCGACTCAACCAAATAATCGCACTACAAAATCAGCTTAGCCTGACGAGCAACCTCAACGATATAGGCAAAACATTCGAGGTACTTGTAGAGGGTTACTCAAAGCGTTCGCGAGACGACTTCTACGGACGGACGTCGCAAAACAAAGTGGTGATATTCCCCAAAAACGGTACTAAAATAGGCGATTTGATTGATGTAACAATACACAGAGCAACAGGAGCATCGTTGATAGGCGAAATGAATATTTAGAATATTAATAAAAATAGACAACAGCAAGCCCTCGCTTTCTATTGACACCAACTGGTCAATTATGCAAATTTCAAAATTGATTAATATCTTTGTACAAAAATCATACTACTCTCGACAAACACACATATTGCTGATAACCATAACCTTAAATGAACGGCTTAATTGTAAGAATATTTGAATTTTTCGATAAAAACAGATGGCTTCTATGGCTATGTCTGGCTGCTACGGTCGGCGTATTGGTCTTCTCGGTATGCAAAGTTAATTTTGTGGAAGATATTTCCACATTTTTACCCAATAGTACCGATAGCAGACAGATTAACGAGGCATATCGAAAAATTGCCGCCTCCGACAAGATTATAGTTACCATATCGGCAACAACCGAAGCGACCGACGAAACCGAACTTATAGATGCCGCCGCATATTTTGCACAGACACTGCAAGAAAACGATACGGCACACCATATCAAAGAGTTACTGTACGAAATAGATAACGAACAGATAACTAAAACGACCGAATTTGTACAACAGAACTTGCCTCTATACCTAACAGAAACAGATTATACACTGATAGACAGCCTGATAAAGCCAAACAACATCGAAAATAGGCTCGTTGCCACCAAAAATATATTACTATCGCCGATGGGGACGTTTATGCAGATGATTCTAAAAAACGACCCGCTGATGTTCTCACAAAAAGCATTGAAAGACCTCGAAGTTTTTCGCCAAAACGACAATTACAACACAGATAACGGTTTTATATTCAACGATAAAGGCGAGTGTATCATTACCATAACATCTGCCTATCCATCGTCGGAAACAGCTAACAACAAACTACTTGCCGACGAAATATACAAAGCTGTCTATCAGACGAAAAAAGAGTTTGAGGGCAAGGTACGGATAGTTCCTTTCGGTGCTGCTCTGATATCTATCACCAACGCCGAACGCATAAAAAACGACAGTCTGCTTGCCGTCTCCATCTCAGGGGTATTGATATTGTTGATATTAACATTATTTTTCCGTAGTCCTAAACCACTGTTGCTCACAGTATTGTCTATAAGTTTCGGAGCTCTCTTTTCGCTTGGGGCTATTGTGTTTTTCAAAAGCACCGTCTCTATCATAGCCATAGGTATAGCCTCTATAATATTCGGGATAGCAATCAATTACCCATTACACTTTCTGGTGCACTTCAAACATACCGGACAACGTCTACAAACCATCAAAGAACTCATCAATCCGCTTCTTATAGGCAATATCACCACCGTCGGAGCGTTTCTGAGTTTGCTGCTGATTTCGTCGGAGGCAATGCACGATTTAGGACTTTTTTCGGCTCTGTTGCTCGTAGGCACTATTATTTTTGTATTGATATTTCTTCCTCATACACTATCCGACAAACCTCATATACAAGCAACCAACAATAATCAAACACATCATAAGAGTGTAATAAAATCTTTTCTAAACGGGATTACAAACTTTCTGCCCGAAAACCATAAAATACTGGTAATTTGCTTTGTAGCAATCACAATAGTACTGTTAATATTTAGCTCCGGAGCCCAATTCGACGCCAATATGCAGAATATCAACTATATGACTGACGAGCAACGCAGTGCAATGAATAAATTCATTGCCGAGAGCAACGGGCGGCAGACACTTTACCTCGTAGCAGAAGGAGCGACACGAGACGAAGCTCTTGACAATTACAGTAGACAAATATTTGCAAAACTAAATGATAATAAACCTCTTACCAACGACACTACTCATATAAGATTAACTGGCATCGGCAACTTTTTCCCCACAGAACGTAGTCAGGTACAAAAGATAGAACGCTGGAATACTTTCTGGGCGACCCGCAAAGAAGCTTTCATAAAAAACTTCAAACAAATAGCAGCCAAGCAAGGATTTAGACCTGAGGCATTCGCAGGTTTCTACACAATTTTAAATAAAGAATACAAAACTCGTAACTTCGAATATTTCTACGACAACCTAAAACCATTGGCAGAAAACTACATTTACTCCGACAGCACCAAAACTTTCATATTCACCTTACTACAAGGCAACAACATAGACAAAAAGAGATTAGACGACATCGCTTCGCCATACACGTATGTCTTCGACAATAGTTCTTTCACTCAAAAGATGGTAACGGCACTATCGGACGACTTCAATAAGGTGCTCTATATATGCGGATTAATAGTGTTCGTATTTTTATTTTTCTCTTTTGGCAGAGTCGAGATTGCCGCCATCACTTTTGTCCCGCTTGCCGTGGGTTGGGTGTGGATATTGGGGCTTATGAGCATATTCGATATAAAATTCAATATCGTAAACATAATACTTGCGACCTTTATCTTCGGACAAGGCGACGATTACACAATTTTCATTACCGAAGGTCTGATACACGAATACACATACGGTCGTAAGATGTTGGCGAACGTGAAGAAATCCATACTTCTGTCTGCTACAATACTTCTCATAGCCGTCGGCTCACTTATTTTTGCCAAACACCCTGCAATGCATTCGTTGGCAGAACTCACCATAATAGGTATGGCAACAGTGGTGCTGTGTGCGTATATGCTGCCACCGCTTATATACAAATGGCTGGTATACAGCAAGGGCAAAAAGCGAATTATGCCCATTACTATTTGGAATATCGGTAAAACCGCTTTCAGTTTTACCGTATTTGTCGTTACTGCCGTTTGTATGAGCCTTATCGGATTTGTCCTGCTAACAATAGGAGGTAAAACCAAGCGACACAAAGAACTATTTCACAGGATATTATGCAAATGTTTCCGAGTACTGGCAGCAGTAATACCCGAGATTAAGCACAGGATAGACAACCCGCACGGCGAAACATTCGAAAAACCTTCTATAATCGTATCCAACCACCAGAGCCATCTCGACCTGCTCTATACGCTGTTATTATCGCCAAAGATAATAGTGCTCACAAACAGATGGGTATGGCGTAATCCTTTCTACGGCATCATAATACGCTATGCCGACTTTGTACCCGTTGTAGACGGTATCGAGGACAACATCGACAAACTAAGACAATTCACCGACAACGGATACTCAATATTAGTCTTCCCCGAAGGTTCGCGGTCGGCAGATTGCTCCATCGGACGTTTCCGCAAAGGGGCTTTTTATCTGGCACACAAGCTGAATCTCGATATAATCCCCGTACTAATACACGGCGTGGGACACGTATTGCCCAAGCAGGAATTTATGCTACGAAAAGGAGAAGTCAATATAGAGATAGGTAAAAGACTAAATATCAAAAACCTACCGACACATACGCACAGCACACAAAAAATCGACAGTTCCACCACAGATGAACTTTATTTAAACGATGTTGCAAAATATTTCCGACAATTGTACCGAATAAAATATGAAGATATAGCCCGTCGGATAGAGACTCCCGACTACTTTGCCGACAAGGTGCTGAAAAACTACATATACAAAGGTAACTCCATAGCACACAATGCACGTAAAAAGCTACGTAACAACAACAATTTCAAAAACATAATAGCCCAAATGCCCGACACAGGTAAGATACTCATTACCAACTGTGGACAGGGAGAATTACCGCTTATTGCGGCATTGGTAAAAAAACAACTCACGATTGTTGCCACCGACAATAATCCGGACATCTTAGACATAGCCCGCAACTGTGCCTCTGTACCTCAGAATCTCGATTACAGAAGCAATGTCGGAGATATGACAGAATTTGATTCCATAATCGACTGCCAAACAATATGATAGAGTTTTTAGAAAAAATACGGTATATCTACGAAGAGGCGTTTCCTATTGATGAACGGCGTGATTTCAAACAACTTACATACATATTCGACATCAATAAAAATATCGATATCGAACCTATTATCGAAAACGACCGAATAATAGGATTTATCATCTACTGGATATTCGACTCGTTCGTATACATCGAGCATTTCGCAATAGATAAAGAAAAAAGAGGCAACGGCATAGGTACGGAAATACTGAAACGTTTTATAGCAAAAACAGACCGACCGATAGTTTTGGAGGCAGAGCTGCCGACCGACAAAATATCTACCGACAGAATCACATTTTACCAGCGACTTGGTTTTGAACTACATAACTACAAATATATCCAACCTGCTTACGACGCAGACAGAAACCCCATCGAGCTATGCCTGATGAGCCATAGTACGACCTCGAACATTCCCGATTTGGATACCGTCCGAGACACTCTGTATCAATACGTTTATGGTATAGTCATCTAAGACGTTTGTCTTCACGATACAAACGAACTGCTATCGTTTTCTCCTCTGTACAAGATACGATACGAACAAACCCGACAGATAGCCCAACACCAAGAACAACGCCAGTATATACTTGCGTGGAATACAAGATACTGCCATATACGGCGATACGAAGTTTATCACATTTTTTTTGTTGGCAATATATGCAGCGAGGAAGTCTTTTTCTTTTATCAAGTCGCGTATGTCTGCATAATAGAGCCTTCGTCGAGAGGGTTCTATGGTTATTCCGTCCCTGTAATTGGTCTTGACTGCAAATTTTCCCCCGCCAAAGTAATCATATTCCGAAAATCGCTCCAAACGTTCTATCTCTTTATTGCAAAAATCTATTCTACTATTTGTCAGGGCTTTGGCTACCGAGTCGGTGGTGCGTAAGCTCTCTATATTGTCGAGGTACGATACAAGCCCTTCCATATAAGGCTTATAGTCCGTAGTGCCTTTCAGTATAAACCTGATAGAGAACATATAAGGCACTACAGTATTCAACGTATCCGACATCAGAGATGGTACGTTTGCCACGGCGACGGCATCGGGTATCGAGTCGCTACGGAAATCTATGACGGGCAATACCCGTATCTCACGCAAATGTTCGGTTTGTTTGTCGGTCAAGTTCAACTGTTTATTAAAAATAGCTCTATCGGTATTTTTCAGCGAATTGAGCGTTTTTATCTCGTTTTCCAGAGCCAATCGATTTTCGGTAAAGAAGGTCGCTACCCCTTCGGCACTATACTTCGTATTGACAGGCAGGCTAACGATATGCCCCGCTACCACAAACAAAATCATAACGGGAATAACTATCCAGAAATATTTCACCGACAGGCAAAGGCTTGTCTTTATGAAACAAAAAAGATTCGAGATGCCTTTTTTTGTCTTACGCCACATCATTATAAGCAGCTCGAACAGGCTTATTTCTCTATTGTCAGACATAGTATTTTTTCTTATAATTGTTTAAAGTTTTGCAAAAGTACGATTTTTTATTCGATAATAATCCAAAATATTTTATTCTGAAAAATAAAAGATGTAATTTTGTAAAAAATAAGTATATGGACAGGTTGATTTTTGCTACTAACAATAAACACAAGCTAAAAGAGGTCAGTGATATGCTCACAGGCGTATTCGATATTGTCGGACTGAACGAACTGAACTTTTTCGAAGATATCCCCGAGACATCCGATACTCTGCAAGGCAATGCTCTGATAAAAGCCGAATATATCTACAAAAAGTTTGGTTGCAATTGTTTTGCCGACGATACAGGGCTCGAGGTGGTAGCACTCGACGGAGCTCCCGGTGTATACTCTGCTCGTTATGCGGGCGACCCCACAAATTCGGGGAAAAATATCGACAAACTGCTGTTGGCTCTAAAAAATCAAGCAAACCGCAAAGCTCGTTTCAGGACAGTCATTGCTCTGATTCTAAATGGAGAGCGGCATATTTTCGAGGGTGTAATAACAGGTACAATTGCCGAAGACCGTCTCGGCTTTTTCGGGTTCGGATACGACTCGGTATTCGTACCAGACGGATACGACAAAACATTCGCCCAGATGTCGGAAGACGAAAAAAACAAGATAAGCCATCGGGGACAGGCAGTGGCTAAACTTGTCGACTTCCTTAGAAACAATATCTAAACTAATGGACTTCATACAAAACATATCGTCCCCATACCTGGCTGCAATTCTTCTGGGTTTGGTATTTGTGCTCGACCCCTGTGCATTACTTTCTAATATTGCCGCAATAGGCTATATATCAAAAGATTACAAAAACCGCAGACAGGTAATCCGCAACTATACATATTTTGCATTAGGCAGAGTGCTGACACTCGGCATATTAGGGGCGATACTCGTAGTATTGTTCAGAAAGAGCATATTGCTGTTCAATCTACAAAACTTCCTATCCGAATACAGCGAAATAACAATGGGCGTATTCTTTATAGTAATAGGAATTCTGTTGATTTTTGCAGACAAGATAACATTCCTACACGTCCATCTGCCTACCCAACGTATAGAGAGACAAAAAAGACACATCGCCCTACAATCATTCATACTCGGCTCACTTATATCATTGATACTCTGCCCTGCCAATATAGTGATATTCTTCGGAATACTAATACCACTCTCCATCGGTTCGTCGGCAGGGGTGTTCTTGCCCTCCGTATTTTCTGTCGCCTCTACACTACCGATAATACTACTAATGTTTATAATGGCACTGAGTGTTAACAACATAGATAAAATTTTCAGATTTACGGACAAAATAGGCAAATATCTTGTACGTATATCGGGAATATTATTCGTCCTCGTGGGCATCTATATCTGCATAGAACATCTGTTTTTACACGCACATTAAAAAGTGTTTAAACTTTTTGGGATATCGTTATTCTAAGAGATTAAACAATAAAAATTTTACGATATGAAACGTTGTGTTATATTATTAGCGGCAGCATTCGTACTATCGTTGTCGATGTCTGCTCAGAAGAAAGTAACGGTAGAAGCTGCCAACGACGAAATCAGCGATAACCTTGATCTTAAAGCCATTGGTATTATTTTCGGTAAGGCAAAGAACCTCGAAGAGTTTGAGGAGATGATAAACGATTGGCGAAATCCAATCTCCAACTTAGACCTCAACTACGACGGCGAGGTAGATTATCTGCGTGTGTTGGAATCATCGGAAGGCAAGACACATATCATTGTCATACAAGCAGTTTTGGCGCCAGACATTTATCAGGACGTGGCAACCCTTATTGCCACCAAGAAAAAGAACAAACCTGTCGTACAGATCATAGGCGACCCGTATATATACGGTGTTAACTATATAGTCGAACCTGTATATATTTATACACCCGTTATTTACAGTTGGTTCTGGGGACCGGCATATGTCCGCTGGTATTCGCCCTACTATTGGGGTTATTATCCCGTATATTACAGAAATTACTATTGTGTCTCATACGACGATTACTATTATTATCTCAGAGGTTACTACTCGGACTACCACTACGTTAGCTATCGTTATGCAGACCGCCCGAGATACGAATACAGAGAATCGAGGATATACAGAGATATGTCGAGAAGAGACTACAATACTCGTTATCCCGACAGAAGTTTCTCGAGCCGCAACTCGTCTCGTTCGGATATTACCAACCGCAGAGACATAGAAAGAACTCGCAGTGTATCCGGCGATTATCGCAGCGACAGGCAAACATCGAGGCGAGACGAGACGGGCACAAGGACTATCGACAATAGAACTGCACGCACAAATAGAGATAATTCATCGAATGAAAGGATATCTACTACGAGAGAAGGAAGAAGTGACATTTCGAACGAAAGGGTATCTACCTCCAGAGAGGGCAGAAATGGTACTTCTCGTGACAGAATATCCACTACCGTAGAAGATAGAGATAACTCGAATAATAGAACATCTATTACACGAGAAAATAGAGGTGATATTTCGAACGATAGAACATCGTCTTCACGAGAAAATAGAAGCGATATTTCGAATGAAAGGGTATCTACCTCCAGAGAAGGCAGAAGTGGTACTTCGAACGACAGGATATCCACTACACGCGACAACTCTTCCAGTAGCGACAGACGCGTGATAATCAATACAGACAGAAATAGTGAAACCCGAATAGAACGCAATGGCAATTCGTCGAGAAGCGGTGATATATCAACAAGACGCGATAACAGCGGTAGCAGTGGCAGCCGTATAAGCCGCGAAAATTCAGGTTCTTACGGCAGCAGCATTCAGACCGACAGAAGTCGTTCGTCGTCGAGCTCGTCCTTATCACGTCCGACAGAAAGTAGTACCAGGTCAAGCAGCAGCACAGGCTCGAGCCGTTCGTCATCGGAGGGTAGCTCACGAAGCGGTGGCGGCAGCAACAGAGAAGGCAGAAGATAATTCAATCGTTAACTTTAAGTAGCTATCAATGTATTTTTGGTAGCTACTTTTCTGTAAAAAATCCTTGTTCGGAATACAACAAAGCAAAACAACAACAGGTAGAAAAACCGAATCGTAGAACAGATAATCGAACAGAAAAAAGGGAATTTCACTTGAAATACGGAAACTCCCCTTTTTTGTTTTTTACAACATCGATATTGTATATCTATCGTCTTTAATTCAATCAATTATTACGCCTTGAACGCTTCGGCAATAGCGTCGTCGAGCCCGTTGGGGTTCTTGCCGCCCGC
>ERZ772827.1219-NODE-1219-length-13173-cov-6.200259_pt1 | contig 13173 bp, 9 predicted proteins | sample MGYA00580850_ERZ772827 | MGnify/ENA primary metagenome ERZ772827 (study PRJEB29015, sample SAMEA2737950) | human oral metagenome | biome: human oral; feature: human-associated habitat; material: dental | place: China | collected 2145 ...
GTCGCCCTTGGGGCTGGCCGCGGGGGCTGCGCCGCCGGCGCGGATGGCGGCGACGAGCTCGCTCTTGCGAAGACGGGAGGTGCCTTTGAGTCCCATGGAGGCCGCGAGCTTCTGCAGGTCGGCCAGGCGCATGGTCGAGAGGGAGGCGTGGGAGGTCTCGGTCACGAGTGTCCTTCTGTGTGCTGCCGGGGCGCTCCGGCGGTCACCGGAGCGGTCCGGGATGCCACCGGGTGACGGCATCGACATGGTGGAGACTCCCCCGGAGTTGTTCACGGGGGTCAGTCGCACAGCTCGAGGCGACGGAGGGGCCGACGGCCTGGGCTCCTGTCCTCCTGGGGCTGCAGGCGGCGATGCGGGGCGATCCGCGGGGCCGTTAGCGCTAACTGTAGCAGTCTGCTACGCCGCTCCGTGCGCCGACAGCGGTGCCGTGGCCCACGTCATGAGCTCCTTCCCGGGCAGGAAGGGGCCAACGATGCGCGCAGGGGCGCGGGTGCGGCTGCATCCCGGGAGCGGTCGCGGGGCCGACGACGCGGGCCACCGTTCAGACGAGCCGGGCGCCCTCCAGGTCGATGCCCGGGCGCAGTACCGTCCAGCCGTGACGCTCCAGGGCGAAACGGGCCTGCTGCGAGAGGTCGGCCAGCACGAGCACCGTCGGCCCAGCCCCCGAGATGACCGCCGGGTAGCCCTGCTCGCGCAGGGAGTCCATGACGGCCATGGAGTCCGGCAGGACAGAGCGGCGGTACTCCTGGTGCAGACGGTCCTGCGTGCCCGCCATGAGCAGGTCGGGGCGGCCGGCGAGGGCGAGCATGAGCACCGCCGCGCGCGAGGTGTTGAACAGGGCGTCGGAGCGCGGCACCGAGTCGGGAAGCACCTTGCGGGCCTCCTCGGTGGACAGGCGCGTCGTCGACGGCGGCACGAGCAGGCTCACAGCCAGGGTGGCGTCCACCGGCATGGGGGCGGCGTGGGCGGTGCCGTGCTCGTCAGTCCAGGCGACGGTGGCGCCCCCGTAGACGGCCGGGGCGACGTTGTCCGGGTGCCCCTCGAAGCCGGTCGCGAGCTGGAAGACGAGGTCGTCGTCGAGCAGGTCGGGGTCATTGAGCAGGCCGCGGGCCAGCATGAGGCCGGCGACGGCGGCGCTGGCCGACGAGCCCATCCCGCCGCCGTGGGGGATGCGGTTGACGCAGCGCATCTCGAAACCCGCCTGGGGGGCGCCGACGGCGTCGAGCCCGGCCCGCAGGGCGCGCACGACGAGGTTGGTGTCGTCGGTGGGGACGACGCCCGCACCCACGCCCTCGACGGTGACCGTCGTCGGGCCGGTGACGGGGCGGACGGTGACCTCGTCGTAGTAGCGGAAGGCCATGCCGAAGGAGTCGAAGCCCGGCCCCATGTTGGCGGTGGTGGCGGGGACCCGCACCGCCGCGACCTCGTGTGACAGACGGATGCTCACTCTCCCTCCACACGCTGGATGGAGACGACCTCGATGACGCGCTCCTGGCCGCGCAGGTCCTCGACGGCGGCGTCGAGGCGCGCGACGGTGGCCGGGTGGGTGACGATGGTGACGACGGCCCGGTCCCCGCCGACGTAGGCGCTCTGGCGCACCGAGTCGATGGACACGTCGTTGGCGGCGAAGGCGGTGGCCACCGCCGCCAGCGAGCCCGGCCGGTCGTTGACGCACAGCTGGATCTGGTAGCGGGTGACGGCGGCCTCGGGGCCGAGCACCGGCAGGTCGGCGTAGGAGGACTCACGGGGGGCCTGGCCGCCGTTGACGCGGTGCGCGGCGGCGGCCACGACGTCGGACAGGACGGCGGAGGCGGTGGGGGCACCACCCGCGCCCTTGCCGTAGAACATGAGGGGGCCCGCCGCCTCGGCCTCGACGAGGACGGCGTTGAAGGCGCCGTGGACGCTGGCCAGCGGGTGGGTAGCAGGAACAAGCGCCGGGTGGACGCGCACGCTCACGCCCTCGGTGCCGTCGGGGCCGTCGATGCGCTGGGCGATGGCCAGCAGCTTGATCTCGCAGCCCGAGGCGTGGGCCTCACGGATGTCGTCCACGGTGATGCTGCGGATGCCCTCGACGGTGACGTCGCCCATGCCGACGCGGGTGTGGAAGGCGAGGGAGGCGATGATGGCGGCCTTGGCGGCGGCGTCGAGGCCGTCGACGTCGGCGGTGGGGTCGGCCTCGGCGTAGCCGAGCTCCTGGGCGCAGGCGAGGGCCTCCTCGAAGGACAGGCTCTTGGCGCTCATCTCGTCGAGGATGTAGTTGGTGGTGCCGTTGACGATGCCGAGCACGCTGGTGACGCGGTCGCCGGCCATCGACTCGCGCAGCGCGTAGACGACCGGGATGGCACCGGCGACGGCGGCCTCGTAGTAGAAGTCGACGTCGGCGTCGGCCGCGGCGGCGTAGAGCTCGGGGCCGTGGGCGGCGATGAGGGCCTTGTTGCCGGTGATGACGGAGGCCCCGGACCGGAAGGCCGCGAGGATGAGGGTGCGGGCGGGCTCGATGCCACCGATGAGCTCGATGACGATGTCGTTGCCGGTGGCGACGGCGGTGGCGTCGTCGGTGAGCAGGTCCCGGGGCACCGACGGGTCACGGGGGGCCGCGAGGTCGCGCACGGCGATGCCCGTGACCTCCAGGCGGGCGCCGCTGCGGGCGGCGAACTCCTCCCCCTGCTCGCCCAGGAGGCGCACGACCTGTGTGCCGACGGTGCCGGAGCCGAGGACGCCGACCTTGAGGACGGGGCGCGAGGGCGCGGGGGCTGCGGGCGAGGCCTGCTGGGACATGGGACCACCTTGATCTCGTGTGGTGTTCGGGGCAGGGGCCAGCATAGACGGGGCCACCGGCGCCGCGCGCGGGCGTCCGCTGCGGTGAGGCGCCGCACGTTTGACCATTACTGAGAACCGCTCCTATTTTAGGGTTGTCTAACCTTCATGCCGGGGCGCCCGAGTGGGCACTGCCCCCACGACACACCTCGAGGCCTCCATGAACCCCGCATCCGCGCAACCCGCCACCATCCGTACCTCCTCCCGCTCCGGCCTGCGCGACTCCGTGCTGGGGACCCGCAACCTCATGACGGTGGCCGCGCTGGGCGTCGTCGGCTCTCTGCTCGTCGTGCCGCTGACGTACCTGTCCCTCGTCGTCGCCGTCAGCCCGCGCGGCATCCTCATCATGTGCGCCCTCATGGGGGCCTGGATCGTGCCGTACCTGCTGCCCGGCGTCATCGTCAACAAGCCCGGAGCCTTCATTGTCTCCGGCCTCATCATGGGGGTCGTCTCCGCTTTCCTCACCCCGCAGGGGCCCACCGCCATCATCGGCAACCTCATCGGCTCCCTCTTCGTCGGGGTGCCGGTCGCCCTGTTCCTCTACCGGCACTGGACCTGGTGGGTCTACCTCATCTCCGGTGCCGTCTTCGGCGGGGCCAACGCGGCGATGTACTCGGCGGGCTTCCACATCGCCCTGAGCACCCAGGAGACGCTCATCGGCATCGTCCTGGCGGTCCTGTCCTGCTGGCTCGCCGTCGGCGTGTGCCTCCTGCTGCGCCGGGCCCTGGAGCGCACCGGTCTGGCCGTCTGCCGATGAGCAGCGCCCCCGCGATCGCCACCCTCGACGACGCCGCCGTCCAGTACGCCCGCACGAGCAGCTGGGTCCCCCAGGGCGCCTCCCTCGCCCTGCACCCCGGCACGACGACGTTGCTGCTGGGCCCCTCGGGCTGCGGCAAGTCCACCCTCACCCGGCTCCTGCCCGGGCTCGTGCCCCACTGCCTACCCTCCGTCTACCGCGGCTCGGTGCAGGTCGGCGGCCAGGAGGTCGCTGACGCCGAGGTCTCCCACCTGGCCGGGACCGTCGCCGTCGTCATGCAGGACCCCGACGCCCAGGTCGTCACCACCAGCGTCCTCGATGAGGTCTGCTACGGCCTGGAGAACCTGTGCGTGCCCGTCGACGAGATCGAGCCGCGTGCCCGCCGGGCCCTGGACGACGTCGGTCTGGCCGGCCGGGAGTCCACGAGCCCCTGGGAGCTGTCCGGCGGGCAGCGCCAGCGCCTCGTGCTCGCCTGCGCCCTGGCCCAGGCGCCCGCGCTGCTCGTCCTGGACGAGCCCACCGCCAACCTCGACCCGGCCGCCACCGCCGCCTTCTACCGGCTCCTGCCCGGCATCCAGTCGCGGGGTGCGGCCGTCCTCGTCGTCGAGCACGACCTCGACGACGTCATCGAGCACGTCAGCCACGTCATCGCCCTGGGTCCCGACGGCGCCACCCTCGCCTGCGGCCCCACCCGCCGGGTCCTCGCCGACCACGGCCGTGCGCTCGCGCGCGCCGGGGTGCGCCTGCCCTCCGCCACGCGCCTGAGCCACCGGCTTCACGACGCCGAGCGGGCCGGGACACAGGGCCGGGCACAGGGCGCTGAGCAGGCCGGTGCGGGTGAGGACGCAGACCGCAGCGCCACCACGCATGACGAGGCCGTCGTCCCGCTCACCCTGGCCGACGGGGCTCGTCTGCTCGCCGCCCGTCTCCCCGAGACCCACGCGCCCGACGGCGCCCCTGCCTCACCCCCGCCCACGGGCACCGCTGCGCGGCACGCGGCTGCCGTGCCCGGCACTCCCCCAGCCCTTGAGGTCCGTGACCTGGACGTGCCGCGCGGGCGGGGCTCACGCAGGCACCGTGTCCTGGCCGGTATCAGCCTCACCGTCGCCGCCGGGCAGGTGCTGGCCGTCACCGGGGCCAACGGCTCGGGCAAGACGACCCTCCTGCGCGCCCTGGCCGGACTTGAGGCCTGGACGGGCGGGAGCGTGCGTGTTGCCGGCCGCGAGCGCCGCCCCGGCGTCCCCGGCCCCGAGGTCACGCTCGTGTCCCAGAACCCCGAGCACCAGTTCCTTGAGCGCACGGTGTCCGACGAGCTCGCCCACGGCCTGCGTCTGGCCGGTGCCGACGAGCAGGAGGTGCGCCGCTCCGTCTGTGAGCGCCTGGAGCGCTTCGGGCTGGCCGAGCACGCCGAGGTGAGCCCTTTCCTTCTGTCGGGCGGGCAGCAGCGGCGCCTGTCGGTCGCCTCCGTCCTGGGCCGCTACCGCGACCTCATCTGCCTCGATGAGCCGACCTTCGGGCAGGACCAGCACAGCTGTGAGGCCCTCATGGCGCTGCTGCGCTCCATCGCCCGGGAGGGTACCGCCGTCGTCCTGAGCACCCACGACATGGGGCTCGTCGCCGAGCACGCCGACCGTGTCCTCGTCCTGGCCGACGGCCAGGCCCTGGCCGAGGGGACCCCGGAGGAGGTCCTCACCGACCCCGGTCTGCTGGAGCGCGCCGGGCTCACGCCGCCGCCCCTGGTGCGCATGCGCGCGCTCGCCCAGGCGGCGGGAGCCAGCCTCCCCGCGCTCATCCGGTGGGAGGACCTGTCGTGACCTGCCCCAGCCGCCCCGGCTTCTTCAACCCGCTGTCACCCTTCGCGGCCGTCGTGCCCGTCATGGTGGTCTCCTCCCTCGTCGTCGCCGTGCAGGTCCCGGTCCTCGTGCTCGCCGTCGGCCTGCTCCTGCTCGTCGTCGCCAACCCTCGTCGCGGCTGGCGCGCCGCGCTGGCCGTGCTGGCACTCGCCGTCGTCATCAGTACGTCCCTGGCCCTGAGCGCGCCGCTCGAGCGAGTGGGGGCATCCGAGGTCGTGCTGCGCCTGGGGGCGCTGGAACTCGAACGCAACCAGGTGCTCGCCGGGGTGCGGCTGGGCTGCAAGCTCGGCGCCGTCGTGTCCCTGTGCGTGCTCACCGGGCTGCTCTCACGCCCCGAGGACCTGCTGCGTGCCCTCGTCACCCACCTGCGTGTGCCCTACCGCATCGCCTACGCGGGTGTCGCCGCCATCAGCTTCCGCCAGCGTCTGGCCGCCGAGTACCGGGTGGTCAAGGAGGCGCACGCGCTGCGCGGCACCCGCGCGCCTCTGCCGGTCCTGCGTCCGCTCGTGCGGGCGTGGACGGCGGTGCCGGCCCTGACCGCCGGGGCGGTGCGGCACGCCGAGAGGGTGGCGGCCTCCATGGACGCACGCGGCTTCGGCGCCTATCGCGTGCGCACCGAGCGCCATCCTCCGCGCTGGCGGTGGCGCGACAGCGTCGTCGTCCTCGTCGGTTGGGCCCTGGCGGCCTGGCTGGCAGTCAGCTTCTTCGGTGAGGGCCTCGTCCTGCACGAGGTCTGAGCGCCGCATCATCAGCACGTACCCGGCCACCTTGGGAGACCTCATGACCACCACCCCGCCCGTGACCCTGGGGCAGGTCCTGGCCCCCGTCCGCGGCAAGATCGCCCTGACGGCCCTGGCGGGCCTCGTCGCCTCCGGCTTCTCGCTCCTGCCCGCCGTCGCGATCACCGCCATCGCGGAGGGGGCCGTCACCCACACCCTCACAGCCCGCGCGGCCTGGCTGTGGCTGGGCGCGGTCGTCGTCGGCCTCACCCTGGGCCACGTCATCGCGATGTCCTCCACCGGCTGGGCACACGACGTCGAGAGCGCCTTCCGCACCGAGCTGCGCGTGAGGATCGCCCGGCACCTGGCCCGCCTGCCCCTGGGCTGGCACACCAACGAGTCCTCAGGACGCACGAAGGTGCTCATCACCGAGGACACCACCGCCATCCACTCACTCATCGCCCACTTCGGCACCGACCTGGGTGCCGCCGCGGGCGGCATGGTGCTGGGCTTCGCCTACCTGTTCACGCGCTCGTGGCAGCTCGCCCTGGTCCTGCTGGTCTGGCTGGTCCTCCTTCTCGTCCTGACGGCGACGGCGATGGCCGCGTCCCAGGGCACGGTCAACGCGGACTACCTCGAGGGGATGAAGAAGGTGGGCTCCTCCACCGTGGAGATGGTTGACGGCATCGCCACCGTCAAGGCCTTCGGTCTGGCCGGGAGCGTGTTCCGACGCTTCGATGAGGCCCTGGACCAGTACACGGATGCCGCCTACCGCTACATGAAGGGCCCCGGCCGTCCCATGGCCCTGCTCGGAGCGCTCATCTCCCCCGCGGGGATGCTCGTGCCCGTCCTCATCGCGGGGGTGTGGCTGGCCGGGCAGGGGGTCCTGCGTCCCGTGGACCTGCTGCCCTTCCTCTTGGTGGGCATCGGCCTGCCCAGCGGGCTCGTCAACCTCGTCACGCTCGTCAACCAGGTGACGCTGGGGGCTGAGGCCGCCGGACGGCTCGGCGCCCTCCTGTCCGAGCCGGTCCTGGCCGAGCCTGCGCACCCGCAGCCGATCCACCGGGACGAGGGCGGCGGTGTCGGCATCGACCTCGAGCACGTGTGCTTCCGTTACACGGCCCGCACCGGGCAGGAGGAGCTGCCGCTGGCGGTCGACGACGTGAGCCTGCGCATGGAGCCGGGCACCGTCACCGCTGTCGTCGGCCCCTCCGGCTCCGGCAAGAGCACTCTCGTGCGCCTCATCGCCCGGTTCTGGGACGTGGAGTCCGGAACGGTCCGGGTGGGCGGCACCGACGTGCGCGAGGCGTCGAGCAGCGACCTGCTGTCCCACCTGGGGCTCGTCCTCCAGGAGGGCGGGACCCTGGCGGACACCGTGCGCGCCAACATCGCCCTGGGGCGCCCCGGCGCCACCGACGCCGAGGTGGAGGCCGCCGCCCGAGCCGCCCGCATCAACGAGCGGGTCCTGGCCCTGCCGCACGGCTACGACACCGTGCTGGGCTCCGAGGGGGCCCACCTGTCCGGTGGCGAGCGCCAGCGCATCGCCCTGGCCCGTGTCTTCCTCGCCGACGCCCCCGTCCTCCTGCTGGACGAGGCCACCGCCCAGGCCGATGCCCACTCCGAGCGCGAGATCCAGCAGGCGCTGGCACGGCTGGCGGCCGGACGCACCGTCATGGTCATCGCGCACCGCCTGTCCACCGTCGTGGACGCCGACCAGATCCTCGTCATGGACCACGGCCGGCTCGTCGAGCGCGGCACACACACCGAGCTGCTCGCACAGGGCGGCCTCTACTCCGAGATGTGGGAGGCACAGCAGTGATCCGTCGTCTTCAGCGCTGCCTGGGAGCCAGCAGCAACATCGTTCCCCTCGTGGCGGCGCACGTCGTCGCCGGCGCCCTCCAGGGCCTGAGCCTCGTCCTTCTCGTGCCGTTCCTGCGGGCCTTCCTGGCCGGTGAGCCCAGCGGCCGGTGGCTGGTCGCCGTTGTCGCCACCGCGCTGGCGGGGCTGGGCATCTCCTGCGCGGCCACCGTGCGCTCCTACGCGGTCTCCTGCTACGACGTGTGCGGGAGCCTCGTGCGCACCTTGGGCCACCGGGTCCAGCAGCTGCCCCTGGGGTGGTTCACCTCGGCGACGACGGGACAGGTCGCCACCGCTGTCTCACGGGACACCGCGAACCTGTCCCACCTGCCGTCTATCGCTCTGCCGCAGATCGCCTCCATGGGTGGCAGCGCCGCGGTCATCGGCCTCAGCGCCCTCGTGCTGGAATGGCGGATGGGTGTGGCGCTGCTGCTGGCCCTGCCGGGTACCGTCCTGTGCCTGCGCTGGCTCAGGCGTGCGGTGCGCGGTGAGTTCCGCGCCTCTCAGGACGTCGCGGAGGAACTCGGAGCGCGTCTGCTGGAGTTCAGCCGCCTGCAGGCCGTCCTGCGCGCCACCGGTGCGGTCAACGGGGCGGTGGACGGGGAGCACGGGGCGCTCAACAACCAGGCCGGTACGCAGGCCGACGGCGCCCGGGCGGGTGGGCCTACGGGCTCCACCTGGGTGCCTCTGGAGGCGGCGCTGAGGGGCGACCACGCGGCGGCGCACAGGGCCCAGCACGCCAAGGGCCCGGCAGGTCAGGCCTTCCACACCTGTGTGGAGGCGGGTGTCGTCGCCTGCCTGGGTGTGGGCCTGTTCCTGCTGCTCGGGGGCGGTCTCGACCCGGCGGTCTTCATCACCCTGGCTCTCATGGCCGTGCGCTTCGCCGAGCCGGTGGGCATGCTCGCCTTCTTCGTCGATCCTCTGCACCAGTCCGACGTCGCCCTGGAGCGGATCGAGGCGATCCTGCACACCCCCTCCCTGCCGGAGCCGGCCGAGGGCCGGTGCGCCACGCTCAGGCCCGAGCCCGAGGGCGGGCTGGAGGTGGGCCTGGAGAACGTGACCTTCGGTTACGTGCCCGGGCGCGACGTCATCCACGACGTCACGCTGACCTTCCCGGCCCGCTCGGTCACCGCGCTCGTCGGCCCCTCGGGCTCGGGCAAATCGACCCTCACCCGGCTCGTGGCCCGCTTCTGGGACGTGTCGGGAGGCACGGTGCGCGTGGGCGGCACGGACGTGCGCGACCTGCGCACGGCGGACCTCATGGCGCAGGTCTCCATGGTCTTCCAGGACGTGTACCTGTTCGACACGACCATTGAGGAGAACGTGCGTATCGGGCGCGCGCAGGCCACGGACGAGCAGGTGCGTGAGGCGGCCGACCGGGCGGGGCTGAGCGAGGTCGTCGAGCGTCTGCCCCACGGGTGGGACACGCGGGTCGGGGAGGGAGGCTCCTCCCTGTCCGGGGGTGAGCGCCAGCGGGTGGCGATCGCGCGGGCCTTCCTCAAGGACGCCCCGGTGCTGCTGCTCGATGAGGTCACCAGCGCCCTGGACGGGGTGAGCGAGGCGGGGGTGACGCGTGCGATGGAGGAGCTGAGCCGGGGGCGCACGGTGCTGGTCATCGCGCACCGCCTGTCGACGATCCGCCGCGCGGACCGCATCGTCGTGCTGGTCGACGGGGCGGTCGAGGCCGTGGGCACGCACGACGAGCTCTATGCCGCGGGCGGCACGTACCGGCGCTTCTGGGAGGACCAGAGCGCGGTGGACCGGTGGAGGCTGGTGGGCGCGGGGGCCTGAGGCGGGATCACTCCCCCTCGAGGGCGAGGAGGTCCTCGAGGGTCTCGGGCCGCAGGACCCAGCCCTGCCGCCCGTCACGTACCCAGGCGACGCCGGGGCGGGTGAACATGTTGTAGTTGCTGGCCAGGCAGCGTCCGTAGGCTCCGACGGCGGGCACCGCCAGGACGTCGCCGACGGCGAGGTCCGCGGGCAGGTCAACGTCGCGCACGAGGATGTCACCGCTCTCACAGTGCTTGCCGACGACGCGCGCGCGGGTCAGGCCCACAGCCGGGTCGGGGCGGCGGTTGGCGACGAGCACTGTGTAGGCGGCCTTGTACAGGGCGGGGCGGATGTTGTCGCTCATGCCGCCGTCGACGCTCACGTACAGGCGTGAGGCTCCGTCGTCGAGGGCGACGCGCTTGAGACCGGTGACCGTGTAGAGCATGACGGTGGACGGTCCGGCGACGCTGCGTCCGGGCTCGACGGACACGTGCGGGACCGGGTCTCCCAGCTCGGTGCACAGCTCGCGCACCGTCTCGGCGAGGGTCCGGGCGACCTGTGCCGGACTGGGTGGCACCGGGTCCGCCCCGGTGTAGGCGATGCCGTAGCCGCCGCCCAGGTCGAGCTCGGGGGCGGTGATGCCGGTGGAGACGGCGACCTCGTGGCGCAGGGTGAGGACGACGCGGGCGGCCTCACGGAAGCCGGCCAGGTCCAGGATCTGGGAGCCGATGTGGGAGTGCAGCCCGTGCAGCTCGAGCTCGGGGGCGGCGATGATCGCGTCGATGGCCTGCCGGGCAGCGCCTCCGTGGACGGAGAGGCCGAACTTCTGGTCCTCGTGGCCGGTGGAGATGAACTCGTGGCCTCCGGCGTGCACGCCGGTGGTCAGGCGCACCATGACCTTGCCGGTCTCCTCGGGTCCGTAGACACCGCTGGCACGCAGGTCGCGCACGGCACGGACGGCGAGCTCGACCTCCTCGAGGGAGTCGAGGACGAGGTGGCTCAGGCGGTGGGTGAGGGCGACGGCGATCTCCGCCTGGGTCTTGCCGTTGCCGTGCAGGCCCACACGGGTGGCGTTGGCAGTGGCCTCCTCCCCGTCCACCTCCTGCAGGGCGGCGAGGGACACGGCGAGCTCGCCGCGGCTGGCGGCGTCGATGCCCATGCCCTCCTCCAGGACCCACCGCGCGATCTTGGTGGTGAGGAAGGCCTTGCCGGCGTAGAAGGCCTCTCCTCCGGCCATGCCGTAGCCGGGCCAGAACTCCTCGTGCATGGCGGCGGACCAGGCGGCGGCGCGTGCACGCAGGTCGGCCTCGTCGAGGACGAAGACGGGGGTGGGGGCGTCGGCGAGGACCTCGGTGAGGTGGCGCCCTCCGAGGGTGAGGGCGCCGTCGGCGCCGCGGCGCACGCTGGCGGGCCACAGGTCGGGGCGCGCGTCGGGCTCGGGGCCCACGAGGCTGCCCAGCGGTTCCTCACCGGCGGGGACGCGTGTGGCCTCGGCGGGTACGGGGGCCTGGCCGGGGGTGCGGTCCTGGTCGGTGGCGCTCACATGCGCTCCGGAGCGCTGACGCCCAGCAGGGCGAGGCCGTTGGCGATGACCTGGGAGACGGCGTCGTTGAGCCACAGGCGGGCGACGTGGCCGGCGTCGACCGGGTCCTCGCCGCGGGGCGTGACCCGGGTCGCGGCGTACCAGGCGTGGTAGGCACCGGCCAGCTCCTCGAGGTAGCGGGCCACCCGGTGCTGCTCGCGCATGCTCGCGGCCTGGGCGACGACGGCCGGGAACTGGGCGAGCACGCCCAGCAGCGCGGAGTCCGCCGGGGTATCGAGGGCGGCAGGCTCGAAGCCGCTGTCGCGGCTCACGCCGTGCTCGGCGGCGTTGCGGGCGACGTTGCGGGTGCGGGCGTGGGCGTACTGGACGTAGTAGACGGGGTTCTCGTTGGAGGCCGAGGCCAGCAGGTCCAGGTCGATGTCGATCATGGAGTCCATGGAGGCGCGGGCCAGCGAGTAGCGGGCGGCGTCGACACCGACGGCGGAGACGAGGTCCTCCAGGGTGACGATGGTTCCGGCCCGCTTGGACATGCGCACGGGCTCGCCGTCCTTAACGAGGTTGACGAACTGGCCGATGATGATCTGCATATTGACGCCGGGCTCGTCGCCGAAGGCCGCGCACATGGCCATCATCCGGCCGATGTAGCCGTGATGGTCGGCGCCGAACAGGAAGATGGCGCAGTCGGTACCGCGCTCACGCTTGTCCAGGTAGTAGGCGAGATCGGCGGCGAAATAGGAGGCGTTTCCGTCGGACTTGATGAGGACCCGGTCCTTGTCGTCGCCGAAGTCGGTGGTGCGCAGCCAGGTGGCGCCGTCGCGCTCCTCGATGACGCCGCGCTCGCGCAGGCGGGCGATGGCGCGCTCAACAGCGCCGGAGGAGTGCAGGGAGTCCTCGTGGAAGAAGACGTCGAAGTCGGAGCGGAAGGCGTGGAGCTCGGCCTTGATGGAGTCGAACATGAGCTCGACGCCGCGGGCGCGGAAGACCTCGGTGGCCTCTGCGTCGTCGAGCGTGGCCGGGGCGGGGCGGCCGGCGGCGAGCTCGTCGGAGGTCACGCGCGCCGCGATCTCGGCGATGTAGGCACCGCCGTAGCCGTCCTCGGGGGTCTCCTGGCCGCGGGCCGCGGCGAGCAGGGAGACAGCGAAGCGGTCGATCTGGGTGCCGTGGTCGTTGAAGTAGTACTCGCGGGTGACTTTGGCACCGCAGGCGAACAGGATCCGGGCCAGGGAGTCGCCGACGGCGGCCCAGCGGGCGCCGCCCAGGTGCACCGGGCCGGTGGGGTTGGCGGAGACGTACTCGAGGTTGATGTGCTGGCCGCTCAGGGAGTCGTTGCTCCCGTAGGCCTCGCCGGCCTCCACGATGGAGCGGGCGAGCTCGCCGGCGCTGGCGGCGTCGAGGCGGATGTTGAGGAAGCCGGGGCCGGCGACCTCCACAGAGGCGACGCCGTCGAGAGCCTCAAGGCGGGGGACGAGGAGCTCGGCAAGGTCGCGCGGCTTGGTACCCGCCTTCTTGGCCAGCTGCATGGCCACGTTGGTGGACCAGTCGCCGTGGTCACGGTTGCGGGGGCGTTCGACGCGGGGGTCGGGGATCTCTGCAGAGGGCAGGGCGAGGGAGCCCTCAGCGGAGGCCTCCTCCAGGACGGTGCGGATGGCTGCGGCAAGCTCTTCTGGAGTCACGCCCGCCAGCGTACCGTCATCGGCCGGGTAGGACCGCGAGGGATGTCGATGATCACGGGGCATCGTGGGACATGTCGCAGTTGCCCGTCAGTTTCGCTCCTGAGCCAAGACGCTGGTACAGTCACGCCTCGGGCCCCGGTAGCTCAGTGGATAGAGCGTCTGCCTCCGGAGCAGAAGGTCGCAG
>ERZ772827.1221-NODE-1221-length-13163-cov-22.448962_pt1 | contig 13163 bp, 8 predicted proteins | sample MGYA00580850_ERZ772827 | MGnify/ENA primary metagenome ERZ772827 (study PRJEB29015, sample SAMEA2737950) | human oral metagenome | biome: human oral; feature: human-associated habitat; material: dental | place: China | collected 2145 ...
GAGCCGATCGACCCGGTGCGCTACCTGGGCAACCGCTCCTCGGGGCGCCAGGGCGCCGCCGTGGCCCGCGCCGCCGTCGAGCGCGGTGCGCGTGCGACCCTGGTGGCTGCCAATGTGGCCGACGACGTTCTCGCGGTGCTGCCGGGCGGGGTCGAGGTGGTGCCCGTCGGCACCGCCATGGAGTTGCGCAACGCCGTCCGACGGGCCGCCCGGGACGCCGATGCCGTGGTGATGGCGGCCGCCGTCGCCGACTACCGCCCCGCCGCGGCGTCGGCATCCAAGATCAAGAAGCGGGTCGAGGCTCGCGGCCTGCGCGACGACGGGACTGAGGGCGCGGCCCGGCTGAGCATCGAGCTCATTGAGAATCCCGACATCCTCGCCGAGCTCGTCGCCGACCCGCCTCGCGACGACGGCTGGCGGACGCTCGTGGTGGGCTTCGCCGCGGAGACCGGCGACGCCGAGGGCGACGTGCTCGCCCACGGCGCCGCCAAGGCTCGACGCAAGGGCGCGGGCCTTCTCGCCGTCAACGCCGTGGGGGAGCGCACCGGCTTCGGAGACGTGCCCAACGCCGTCGTCGTCCTCGATGACCAGGGCCGTGAGGTCGCCAGGGCCGAGGGCTCCAAGACCGATGTCGCCCGCGCGCTCGTCGACCTGGTCGCCCGCAGGCTGCCCGGCCGCTCCTGAGCACGCCGGAAAACGTCTGCGGAATCACGCACAGGCACGGCGCTCGCCCTTCAGACGTGTCGGTGCCCGTGCCTACTATGGGGAGCGAGACAGCGCAGGGCCTCGCCGTCGTGGGGCCGCGCACAGAAGTGATCTGAGTGATCTGCATGAAGAGGACCGGAGCGAGCACCTGCACCACAGCCGACATGACCGTGGCCGACATGGTCAGGGCGGTGACGACCCCGCCGCTGCCCGTGCGCATCACCGCCTACGACGGCTCCGCCGTCGGCCCGCGAAGCAGCGGTCTTGAGTTGCACGTCGTCTCCCCGCACGCCTTCAGCTACATGGTCACGGCCCCCGGCGAGCTCGGCCTCGCCCGCGCCTACATCATGGGCAAGGTCGCCATGCGCGGGGTCAAGCCCGGCAACCCCTACAAGGCCTTCGACCGCCTCGAACAGCTCAAGGCGCGCGTGAGGCGCCCCTCGGCCGGGAACCTGGGCCGCATCCTCATCGCGCTCGGCAGGAGCGGCATCCACCGGCCCGAGATCCCGGAGGTCGAGACCCCGCCGGCGTGGCGCCGCGCGCTGTCGGGCACGCGCTCCCACACCCAGGAGGGCGACAAGGGCGCCGTCACCTCCCACTACGACCGGTCGAACCGCTTCTACTCGATGGTCCTCGGCCCGCTGATGACCTACACCTGCGCCCTGTTCACCGACCCGGGCGACTCCCTCGAGGACGCCCAGGCCAACAAGATCCGTCTCGTCCTCGACAAGCTCGGCCTCGCCCCCGGCGAGCGCCTGCTCGACATCGGCTGCGGCTGGGGCTCCGTGCTGGTCGCGGCGGCGCGGCGCGGCATCCGGGCCATCGGGGTCACGCTCTCCGAGCCGCAGGCACGCTGGGCCAACGACTGGATCGCCCGGGAGGGCCTGTCCGATCTCGCCGAGGCCCGCGTCATGGACTACCGGCAGGTGCCCGAGCGCGGCTTCGACGCCATCTGCTCCCTGGGCATGATGGAGCACGTCGGCGTCCGCCACTACGACGAGTACTTCTCGACCATGTTCTCCCTCCTGCGGCCCGGCGGCAGGCTCCTCAACCACCAGATCACGCGCCGGGACTCCACCCAGCCGAACCGCGCCGGGGCCTTCATCGGACGCTATGTCTTCCCCGACGGCGAGCTCGCCGCGCCGGGCCTGGTCATGGGCCGCCTGCACGACGCGGGCTTCGAGGTGGTCCACGAGGAGAACCTCCGCCAGCACTACGCCCTGACCCTGGAGCACTGGTGCCGCAACCTGCAGGAGCACTGGGGCGCCGCCGTCGAGAGCGCCGGCTCGCAGACCTCGCTCCTGTGGGGCCTGTACATGGCGGGCGCGCGCTGGAACTTCGAGCGCAACAACATCCAGATCCATCAGCTCCTCGCGGTACGCCCGGGGCCCGACCGGGACGGGCACTGGTACCCTCTGCGTCCTTGGTGGGACGCCTGAGCCGGCCTGCTGCCGCATCCGATCCGAGACCCGCACCCACTGACCTCACAAGGACGTCACATGTCATCGAGCTCTCTTCGCCTGTTCACCTCGGAGTCCGTCACCGAGGGGCACCCCGACAAGGTCTGCGACCGCATCTCGGACTCGATCCTTGACGCCATCCTCGCCCAGGACCCGGTTGCCCACGTGGCTGTTGAGACGATGGTGACCACGGGGCTGGTTCACGTCGCCGGTGAGGTCACCACCGACGCGTACGTCGAGATCCCCGAGATCGTGCGCTCGGAGATCGCGTCGATCGGATACACCTCCTCCGAGGTCTGCTTCGACGGCGCCTCCTGCGGCGTGTCGATCTCGATCGGCCAGCAGTCCCCGGACATCGCGGCGGGTGTCGACAAGGCCCTCGAGGTGCGCGGCGACGGCGGTGGAGCCGGGGACCTGGACCCGCTCGACTTCCAGGGCGCGGGCGACCAGGGTCTCATGTTCGGCTACGCCTGCACGGACACGGCCGAGCTCATGCCGCTGCCGATCCACCTGGCCCACCGCCTGGCCGAGCGCCTGACGGCCGTGCGCAAGCGGGGCGTGGTGGAGGGCCTGCGCCCAGACGGCAAGACTCAGGTCACCGTCGGCTACGACGGCGATCGCGCGGTGAGCCTGGCGGGCGTGGTGGTCTCCACCCAGCACGATCCGGACCGCACCCGCGCCTGGCTGACCGACGCCATCACCACCGAGGTGGTCCGTCCCGTGCTCGAGGCGGAGGAGGCCAAGGGCCTCCGGCTGGCGACCGCCGACGCCGAGGTCCTGGTCAATCCCTCGGGGCAGTTCGTCATCGGCGGCCCCGCCGGGGACGCGGGCCTGACCGGGCGCAAGATCATTGTGGACACCTACGGCGGCATGGCCCGCCACGGGGGAGGCGCCTTCTCCGGCAAGGACCCCTCCAAGGTCGATCGCTCCGCCTCCTACGCCATGCGCTGGGTCGCCAAGAACGTCGTGGCGGCGGGCCTCGCGCAGCGCTGCGAGATCCAGGTCGCCTACGCCATCGGCTCGGCCCGCCCCGTGGGCCTGTACGTCGAGACCTTCGGCACTGAGACGGTTCCCGTCGCACGGGTCGCCGCCGCCGTCGAGAAGGTCTTCGACCTGCGTCCGGCCGCGATCGTGCGGGACCTGGACCTGCTCCGCCCCATCTACCGCGCCACCAGCGCCTACGGGCACTTCGGGCGCAACGGCTTCTCCTGGGAGGAGACCGGCCGCGTCGAGGCCCTGCGAGCCGCGCTGTGAGTCCGCCCCACTCGTGTCGGGCGCTGGGATGAGCCGGGCGGGCCGTGGGGGACAGCCCGCCCAGGGCGCGCTGCTGGCGGCCCCGGCGCCCTCGGAGCACCCCGTGGACGGCCGGGGCGTCGCCGAGCCCGTGGCCCGGGTGCTGCTGGACTCCCCGCTGCCGCACCTTGACCGGCTCTTCGACTACCTGGTCCCTCCCGACCTCGATGCGGCCGCCGCCGTGGGCACGAGCGTGACCGTCCGCTTCGGCGGCCAGGACATGCGGGCCTGGGTCTGGGAGCGCGGTGCGACCACGACCCATCCTGGGAAGCTGGCGCCCCTCCGTCGGGTCGTCTCCGACCTGCCGGTGCTCACCGGGGCGACCCGGGCGCTGGTCGAGGCGGTCGCCACGCGCAGCGCCGGGGTGCGGTCGGACGTCGTGCGGCTCGCCGTGCCGCCGCGCCACGCCTCCACCGAGCGCGCCGAGCGCGGTCGCACGGCAGCGCCGCTGCCGCCGTGGCGGGCGCCGTCGGCGGCAGGCTGGGACGCCTATGGCGGGGGAGGGTTCCTGGCCGCGCTCGCCGACGGCGGGGCGCCTCGCGCCGTGTGGACCGCCTTGCCCGGCCGGGTGGGCCTGGTGCGGGAGTGGACCTCGCTGCTCGCTGATGCGGCCAGGGCCGCCCTGGCATCGCACCGGGGGGTTCTGGTCGTGGCCGCGACGGCGGCTCACGCGGAGACTGTCGCGGCGGCGCTGAGCGCCGAGCTGAATGTGGAGCCGGGCGCCGCGCGCGACGAGCCGGTCGTCATCCTCACCGCGGAGGGCGGGCCCGCGCGCCGATACCGGGCGTTCCTGCGCGTGCTCCTCGGGTATGCGCGCGTCGTGGTGGGCACCCGCGGCGCCGTCTTCGCGCCGGTGCACGACCTGGGCCTGGTGGCCATTTGGGACGACGGCGACAACCGGCTCGACGAGCGCCATGCTCCGTATGCTCACGCTCGCACCGTCCTGGCGCTGCGCTCCGGCCTGGAGAGCGCCGGACTGCTCGTGGCCGGCTACTCGCGCAGCGTCGAGGCCCAGAGCTATGTGGAACGGGGCTGGGCGGAGGACCTGAGCGCCGCCCGGCCGCTGAGGCGCGCCGCCGTGGCGCGCGTGCAGGCCCCGAGCGCGATTCAGCTGGAGGCCGAGGGCGCCTCCGGGATGACCCGAATCCCCTCGGTCGCGCACCGCGCGGTGCGCGACGCCCTGACTGGCGGCCCCGTCCTCGTCCAGGTCTCACGGACCGGTTACGCCCCGGTGGTGGCCTGCCGGCGTTGCGGGCAGGTCGGCCGCTGCCCCCGCTGCGGGGGCCCGCTGGCCATGGCGAGGGCCGGGTCGGTCGCCTGCCGCTGGTGCGCGCGAGGACTGGCCGGGTGGGCCTGTCCCGCCTGCGGGGACGACCGGCTGCGCATGCGCGGGTCGGGCTCCACCCGCACCGGCGAGGAGCTGGGACGCGCCTTCCCCGGCACGCCGGTGGTCGTCTCGGGCGCACGCGAGTCCCACGGCGTCATCGGGTCTGTGGACGCATCGCCCCGCCTGGTGGTGGCCACGCCGGGCGCCGAGCCGGTCGCCGACGGCGGGTACCGCGCCGTGCTGCTCCTCGACGGCGGAAGCCTGTCCTCCCGCCCCGAGCTCGGCGCTGGTGCGGAGGCGCTGCGCCGGTGGACCAACGCGGTGGTCCTGGCTCGCGCGGACGCACGGGTGATTCTCCTGGGCGGCCCGGATCCGTCGGTGGCCCAGGCACTGGTGCGGTGGGACCATGCGGGCCACGCCCGTGAGGACCTGCTTGAGCGGGCCGACCTGCACCTGCCGCCCGCCTGGCGCGCGGCGCGCCTGGACGGGCCGCGCGACGGGGTGGAGGCGCTGCTCGCCCAGGCGGAGTCCGCGGGCTTCGAGACCCTGGGCCCGGCGCCGGTACCGCCCGGCCCGGGTTCGGAGCGACCGCCGGCATCGGCGTCGGGGAGCGATGCCAGCGATGCCAGCAATGCCACTGTGCGGGCTCTGATCAGGACGCAGGTCGACCGTGGTCACGAGCTGGCCGCCATGCTGCGGGTGCGTCAGCGCGAGCGCTCGGCCCGCCGGGAGGAAGCGGTCCGGGTGGAGCTCGATCCCACAGTCCTGTGGTGAGGCGAGACCGGGTCCTGCTACTGGTCGGGCTGCTTCCAGAACCCGGTGATCTTCCCAAGGAGGTCGGCGGCGGTGGCGTGCACGTCGCGCCCCTCGCTCAGGGCCGTCACCGCCGCACCGTCGACGACCGCTATCACCAGATCCGGTTCGATCACGGCTCCTAATCTGTCCAGCAGCCGGCCGACAGCCGTGTTGAGGCGCTGCCGGCCCCGGCGGTAGGCCTGCTCGACAGGTGCGACGGTGCCCGCGGAGATGAGCTGAATGTAGTGCCCGAGGTACGGGCCCTCCGGCGGAAGCGTGGCCTGAAGCACGAGATCCAGCCGTCCGGACAGCGAGGGAAGCTGCTCCAGGGACTCGACCTTGTCCGCTACGCGCTCGGCGCGTGAGGCCCATATGGCGATATTGACCAGGCCCGCCTGGTAGAGCAGGTCGTCAAGCCCCTTGAAGTAGTAGGTCGTCGCCGACAACGAGCACCCGGCGCGCCTGGCAACGGCACGGTGGCTGACCGCGGATGGGCCCTTCTCGCGGATGATCACGGCGGCCGCCTCGATAATCGCCTGCCGCCGTCCTTCTCCGCGTACAGTCGGACGGACGTCGCCTCGGGTTTGACGAGGCGGCTGAGGAACGGCAGGCAGGGGTGCAGCCATAGCACTGGACGATAGCAAGCTGTAGGACGCCCTGCCCTGCCCGGCGCGCTCGTCATGTCCGGAAGTCGCGTCGACGGCGCCCCTCAGCTCGATGTCTCGAGCTGAGGGTTCTCGGTCAGCTCCGAGCCGTGGATGACTCGTGAGGCGAGGATCGCCATCATGGCGATCAGCGAGACCACGGTGAGGTAGACCGCCGGGACGAGGGACGACCCGGTGGCCCTGATGAGCCATGTCACGATGAAGGGCGTCGTGCCGCCGAGGAGCGCGTTGGCGCTGTTGAAGGAGAGGGCGAATCCCGAGTAGCGGACGTTGGTGGGGAAGGACTCGGCCAGGAAGGTAGCCAGGGTCCCGTCATTGGCGGTGAGGATGAGTGCGAAGACGATCTGGCACAGGATCACGATCTCAAGGCGCCCGCCGGCCTTGGTCATCATGATGAACAGCGGAATAGACAGCACAATGAAGGCGATACATGCGGCGATGAGCATGCGCCGTCTCCCGAAGGAGTCGGACAGGTGGCCCATGAGGAAGATCGCGGCAATGTAGACCACGAGCATGACGGAGGTCGCCAGGGTCGCGGTGTTTGAGGAGAACCCGAGTTCCTCGGTGACGTACGTGGGCATGTAGCTCAGCAGCATGTAGAAGGCCACGGCATTGAGGCAGGAGACGCCGAAGGTGATGAGCGTCTCGCGCCAGTGGTACCGCAGCAGGAGAAGCAGAGGCTCGGCCCATCCCGTCGACCTCGGCTCCTGGGGCATCTCCGCACGCATGGCCTGGTAGGCGGGGGAGTCCTCGAGGTGCACCCGGATGTAGCGGCCGATCAGGCCCAGCGGACCCGCCAGAATGAAGGGGATGCGCCAGCCCCACTGGGTCATGTCAGGTGAGTCCTCGCCTCCTAGGCCGAAGTACATGCCCGAGACCATCAGCGAGCCGGCGAGCAGGCCGCAGGCGGTGGAGGCCGGGACGAGGCACGTGTAGATGCCGCGCCGCGCCGGCGGCGCGTACTCGGCCAGGAAGGTCCCCGCGCCGGCGTACTCGCCGGAGGCTGAGAAGCCCTGGACCATACGCAGAACGAGCAGGCCCAGGGCACTCCATATGCCGATCATGGCGTAGGTGGGCAGAAAACCAATGAAGCAGGTCGAGCCCGACATGATGAGGATCGACCACGACAGCGCCCACCGGCGCCCGCGACGATCGCCCCATGTACCCCATACCACGGCGCCGATGGGACGCAGGATGAAGGATGTCGCGAACACGGCGAAGGACAGCATGAGCTGAACCTGCTTGTCGGACTCTGGGAAGAACACTCTGCCGATCACACCCGCGAGATATCCGTAGGAGGCGTAGTCGAACCACTCGATGAAGTTCCCGATAAAACTTGCCGTGGCGGCACGTCTCAAGGCCCGCGCCCGTTCGAGGTCGCTATGTTGATCAGTTCCGCTTCCATGGATGACAGTGTTCATTTATTTGGCTCCAAATTATGAGTGTCGAAGGCCCATGAATACTTATACATGCGAAATGGGGCGCCAGTCCTGCGGACGTGGAACGCACCAGCCGCGGGCCAGACGGACCAATTATCGACCGGCCAACCACGAAAGCGCCTTATCACGTTGTCAACACATTCAATGCAGGCTCGACCCTTAAACAACGAATACGAATCGGCACCTGAAAAAATGTAGGCCAACGGTCACCGAACACTACACGACCCGGGAGAGGGTTCTGTAGAGGACGGCGCGCACCTGGATCAAGAGCCCCGGTGCGCGCCGATCCGATCGGCGGCCACGGACTGCGCGAAGAGCAGCGGCTCAGATCCAGTTCGAAGCGATGAAGTATCCGTGATGTCAAGGACGCATGGCCATGATGGACATGCTCAGCCTAGCAGAAAACTTCCAGGAAATCTCTACACTGATTCCAGCGTCAATGGCTGGCGGTGCGGGCTCCGACATCAGCGACGGACCGGCACATGAACGACGACATCCTTGCACCCATATGACGACAGGGAGAGGCGTGACGGGGAGGCATGAAGAATGAAAGGGCACTCCGCGTCAAACCAACCACCCCTGCGCCGAGGCGGCATGCCAGAACGGGGCCGCGCTCGGCGCAGGGCACCAAACTCGCGTGACAGATCTCACTACGGGCCGCCTAGACTACGCCGTCCGAGCATCTACCGAAGTCCTGCACAAGAAGCAGGCGAGAAGATCAGAACTGGGCGGAATCCTGCTCCCGAACACCATCCGCATGGCTGGAGTCAGATGCAGGCCCCTCGAGTCGGGACTTGAGCTCCAGATTCGTCTGGCGGGCCGTATTCACCATCATCAATAGAACCACAGCCGTGTAGGGAAGTGCGCCAATGATGGTGCCGGTCTGAACCGTTCCGACCACGCTCTCGCCACCGATGCTGAGAAGCAGGAATGCAATAGCTGCAATTCCCGCGACCAACGTGACCCGAAATACTCGTGATGGCTTGGTGGCCGAGGCCACGAACCCGCTCAACGCGTGGACACCGGAATCCAGCGACGTCAGATAGTAGGTTCCTACCAGGATAGTCGCGGCCAGCAGAAGAATGAAGACCACCGGCTGGAAGGGCAGCTCCTTGAGCATTGCGAAGAGCCCGAGCGAGGTGTCCTGGCCGACTGCCTCGGTGACCACACCGCTCCTGGTCTCGTCGTAGAAAAGAGCAGCACCACCGACGACACCGATCCAGATGACGCAGATGGCCGACGGAATGCCGAGCACGCCGATGACGAACTCCCGCACCGACCGGCCGCGGGATATCCGCGCGATGAACGACCCGACGAACGGGGAGAAGGCCCAGCACCAGCACCAGATGAACACGGTCCACACGCCGTTCCAGCTGTCGTCCCACGAGTGCAAGGGAGTCATCGCGGAGGCGGCGTCGACCCAGGTGCCCATCCACCACATAGACCAGAAGTACTGACCTGCGGTCTGCGGCAGAACCGAGAGCAGATAAAGGGTCGGTCCACCGAGAAGAACTCCGACAACAAGCACTATAGACAAGATGGAGTTGACCTCGCTCACGCGCTTCATGCCCTTCTCAATGCCCAGGTACACACTGGCCCCGGCCAGGACTCCGATCCCTATGATGACGAGCACGCGGATCACGCCGCCGCTGTCCAGGTTGAAAGTCTGCTCCAGACCGGCCGTGAGCTGCATGGCCGCAAACGCGAAAGAAGTAGACAGCCCGAAAACCGTCGCCAGGATCGCAATGACCTCGACGACGAGACCGACCGTCCGGCGAGCGCCCTCGGGGAACATCCCGACCACGGCGTCCCGGAAGGTCATCGCCGCCTTGCGGTTGTGGAACGAGAGCGCCAGGCACAAGGCGACAACGCAGTAGATGGCCCATGCGTGGACCGCCCAGTGGAAGTATCCCCAGATCAGGGCTCCGTCAAGCTTGTCGACACTGATCCGGTCCTGAATCGGATTATCATTCTTCACCAGAATAGGTTCAGCGACCGACCAGAAAATCAGTCCGATCCCCTGGCCACAGGCGAAAAGCATCGAGTACCAGGCGAAGCGGCCGTACTCGGGCTTGGCGTCCTCTCCACCGAGCACGATGGACCCACGCCTACCCACCGCCATATAGATGCAGAAGAACAGTGCCAGCGTGGCGAGCACCACAAAGTACCAAGTGAAGTTGCGGGTGACGAAGGTCCTGAACACCCCAATCGCATGCGCCGCAACTTCACCGTTGAAAACGGTGAAAACAACAACGACGCCGACCAGAATGAGACTGACAGTCTTAATGATCCGGTCATCCCAGCCCCGTGGCGTCACAGCAGAAGCGGGAGGAGCCTGCTTCGAATCATGATCCTCTGAACGTACTCGGCTATCCATGTCCATATAACCCCTTCGGGAACTCATCTGTGGCGAGGGCGGTCTTGTCGGCTACGATCGATGGAATGAGGAACTGCCCCTTCTGCGTGACGTCGAAAAGACAGACCCGGAACGGCAATGGCTTCGGAGGTGATCGTGGTACCGGTCCTGCGTCATGTTCCGCATCTTCCTGTGCCCAGGAAGAGCGGCGGTTGACTCGGTGCAGGCTCTCAGAGCACCGATGCTCGACGTCGGAGCCGGACCTGGACTCGGCGAAGAAGGCCTCAGCGCGCCAGGCCAGGGTCACGAGGGTGTTGTCGTCGATGCGGCTCGGACGATGGCGAGACGATCGCCCTGGAGCTCGACGCTCACAGGAAGTGACGCTCGTCGATCGACGTGCGGCGCTCGTACAACTTGCGGCGCGCGGTGCGAGCGGCCGCGTCGAGCACGTCGAGGAGCGGCGCGATACGACAACGCGTAAGGTATCCGATACAGGTCGTTCGTTCTCATCAGAACCAATTCTGCCAGGCCTCGTACGCTGCCGCACCTCTTCGTCCCGGTCACATCCGCCCCACCGAGCACCCCACCACCACCCGCAACCCTGGTGGCGAGACCTCATTGATTCAAGGCATTTTCTATACCATGAATCTGCTTCGGAGAGCGTCAATGATGCCGGAGACGATGGAATCGGCCAGAATTCGTCCCTTCTCAGCGCTCGCCTCTCTTGCGGACGAGAGGCACCCGGACTCCGGGGTGAGCGTCGGGTCCACCGGCAGCAGGTCGTAGGGAGGCAGGTCGGCGGCGGGCAGGTCCATGACACGCTCCATGCGCACCAGGTCCGGGAAGTACTCGAGCATGAGCGAAGTCTCCATCACGCCGCCGTGCTCGACGTCCCATCCCGGAAAACCGTCGGGGTACAGACGAGAGATGACCTTCTCGGTCACGAAGTCCCAGTAGGACAAGAGCATCACCTGAGGAGCGCCCTCCACCGCCAGGTCGCGCAGAGCCAGATCGACACCCTCGTAGATGAACTGGTAGTTCTCGTAGTGACCGTTGACGAACGCGACACTCTTGAGTCCGTGCCGTGCGAACTCCTGCACGAAAGTGCGGCAGATGCCGATGACGGTGGCGGCGTCGAATCCGAAGGAGCCGACGATGTGGTTGCCGCCCCCCGAGCGCTGCTGCGACTTGTATCCGGTGGTGATGGTCGGGCCCACCAGGGCGCCAGTCTTCTCGGCCACGAGCTCGGCCATCTTGGTGGACAGCATCATGTCAACACCCAGGGGCATGTGCGGGCCGTGCTGCTCGACGGAGCCCACCGGGATGAGCATGACCGGGTCGCCCTCGATCAGCGTGCGGTAGGTGAAAGCGTCCAAACGGGTAATGTTGCGTTCCTGATTCATTGGTGGACCCCTTTCGTGGGTGCGCCTGCGTGCTGTGGTGCCTGACTGTCCGCTCAGGATGCTGCTACTGGGGCCGGGAGACCTCCTTCTGCCCTGGTTCTGGTCTGATCTTGTCAGTCCTGCTCTTCTTCCCCCGTGTGGAGAAGTATACCTGGGAGACGCCACCGCTGATGATAAGCAGCCCGCCCAGCATCTGCATCCCTGACAGATGCTCCCGGAAGAAGGCGAGGCCCAGCAATGAGGCCATGATGGTCTCCTGGTAGGAGATGGTTGCCAGCTCGCCCGCAAGAAGGATCTTGCTTGCCAGGGTGAGGAAGTAGAAGGCTCCGAACCCGGTCACCAGGGCGGCGACGATGAGCACCGCCCAGGTGCGCGCGTCCATGCTGAACAGGTCCCATGGGGCGGTCACGGTGTTTCCGGATTCGTCAAGCTTGGCCGTGGGGACGCCGTCAACCTTCTCACGAACCACGTAGGTGAGCTGCGGCCAGCGCACGGCGACCATGACTCCGATGGTGACCACGGCGAAGAGGAAATTGTACCAGGCCCGGACATTGGAATCGCAGTCCGTTCGGTAGCGCGAAGCGAAGAGGTAGAGACCGTAGGCCACGCCGGAGAGCAGGCCGATAATGTTCCCGAAGGCGTACTTGGGATCAAGATCGAGCTTGAATCCCGCGCCTGATATGATCTGGACGATCAGAAGGGTTCCGACCACCACGGCCCCCAGCGAGCCTATCATCGCGGGCCTGAATGGCTCTTTGAGGAATATTGTCGCCAGGATGGTGGAATAAACTGGCCCGGTGTAGATGAGGAATGAGGCGTTGGCGAGGGTGGTGTACTGGGTGGAGATGACATAGAGGGCGGACAGCAGCCCGAGGAAGAGTCCGGAGAAAAAGATTGACGGGGTGAACCTGGTCGCCCTGACCTTGGCGAACCCTCCTACGAGGAGGAAGAACAGCGACATGCCGATCAGTCCGCTGAAGCTGCGGAAGAAGGAGATGAAGTCTCCGGGGGCGTCAATGTAGCGGGCGAACGCCCCAATTCCGCCCATGAGGCTCGATGACAAGAACATGAGTCCGAAGCCTTTGAGCTTTGCGCGAGCTGCTGTATCCAACTTCCGCTCCTTTGCGGTACATAGATAGGTATTCAGTTAAAGTGTTTCTGAAGCTTCATGCAGAACCAGCCCGCGCCCCGCGGACGGCCATGGATGCACTCAAAGAACTAGAACAAATGAGCGGGGACGGCTGCTTCATTCTCCTGTCGTTCGACGCTTGGGCGCTCCGAGCGGCGGGGGCGGCGTTCTGGATGTGGGCTGCCCCCGCCGTTCGTCCCTTGGCTCAGACCAGGGTCGGGTCGTCGACCTGGTTGGGGAAGTAGTCCTCGCAGGTGCCCTCGCGGTAGACGTCCGCGGTTGCGCAGTGCAGGCCGCCGCCGAAGGCGTAGGCGTCGCGGAAGGGCACGGGGATGACGTTCATTCCCAGCTTGTCCATCTGCTCCATCTGGTGGACCTCGCTGGCCTCGACGCACACGGTCTTGTGGTCGATCACCAGGCAGTTCATGGACAGCCACACCGAGGAGTAGCACAGCGGCGGTGGCGTGGTGTGAGCCGGCGGCGCGGCGTCAACGATCTGCCAGTCGTTGGCCTCGAAGATCTTGCGCTGCTCCTCAGGCAGGTGACGGTGCGGGTTGTTGATGATCAGGCCCGGCCGCAGCGGCACGAAGG
>ERZ772827.1223-NODE-1223-length-13159-cov-3.035104_pt1 | contig 13159 bp, 9 predicted proteins | sample MGYA00580850_ERZ772827 | MGnify/ENA primary metagenome ERZ772827 (study PRJEB29015, sample SAMEA2737950) | human oral metagenome | biome: human oral; feature: human-associated habitat; material: dental | place: China | collected 2145 ...
TGGCCCTCAAATGGTTTTCACGGGGTGCGGTATGAACAAAGCTCAGCTTGCGGGCGCACCGCTGCTTGACGGCGGGTGATGCACCCTGAGCATCCGTTATTTTCCGCACATGCCCGCCGCCGTTTCCGTGGGCACCGTGGTGCATCCTGTGCGTGCCAGGTGCCGCCGCTGGGCACCTGACGCCTGCTTCGGGTATGCAGTATTTTCCCTAGTCGGTGCATAGTTTTCCCGTAGCTGGCGTGTTCTTGCGGTGGTGCCTCGCGCCGTGTCCTGTGGGGTGTGGCCCTTAGAAACTTCAAGCAGAAAACCTTATTGTTGTGTGCGCAACATCTGAAAAAATGTAGGTCACCTGCAACCTGAACCTGAGACTTTTATGCATAATCAATGTATAACCGACAAAATTAGGTGCGGACCGGCGAGCACTCCCGTAAGCTGAGGGGACAACACCAGCCGCACATACCTGATGAGGTACACCATGCCCACAACCGACTCACCAGCCCCCGACCCTCGTTTCGACCGCCAAGCCCGTTACATCTCCGCACTGGAACAGCTCGCTGACCCTGCCCCCGTCACGCGCCTTAGCGGAGCCCAGTCCCTCATATGGCTCATTGACGAATGGCTGGCCGACGAGACCCTGCCCGGCCCCACCCGCCACGCCGAGGCCACCGCGCTCATTGACAGTCTGTGCGCCTACATTCGCTCCCCGTACCCTATGGCCCCCGAATACGAGATACTTAGCCGTGACGAGCCAGACCCGGCGCTGAGTGAGGAAGATAAACGGAACTTCCCGCACGACAAGGCCGAATTCGATGCTGAAGTCACCGTGCGCCTCACCCTGCTGCTGGCGGTGCACACGCGCGTGATCGGTACCCGTGAGAGCCCCGGGCCCTGGTCCGGTTTCGCCTATGATTTCTCCGGCAGCGTGTTCTTCTACCCGGTGAACCTTTCCGGCTCCTACTGGAGCGTACCGCTCAATATGGCTGAGGCAACATTCTGTGCGGATGCTGACTTCTCCAGCTCAACCTACCTTGCGGACGCCATCTTTAACGACACCGTCTTTAATGGCGACGTCGACTTCTCCCACAGCATCTACGGTGCCGACGTCCATTTCAATAAAGTCCACTTTAACGGGGTGTTAAACGCATCTTCGACCATCTATGAGCATGGCGTGAGCATACAGGGCGTATGCCTCCAGGAGGCCGATCTGAGCGGGTGCCTCTACCACGGCAACACCTGGATCGACATCGCCCACCACGGCCACGCCAACCTGAGCCGGTGCCTCTACTACGGGGAGTATATTGACTTATCCTCCAGCTACCTTCAGGGGGTTACCGCCAATAACTGTATCTACCACGGAAAAACCAGGTTGGGCTACGGTGGTGGGGAACGCCTCGCAGACTACAGCCGCAGCGTCTTCTTCGCAGACCTTGAACACGAAGAAACCACGTTTGCCGGGCCTATCGACTACAGTCACAATGTCTATTACGGGCTCACTGATATCAATATCAACACCTACGAGGGCGATGTCACCATGCGTGAGAGCATCTACCTTGGGCAGGATACCGAGCTGTCCTACAACACCTATGAGGCGAGGGCAGACTTCGGTGATTGCCTCTACCTGCAGTGTGTGCCCCCACAAGATGGTGAAGGCTACGGCGATGCCTCCGGGGTGTTCTCCGGAAGCTGCTATGAAGGGCCCGTCACCTATGGCCCCGCCCTCTTCTGCCAGAGCGTCAGCCTTGACGAGGTGCAGTACGGCACCCCCGATAATTCGTTCGCCGGGTGCATCTTCAACCCGGCTGTGCGCAACACTTTCACTGTGGACTACGACAGCGACTATGAGGCAGAAATACGCGCCGAGTACCCGGTCGGTTCCCGGCTGCTCAACGGCTCGCAGGTGGCCCACATGAATGAACGCTCCCAGCATGTGAGGGAACTGGCGGAGACCCTGCTGCAGGCACCGGCAGACTCTGAAGAGCGGTGGGCCATCCACCAGCAGATACTCGCCGTGTGCAACGAGCTGAAACAGTGGGCGTACGCTCTCTAAAACCACACCCGCTGCCCACCGCATCACCACATACCACCGATAAAACCAGGGGAGTACACCACCGTGAACCCGAACCAGCCCAACCACACCCAGCGGCATGCTCAAGAATCCGCTGCCGCCGAACAGCTGTACAGCCCAGCCGCCCCCGTGCGCACAGCAGCCGTGAAAACCCTCGTGACGCTCGCCGACGACTGGCTTGCTGATGAGCATGTTCCCGCTGAGCAGGCTGGAACACGCGTGCAGGGCATTATTAACACGCTGTGCGAGTATATTCGCTCACCCTATGCGGGTACCGACAGGTACCTGCAGCTCACCCAGGAAGAACCGGATGAGGCCCTGAGTACCCGAGAGAAACGCCAGTTCTATGCGGATCAGGCGCACCTGGTCCAGGAGGGGCAGGTGCGGCAGAGCATCCTTGCGGCCATTATAGAGCGGGTGCGTTGGGTGGGGTATGTTCCGCAGCGGTACACATATTCCATGAGTTTTGGTACTGCCGACGAGGAAACCGTCATCGGCGGGCCGTGGTCCGGGTTTGACTATGATTTCTCGGGTGCGGATTTCTTTTACCCTGTTCACCTTGCGGGGGCTTTCTGGGGCGGGAGGGTGACCGCCCGGAACGCCACCTGGCGGGATGATGTGTTCATGGAGACCAGCGTTTTTAACGGTGATGCGTCGTTTTCGGGCGGCACCTACCTGGGGAAAACGATTTACGTGTTTGGGTGCATCTACCGTCGTAACCTGGACCGCAGCCACTGCACCTATGGGGCTGTGGAGGGCAACTACAACGGGTATACCCATGATTTTACTGCTGCCGGTTCTGTGTACCGGGGTGCGGCTGATTTCAGTAACAGCACCTACGACCGGGGCGTGTGCAGCCATGGCAATACCTACTACGGTCCCGCCGATTTATCGGGGTGCACGTACCGCGGCAAGGTTAACTACAGCAAAAACCGGTACGGGGCGAACCTGACAATGCGCGGGTGCACATACGGTGCCTCGGCAGAGTTTAGTGAATCCGCACATATAGGGGATGCCGACTACAGCTGCAGCGTGTATGAAGCAGATGTCTCGTTCTACGGGAGCCGTTATCTGGGAAATGCCACCTTTGCGGAATCCCAGTACCGTGGCGGCGTTTACCACGCTTCTGAGCAGTTCATCGGCTCCGCCAATTTTGACGGCGTCCAGTTTGGCCACACCGCGAACCCGCAGGCGTCCAGCAGCTTCCTAGGGTCGTCGGTGTTCGCCGGCGCTATGAAGGGGTAGACAATGCGCACAGAACGCACAGCACGTCCAGCAGCTTCCGAGGGTCGGTGTTCGCCGGCGGGGTGTCCTTCATGGGTGCGCACAGTGCCGGGAAGCCACCCGCCTTTGATGAGTGTGTTTTCAATGATTCCTGCGTGAACGATTTTGGCCCTCTCACCTACGGTGAACGCGCGGTGCCTATGAGCGGTGCGCTCCCGGCCGCCTCCCGGTCGCTGAGCTTCAAAGAGTCAGTGGCTCTGAGCCGGTGTCTGCGTGCCCGGGCCGCCTTCGGATCCTACCTGCGCACCATACCGTTTGGTTCGCTTACATACCAGGCTGCTCAGCATCAGGTTCTGTTCCACACATGGTGCCATTTTATGTTTGATAACGACCTGCTTAACTTTTCCGCCATTGTGCAGGCCCTCAACAACGCTATGAAGGGGTAGACAATGCGCACAGAACGCACAGCACGTTTTGAAGAGGCAGTCAGGCAGCTCGGCGGCGGTACGGTTGAGGCTCGGATGGGTGCGGCACGCACCCTTGTCATACTCGCCGATGAGTGGCTGGCTGATACAGCCGTGACGGAACACGAACGCCACCACCAGGTGCAGACCATTATTGACGCCCTGTGTGAGAGCATCCGCTCCCCGTTCTCCCTCGCCTACCGGGCTGAACTGTGGGCCGATGAGCCGACCGGCGACCTGCAGGAGCAGTCCCGGTTCTACGCTGAGCGGGCTGAACTGGTGGCTGAGGCGAAGGTGCGGCGCAGCATCCTGACGGAGATCCACGAACGGGTGCGCTGGATGACCACCAAAACCGTTAGTCAGAACCCTTACGCACCGCTTAAAACCGGGGATTTCAGCCCCGGAACATGGTCTGGGTTTGCCTACGATTTCAGTGGCACCCTGTTCTTCTACCCGGTGGATTTCAGGGGCTCCTGTTGGGGTCAGGGGCTGAACCTGAGCGGGTGCACGCACCGGGAAGATGCGAACCTCACCGGCTCCTACTATGGCGGGCCCGCAGATTTTAGCGGATCAACTTACGCGGATGATGCCGACTTTTTCGGGTCGGTGTATGCCGGTGCAACGGACTTTTCGGGGTGCGCCTACGGTGGGTACACCCGGTTCGGCGGGAGCCTGTACCGTGAGTTCGTGAATTTCAGCGGTTCAACGTTCGGCCCCTACGCGGGGTTCATTAGTTCCGTCTACCGCTCCGACGCGGACTTTTCGGGCTGCACCTATACGGGGTATATGTCGGCCTCACAGTGCGCCTACCACGGCCGGGCAATATTTACCGGCAGCACCTACAACTCGGATACGCGACTGAACCACAGCCACTATTCGCGTGCCGCCCGGCTTGACTCCTGCACCTACAAGGGAGACGCGTTCCTGCACGATAATACCTACTGCGGCACGTTCAACGCGAGCGGATGCACTTACACCAACCCCGCCTCTTTTGACCGCTGCACCTACCTGCAGGATGCTTCTTTCGTCGGCAGCACCTTCGGGCACTATTTCACCGGCAGTGATTCGGCATACTACGGCCGTGTTGCTTTCAACAGGTGCCGCAGCACCGGCTATGTGGCGTTCGCGGGCAGTATCTTCCATGAGGAGGTCAATTTCACGGGGAACGTGTACGGCATGAACCTCTCTGTTCGGGAGACGGTGTTCCTTGAGGGGGTGGACTGCAGCAACTCGGTGTGCCACGAACGCGCCGCGAATTTCCGGGAGGCGGCGTTCATGGGCGGGGTGTCATTCGCCGGTGTCCGGTTTGTTGCGAACGAACCGGCCTTCGATAGGTGCCTGTTTAACCCGATGGCAGGGTACTCGTTTAGTGCGGCGATGGGCAGTGAGCACTGCATCCCCATGGCGGCGGGGTGCCCGTCGTTCCCTATAGGCTCACGTACCCTCACCGAGCAGGGGCTTATTCGCCTGAGCAGCTACCGGCAGAGCATTAACCGGGCGGCAAAGGCCCTGGAGGTTATGACGCGCCGCACCGGGCAGGACTCCCCGGAGGTTCTGGAAGCCCGCACGGAGCTGCGTGCAGCCAGTGAGGCGTTGGCCTCATGGGTGCGTTCGTTAACGGCCCCTGACACGGCATGATAGTAGCGGATGCGCGCATTGGCCCCCAGTAGCGTATGCTAGGGTAACAGTACCAACCACAACATATTGCGAGGATGCCGCAATGACCCCGTCCGCCTCAACGAGTAATCTCACGATGCTGAATCGCCGCGCCCGCTATATTGTGGCGCTTGAGCAGCTGGGCAGCAGCGACCCGACTGTGCGCATGAGCGGCGTGTACGCATTGGTGTGGCTGGTGGATGAGTGGATGAACACTGACGACGCCCCTGCGGCCCAGTGCAGGCAGGAGGCGCAGGCGGCCATCAGCAGCCTGTGCGCGTATGTGCGGTCCCCGTTTTCGTTGGCGTCGGAGTATGCGCGTTTTTCGTCTTTAGAACCTGCCCCGTTCATTAACGAACAAGAGAAACAACTGTTCACGGTTGATAAGGCGCTGTTTGAGGCGGAGGCGCAGGTGCGGGCGGGTATTGTTGAGGCCATCCATTCCCGCACGATTGTGGTGGACGGCAAGCCCGGCGCCTGGTCCGGGTTCCAATTCGACTTTACGGGCAGCGTATTTTTCTACCCGGTCACGTTCACCGGATCCTGCTGGGGGCGGCCGCTGTCGCTGCGCGGGTGCACCTACCACGCCTCCGCAGATTTCAGCCGCTCCGTCTACTACGGGGATGTGGATTTCAGCGACTCCGTGTTCGGCGGGCCCACCAGTTTCGGGTACTCCGTGTACCGGCAGGCCGCTAAGGTGCATGGGTGCACCTTCAACGGCCCCGTATTTTTTGGGGTGTCCCACTATCATCAAGGGTTGGATGCGCGCACCAACCTGTACAATAGCGACGCTGATTTCTCGGGGTCCGTCTACCGGGATGACGCCTACCTGCACGGCTGCAACTACTATGGGGACGCGAACCTGAGCCGCTGCACCTATTTCGGGGAGGCAGTACTGGCCGGGTCCACCTACATGAGAGACGCCGCATTTCAAAGTTCTGTGTACTACGGGTACGCCTCGTTAAGCAGCCGCTGCCGGGAGCACGCCGACTTTAGCCACTGCGTCTATTTCAGTGACATGGACATGTACGACTCGCAGTACCGCGGGTACACCGACTTCACCCACTGCGTCTACTACGGGAACGCCAATTTCGGGGCGTCCTCCTATGAGGGCACGGTCAGCTTCAGCGGCTCCACCTACCTGGGGGATGTGGCGATGGGCCAGTGCCGGTACGAGGCTGGCGTTGACTTCAGCGGCTCCCTCTACCTGGGCGGCCCCAGCCGTGAACCCGCCGGGATGGCCGGGTCCTCGTACGGCGGCGCCGCCAATTTTGGGCAGTCCATCTACTGCGGTACCGCCGATATTGGCGAGTCAAAGTTCATGGCGGGCGCCCCCTCCTTCGACGGGTGTATTTTTGACCCCACCGTCAATAACTATTTCGGTAACGGCCCCGGCGGCCGGTACGATATTCGGCTGGTGGGCGGCTTCCCCGCGGGCGCGCGGGCACTCAGCTTGTCGCAGGCTGCGCAGATGGGCGTGCACTTGCGCGCCATCGAGGCGCTTGTGGCGTCCCTGTACGATGTGCCGCCCGGCACGGATGCGCACCGTGGTGTGCATCAGCGGGTGCTGGAGGCGTGCACCGTTTTTGCGCGGAGGGTGCGGTCACTATGAGCGGTTATTTTTCAGCGGATGTTGCCCTCACCGGCCGTCACGCCAGGTTCTCGGCGGCGGTTGGTGAGCTGAGCTATGAGAGCGGCCTGAGCGTTGAGGCACGCCTGGGTGCCGTGGGTGAGCTGGTGCGGCTGGCCGACGAGTGGCTGGCTGACGTCTCCGTGTCTGAGGGCGCCTGCCACCGTGAGGCGCAGGACATTGTCAGCGCCCTGTGCGCCTACGTGAGCACCCCGTTCCCACTAGCATCCCGCGCGGAACTGTACGGTGAGGTGCCCCCGAACCTGGACCAGCAGGAAACGCTGCAATTCCACCGGGATAAGAAGGCGCTCACCGAAGAGTCGCGGGTGCGGGTGCGCATCCTGGAGGAAATCCACACCCGTGTGCGCTGGAAACCGGCGGGCGGGGCCACCAAGAAGAAAGAATCGCAGCAGGTGGCTGCTGGGGAAATCACCCCCGGGCCCTGGTCAGGGTTCTACTTCGAGTTTTTCGACTCTGCCTCGTTTTCGTCTGCCGAGTTCTTCTTCCCGGTCGATTTCTCCGGTTCATACTGGGGGGAGGGGCTGTACTGCCCCGGTGCGTTCTTTGCACAGTCCGTCACATTCAGCAACTCGTTCTACGGTGGGAACGTCTCATTTATCGGCACCCACTGTCAGGGCATCGCGGACTTCAGCGGCTGCACCTACGCCGCCAACGCCGACTTCGGGGTCACCCGGTACATGTCTCCCGTCACGTTCAGCGAGTGCATCTACCGGGGCGAGGCGAACTTTAACGAGAACCAGTACGGGGAACGCGCCGATTTCTCCGGCTCAACCTTCGGCAAAGAAGCGGTATTCGCCGACTCGGTGTACAGCACCAAAACCGTTTTCAGCTACTCCGTATTTTCTGCCGCAACAGACTTCAGTAATATTGTGCTGGCGGGGTCATCACCGTCGTTTAAAAAATGCGTTTTTGCGGTGGGTAAAAAGCCCGCACGCCGCGAGTTTAAGCGCGCCTAGGCGGGGCCGCCGGGTGTTGGCGACAGAAGGAGCATATGGTGGATGCGGTGAACCTGCACGCTGGCGGCTGCGCTGATAGGGCTGCTGAGGCGCTCGCCCGCATGGGGGACACCGCCCTGCCTGCTGTATCTAGAATGCGTGCGGTGGATGAGCTGGCGGCACTGGCCGATGAGTGGCTGGCTGATACATCTGTGGTGGAGCAGGAGCGTAACCGCCGCGCTCAGAGCGTTATTACTGCGTTGTGTGACTACCTGCGCGCCCCATACCCGTCTGAGCCGCAGGGGCAGGGGAGAAAACCGCAGCACCGCAGCAGCGAGGGTGAAACCACAGAAAAAGAACTATCGTTCTATACGGGTGAGGCTGAAACACCCCCGAACAGCACCACCGAGACGCCCCTGCGGCAGCATATTCTGGGCACCATCCACCAGCGGGTGCGGTGGGAACCGGCCTTTGGTGGTGCGCGCAAGAACGCTGCGCGTCACCTTGAGCGGGGCGCGGTGACGCCCGGCCCGTGGTCACACCTGGTCTTTGATTTTTCTGGGGCTGAGTTCCGCCACACCGTTAACCTGAGCGAATCGTACTGGGGTGCGGGCGCGAATTTTTCGGGGTGCAGCTACCGTGAGACAGCCAACCTGAGCGCCAGCGTATACGCCGCGGCAGCACATTTTACGGCATCCACCTACTACGGCAAGGCGATCTTCCGCAATAGCGTGTACCGTGCTGCCGTGCATATGAGCGGATGCGACTACCGGGGGCAGGTGCACGCCCAAGCCACGGTGTATGAGGCTGAGGCCAACCTGTCGGAAAACACCTACCGGGAAGACGCCGACTGGACCCGCTCCACGTGGCGGGGGCGTCTTAACGCCAGCGGTTGCACCTATAGGCGGGGCGCGAATTTTGCGGAGTGCACCTGGGGCTGCGACGTTACCCTTGCAGGGTGCACCTATGAAAAGGATGCGGTATTTATGAGTACCGCATTTCACGGTACCGCCCACATGGAGGGCTGCACCTACCGGGCGGGGGCCTATTTTTCGTACAGCGAGTTCCGGGGTGATACCGATTTCAGCGGCAGCGTGTTCCGCCACGATACGGAGTTTGTGGGGTGCCGTTGGCGCGGCCGCGCAGACCTGAGCGGCTGCACACTGCACCACGTTTCTTTCGAGGGATCCTCCCACCTGCGGTCAATAACATTCCGGGGCACCCAGTTTTCGGGCGGACGCTGCGTGTTTGACCGTTCAGTGTACGCAGGCGGTATAAATTTTACGGGGGCCGCGCAGGCCAGCACTGCACAGGAGAGAACTGCGGGTGAGCCGCAGGTGTCTTTCACCGATTGCTTCCTTAACCCACATCATGAAAACTATTTCGCTCATCCTGTGTTTACCGGCAGCGGCTTACCTGCCGGTTCACGCTACCTCACCCCTGAAGAAACGGAGGATTTAGCCAACCGACTGGCAGCGTACACGAGTGCGGTACAAACGTATCATGATGCGGCTGAAGGGCCGAACAAAGAGGCGCTCGCCGCCCGTGTGCGCAACCTGGATAACGCCATCGACCAGTGGGCATACGCGTTAACGAACCGCGCAGCCTATAGCGACTGGTGAACGGCGCCTGCGGTGAGTGAAGCACACGGCAAAAGCGTGGATGAGGCCAAGCGGCTGCGGCGCCTCAAGAGCGCGCTTGGGCGGCTTAATGGGGCGGTTCCCGCTGGTGGCGGGCTTGCCCCAAGTGTTGCGTCGCGCCTGAACACGGTGGACGAACTGGCGGCACTGGCCGATGAGTGGCTGGCCGATACGTCTATGAAGGAGCAGAAGCGTAACCGCCGCGCCCAGAGCGTTATTACTGCGCTCTGTGACTACCTTCGTTCTCCTGCTAATGACTGCGATACGGCACCGGCTGACGCTGCGCACCTCAGCGCCGCAGGGCGCATTCGCACGCACATCCTTGATACGATCCGGCAGCACGTGCGCTGGCGAGAAAACCCTCACCCGGCGGAGCCCATGCACGCTGAGTTGAGTACAGGGGAAGGCGCGCATCCCTTGGCGGCGGAGCTTAATCAGCCGCCGAAACCGGGAGCAGTCCTGCCGGGGCCGTGGTCGCACCTGGCCTTCAACTTTTCGAATACAGTGTTTTACGATGCCGTTGATCTGGGTGAGGCGTACTGGGCTGGGCCGGTCACTTTCGACGGCGCAACGTTCACGCATGACGCATATTTTTGCAACTCGCTGTACGGTGAGGATGCGGTATTTAGCCGCTGTGAATACCGCGGATATGCCTTGTTCTCATACTCTACCTACTGTGGTGCGGTGTCTTTTGCAGAATCGACCTACCACAATATTGTATATTTTTCCGGTTCCGTGTATGAGGGGTGCGCGGTTTTTACCGGCTCCAGCTACCGTGCAGCAGCCGACTACGGGTGCAGCACCTACAACGCGGGGGCAGACTTCAGCGGCTGCACACACCACGGCACGGTCACCTACCATATGAGCGCCTACGGCGGGGAAACCAGCTTTACGAACAGTCTCTACCAGTCGCATGTGCACGCGGCCAACAGCACCTACAACGCTCAGGTGCTTGCCGCCGGGTGCCTCTACAGGGGCCGCGCGGACTTCTCGGGAAGCAGCTTCACAGAAGGTGCCAACTTCTCCACGGGAGCATACGATGACGGTATCACCCTCACAGGCTCGACGTTTGCAGGCCCCGCCGTGTTCGCCAGCTGCCGTTTTATGGGGGGCGCCGACTTCACCGACTGCACCTGCACCACCGGCGCCGATTTTAGCGGCACCGTCTACTGGGACAACGCGCATTTTGACCGCACCGTTTTTGCGACCGCCCCAGTCTTCACCCGTGCACGCTTCACACCCGATGCCACCATGACAAGCGTGGGGACGCTATCCGCCGGGGTGCCCCTCACCGCGGGGGAGGGGGAACTGCCGCCCGGTGCCAGGCGCCTAACCGACTGGCGGGACGTGGAACACGGCCGCACCTAAATGCACAAGCGCGCTGAGTATCCCCGTAAGGTGAATAGGTGAAAGGAAAACGCCCGCACTTTCCGGTGCGGGCGCCTCACAAACAGACAGTTACTTTTTCTCCCCGAGTGCTATGGGTACGAGAGAGATTTTTGCGTTGGTCGAGTCCGCCTGTATGACGGGGTAGAGAGAATTGGACGTTACCCATAGCTGCACGGTGGCTTTGCCGTTGGAACCGAGCACGCTTTCTTCGACCGAGATATTCGAGATCTCAGCGTCTTTCGCAATGGGGGTTGAGTCGTCGGAGATTTCGCTGTTTCCCCTGCCGTCCGCAGAAGACGACCCCTGAGAACCACCATTATTTTTGTCATCTTGCGGCTTTTTCTGTGCGGAGGAGGGCTGCGAACCTACAGAGAGGGTACTGTTTGAAGCCCATATATCTACATGGTCACCCGCTTTGAGGTTAGTAGCTAGGCCCCGGTCTACCTTAACGGTCACGAGCCGACGGTTTTCCCGCACATTATTGCTGGCAGAGTTTTTGCTGACCACCTCGCCCGCAGGGATAAGCCGAACAGCCGTTAAATCACCTTTTTGCACTTCTTCTGCAGTGAGATAGTTCTGGGAGGCAGACCCCAGGTTAGCCTCAACGGGGGTGAGCTTATCGGTCGAGATTTTCTCCCCAATCGGGATGTCATTCTTCGCTATATAGTACTGGGTGTTGCGGTTATTCAGCTGGATAACCGCAATGGTGCCAACAAGAGAAACCAGAACCAGCAGGATACCGACAATAAATTTGGGGTCTTTCAAACCTGGGCGTCGAAGGCGGGCTGAGGTCTCGGGCTGCTCAGCGAACGCTGGTTTCAAGGTACCGTCTGGGAGGTTGCTGCTCATGTGTGGTTGTGTCTTTCGGTCAGTGCCCGTTAGGGGCGAAGCCGGGCGGGCCTAAGGTGATTTGCTGTATTTATCTGAGCACAAACAGGGGCTATAAAGCAAATAGCAGACTATTCACCATAGAACGCCTCCCTGGCATATCTGCTGGTGAGGGAACAGAAGGTTTCCCTCCCCGAATACCCCTGAAAATATTGAAACCGTTACTTCCTTGCCTTAGCAGGCTGCTATACGGGAGGAAAGACAAACACACTAACAGCAGCTACTACAATAAATATACTTTTTGGGCGTGTTACATCCACTGAGTCTTGATTTGTTGAGTCTCAGCCCGTAGTCTAAGGGTACGTATTCACATTGAACCAATAAGATTGAGGCGCTTCCGGGCCTGACCATGTGGGTGTATTTTCTGCCGCCTGTTGTGCACGGGGCCTTCTGATGCTGATGAAGGAGAGAACTCCCGTGATGGTAGAACCGAACACTGACCGTATTGTTCCGCGTCGTCGTGCGCTGCTGCTCGCTGGTGTGGGGTTAGGGTCGTTGGGTCTTGCGGCCTGTGGTGGTGCTGGTAATGCTGAGGGACAGTCGGGTTCTTCGTCGGCGGTTTCTTCTGATGGTGGTGTTTCGGGTGGTGAGGCTAGTGCTGGTGCTAGTGGCTCATCCTCATCGTCATCGTCGGTGTCGGAGGGGCCTTCTGCGGTGCCGTCGTCTGGTGGGGAGACTATTGTGAAGGGGTATTCGGGTGGGTCGAAGGCCCCTGAGGGTGAGTATCGTCCTGCGGATGAGCATGGTCCTGCGCAGAATGTTCCGAAGCCTAAGGAGCCGGCGGGGATGAATGTGGAGACGGTGGAGGGTGTGGTGAAGTTCCTTAATTATTGGGTGGAGGCACACAATTATTCCATTCAGACCGGTGATGCGGTGCCGTGGGCTAATACAACCTCAAAAGCAGATGAATATGAAGCAAAGGCTATACAGTGGGTTCACGATTTATATTTTCATAATGAGGGGTGGATTGCTGGTGGGCTACGTAATATCACTATTCACGAAGAGACATTTCATAAAAGCGATAAAGAAAAAGAGTATAAAATATTAACTCATATAGAGACTCGGAATACCATCATTTATGATACCTATAACCATAAGATAAGTAATAAAGACCATTCTGATGATAATCGGAAAATGATTGAGATAAGTATAATTTTTCATCCTCAGGATGGCTGGTTGGTGGCTGGGAAGAAGTTTGCTGATGTTAAGATGTCGTAAAAACGCAGTGGTAGTAGCTGTTATTTCTC
>ERZ772827.1225-NODE-1225-length-13147-cov-28.664757_pt1 | contig 13147 bp, 10 predicted proteins | sample MGYA00580850_ERZ772827 | MGnify/ENA primary metagenome ERZ772827 (study PRJEB29015, sample SAMEA2737950) | human oral metagenome | biome: human oral; feature: human-associated habitat; material: dental | place: China | collected 2145 ...
GTGTCGGTCACGGTTGTGAGCATACGGGCCGGGCTGGACCGATCTCGGCGCGGAAGTGAACCGATCTCGGCGGGGATGTGACGACCGGGAGTCGCCGGAGGATGAGATGTTTCATCTCAGTTTCCGGCGCGGTGCCAGGGTTGTACCTCGACGAGGGCGACGTGCCCCGCAATCCGGTCGTGCGCCTCCCGCAGTCCTCGCCCAATAGTGAAGGAGTCCCCATGCAGGGAGTTGTCGAGAAGGTCTACGAGCAGGTCGTCGATCGCAACCGTGGCGAAGCCGAGTTCCACCAGGCGGTCCGCGAGGTTCTGGAGTCCCTGGATCCCGTCATCGCCAAGCACCCCCACTACGCCGAGGGCGCGCTCCTGGAGCGCATTGTCGAGCCCGAGCGCCAGGTCATCTTCCGCGTGCCGTGGGTCGACGACGCCGGAGCGGTCCACGTCAACCGCGGCTTCCGCGTCGAGTTCAACTCGGCCCTGGGCCCCTACAAGGGCGGCCTGCGCTTCCACCCGAGCGTCAACGTCGGCATTATCAAGTTCCTGGGCTTCGAGCAGATCTTCAAGAACGCCCTGACCGCCCAGGGCATCGGCGGCGGCAAGGGCGGCTCCGACTTCGACCCCCACGGCCGCTCCGACGCCGAGGTCATGCGCTTCTGCCAGTCCTTCATGACCGAGCTCTCCCGCCACATCGGCCCGTCCACCGATGTGCCCGCCGGCGACATCGGCGTGGGCGGGCGCGAGATCGGCTACCTGTTCGGCCAGTACAAGCGCCTGCGCAACGCCTACGACGCCGGGGTCCTCACCGGCAAGGGCCTGGCCTGGGGCGGATCCCTGGTGCGCACCGAGGCCACCGGCTACGGCACGGTCCTGTTCGCCCAGTCCATGCTGGCCACCCGGGGCCAGACCCTGGAGGACAAGACCGTCGCGGTCTCCGGCGCCGGGAACGTCGCCATCTACGCGATCGAGAAGGCCCAGAAGCTGGGCGCCAGGCCGATCACCTTCTCCGACTCCTCCGGCTACGTCGTCGACGAGGCCGGCATCGACCTGGAGCTGCTCAAGCAGGTCAAGGAGGTCGAGCGCGGCCGCGTCAAGGACTACGTCGACCGCCGCCCCGGCTCCCGCCTGGTCACCGAGGGCCGGGTGTGGGACGTGCCCGTCGACGTCGCCCTGCCCTGCGCCACCCAGAACGAGCTCGACGGCGCTGCCGCCACCACCCTGCTGAAGGGCGGCTGCACCGTCGTGGCCGAGGGCGCCAACATGCCCTCCACCCCCGACGCCGTCGAGGCCTTCCAGTCCGCCGGCATCCTCTACGCGCCCGGCAAGGCCTCCAACGCCGGCGGCGTGGCCACCTCCGCCCTGGAGATGGAGCAGAACGCCGGCCGCACCCGCTGGGACTTCGCCACCGCCGAGGCCAAGCTCGACGGCATCATGACCGACATCCACGACTCCTGCGTGGCCGCGGCCGAGGAGTACGGCCGTCCCGGCGACTACGTGCTCGGCGCCAACGCCGCCGGCTTCACCCGCGTCGCCGACGTCATGATCGCCCACGGCATCGTCTGAGCCCGCGCCCGCCGCGATGACGGCGTCCGGCCGGCCCTTCCAGAGGCTTGCCGGACGCCGTCATTGTGACTGCGGAATCTCGATGCAGTCTCGGCTGGGAAACGATTGCACCGCACGATACGACGCGGTCGTCGCCGCAGATTATCCTGGTCACATCCCACTCCCATCCTCTTCCGACCAGGATCGCCATGCGACCGAATCCCTGTGCGAAGGCGGCTGCTGCGCTCGCAGCGCTGGCCTTGGGCGCATTCGCCCCCGTGACTCCTCCTTCCGCGACCGCGGCCGAGGACGCCGCGACGACCATCACCGTGCTCGGCCTGACCGACCTGCACGGGCGCATTGAGAGGACCACCGACCCCGCGACCGGGACCGTCGTCGACCCGGGCGCCGTCACCCTGGCCTGCGAGGTCGCCCGGGCCCGCGAGCTGAACCCGGCCGCCCTGCTCGTCTCCTCCGGCGACAACATCGGCGACTCGGCCGCCGCCTCGGCGCCGCCCGGCGACCGGCCCGCACTGGACGTGCTCAACGCCATGGGCGTGGACGCCTCCGCCCTGGGCGGCCACGAGCTCGACAGGGGCCCCGAGGACCTGAGCGGCCGGATCCTGCCCGCGGCCGCCTTCCCGTACCTGGCGGCCAACCTCGCCGATCCGGCCCTGGACGCCGAGGGCGACGGCGGTGCGCTCATCAAGGACGTCGACGGCGTCAGGGTCGGCATCATCGGCGTCATCACCGACGCCCTGCCCTCCTCGGTCGCCCCCGCGGCCGCGACCGCCAGTGCCAGGGCCGCCGAGCTCAAGCGCACCGGCGCCGCCGACGTCGTCGTCGTGCTCGCCCATGCCGACGCCGTCGACCTGGCCTCCCGGCTCACCGGCGACGTCGACGCCGTCCTGGGCGGCCACAGCCAGCTCACCCATCCCGGGGAGGGCGAGTCCTCCGCGGTGACCTCGACCGACGGCCAGGACATCGCCGCCCTCCAGGCCGACTACGACGGCCGCGGGCTCGCCGAGGTCTCGCTGGCCTACAGCGCCGCCACCCACGAGGTCTCCGTGGTCGGCGCCGTGACCAAGGACCTCCGCGCCTCCGACTGCACCGCGGACGCCTACGGCGTCGGGGAGATCGTCTCGGAGGCCTCCGCCAGGGCGGACGAGCCCTCCGGTCGGCAGGCCGCCGCCACCGGCACGGACTCCTCGCACGGTTCCGCCGACGACGCCGCGCCCGGCGCCGGCGCCGGGGACGGTGCTGGTTCCGCCGATGGCGCCGCCTCCGTGAGCGCCGTCTCCGAGGACCTCGACGCCGGTGCGAGCGGCGCGCCCGGTTCGACGCACGCCGAGGAGATCATTGTCGCCCCGCGGCCGATCGGCCGGAGTCGTGGTGGGGGCCTGGCGCGTGCCGGCGCCTCCATCGGGATCGGCGTCCTCGCCATCGGGCTGGTCCTCGCCGGCACGATCTTCCTGATCCGCGGCGGGAGCGCCGAGGAGGACCTCGATGAGACCGGTGACGTCGCCGACGACGTCGCCGAGGCGCGCACGCCGGACGATCCTCCCGACTCCGACTGACGCGGCGCCGGCAACCGATCTCGGTGCGGAAGTGAACCGATCTCGGCGGAGGGGGCGGCGGGGCGTAGCCTGGGGCCGTGCCAGCTCGACGTCGGATCGATCCCGCCGCAGGCGCCCAGGCGGTTCGCCGGTGGGTCGCGGCCTCTGAGGCCGCCTGCGGCAGACCCGCCGGCGGCGCCGCGCCCGACCGGCGCACGCTGGCCGCCGCCGTCCGCTTCACGCTTGAGGAGCTGGCGGCCTGCGCCCCCGGCCGCGCCGTCGAGGTGCGGGTCCCGCCCTACGGGGTGACGCAGGCGGTCGCCGGCACGGTCCACCGCCGCGGCACGCCGCCCTCCGTCGTCGAGACGGATGCCGAGACCTGGCTGGCCCTGGCCACCGGCAGGCTCGCCTGGGACCAGGCGGCGGCCGACGGGGCCCTGCACGCCTCCGGGGAGCGCTGCGACCTGTCCGCCTACCTGCCCCTGCTGCGGGTCTGAAGCCGCCTCCTACGCGCCACCCCTTCCCCTCATGCCCGGGCGGGCGTAAGATCAAGTCCCGATCGGGCGCTCTGGTGCCCGAACGGACACGGCGGTCGAGGGGGTGCGCATGAATGTCGAGCAGCGCCAGCAGGCGATCGTCGATGCCGTCACCCGTGACGGGCGCGTGTCCGTCACCGAGCTCGCCGCCCGCTACGACGTCACCGTCGAGACCGTCCGCCGCGACCTGACCGCGCTCGACCGGCTCGGGGCGCTGCGCAAGGTCCACGGCGGCGCGGTGCCCGCCACCGTCCTCGCCCTGCCCGAGACCGGCGTCGCCGAGCGCGAGCTCGTCGGCTCCACCGTCAAGCAGGCGATCGCCCAGGCGGCCCTGCCGCACCTCCACCTGCGCCACGGCGCCACCGTCCTGCTCGACGCCGGCACCACCGTCGGCGCCCTCGCCCGGCGCCTCCCCGGCGGGCTCGACCTCGCCGTCATCACCGACTCCGTACTCACCGCGGCGCTCCTGGCCGGGCGCAGCGACCTGACCGTGCGCATCCTGGGGGGCCAGGTGCGCGGCATTACCCAGGCCGCCGTCGGGCCCGAGGCCCTCGAGACGCTCGCCGCCACCCGCGTCGACGTCGCCGTCGTGGGCACCAACGGTCTGACCGCCGAGCACGGCCTGTCCACACCCGACCCCGACGAGGCCGCCGTCAAGCGCGCCATGATCCGCGCCGCCAAGCACGTCGTCGTGCTGGCCGACGCCACCAAGATCGGCCAGGAGCACCTCGTGTCCTTCGCGGACCTGGCCGATATCGACCTGCTGGTCACCGACTCGCCGCTGCCCACCGCTATCGCCACTCCTCTCGCCACCCTAGGAACCGAGGTCGTCACCCCATGATCGTCACCCTCACCCCCAACCCGTCTCTGGACCGCACCGTCACCCTGCCCGGCCCACTGGTCCGCGGCGGCGTCAACCGTCTGAGCGGCGTCGTCGTCGAGCCCGGGGGCAAGGGCGTCAACGTCGCCCGCGTCCTGGTCTCCGCGGGGCAGCCGGCCGCCGCGGTCCTGCCCGCCGCCGCCCACGACCCGCTCCTGCTCGCCCTGGAGGCCGCTGCCGCGGCCCCCTCCGCGGGTTCCGCAGCCCTGAGCACGCGGGCGGTGACCGTGGCCGCACCGGCCCGCATCAACACCGCGGTCACCGAGCCCGACGGCACCACCACCAAGCTCAACGAGCCCGGTGCCGCGCTGAGCCCTCAGGAGGTCGACGCCGTGGAGACGGCGCTCCTGGAGGCGGTGACGGCCGCGGCCGCCGGCGAGGGCGCGGGCGCCCGCCACTGGGCGGTCCTGTCCGGCTCCCTGCCGCCCGGGGTGCCCGCCGACTGGTACGCCCGCCTCGTGCGCCTGCTGCGCGAGTCCGTCCCCGGCCTGCGCATCGCCGTCGACACCTCGGACGAGCCCCTGGCGGCGCTCGCGGCCGGCCTGCCCGAGTCCGCCCCCGACCTGGTCAAGCCCAACGGCGAGGAGCTCGGCCAGCTCGTCGGCCTGCCGGCCGACCGCGCCATGGCCCTGGAGGAGGGCGCCGCGCACGGGGACCTCGCCCCCGTCGCCGACGCCGCCCGCATCCTGGTCGACCTGGGGCTCGGCGCCGTCATGGCCACCCTCGGGCCCGCCGGCGCGGTCCTGGTGACCGGCGGGGGCGCCTGGCACGCCACCGCGCCCAAGGTGCCGGTCGCCTCCACGGTGGGCGCGGGGGACTCCTCCGTCGCCGGCTACGTGCTGGCCGACGTCCGCGGCGGCGACGAGCCCGAGCGGCTGAGGACCGCCATGGTCTACGGCTCCGCGGCGGCCTCGCTGCCCGGCACGACCCTGCCCACGCCCGGCGACCTGCCCGCGCAGGAGGTCGTCGTCACCCGGCTCGCCTGAGAGCCCAGCCCCTGACCAGCCGGCGCCCGGCCCTTGGTCCCGCGCCCCGACCCAGACCCGCTGACGCGCCACACGGCCCCAGCATCCATCGGACAACGAGGAAGCAATATGCCCCCCAACGCAGCGCCCTCCGAGGCGTCCACACCACTGATCATTCCCGAGCTCGTGCGGCTCGACGCCCTTCCCGGCAGCGGCAAGAAGGACGTCATCGAGTTCCTGGCCCAGGTCGTCGCCTCCGCGGGGCGCGCCGACACGCCCGAGGGGCTGGCCGGTGACGCCATCGCCCGCGAGGAGACCGCCCCGACCGGCATCCCCGGCGGCATCGCCATCCCGCACTGCCGCAGCCCGCACGTGCTCGCCCCCTCCCTCGGCTTCGCCCGCCTGGCCGAGGCCGTGGACTTCGGCGCCGCCGACGGGCAGGCCGCGGACCTGGTCTTCATGATCGCCGCTCCGGCCGGGGCCGACGACTTCCACCTCCAGCTCCTGGCCAAGCTCGCGCGCGGCCTGATGAACCCCGACTTCACCGACGCCCTGCGCAAGGCCACCACGCCCGAGGACGTCGCCCGCATCGTCACCGAGCAGGTCGAGCCCGAGCCCGACGACGGGAAGGCCGCCGGGCCCGCGGCCGAGGCGCAGGCCCCCGAGCCCGCGGCGGACGGCACCGTCATCGTGGGCGTCTCCTCGTGCCCCACCGGCATCGCCCACACCTACATGGCCGCCGAGGCCCTGGAGCAGGCGGGCAAGGAGCGCGGCGTGACGGTGAGCATCGAGGGGCAGGGCTCGGGCAAGATCGACTGGCTCGACCCCGCCCTCATCAAGCGCGCCGACGCCGTCGTCTTCGCCCACGACCTGCCGGTCAAGGGGCGCGACCGCTTCGCCGGCAAGCCCATGGTCGACGTCGGGGTCAAGGCGGCCGTCAACGACGCCGGGGCGCTGGTCGACCAGGCCCTGGCGGCCATGAAGGACCCCAACGCCGTGCGCGTGCCCGCCGGCGGCGACAAGGCCGACGACGCCGAGGAGGGGAACGTCCACTGGGCCCGGCGCCTCCAGCGCTCGGTCATGACCGGCGTGTCCTACATGATCCCCTTCGTGGCGGCCGGCGGTCTGCTCATCGCGCTCGGGTTCCTGCTCGGCGGGTACGACATCGCCCTGACCCCGGAGGGGGCCACAGACTCTGTGGCTCAGACAGTGGCCAAGAGCTACACCCTGTGGAACCTGCCCGGTGAGGTGTCGGGAGCCGAGCACTCCACAGGATTCCTGCTCTACGTGGGGTCGGTCCTCCTGCTGCTGGGACAGGCCGCCATGAAGTTCCTGGTTCCGGCGCTGGCCGGATACATCGCCTTCGGCCTGGCCGGGCGTCCCGGCATCGCTCCCGGCTTCGTCATGGGCTTCATCGCCGGCGAGGTGGGGGCCGGGTTCATCGGCGGCCTTGTCGGGGGCATCCTCGCCGGCTACTTCGCGGCCTGGCTCGCCGGCCTGAACGTGCCCCGGTGGCTGCGCGGGCTCATGCCCGTGGTGGTCATCCCGCTGGGGACCACCCTTGTGGTCGGCTCCCTGATGTACATGCTCCTGGGCAAACCGCTGGCCGCTCTCATGACCAGCCTGCAGAACGGTCTGACCTCCATGTCCGGTGGCGGTTCGGCCGTGGTCCTGGGCGTCATCCTGGGTCTCATGATGTGCTTCGACCTGGGCGGCCCGGTCAACAAGGCCGCCTACCTCTTCGCCACCGCGGGGTTGGACCCGGACGCCCCTGCCACGATGGAGATCATGGCCGCCGTTATGGCCGCCGGCATGGTGCCCCCGCTGGCGCTCTCCGCGGCGACCTTCCTGCGCTCGCGCCTGTTCACCAAGGCCGAGGTCGAGAACGGGCGCAGCGCCTGGCTGCTGGGCCTGTCCTTCATCACCGAGGGCGCCATCCCCTTCGCCGCGGCCGACCCGCTGCGCATTATCCCGCCCGCCATGGTGGGCGGCGCGGTGACCGGGGCGCTGTCCATGGCCATGCACGTCCGCTCCAGGGCCCCGCACGGCGGACTCTTCGTGTTCTTCGCCATTGACAACATCCTGGGGTTCATCGTCTCGATCATTGTCGGCGCGCTCATCACCTGCGCCGGCGTGCTGGCGCTCAAGCAGCTGGCCGCGAACAAGAAGGCTGCTGCTGCTGAGGCCGCCGCCTGAGACGGCTGGGCCGCGCGCCTGCTGAGGCCGCGCCCGGCACGCCTGCTCACCCGCCCGGGTGCGAGGACCCGCTCCTCGCACCCGGGCGGCTGCACGTGGTGATGCGGAGCGGAAGCGACCAGCACAATTACTCAGAGGAGTTGGCGATCGCGGTTGCTGCGAGCGGGGCTCGATTGCGGCGCCTCACCGCCGTTACCAGGCGTTTTAGCAAGGGTTCTCGCGAAGAGTGCGAAGGAGGGGCCCTTGTTCTTGTAGCCTGCATCACCTATACTCTCCTCAACTCATCAGAGGAGTTGGGGGAGCGAGTGAGCCAGAGCCGCGTCGACGCCGCCGTCGAGGAGCTGCTGCGCCGCATTGTCGGCGGCACCTACCCGGCCGGCGCCGCCCTGCCCGGGGAGGGCGCCCTCGCCTCTGACCTGTCCGTATCGCGCCTGACCGCCCGTGAGGCCGCCCGCGTCCTGGCCACCCGCGGTGTCCTGTCCGCGCGCCAGGGCTCGGGCACCTACGTCAACGAGCCCGCCGCCTGGCAGGACCTGGGCAGCCTGGCCGCCCTCGCCCGCCGCAACGGGTCCGAGCGCGAGGTCGGCCTGGCGCTGCTCGAGGTGCGCCGCATGCTGGAGGTCGGCTCCGCCGGGCTCGCCGCAGCCCGCATCACGGCGGACGGGCTCAGAGCCATGGAGGCCGCCGTCGCCGCGCTGCGCCGGGCGGACGCCGACGACGACGTCGACGCCGCCGTCGCCGCGGACCTCGACTTCCACGACCACATCATCCGGGCCGCGGCCAACCCCTTCATCGGCGTCACCTTCGCCCCGCTGCGCGATGAGCTCGTCGTGGCGCGCCGCGTCACCTCCGCCCACCACGAGGTGCGCGCCCACGCCGTCGTCCAGCACGAGCGCATCCTGACGGCGCTGCGCCTGGGGTCCCCCGACGCCGCCAAGGCGGCCATGCGCGCCCACATGGACCAGACCACCAACGACCTGCTGGAGTACACCGCCTGACCCGCACCGCCGCCCGGCCGCCGTCCCGCCGACGAGCCCGCGGCCGCCCTGGCCCGCAACCGCCACAACCCCCGCAACCGCGGCGGAAAGCCGCATCACAACCGCATTGACGTCACAAAGGAGTGCACCCGTGAAGACCCTGGACGAGCTCACGGCCGGCCTGCCCGCCGGCCCCGTCGTCGACCCGGCCGGTGTGGCCGCGGCCTTGAACCGGACCCTCGTCGTCCTGGACGACGACCCCACCGGCACCCAGTCCGTCGCCGACCTGCCCGTCGTCACCGGCTGGAGCGTGGAGGACCTGACCTGGGCCCTGTCCACCGGCGCGCCGGCCGTCTACGTCATGACGAACTCCCGCAGCCTGGATCCCGCGGACGCCGAGCGGGTCAACGCCGAGGTCGTCACCAACGCCCTGGCCGCCGCCGGGCGCGCCGGCGCCCGCGTCGCCTTCGTCTCCCGCTCCGACTCCACCCTGCGCGGCCACTACCCCCTCGAGCCCGCCACCATCGCCGACCTCCTGGAGCGGGCCGGCACCCGCGTGGACGGCATCATCCTGTCCCCCGCCTTCCCCGACGCCGGCCGCGTCACCGTCCACGGCACGCACTACGCGGGCGGCCCCGACGCCGGCTTCGTCCCCGTCGGCCGCACCGAGTTCGCCGGCGACAGGACCTTCGGCTACAGCGCCTCGTTCCTGCCCGCATGGGTCGAGGAGAAGACCGCGGGCGCCGTGAGCGCCGCCGACGTCGCCGTCATCGACCTGGCCACCCTGCGCACCGACGAGGACGCCGTCGTCGCCGCCCTGTCCGCGGCCCGCAACCGCGCCCCCATCGCCGTGGACTGCATGGAGGAGAACGACCTACTCCTGCTGGCCCGCGCGCTCCAGCGCGCCGAGGACGCCGGGGCGACCTTCGTCTACCGCGTCGGCCCGCCCTTCGTGCGCGCCCGCATCGGCCAGGCCCCCCGCGCGCCCCTGAGCGCCGCCGAGGCCCGGCCCGCCGACTTCGCCCCCGACTCCGACGCCGCCGGTGGACTGGTCGTCGTCGGCTCCCACGTGGGGCTCACCGGCCGCCAGGTCGACGCCCTGCGCGCCGCGACCGCCACACCCGAGGTCGTCCTGGACGTGCCCACCGTGCTTGACCCGGCCCGGCGCGACGCCCACGTTCTCGCCGTCGCCGAGCGGGCCGCCGGGGCGCTGAGGTCCGGCAACGTCGTCGTGCGCCGCGGCGGCGCCTTCGTGGCCGGCCGGGACGCCGAGGAGTCCCTCGACTTCGCCCGGCGCGTGTCGGCCGCCGTCGTCGAGGTCGTCCAGCGGATCGTCGCCGCGCGCTGCCCCCGCTTCGTCATCGCCAAGGGCGGCATCACCTCCTCCGACGTCGCCGGCCGCGGCCTGGGCATCAACCGGGCCCTCGTGCGCGGCCCCATGCTGCCCGGCATCGTCTCCCTGTGGGAGCCGCAGGACGGGCCCGCTGCCGGCGTGCCCTACATCGTCTTCGCCGGCAACGTCGGCGACGACGACTCCCTCGCCCGGGTCGTGGCCACCCTCAACGGCTGAGCGCGCCCGCCCGACCGCGGCGCCCGCGGGCGCCGGGACACCCAACCCGCCGGGCCCCACCGGCCCGGCCGATCAAAGGAGATCATGATGACCACCACCGTCGCCGTCCTCGGACTGGGCGCCATGGGACTGCCCATGGCCGAGCACCTGTCCAGGGGCTTCACCGTCCGCGGCTTCGACATCACCGCCGAGCGCCTGGCCGCCGCCGAGCGGGCCGGCATCGCCCCGGCCGCGAGCGCCGCCGACGCCGCCCGCGGGGCCGACGTCGTCCTGGTCGCCGTGCGCGACCGGGCCCAGCTCGAGACCCTCCTGTTCGGCGAGGACGGCATCGCCGCGCACATGGCGCCCGGCGCCGTCGTCCTGCTGACCTCCACCGTCGGCGGCGCCGGCGTGAGGGCCGTGGCCGCCCGCCTGGCCGAGGCGGGCCTGGGGCTCGTGGACGCCCCCGTCTCCGGCGGCCCGGTGCGGGCGGGCGAGGGCGACCTGCTCGTCGTCGTCGGCGCCGACGACGACGCCTGGGCGGCGGCCGAGGACGTCCTGGGCGCCATGGCCTCCACCCTGGTGCGCGTGGGTGACGCGCCCGGCGACGGCCAGGCCATGAAGACCGTCAACCAGCTCCTGTGCGGCGTCCACATCGCCGCCGCCGGCGAGGCCCTCGCCCTGGCCCGGGCCCTCGGCCTGGACGCCGAGACCGCCCTCGAGGCCCTCATGGCCGGGGCCGCCTCCTCCTTCATGCTGGGCGACCGCGGCCCGCGCATGCTCCAGGCCTACGGCCCCGGGGGCGCCGACGGCGTCGAGGTGCGCTCCGCCCTCAGCATCTTCGTCAAGGACATGGGCATTGTCACCGCCGCCGCCAAGGACGCCGGGCTGTCCACCCCCGTGGCCGCGGCCGCTGAGCAGCTCTACCTCCAGGGCGCCGCCCGCGGGCTGGGGGCCTGCGACGACTCCAGCGTCATCACCGTCGTCGCACCCGAGAGGGGGTGAGGGCGCCCATGTCCGCCACCGTCCTTCTCCTCCTCGCGGCGGGAGCGATCGCCGTCCTGCTGGTTCTGGTCATCCGGGCCAGGATGAGCGCCTTCGTGTCCATGATCCTGGTCTCCATGGTGCTCGCCCTGGCCGCCCGCATCCCGGTGGGCGACGTCGTCCAGACCATGCTCGACGGCATGGGCAAGACCCTGGGGACCGTCGCCATGATCGTGGGGCTGGGCGCCATGCTCGGGCGCGCCATCGAGGCGGCCGGCGGCGCCGAGACCCTCGCCGACCGCTTCACGAGGGTCCTCGGGCGCCACCGCGTCATCGCGGCGGTCACCGCGGCCTCCTTCGTCCTGGGCATACCGATCTTCTTCGACGTCGGCTTCATCATCCTGGCGCCCATCGTCTTCGGCTTCGCGCACATCGCCAGGATCAGCCCGCTCAAGATCGGGCTGCCCGTGGCCGCCACGCTCATGACGCTCCACGTCGTGATCCCGCCCCACCCCGGGCCGGTCGCCTCCGCGGCCACCCTCGGCGTGGACGTCGGGCTGCTCACGATCATCTCCATGCCCGTGTGCGCGGCGGTGGTCGTCGCCGCCTTCTACGCGGCGAGGCTGTTCAAGGTCGACTCCATCGTGCTCGAGGGCAGTCCCCTGGGGTCTGCGCAGGAGAGCGCCGAGTCCGCCTACCAGCCCGGCGGCGTGATCGCCAGGCCGCACGCCACCGGCCCGGGCACGGTCGTCTTCCTCATCGTCGAGCCGATCGCCCAGATCATGCTGGGCACCGTCGGCCAGATGCTCACCGCGGAGGGCACCGCCGCGCACGCCGTCCTGGGCTTCCTCGGGTCCTCCACGACGGCGCTGCTCACCGCCGTTCTCCTGGCCTACGTCATCATCGGCCATCAGCAGGGCTGGAACCTCGAGCAGCGCGGGAAGGTCCTGGACTCGGCGCTGCCGGACGTGGCCACGATCGTGTTCGTCACCGGTGCCGGAGGCGTCTTCGCCGGCGTGCTCGTGGCCAGCGGGATCGGCAACGCCCTGGCTCAGGCGCTCGCCGGGATCCACATGCCGATCATTGTCACCGCCTTCGTCATCTCGCTGGCGCTGCGCGCCTCCCAGGGGTCGGCGACGGTGGCGATCCTGACCACCGGCGGGCTGCTCGCCGACGCCGTCGCCGCCGGCGAGTACTCCGCGGTCCAGGTCGTCCTCATCCAGATGGCGATCGGCTTCGGCGCGCTGGGCCTGTCCCACATCAGCGACTCGGGGTTCTGGATCGTCACCAAGTACATGGGCCTGTCGGTCAAGGACGGCCTGAAGACGTGGACGGCCCTGTCCACCATCGCGGGGCTGGTGGGGTTCGCCCTCACCGGCGCCCTGTGGCTCGTCGTCTGAGTCTGCGGGGCCCGGGGAGCGCGCCGCCCGCCGTGCGGTGCCGGCCGTGCGGTGCCGGCCGTCCGGTGTCGCGCCGCTCGCCTGCCGGCTGGCGGCTGGCGGCAGCGGCTCGCCGCCGCTTGGTGCCGCCGCCCGTCTGCCGGCCGGCGGCAGCCGCTCGAGGGCAGGCCGGTCATGGCGCCGGGCGCGAGGGCGCTGATGGCGTTGCGATCGGCTGGGCGGGCGTCCACCCACGCTCCAGCGCGGGTCGGGCCGGATGGGTGTCCATCAGAATGACATTGACCGGCCAAGACGCCGAAGCGCGAATGGAGAACCGCATGATTGCAAGGATTTCTCCGAGGTGTACGGGACCGGGGCGCTCTAATGTCATTCTGGCGGGCACCCGCCCCCGGAGGCCCGCCCCCGGAGGCTCGTCCCCGAAGGCCCGCCCCACGCGCGGCCTTGGCTCTGCACCCCGCGCGCGGTCGAGGCCGATCCAGATGCACCCGACCCCTCAGCAGGATCAGTCCCACACCTCGCGCGCGGTTGGGGCCGAGTGGGAGGGTGCGCGGGCGGGGTTGCACATG
>ERZ772827.1226-NODE-1226-length-13146-cov-16.606600_pt1 | contig 13146 bp, 10 predicted proteins | sample MGYA00580850_ERZ772827 | MGnify/ENA primary metagenome ERZ772827 (study PRJEB29015, sample SAMEA2737950) | human oral metagenome | biome: human oral; feature: human-associated habitat; material: dental | place: China | collected 2145 ...
GGGCTTCCTGCAAACCGCCGGCAATATCATTGTGGCCACGGTGGTTGTGGTGTTCGTTCTGCAGTCGACCCCACTGACCAGCGAATATGGGTTTGCTGATAAAGAGCTGCCGCCGCAGGAAAGCGCCTACGGCCGGATGTCCGAGGCTATTTCTCCGGTGTTTGCCCCGGCCGGGTTTGGTTCCTGGTCGATCGCCGGTACGCTGGTCACCGGTTTCGTGGCCAAGGAAGCCGTGATCTCCACATGGGCCCAAACCTACAGCCTGCAAGATCCGAGCGAAGAGGATCCGGAGGCACAGGGCAAGTCCGACCTCGCGGAGGCTATTCGGCAGGACTTTGACGATACCTCCGGCGGGCACGCCATTGCCGCACTGTGGGCATTCATGGTCTTCCTGCTGGCCTACACTCCATGCGTGGCAACCCTGGCGGCCCAGCGCCGAGAAATCGGGGTCAAGTGGACACTCATTGGTATTGGTATTCAGTTGAGCACTGCCTGGTTATTGGCAGTGGTGATTTTCAATGTGTTGAAGGTGTGGTTCTAATGCGTCCATTATCAGCGGTTGAACAGTCGGTTCGTAACGGGGCGACTACCACGATGGAGATTTCCCGGCAAACAGGTTTGTCCGCATCCACGGTGGATGCGGCACTCCAGCAGTTGCAGCGTATGGGCATGCTGAAAAGCAGCAAGGAAACCATCGCCTGTGACGAGTGTGCCATGTCGTGCGGCTCGGATCATTCCAGCAGCTGCGGTTCCGGGTTGGTGACATTAACGTTGCTGCCCCACCGCCCCGAATAGCACCCAATCTGGTTGCGGCCTCGGTTGTGTTCTTTGCTCAACCGGGGCTTTTTGCTTATTTTGGCTGCTTTACGACGCCTACCTCAGGCGGGGATAAGTCATTATGGTGGCGGCCCAATCCACGATCATTTTCCTCGGTAAATTACCGATTATCTTTAGTCGCATAATGCGCACTAATGCGGACTAATGTGGAGAAAAATCACTGATAATAGCTGTGTTCCTTAAAAACTTACCCGGCTACCGCAGGGTGTTACCGGCCATTATCCGACATTGGGATTCACTGGTGGTATGGCGTGACCATCCACCATAATCACCCCCGGAATACCCATGATAAAGAAACTCATTGATAAAAGCCGGAAATTCAGCCCTCATATAAAGGCTTCGTTCTAAGCTAGATAACCATGGATGTAATGGAATTAAACGGTGGCCGGTTTTACCTTCGACCGCTCCACGATGATGACCGTATTGATGACCGGCCAGCACTCAAAAAGCTACGGGTAAACCCGGACGATTTCATCAGCATGGCCCGTATTTCTCTCGACCGCTACTGCTGGGCGATCTGCGAGCAGACCAGTGTGGAAATGGTGGCGTTGGGAGTCTATGACCATGCTCTTGGCGATATTGTCACCCACCCCATTGGCGATCCCAACCGGGTGTTACCTAATGATCCAGTGCTGCCGCCCAAGACCGTGCAGGATGCGGCCGATGATGGGTTGGAAATCATTTCCCGGTGGGTTGATTCATATTTCCCAGAAACAGTGGCAGCGGAAACTAACGACAGTTCTCCTTCTTCCCCCGCTAGCCACGTCGATACCACTGCGGTTCGTGCCGCTACCTCGGTGGATAGCACGGATAACGCCGCCGATGTGACGGCATAAAATCACATGACGAAGCGCAGAGGCACCATGAGTGCATCATGAGCCATGGCGTTCAACCATGGTGGTATGCCGATGATTCTATGAGGGGATTTCGGTATCAAAAATCCGGCGTCGCATATCAGCGACTGTGTGTGGATGTGCTAGCCCGGGGCGGGAATCAAATCTGTGTGCTAATTTTTCGACAATATCGACACACCATTGGGCGGCTTCTGCAACGGTGGGGTTCTCCAAATCCGTAGAGATGATCCATGGCAAGGATGACCCCGAAAATTTTAGCCGTAGCCGCCGGGATGGTCGCGGATAATGCCGTAATAATATTGCGGCAGCGGCAGCACCATCCATGAGAATTCTAGGGCTTTCCATCTCTAGCCAATAGGGTAATTGCGACACAAAAAACATCACACCAATGTGATACTGAAACCTATATCCACGCATCCCCATCAGTGCATAATACATAAAATGCTGCGAATAAAATTCCGTCCCTATGCGGGAATGTAAGTCACGGCGCAGGGTTCTCCGATGCGCCCGCCGAGCTTTCTTGACTTCACCAGCGTAAATCCACGGCTCTAGCATGGATAAACACAGGTTTTCCGGCTGCGCACTGCAAAAATCTTCGGTTTGACTGAGTGCTTGTTCCCCGACGGACACGGCATCAAAGGTATCCCCCATTGCATATAATGCCTTAATGTGGTGAATTGCGGAACAGCTGGGGCATTCGGAGAAACTGCCTTCTTCCCATGGCTCAGCCAGCCACAGGGAGAAAGCTTCCCGAGCGGCAGACTCATCACCAAGCTCCCGAAACACATAATAGGCACGCAAATAATATTCCTTCATGGAGCTAGCATGTGCGGACCAGAAATCCCGGAGCTCCGCCAATTCTCTATGCAGGACAGCAACTGGAGTATCGGGGTGGTCAAGAAGCGCGGTGAGATAATACTTATATTGTTTTCCCAGGTAAGGCGCCCAGTCGGCTTGTTGGTCCAGGTCGAGGGTTTCAAATATTATGCGGGCCTCTTGAAAAGATGTGGGGAGTTGACACAGTTCCCCACCATATGTATAGGCATCACCCAGTTCCACCAGGGCGTCGAGCAATAACTCATCATCGTTCATGTGCCGGGTTTTCCCAACGAGTTCTTCCCAGCTGAGAATCTGCTCTTTCCCATAATCGGCGCTGCGTGCCCTCATGAGGAGTTCAACAAAAGAAGTTTCCAGCTTGTCGGATTCATGGTCGTACGGGAACGACTCGGGGCTTTCCATAATGACCTTTCTCCCTTGCGAGGTACCCATACGCACAGATAGGCACGATACAAGTGATGATAAAACCACCGGGAAATCTATGGGTGTCTACTATGATTCTGCTGCTGAACACAGCTTTATTGAGGTGATCTAACGCATAATATCACCCCGTTTCCCTACTATACTCATTCGGTTATCCATATGGGGTAGCTCATGTGCATGCTTATCGACGCCTTACCAAAAGCGATCGGAGCACTTCTGGCCCAACCTGGGCCAAACACAGCGGATGTTCTATTTTCCGCTCCCTGACACCCCCAAACAGACGCACACAAATAGGTTTCCCCGGTCAGGTGTCCCCAATTGGGTGGGCACCTGATACTTTCCCCGATTACCCCAGTCTGGTGACCTAAAAATGGGCACCCACGCTTGGGTGCCCACGATAAAGTACATCCAATCAGGCGTATTCCTTTGGGTACACCCGATTGGATTATCCTAAATCATCATGCTCCACTAATTGGCGAGCCGCCTCTGTGATGGATCCCGACAACGACGGATACACAGCAAAAGTATCTGCCAACTGATTCACCGTAAGATTATTCGTCACCGCCACCGCAATCGGTAAAATCAGTTCCGATGCGGTGGGCGCCACCACCACCCCACCAATCACAATGCCAGAGTGCTTACGGCAAAACATTTTCACAAAACCATGCCGAAGCGACCGCATCTTCGCCCGAGGGTTGGTCTCCAAGGGCAGCATGACCGTGCGGGCACTCACCTGACCAGATTCAATCTCATTCTGTGTCACCCCCACCGCCGCAATCTCTGGACGAGTAAACACAGCCGTCGCCACCGTCTTCAACCGCAATGGTGAAACACCCTCCCCCAACGCGTGATACATGGCGATCCGGCCCTGCATCGCGGCAACGGATGCGAGCGGAAAGAGGTCCGTGCAATCACCCGCCGCATACACCCCAGGCACATTCGTGCGCGACACTCGGTCCACCTTAATATGCCCCGAAGGGGTGGTTTCCATCCCAATGGCGTCCACGCCCATGTTTTGAGTATTAGGGATAGAACCCACCGTCATGAGCGCATGTGATCCGCGAATTTCCCGACCATCACTGGTACGCACCAACACTCCCCCATCATCCGTGCGCACCACCGAATCCACCCGCGCATGCTTCACCAGAGACACACCTCGCTCTGTCAACACGGTTTCCAGCACATCCGCAGCATCAGCATCATCGTGCGGCAAGATTCGATCCCGCGAAGCCACCATCGTGACTTTCACCCCGAGCTCAGCAAATGCCGACACGAATTCCGCACCGGTCACACCGGAACCAACCACAATCAAATGCTCCGGCAACTCGGTAATGTTATAGATCTGCCGCCAGGTCACGATCCGCTCGCCGTCGGGCCATGCCCCAGGCAAAATACGTGGCGAGGCACCCGTTGCTACAAGCACTAAATCACACTCAATTGTTTCTACCGTGCCATCGGTATGTTCTACCCGAATATAATGCACGGTTTGATTCAAATTATAGTCATCAAAAGTGCCCCTACCTGCAACTATCCGAACCCCGGCGCGTTCTACCGAACGAGAAATATCGTTCGACTGTTTCCCAGCTAATTGCCGCACCCGACCATTCAGGGCGGTAACAAGCCTGGTGGCCCCGGGCTCTGCGGCATCCTCGGAAAGTTTCATGCTCAGACCCATGTCTTCGGCACGCCGAAGATCGGTTTTTACATTGGCACCAGCGATAAACGATTTTGATGGAACACAGTCGTCAATGACCGCGGAACCACCAAGACCAGTATCTTCAATGAGAGTGATGTCTGCCCCATAGCGGGCACCAACAAGGGCAGCTTCGTAGCCGGCGGGTCCACCGCCAATAATGACAATGCGCTTTGCAGAATGAGTAGTCAATCGTCCTCCAGGGGTAACACAGCTATGGGCGTCGAAAAGCTTATACAGCAGACAATACCTGGCAGTGACTAAACTACAAACACCTGATCGGCGTGGGAATTAAACCGATCGGCGACACCTGCGAACAACCGTACCCCCACCGGAATACATTGCTCATCCGCCAACATATTTGCCTTGTGTAAATCTCCTTTCTCGCTCACGCCATCCCAGCACCCTAACCGTGCCATTGAGCCCGCGACATGCTCTAAATACCACGAAAAATCCTCCCCACCCGACGACTGGGGGGCCTGCACCACCGCCTGGGGGTCCATCATTCGTGCCGCATCCGCGAGTATGGCTGTTGCCACATCATCGTTGATCACCGGCGGCACTCCCTTCACGTATGTGATCTGATATTGCGCGCCGGTTGGGGCAACAATCGCCCCGATGAGTTCTTCCAAGAGCGGTTGAATTTTCCGCCACACATGGATATCTCCTGTGCGGATTGTTCCCCGGATCGTTCCTTCCTCGGGGATAGCATTGGGAGCAAAACCTGCGTTGATCGCCCCGAAAACCATGACCGTTGCCGTCCGCGGATCCACCCGCCGGGTCAGCAATCCCGGCAGATCAGTGACTATTTTTGCTAAGGCATACACCACATCGTTTGTGAGGTGTGGGCGAGATGAGTGCCCACCGGAACCGGTGACTTTAACCTCAATAACATCCCCGGCAGAGGTGATGGGGCCTACCCGAACCCCGATCATGCCGGTGCGAATTTTTGGCTCTGCATGGATCGCAAAGATATTAGTAATTCGCTCCAAGACCCCTAATTTAATGAGTTCTGGGGCACCGGAATCCATAACCTCTTCCGCTGGCTGAAAGATGATGCGAATACCGATTTTTATCAGTCCTTGACGATCTGCCTCCGCAAGCACGCACGCCAACCCAAGGGCAACCGTGATATGGATGTCATGACCGCATGCGTGCATGACGCCCGCGTTTTGTGAACTATGCTCGCAGCCCGTGTGCTCTTGAATGGGGAGTGCATCGATGTCGGCGCGGAACGCAATTTTTTCCGGGGTGTCTGGGCCGATATCTACCATGAGCCCGGTGTTGGGGAACAGGTGGGGGGTGAGCCCGTGATCACACAGAATGCTATTGATGGTGGCGGTGGTGCGGTATTCCTGGTCGGAGAGTTCGGGGTGGGCATGGAAATCCCAACGCCATTGGTAAAGTTCGGTTGTGTGGTCTGCTAGCCACTCATGAGCGATGTCTGCCAGTGACGTTGCTGGCGCCGCTGGTGTGGTCGGTTCCCCCGCGTTTCCTGCGGCTTTTGTGGTGTCGTAGGTTTCGCGCTCATTTTGCACCTGGTTGTCGGGGGTATGTTCGTTGTGATTATCGCTGCTGGAATGGTGCTGTTTCACTAGTTCTCTCCATGAAATACCCAAAAGTGTACTGCTCATTATTTTCATCAATGTTGATGCCGGTTTAAGTTTATGCCCATCCTCCACCCAATCCCATAATGAGATGACTAAGCTTTAAGAAGTATTTTGATACTTTTACGACTTTCAGCGTTTCAAGAGCATTCCAAGAAGGGCAGGCCAGGTAAGGGGTATGAGTGAACAGCTAGCATTTGGTACTGCCGGGATGCGGGCCCCAATTGGTCCAGCATCTCATCAAATGAATGTTTTTCAGGTAACGCGAATCACTGCGGGTGCTGCCATGTGGTTAGGGAAACACCGCATCATTTCCCCGGAACGGCGTCGCTTGCCGGAAGCGTATTCTATGGCGGAACAGTTTGCTGCTACAAGTCCTTATGAGCTTGGCGGGTTGGATTTTCATGATGATGACCCGGCACCCCGGGTGGTGGTTGGTTATGATGCCCGTTATGGTTCCCATGTGTTTGCCACGACCGCCGCGGAGGTTTTTGCGGGCGCTGGCTTTGAGGTGTTTCTGCTGCCCACTCCCTCCCCAACACCGTTGATTCCTTGGCTGGTCCGTAGTTGGGGGCTCGATGGTGGGGTACAAATCACGGCTTCGCATAATCCGGCCGGCGACAATGGATATAAGGTGTATATGAATAATGGGCGCCAGTTGACCAGTAGTGCCGCCCGAGAGATTGAGGCATTGATCGCCCAGCAAGTGCCGGCGGCGGTGGAAATACCCCGGGTGACGGTGCGCCCCTGCCCGGATCAGTTGCGTCGTTTCATTGATGAGGTAACGAGTGTTGTGATGCCCAGCCAAGCGGATTTGTTGCGGGTCAATAATGAGCGGGCAAATATTAAGGTGGCGGTGACAGCCATGCACGGGGTTGGAGGTCGGGCCATGGTGCAAACGTTGCAGTCGGCGGGATTCGCCCAGATCTTCCCGGTGATGCGGCAACAATACCCGGACCCAACATTTCCCACGGTGGAATTCCCCAACCCGGAAGAGCCCGAGGCTGTGGCGGAACTGTTGCGGTTGGGGAAAAAAGTGTCGGCGGACATAGTGATCGCCCTGGACCCAGATGCTGACCGGTGTGCGGTGGGGATTCGGTTAAAGGACGGCACACTGCGCATGCTGCGGGGTGATGAAACTGGGCCGTTGCTGGCAACCCGCATGGTTGCGCCGTGGGATGGCGAGGGGGAACAGCCCATTGTTGCCACCACCATGGTGTCATCCCAATTATTGACCGCAATCGCCGCAGATCGGGGTTGGGATTTACGGCTCACCCCAACTGGGTTTAAAAATCTCAATGCGGCAGGCGGCGAACACACCGTGGCGTTCGCTTATGAAGAGGCGATAGGGATCGCGCCCGCCCCCTGGCTTGTCGACGACAAGGATGGCATCACCACTGCTCTTATTGCCTGCACCTGGGCTGCGGAGTTAAAAGCGCAGGGGTTGACTCTCGCGGATGAGCTTGAATCCCTGTATAAGCGTTATGGGATTTATGTGGGCCAGCAAGTTGCAATTCGCACAAATGATCCCACCGGTTTGATTGGGGCGTGTATTCAAAATCCGCCCACAACCCTGGCGGGGGTCAACCTGGAATTCGAAGCCGTGTTCGGTGGGGAGCGCACGCCTACCGGGCTGCTGCTGCGGGGCCCGAGCCCAGTGGGCAAAATTCGGGTATGGGCCCGGGCTTCGGGCACGGAACCAAAGGCCAAGCTGTATATAGAAATCGCCGAGGCTACGAGTCGACCTCAGGCGGAGGACTTATTGCAGCGGATCACCCGGGAAGTGACCGCATACATACGCCAGCTATAGTGTCCAAGCCACAAAACGCATCTAGGCTTTGCTGGCTACCAGCAGTGTAAGCCGCCACAGTCACCCCATGCTGCATAAGTGCTGAGCTGGGGTATTGGATATGCTGCCAACTATCCCCAAGACGGATCATGGGGCCAGCACCACAACTCCAGCTCAGCACGTCTTCTACTGCCCCATTTCTGGATATGGTCCACGGGAGCACCAGGATTGACGGGATCAACAAGAGGCCAAGGCGGGGCTAGCGGAAGGATAGCACAGTTGCCGAGCTGGAGTTGTGGGTCAGAGCAACATGCCTAAACCTACTGAATCGAGAAAGTACAGCTCAGCACCGATGCTACCCATGGGCGGTCCTGGCTTGAGACATCAAAGCATCAACAGCCACAACTTGTAGCACAGCTTCTGAGCTGGAGTTTGTCACCACAAGGTATCCCCCTGCCCCCACTCCCCCACCGACCAGCCCCAAGTCGGCCGAAATAGCCTCAGCCGTGACCACAGATCATTCACGATCCAAGGCCACGGCTGAGCACATACAGCACGCGGTTAATATCGGGAACCGAGGTACCCGTTTATGCCCGCATTTATGGAGAAAGCTTGGTCATCGGTGAACGGCTGAGTATCAGTCGCGTAGCGAGGCCACACGAGCTCGAAGGTAATAATGCCGTCGACAAGCTCCGCAAGATCACACACGCCACCCACGATTTCCGAGCCAGCCGGCAGCATCACCGCCGGCGGCACCATAAGTGCACTGGATAATTTATAGATTGTTGATAAGCTAGGATCAGCTGGGGTTCTAGCATTATTATCATTACGTTCCAGATTGGATATCTGGTTTCTACTCAAACCACAAATCTCCCCAAGGCGCTGTTGGGTTATACCTCGAATATTACGAAGCAGCCGTAAGCGGGCGCCAAACACGCGACCATAGCTAGGCCACGTATCCCATTTATTGCTTAGACCACTTCTTATAAGTAGTCGCATGCTTTCAGTTTGCCCAAAACTTTGAATTCACACAAGAAAAATATGCAAACATTCACGGGTGATAATATTCACACGCAACTACCTGCATATAGTGACCATAAAAATCCCACTACCAGCACTTTTACTATTTTCTTATTAGATTTTGGGCTAGATCATGACCTACCCGTAATGACCTGCTCTTTTATCCCTACAAATCAATATTTCGTGGCCCATAGAGCCGATCGCCGGCATCTCCCAGGCCTGGAACAATGTAGGCATCTTCGTTCAATTCCGGGTCGATAGTGGCGGTCACCAACCGTACCGGTAGCCCCGAATGGGCGAGAGCATCTACACCCGGTTGGGCAGAAACCATGCATACCGCGGTGATATCCGTGGCACCACGGTCGACAAGAATCCGCACCGCGTGCAACAGCGAACCACCGGTTGCCAGCATTGGGTCGACTACGAAAACCGTGCGGCCACTCAGGTCATCGGGCAAGGCCTCTAAATATGGCACTGGCTCATGGGTAACCTCATTGCGTGCTAGACCAATGAATCCCACTTGGGCATCGGGAATCATTTTCAGCGCCGGATCAATCATGCCCAACCCGGCGCGCACCACTGGAACGATAATTGGCGGATCGGCCAAGCGTGTCCCGGTCGTTGCCGCAACCGGTGTGGTCAATGGGAATTGTTCAACATGCAGGTCGCGTGATGCTTCGTAAATCAGCATGGTCCCAAGATCCGCCAGGGCGGCACGGAAGCTGGAGTTATTGGTTCGTTCATCACGCATAATGCTGAGCCGGGCGGCTACCAATGGATGGTCCACAAGTAAAATATCCATATTTTCATGGTAGCGATCTTGAATCTCCTTGTCCCATAATTTCGGCTGGGCAGTCCAACTAGGTATGAACGATAATCTTCACATTGATCCGCAGCATATTCGTCATCTTGCCACCGAGCTCACCACCATTGCCGATGCCCCTGTGTCATCTACGTTCCTCCCTGGTGAGTCCATGCTGGGGGTGGGAAAATTCATTAGCGCCTTTAATGCCGCCGTCGATAGTGTCACCATGCGCGCCCGCATCCAATGCGCTTATGTTGATGATGCAGTGACCAAAACTCTCGACTATGTGCGGCTTGTGGAGGAGCATGATGCAGCCCTAGGCCAAGCACTGGAACATGGCGATGATTGATCTCACTCGAACCATTCAGGTATTGGCCGATCTTCGGCCTCCCCTGCAGCCCGTGGCAGCCCCCACCGTTCCTGACTTCTCCCAGCTCCCACAGTTAGCACAAGTATTCGGTAATGATCCTTCGCGGTTTATGGCCGATCATCATGTGCTCATCCAGGATTCCCACGAGCTCATACAGTTGCTTACCCAAGCATTACCGGAGTGCGAAACCACCTGTCGATTTCTCGAACATCTTATCAAGGCATTCATAGCCGAGGCTACGGCCACTTTATCGGTGGCGTGTGCCAGCAGTGGTACCAATTGGGTTGCCGTCGTTAAGCAGCTTATCGTGATGCCTAATAAATATGTCGAAATGGCGGTAACCCATTTGCAGGGCTTGGAACAGCGGCTTGCTCCCCTCGCCGCTCGGTTAGAACAAATTTCCGAAACGCAGTCGGAACTTGCTGCGCCGCATGCCGTGACGGATGCCGCACAAATTCATAGCACCGCCGCCCGGGTTGCTGTTCCTCCCGATGGCACATCGGGGACGGCACTCGGCACCGGTGCCAGCACTCATCATGCATCGTCCGATCAGGTAGAGCGAGGTCAGCGTGCCGTTGCCGCGGCAAAAACTGCGCTTGGCACTCCCTATGTGTGGGGCGGCACCACGACCTCTGGTTTTGACTGTTCCGGTCTTACCCAATGGGCCTGGCGGCAGGCCGGCGTTGAGCTGCCTCGCCTGGCGGAAAACCAAAACATTGGGCGGCAAGTTTCCCCCGACGAACTCATTGCTGGCGACCTATTGGTATGGAATGGGCATGTGGCCATGTATGCCGGCAACGGCCAAATCATTGAGGCCGGCGATCCCGTGCAATTGGGGTCAATGCGCACTGAGAATCTGGGCATGGAATTTAAAGGGTACTTCCGACCCGATTAGTAGACTATGATGTATCCCCATGGCTAATAACGGTATTGTTCCTGTCAAGTTGTCGCTCACCAAGGGCGATTTCTACACCTTGTGGGCACCTTCTTGGCGCGAACACGGCGCCGAATGGCAAGCCTTCCTCGGCGCTGGCGATGACCTCTTCGTGTTTCACTCCCCCGCGGAACTCTTGGTTTTTCTGGAATCTGATGAGAAACACGACCTGCAAAGTCACCCTAAATGGGGGGCGTTTTCTGCGCGAGATGCGCTGCGTGCCGTGCCTGCAGAAAAAGAGGAATTTGATCTCGTTGGGGTGCCAGCATTCCTCGCCGATAAGCCTTCAAGCAGCAATGTGAAAGCGGTGGCCCGGTGCTTCCGAATTGCACGGAGCCTTGGCGATGTGGCCGCATCGACACCTATTCAGGTGTTTTTCTCATCACATTCTATTTTGGGAAATGCCGAACGCGGATTGGAACATTTTTCCGGGCCGGCGGGCATGTCCGAATGGACCGCTATTGGCCGGGTGGTTCTCGTCAACTGGGACTCGGTGATTGACGAGCTCGATGGCCTGGTGACGGTTAAGGAAGTGGCCGAAGACAAGATCAAGGACGCTGAGCAGCGGATCGACGAGACGAAGAAGCTCAACGAGGAAAAGCGGAAAGCGGAAGAGCAAAAACGGAAGGAAGAGGCCGAACAGGTCGATCCTTACGACAATACCGTGTGGGGCATCGCCGGCATCGACCCGATTAAGATCTCCATCGACGGCCGTACCGTCTATACGCTGCGCACATATGTACAGGCCAAGCCGGTTTTCTTGGGGAAGTACGGCGAGATTTTCACTTTCAATTCGTCCAAGGCCTTGGTGCGCTGGCTGGTGGAACACGACGATCACGACCTGTCCAAGGTTTCCACCTGGGAAGAAATCATGACCGTCGCCAATGCTGGTGAGCTAGGGGTCACGGTCCACCAGGACAATGTGTATTCCTTCAATGGCATTACCCGCGACATAGAAAAGGGCCCTGAGCAGGTGGATTCCAACCAGCTGCTGCGCGCCTACGAATTGCTTGCCGACGCCGCCGACTGGGCCGGCGACGACTCCCTTAACTCGTTCTTCCTGGCGAATCCCCGGATGCAGGACTACATTTCCTACCTCACCGGCTATACCAATAATGCCGGCTACACCCCGACTCCGCCGTTTAACGAACATGCGGAGGCCTGGCAGCAGCTTGAAGACATGCTGACCAAACGGTTCTCCAAATTCTAAGCCGAATTTAGCCAGTATTTAGGCATTTTTTAGGTTCCTCACGGTTTAGCGGGCTCCCGACGCTTGTCGACGCCTGTCGACGCCGCCAATTCCGGCGAACCATCATTCCAGGCCTAGATCCGCCCAGGTGATGCCCAATTCCGCCAACAGGGCCGGGTCAATGGCAGCAGCCTGCTCGGGGGTGAGGGAGATCGGGGGCTCCTGTGCAGGTTGTTGGGAAGCGGGTGAAGACGAGGACGCATCGGTAGTGGCGTCGACAAGCTCAGCAAAGGCGGGTTCGATCACCTGTTCGCGCAATGCCATGCGTGTCCGCATCGGCAAAAATGATGCATCCAACGTATTGTGCAGCAACCGATAGTATTGGTCAATCTCTAGCTCAGTCGCCTCAATCATCTCTATGGTCATATCATCGACTGCAACATTAAACCCCATAGAATCCAATAAAACCAATGGGTAATCCGACATTATCTCAATTTTTTCTTGCCGAATATCTTCCGCTGGTTGACATAGCAGCGGCAGGTTACGGTCGAGCACAAACACCGCAGCGCCCGTGGGAATAATTTCGGCGTCATCGGTGAGCTGGAAGTCCGACACCAGCTCGACAGCATCAGTGATGCGTGCCGCGGCATAGATTACCTGTTCTAATACGCTGCCATCATAGACGTACGGTACCAGGGCGTTTCGCAGTAATGCAGCCACTTCTGGGGTATGCGCTACCGCTCCGACGATTAATCCCGTAGGGTCATCCATGATAGCTTCAAGGTCTG
>ERZ772827.1227-NODE-1227-length-13144-cov-4.728398_pt1 | contig 13144 bp, 9 predicted proteins | sample MGYA00580850_ERZ772827 | MGnify/ENA primary metagenome ERZ772827 (study PRJEB29015, sample SAMEA2737950) | human oral metagenome | biome: human oral; feature: human-associated habitat; material: dental | place: China | collected 2145 ...
TGGGCGGCGACGTCCACGCGGAACAGCGGCGGCTGGGCAACGTAGATGTGGCCGCGCCGGATGAGTTCGGGGAAATGGCGGTAGAAGAGGGTGAGCAGCAGCACTTGGATGTGCGAGCCGTCGACGTCGGCATCGGAGAGGATGGCGATTTTGCCGTAGCGCAGGCCGGAGAGGTCGGGATTATCGCCTTCGCCGTGTGGGTCGACGCCGATGGCCACGGAAATGTCGTGGATTTCGGTGTTGGCGAAGAGTTGGTCGCGGTGCACTTCGAAGCTGTTGAGCACTTTGCCGCGCAGGGGCAGGATGGCTTGGGTGTTGCGGTCGCGGGCGAGTTTGGCGGAGCCGCCGGCGGAATCGCCTTCCACAAGGAAAAGCTCGTTTTCGCGGATGTCTTCGCTTTCGCAGTCGGTGAGCTTGCCGGGCAGCACGGAAATGCCGCTGCCTTTGCGTTTTTCGATTTTTTTCACCGAACGCATGCGCTCTTGGGCTTGTTTGATGGCGAGCTCGGCAATTTTCTTGCCTGATTCAAGGTTTTGGTTGAGCCACAATTCGACGGGGTCGCCGGCGAGGGCGGCCACGAGTTTGAGCGCGTCGCGGTTGGTGAGTTTGTCTTTGGTTTGGCCTTGGAATTGCGGGTCGAGCATGCGCACGGAAAGCACGAAGGCAACGCGGTTGAATACGTCGTCGCTTTGGATTTTCACGCCGCGCGGCAAGAGGTTGTGGTGGGTGATGAAGTTGGATACGGCGTTGAACAGGGCTTGTTTGAGCCCGGCTTCGTGGGTGCCGCCGGCGGGGGTGGGGATGAGGTTGACATAGCTTTCGGTGGTGATGCGGCCTTCTTCCAGCCAGGTTAGGGCGCAGGATACGCCTTCGCCGTCGGCAAAATCGCCGTGGTGGCTACCTGAAACGTGGTTTTGCAACGTAAGCAGGGGCAGGGTGTTTTCCTGCCCGGCCAGCAGGGTTTTCAGGTAGCCTTCCAGGCCGTCGGGGTAGTGCCAGGTTTGGGTTTCGGGCAGGCCGTTGCGCTGTCGGGTGAGGGTAACGGTTACGCCGGGCAGCAGCACGGCTTTGGCGCGCAGCAGGCGTTCGATTTCGGCGATGTCGTAGTTGGGGCTTTCGAAGTAGCGGGCATCGGGCCAGATGCGCAGGGTGGTGCCGCTGTCTTTGGCGGGGCATTTGCCGGTTTCGGCCAAGGGTTCGACCACGTCGCCGCCGGCAAAGGCGATGCGGTATTCGCGCCCTTCGCGGCGCACGGCCACTTCGAGGCGGCGGGAGAGGGCGTTGGTTACGGATACGCCCACGCCGTGCAGGCCGCCGGAGAAGGCATAAGCGCCGTCGCCGCTGGTTTTGTTGAATTTGCCGCCGGCATGCAGGCGGGTGAACACCAGCTCGACCACAGGCACGTTTTCTTCGGGATGCAGCCCCACGGGGATGCCGCGACCGTTATCGGATACGGAAAGCGAGCCGTCTTCGTGGATTTCCACATCGATGCGGCTGGCGAAGCCGCCGAGGGCTTCGTCGGCAGCGTTGTCGATGGCTTCTTGGCAGATGTGGGTGGGGCTGTCGGTGCGGGTGTACATGCCGGGGCGTTCTTTCACCGGTTCCAGGCCTTTGAGGACTTTGATGCTGCTTTCTGAGTATTGCTTGGTCATGGGTGTGTTCACGTTTTAAATCCGGCCTATTTTAGCATATTAGGATTGGCGATTTATGGCTATCCAAGCTGTGCAGGGCATACAAGAAACAGGCTACCTGAAAACGGGTGGAACAAAATTTCAGGTAGCCTGTGTTGGGAATGGGGTTGGGATTTAGCTGGCCTCGACATCTTGCTGCAAGGCGGCGAGCAGTTCGGCCTGGCTGCACACGGCGGTGCCGAGCTTGGCCACCACCACACCGGCGGCGGCATTGGCGATGTGCATGGCTTGGCGCAAATCCAGCCCGGCGGCCAGGCCGAGGCCTACGGTAGCGATGACGGTGTCGCCCGCGCCGGATACGTCGAACACTTCCTGCGCGCGGGTGGGCTGGTGGCTGATGTGGTCGGGCTCATACAGGCTCATGCCTTCTTCGCTGCGGGTGAGCAGGATGGCGTTTAATTGCAGGTGGCGGCGCAGGGCTTCGGCCTTTTCGGTGAGCTCGGCTTCGTTGCCCCACGAGCCGACCACTTGGCGCAGTTCGTTGCGGTTGGGGGTGATGAGGTAGGCGCCGGCGTATTTTTCGTAGTCGTCGCCTTTGGGGTCGATCAACACGGGTTTGTTGTGGTCGCGGGCGAAATCAATCATATCGGCTACCTGAAACAGGCAGCCTTTGCCGTAGTCGGAAAGGATAACGGCATCATAATCCGGCAGCAGGCTGCGGAAACGGCGGTTGAGCCGATCCAGTACGTCTTGGCTGGGTTTTTCTTCAAAATCAATGCGCAAAAGCTGCTGATTGCGCGAGAGTACGCGCAGTTTCACGGTGGTGGCAATGGTTTCGTCGCGCTCTAAAAAGGTTTGTACGCCACTGCTTTGAACGATTTTTTCCAGCTCGTTGGCTGCTTCGTCTTCGCCCACGATAGAGAGTAGGCCTGCCCGCCCGCCCAGTGCGGCGATGTTGCGCGCCACGTTGCCTGCGCCACCGGCGCGCTGATCCATGCGCCCGATTTTGGCTACGGGTACGGGGGCTTCGGGGGAAATGCGCTCCACCTCGCCAAACCAGTAGCGGTCGAGCATGGTGTCGCCCACCACCAGCACGCGGGCAGATTGAAGGAGCGAAATTAGGTTGGCAGGCAATGTTGGCATAATGGCTAACCTCGTATGGGGGGTGGGCAGGCTACCTGAAAAACGATGTTGGTCAGGCGGGCTGCAAAATATAGTGGATTAAAATAAGAATGGGACAAGGCGGCGAGCCGCAGACAGTATGAGCAATACGGCAAGGCGAGCCAACGCTGTAGCATTCTTATTTTAATTTACTATAAATTCAGCGGCGGCCTGCACGTGGATTTCCGTGGTGTCGAACAGCGGCGCGGCGGTATCTTCGGGGCGCACCAGCAGGCCGATTTCGGTGCAGCCGAGGATGATGCCTTCTGCGCCTTGGGCGGCCAATCGTTCGATGGTTTGCACATAGAAGCGGCGGCTGCTTTCGGGAAAGTTGCCCACGCAGAGCTCTTCGAAAATGATGCGGTGGATTTCGGCCTGTGCGCCTTCATCCGGCACGATGGCTTGGATGCCGCGTTCGGCCAGACCTTCGCGGTAGAACGCGTCCTGCATGGTAAAGCGTGTGCCGAGCAGGCCAACGGTGCGGATGCCTTGTGTGCGGATGCGTTCGGCCACGCTGTCTAAAATATGCAGAAAGGGTACGCCGATGGCGGCCTGTATCGGGGCGGCAACTTTGTGCATGGTATTGGTGGCCAGGAGGACGGCATCTGCGCCGGCCTGCTCCAGAGTACGGGCGGCATGGGCGAGGATTTCGCCGGCTTTGTACCAATCGCCGCGCTGCTGGCAATCCACGATTTCTTGAAATTCCACGCTGGCGAGCAGGATGGGTGCGCTGTGGTTGCCGCCTTTTTGCCGGTTGATGAGGCGGTTGATTTGGGTGTAGTAGGCGGCGGTGCTTTCGGGCGACATGCCGCCGATGATACCGAGTGTGTTCATAGGGTATTTCTTTCGAGTGGATTTCAGGTAGCCTGAGGGCAGTACGGGCTACCTGAAAAATCAGCGGCGGTGCCGCCGCACGAAATCCAATTCGTTTTTAGCGGCCTGATCGTTTGGATTCAGCCGCAGGGCTTGCAGGTAGTATTGCTCGGCGGCTTGCCATTGGCCACGCTCTACGGCGGCATAGCCTTGCCCGCGTAGCGCCACGCCTTGGAAAAAGACAGATTGCGCCCGGTCGGGCAGGGTTTTGGCGGCTTCGGTTAGTCGGTTGAAGATTCTGCCACTGGTTGCAAAATCTTTTTGCCCGTTGGCCACCTGGCCGCGTTCGCTCAAAAACTGCGGTTCGTACGGCGCAATTTCCAATATGGCATCCAAATCGGCGGCGGCAGCGGCGTAGTTGCTCTGCTCCACGGCGGCGAAGGCGCGGAAATAGCGGGGCAGCAGCCAATCGGCCGATATCACTTTCACCGTTTGGCGGCGGTTTGCCGCTTCGGCCAGCAGCAACAGGGCATGCGGCCGGTTGCTCGAAGCGCGCACATTGCCTTGGCGGCGGAATTCGGCATCGGCCTGTGCGATTAGGCGGTTCAAAATCGGTAGGGCTTGGGCGTTCTGGTGGCGCTGGATGAGGGCGGTGGCCTGTGCCAGCTCGCGTTGCATGTTTTCCGGCAGGGGGCTTGCCACCTGCGCGGCGGCGGTCGGCGGTGCGGTACGCACGGTTTGCGAAGGCGGTGCGGCCAAGGCGGCCTGTACTGGCAGCAGGGTACAGAAGGCGAGGGCGATCAGATGTCTTTTCATGATTATTCTTTGTAGATGAGGATGATGGATTTCACTGTTAAATAAGGCTACCTGAAAAGTTGCCGTATTATTTTCAGGTAGCCTGTTTGGCGTTTGGGCTACCTGAAAATGCAATCCGGTAGCGTTAAAACTTATTCGCCCATCGCGGCCAGGAGTTCGGCCTGGTGTTCGGCAATCAGGGCGTTGGTGATTTCTTCCATATCGCCGTCCATCACGAAGTCGAGCTTGTGCAGGGTGAGGTTGATGCGGTGGTCGGTAACGCGGCCTTGCGGGTAGTTGTAGGTACGGATGCGTTCGCTGCGGTCGCCGCTGCCGATGAGGGATTTGCGTTCGGCGGCTTCTTTGGCCTGGGCTTCGCGCTTTTGCTTGTCGTTTAGGCGGGCGGCGAGCACTTTCATGGCTTGGGCTTTGTTGGCGTGCTGACTGCGGCCGTCTTGGCATTCCACCACCATGCCGGTGGGCAGGTGGGTGATGCGGATGGCGGAGTCGGTTTTGTTGATGTGCTGGCCGCCTGCGCCGGATGCGCGGAAGGTGTCGATACGCAGTTCGGCGGGGTTGAGCTGGATTTCTTCGAGCTCGTCGGCTTCGGGCATCACGGCCACGGTGCAGGCGGAGGTGTGGATGCGGCCTTGGCTTTCGGTGGCGGGCACGCGCTGCACGCGGTGGCCGCCGCTCTCGAATTTGAGCCGGCCGTAGGCGCCGATGCCGGCGATGCGGGCGATGACTTCTTTGTAGCCACCCAAATCGCTTTCGTTGGCGGAAACGATTTCGACCTGCCAGCGGTTGCGCTCGGCATAGCGGGTGTACATGCGCAGCAAATCGGCGGCAAACAGGGCGGCTTCGTCGCCGCCGGTGCCGGCGCGGACTTCAAGGAAGATATTTTTGCCGTCGTCTTCGTCTTTGGGCAGCAAAAGTTTTTGCAGCTCGGTATCCAGTGTTTCGATTTTGGCTTTGGCGGCCTCGATTTCTTCGGCGGCGAAGTCTTTCATTTCGGGGTCGGCCAGCATGTCTTCGGCGTCGGCAAGGTCGCTTTCGGCTTGACGGTATTGGCGGTAGGCTTCCACTACGGGGGTGAGCTCGGCGTGCTCTTGGTTGAGCTGGCGGAAGCGGTTGATGTCGGCGGTGGCCTCGGGGGTGCTGAGCAGGGCGGTGACTTCTTCGAGCCGCTCGGAGAGGGATTGGAGTTTGTCGAGAACGGAGGGTTTCATGTGGGTTCTTTCGGATATAGCGGATTGGAAATGAAGAATGCTTCTGCATCGACTTGCCGTACTGCTTTGCCTGCGGCTTGCGGCATTATCCCATTCTTATTTTGACCCGCCATAATTTTCAGGTAGCCTCAAACGATAGAGGCTACCTGAAAAGGATTATAGCAAATGCGGCCGGGTTTGCCGCCGTGCCTACATGCGGCTGAGTTCTCGCTGCAGGGCTTGGATGTTTTGCTGGCGGTCGAGCACGTCGCTTTGCAGGCTGCTCACGCGGGCTTGGTGCGCCTGGTAGGCTGCGCCGTCGCCTTTGGGCATGGTGCGGCTTTCGGTGAGGGCTCTTTGCGCGGTGGCCAGGGCGCGGCGCTCGTTGGCCAGCTCTTGCTCGAGAATCATGCGCCGGCCGCTGTTGGTGCGGCTGGAGGGGGCGGCTGCGGCCACGGGTTGCGGGGCGGGCGCATGATATACGGCGGCCTGCTGGCTGCCGACAGCGGCGCGCTGCGGAGCGGGTGCGGCGGCTACGGGCGCGGGTGCAGGACGCGGCCGGGCGGCGCTGTAGCGGCCGATGGTGGGCAGGTCGGCGCGTTGGCAGCCGGGGCCGGGTTTGCTGCTGTAGCTGCCGTTGCCGCAGGAGTAAACGGGGCCGGCGGCTGCGCTGAGGCAGCTTAAGGCGAAAATGGTAAGTAATGTAGTTTTCTGCATTTTATTTTCCCTTTTCTAATGTTTGCTGGCCGAATTCCTGCTCAACTGCCTGATATACGGCTTCCAGTTCTTCCTGCAGGGCGAGCCAGTCTTCTTCTGTTTGTGCTAATTGTACTTTGACTTCGGCTGTTTTGGCTAAGTATTGGTGCAATTTGGCTTTATTGTGTTCCTTATATGCTTCTTCGTCGGCGAGGAAGGCTTCGCATTCGGCTTGCTCGGCGCTGAGTTTGGCCATGAGCTGTTCGGCTTTTTCGATTTTTTGCTGGATGGGTTTGCCGCGTTGGGCGCGTTGTTGGCGGATTTGGGCGGCGAGGCGTTTTTCGTCTTTGCGGTTTTGTCCGGCGGCGGAAGGGGGTGGGGCGGCTTCGGGGTTGCTTTGTGCCAGGCGCAGGCGGCGGTAGTCGTTGAGGTCGCCTTCGAAGGTTTTTAGGTAGCCTTGGTCGATGAGCAGGAAGCTGTCGGTGGTGGCTTCGAGCAGGCTGCGGTCGTGCGAAACGACGATGAGCGCGCCTTGGAAGCTTTGCAGGGCGAGGGTGAGGGCGTGGCGCATGTCGAGGTCGAGGTGGTTGGTGGGCTCATCCAGCAGGAGCAGGTTGGGCTGCTGCCACACGATAACGGCCAGTGCGAGGCGGGCTTTTTCGCCGCCGGAAAAGGGGGCGACGGGCTGGATTGCCATGTCGCCGGCGAAGTCGAAGCCGCCGAGGAAGTTGCGGATGTCTTGCTCTTTGGCTTCGGGGCTGAGGCGCTGGATGTGCCAGAGTGGGCTTTGGTCGGCGCGCAGGGTGTCGAGCTGGTGTTGGGCGAAGTAGCCGATTTTGAGTTTGTCGGTGCGGATGATTTGGCCGCTTTGGGGCTCGAGGCTACCTGAAAGGGCTTTGATGAAGGTGGACTTGCCGCTGCCGTTGACGCCGAGCAGGCCGAGGCGGGCGCCGCTCTCGAGCGAGAGGGTGATTTGGTGTAGGACGGTGTGGTTGCTGTAGCCGAGATCGACTTGTTCGAGCTTGAGCAGGGGGTTGGGCAGGTGTTCGGGCGGCGGGAATGAGAAGCCGAAGCTGCTGTCGAGGTGGGCGGGGGCGACGAGCTCGAGTTTGGCCAGGGCTTTAACGCGGCTTTGGGCTTGTTTGGCCTTGGTGGCTTTGGCTTTGAAGCGGTCGATGAAGGATTGGAGGTGTTGGATATGCGCCTGCTGTTTGACGTAGGCGGCCTGCTGGTTGGCAAGGCGTTGGGCGCGTTGCTGCTGGTAGAAATCGTAGTTGCCGCTGTAGCTGTGCAGCTGGCGTTGGGCGAGCTCGATGGTGTGGTTGGTGGCGGCGTTGAGGAAGTCGCGGTCGTGGGAGATGATGATTTGGGTGCAGGGCAGGGTGGCGAGGTGGTTTTCCAGCCACAACACGGTTTCGAGGTCGAGGTGGTTGGTGGGTTCGTCGAGCAGGAGCAGGTCGGCGCGGCACATGAGGGCTTGGGCGAGGTTGAGGCGCATGCGCCAGCCGCCGGAAAAGGCTTTGACGGGCTGGCTGTGTTCGGCCTGGCTAAAGCCCAGACCGTTTAATAGTTTGGCGGCGCGGGCGGGCGCGCTGTAGGCGTCGATTTCTTCAAGTTTGGCGTGGCATTCGGCAATGGCGTGCCCGTCGTTGTGCGCTTCGGCTTGTTTTAAGGCTACCTGAAAAGTTTGCAGCTCGGCATCGCCTTGCAAAACGTAATCCAGGGCGCTGATTTCTAAAGCGGGGGTTTCTTGTGCCACGGCGGCGAGTTTCCAATGCGGGGGCAGGCGGATGTCGCCGGCGTCGGCACTGATTTCGCCTTTAATCAGGGCAAACAGGCTGGATTTGCCGCTGCCGTTTTTGCCGATGAGGCCGACCCGGCGGCCGGGGGCGATGCGGGCGGAGGCTTGTTCGAGCAAAACCTTGCTGCCGCGTTGTAGGGTGAGGCGGTTGATTTCTATCATGCTGTTTGATATGTGGGAATCTGAATTTTTAGATGAAGAGGCTACCTGAAAAATAGTTTTCAGGTAGCCTTTGCTGTGCGGTTTGGCTAACGGTGTAATTCCAAGGCTAAAAACAGTTTGCTGTTGCCGCGCTGGACGAGTAGGGCGACGGTGCGGTCGGCATGGTTGAGGGCTTGATTGAAGCTGTTTTCGTCGCTCACGGCGGTACGGTTTACCATTAAGATGATGTCGCCGCGCCGCAGACCGGCCTGTTGGGCGGCGCCTTCAACCTGCAAAACCAAGAGGCCTTGCCCTTGGCTGCGCAGTTGCAGGCCGGTGGGCTCGGAGGTGAAGCCGCTGCCGTTATCGGTATTGGTGGCGCTGCCGGATTGGTTGCCAGCATCGGCGCTGCCGGTGTTACCAGAACCGAGGGTGACTTGCACTTCTTCGCGTTTGCCGTTGCGCCAAATGCCGAGGGTGAGTTGGGTACCGGGCGGCATCATGCCGACGAGCACGGGCAAGTCGCTGGAGGCTTTTACGTTTTCGCCGTTCACACTTTGCACGATGTCGCCGGGCTGGAGGCCGGCTTTGTCGGCAGGGCCGCCGGGCGTTACCTGCGAAATCAGTGCGCCGTTGGCGGCTTCGAGGCCGAAGGATTTGGCTAAGTCGTAGTTTACTTCTTGAATAACCACGCCGATGCGGCCGCGCTCAACTTTGCCGTTGCGACGCAGCTGGTCGGCCACATTCATGGCCACATCGATGGGGATGGCGAAGGAGATGCCCATAAAGCCGCCGGATTGGCTGTAGATTTGGGAGTTTACGCCCACTACTTGCCCGCGCAGGTTGAACAGCGGACCACCGGAGTTGCCGGGATTGATGGCTACGTCGGTTTGGATGAAGGGGGTGTAGTTTTCGTTGGGCAGGCTGCGGCCTTTGGCGGAGACGATGCCGGCTGTTACGCTGTTATCAAAGCCGAAAGGTGCACCGATGGCGGCTACCCATTCGCCGACACGCAGGGTTTTGGGGTCGCCGATTTTGACGGTGGGCAGGCCTTGTGCGTCGATTTTTAAGAGGGCGATGTCGGTTTGGGTGTCGGAGCCGACCAGGCGGGCGGTGTATTCGCGGCGGTTGTTGAGCACGACTTTGATGCTGTTCATGCCGCTGAGGACGTGGGTGTTGGTGAGGATGTAGCCGTCGGAGCTAATGAGGAAGCCGGAGCCGAAATTGTATTCGTCGTCGCCGGGCTCGACTAAATCGGATTGGCTGGGCTGCAGGCGTTTGAAAAATTCGGAGAAGGGATCGTTTTCCGGTAGCTGGTCGATATTGTCTTCGCCACTGGCTAGGGTGGTGTTTTCATTGGTGCGGCTGGCTTGAATGTTAACCACGGCGCCGCCTTCCTGTTCAACCAGCTTGGTGAAATCGGGCAGCAGCATATCGGTACCGCCTGCGGGCGCACTCACGGTGCGGACAAACTCGGAATCACCGGTAGTGGAGGCTTCTTCTTTGCCGCATCCGCCTAAGAGCAGTAGGGCGAGTAGGAGGGGAAAGAGGGGGCGGGTGGTATTTGGCATGATAACGACAATATTGTATTGGCAGGCAGGGGAGGTATTGTATAACTAAAGCATTTAATTAGCTATGGCGGGCGGGATTGCCTTGCTTTGGCGGGATGTGTTGGGATTGTGTGAGTTTGGCGGGGTGAAACCCGCTATAGCCAGGCTGCGGCCTTGTCGAGATATGTTTTCAGGTAGCCTTTAAGTGAAGTTAGAGAGGCATGAAAGTACAAAAAGACAGGCCATTACCTGTCTTTTCACATAAGCGGCTATTTAGGCCGGTTGGATATTGGAGGCTTGTTTGCCTTTCGGGCCGGTGGTTACTTCAAAAGAAACTTTCTGGCCTTCTTTCAGGGTTTTGAAGCCATTCATGTTGATGGCTGAGAAGTGGGCAAACAAATCTTCGCCGCCTTCATCGGGAGTGATGAAACCAAAACCTTTAGCATCGTTAAACCATTTAACAGTACCAGTTGCCATACAATACATCCTATCTAAAAAACAAAATATCGGAAAAAGCAGGGTTGGCAAAGCAGGAAAACGACTGTGTTGGGTAAAACGGTTTGTTCAGCTGCCGAGCCGGAGCAATTTATCCGGCCTGCCGCGCTTGCGTGAATAAGTTTCGCGCAACTGGAATTAACAGTCAAGTAATGTTTGAATAATAACGTTAAAAATCGCAAAAAAAAGACAGAAATCTGAGCGTTTGCCCTTATTTTGTATTTCGTCGTGTGGTTGAATATAATTTGCTGGCATCATCCTGCGGCTGGTTTGTGTAAAAAATGACAACCAACAAATCAGGGTGATTTACAATTCAAAACTGATTCAGTTAAACCTGTTGGTTTCCTAATTGTAGCAAGAGTTTATTTTGCTGCTGGCTAGGGAGAAATGCCTTTGGCCAGTGGCAATATGTTGTGAAGAATTAAAGTTATGTCTGATACCGAACAGGCGCTCCGACCAGAAGTCGTCCGGGAAAACGCGCCGCCGCCCAAGAAATACGGTGTATTTTTGCTGAATGATGATTACACACCGATGGATTTTGTAGTTGGTTTGCTGACTGATATTTTCAGGCTACCTGAAAACCGGGCAGAGGCGGTGATGTTGCAAGTGCATCATGAAGGTAAAGGCTTGTGCGGTATTTACCAAAAAGATATTGCTGATACCAAGCATCAGCAAGTGCAAAACCTTGCCCGGCAGGCCGGTCATCCGCTGTTGAGTACGGTTGAGGAGGTGTGAGCCATGTTGTCGAAAGAGCTGGAAAGCATTTTGCAGGTGATTTATGCCGATGCGCGTATGCGGCGTTATGAATTTATCGGCATCGAACACTTATTACTCTCGCTGGTGCAGGAGAGCGATGAGGTGCGGGCGGTGCTTCAAAGCTGCGGTGCGAACATCCCGGTTTTGGCCGAACAGCTGGCCATCAGTATTGAAGAGAACACGCCGGTGTTGCCCGAGGATTCTCCGATCAGCAGCGAAACTCAGCCTACGCTTGGCTTCCAGCGCGTGATTCAGCGTGCGATTGTGCATGTACAGTCGGCAGGCAAACGACAAGTGCAGCCGGTGGACGTGCTGGTGGCGATTATGTCGGAAAAAAACAGCCATGCCGTGTATTTCCTGGGTTTGCAGTCGATTGGCCGCAGCGAGATTCTCAACTACATCGCGCACGGTATTGTGCCCGATCACGTAGTGGAAACAGATAAAGGCGATGAAGTTGAACAAGAAGGCGATGAAGAGGGCAAACCTATCCGTCATGCCTTAGCCAAATATACCGTTAACCTTAATATTGAAGCACGCGAAGGTCGTATCGACCCGCTGGTTGGTCGTACCATGGAGTTGGAGCGCCTTATGCAAACCCTGTGCCGCCGCCGCAAAAACAATCCACTTCTGGTGGGCGAGGCCGGTGTGGGCAAAACCGCGCTGGCCGAGGGTTTGGCTTATCGTTTGGAGCGCGGCGATGTGCCCGAAGTGCTGGCCGGCGCCACCGTGTTTGCGCTGGATATGGGCTCGCTCTTGGCCGGCACCAAATACCGCGGCGACTTTGAAGCCCGCATCAAAGCCGTGCTCAAAGAGCTGGCCAAAATCGAGCATTCCATCCTGTTTATCGACGAAATCCACACCATCATCGGCGCAGGCAGCACCACCGGCAGCACCATGGATGCCTCCAACCTGCTCAAACCGGCTCTCTCCAAAGGCCATCTGCGCTGTATCGGCGCCACCACCTATGACGAATACCGCACCATTTTCGCCAAAGACCACGCCTTAAGCCGCCGTTTCCAGAAAATCGACGTGCCCGAGCCCAGCGTGGCCGAAACCGTGGAAATCCTCAAAGGCCTGCAACCTGCGCTCGAAGACTTCCATCAAATCCGCTTTTCCCAGCACGCCCTGAATGCCGCCGCCGAGCTTTCGGTACGCTACCTGAACGACCGCTTCCTGCCCGATAAGGCCATCGATTTGATTGACGAAGCCGCCGCCGCCCAGCGCATCCTGCCCGGCGACAAACGGCGCAAAGTGATTGAAGCTGCGCAGATTGAAGAAGTGGTGGCCAAAATCGCCCGCATTCCCGAGCAGACCGTTTCCAAAGACGACAAAGAAGTGTTGCGCCATTTGGAGCGCAACCTGAAAAACATGGTGTTCGGCCAAGATGCTGCCATCGAAGCATTGGCTGCCGCCATTAAGATGTCCCGCTCCGGCCTGGGGTCGGCGGAAAAGCCCATCGGCAGCTTCCTGTTTTCCGGCCCCACCGGCGTGGGCAAAACCGAAGTCGCCCGCCAACTCGCCTTCATTTTGGGTGTGCCGCTGCAACGCTTCGATATGTCCGAATACATGGAACGCCACGCCGTGGCCCGCCTCATCGGCGCACCACCCGGCTATGTCGGCTTCGAGCAGAGCGGCCTGCTTACCGAGGCGGTAAACAAACAGCCCTTCTGCGTGCTGCTTTTGGACGAAATCGAAAAAGCCCACCCCGATGTGCACAATATCCTGTTGCAAATCATGGACTACGGCACGCTCACCGACAACAACGGCCGCAAAACCGACTTCCGCAACGCCATCGTAATCATGACCACCAATGCCGGTGCCGAAAGCCTCAGCCGCCCCGTGCTCGGCTTCACCCGCCAGCGCATGAGCGGCGACGAGGGCGAAGCGCTGAAAAAAGCCTTCACCCCCGAATTCCGCAACCGCCTGGATGCCGTGATTTCCTTCGCCCCGTTGGACAACGAAGTCATCGCCAAGGTAACCGACAAATTCCTGCTTGCCCTGGAGCAGCAGCTGTTGGCGAAAAACGTAGAAGCCCACTTCACCACCGGCCTGCGCAGCTATCTGGCGGAGCAGGGCTTTGATCCGCAAATGGGCGCA